>LNFM01000104.1_pt1 | contig 346413 bp, 323 predicted proteins | sample 596031 | NCBI WGS metagenome assembly LNFM01 (sample SAMN04254537, study PRJNA301005) | activated carbon metagenome | isolation source: dual media filters at the Ann Arbor, Michigan drinking water treatment plant | place: USA: Ann Arbor | reverse complement strand
CAGGTGCTGGTGGACAACCGCGGCGGCGCCGGCGGCGCGATCGGCGCCGACCTGGTGGCGAAGTCGCAGCCCGACGGCTACACCCTGCTGCTCGCCAACCCCGGGCCCAATGCGATCAATCCGGTGCTGCAACCCAAGACCCCGTACGACCCGATCCGCGATTTTTCGATGATCACGCTGATGGCGGTCTCGCCGCAGGTGCTGGTGGTGCATCCCTCGATGCCGGTGAAAGGCGTAAAGGAATTCATCGCGCTGGCGCGCGCCAGGCCCGGCCAGATCAATTACGGCTCCTCGGGCACCGGTGCGATCACCCATCTGGCGATGGAGTTTTTCAAGGCCAAGGCCAAAATCGACGTTGTGCATATTCCGTACAAGGGCGCCAACATCGCGCTGACCGAACTCATCGGCGGCCAGGTGTCGGCGATCTTCGCCGCGCTGGGCTCGATCCAGCCGATGCTCGGCAGCCAGCGCATCCGCGTCATCGGTGTCGCCGCCGCGGAACGCACACCACTGCTGCCCGGGGTGCCGGCGATCGCCGAGAGCGGCATCAACGACTTTGAGGTGGTCAACTGGTTCGGCATCGTCGGTCCGGCGAACCTGCCGCGGCCCGTCGTCGAGCGCCTGAACCGCGCGATCAACCAGGTGGTGCAGTCGGCGGACAGCAAGGAACGCTTCGCCGGCATGGGCTTCGTGCCGCGAGGCACCACGCCTGAAGAGCTGGACAGGCATATCCGCTCCGAAATCGCGCGCTGGAGCGTTGTGATCAAATCACAGAACATCAAGCCGGAGTGAAATGAACACCGTGAACACCGGCACCAACCCCGGCGACGCCTCCGAACTCGCCCGGCAACTCGCGCTGCGCATGGCCGAATACCTGCGCCGCAGCGGCATCGCCGTCGGCGCGCATCTGGTCGAGCAGCAGTTCGCCGACGAATTCAAGGTTTCGCGCACCCCCGTGCGCCGCGCGCTGGGCGTGCTCGAAGACATGGGGCTGGTGCAGCGTGAGCCCAACCGCGGCTATTTCCTGCGCAAGCTGCCGCCGGCACATGTGCGGCCGGCGCTGACCGACGGTGCCGGCCTCGCCGAGGAACGCTACCTGCGGATCGCCGACGACCGCCTCGCCGGCAGGATCGAAGCCCATGTCACCGAGACCGCGCTGATGCAGCGCTACGGCATGCCGCGGCGCGAGCTGCAGCGCGTACTGCACCGGATGGAAAAGGAGGGCTGGATCGAACGCAAGCCCGGACACGGCTGGATGTTCGTGCCGATGCCGGACTCGGTGGAAGCCCATGCGCAGAGTTACCGTTTTCGCATGTTGTTCGAGCCGGCGGCGCTGCTGGAGCCTGGTTTTCGCTTGGTAAAAGTTGAATTGCAACGCATCCGCCGCGACCAGCAATCGCTGCTCGACGGCGGTGTGCAACGCCTGTCGCGGGCGCGGCTGTTTGAAATGGGCTCCGATTTCCACAACACGGTGATCGGCTTTTCCAACAACCGCTTCATGATCGACGCCATTCACCGCGTCAACGCGATGCGGCGCCTGCTCGAGTACCGCGCCAAGTTCGACCGCGAGCGCATCCTCGGTCAGTGCCGCGAGCACCTGCGCCTGCTCGAACTGCTTGAACAGGGCGCGCGCCGCGAAGCCGCGGAATTCATGCGTGAACATCTGGATGTGGTACGCGAACAAAAAACCGGCCTTGACCCGGCCCGGAACCATTCCCGTGACACCGTCACCGCGCAATTATAAGTTATTGTTTTCATTTATATTTTTTATAAGGACACTGTAATGAAACTGCTCGTTCTGCCGGGTGACGGCATCGGCCCCGAAATCACCCGCGCCACCCTCGCCGTGCTCGACCGCGCCAGCGCCAAATTCAAGCTCGGCCTGGAATGGGACATCCGCGACATCGGCCTGAAGACGCTGAAGTCGCAGGGCACCACGCTGCCGGTGGACGTCCAGGAAGCCGCGCGCAAATCGCCCGGCGTCATTCTCGGACCGGTATCACATCTCGACTATCCGCCCGCCGAGCAGGGCGGCATCAACCCCTCCGGCTGGATGCGGGTGCAGTTGGACTTGTTTGCCAACATCCGCCCCGCGAAATCACGCATGGGCGTGGGCCTCACCGGCAAGCCGGTGGACCTGGTGATCTTCAGGGAATGCACCGAGGGTTTTTACGGCGACCGCAACATGTTCATGGGCCGCGGCGAATTCATGCCGACCGAGGATATCGCCATCGCCATCCGCAAGGTCACTGCAAAACAGTGCCGCCGCATTTCGGAAGTCGCCTTTGAGTGGGCGCGCAAACGCCGCAAGAAGGTCACCGCGGTACACAAGGCCAATGTGCTGCACATGTCCGACGGCCTGTTCCTGCGCGAAGTACGCAAGGTCGCGAAAAATTATCCCGATGTCGAACTTGATGAAAAAATCATTGACGCGATGGCCGCACTTCTGGTGCGCAACCCGACGCAGTTCGACTGCATCGTCACCGGCAATATGTTCGGCGACATCCTGTCCGACGAAGCTTCGGAGATTTCCGGCAGCCTTGGCCTGGCCGGCTCCACCAACGCCGGCGACAACGCCTGCTGCGCCCAGGCCCAGCACGGCTCCGCGCCGGACATCCAGGACCAGGACAAGGCCAACCCGACCTCGCTGCTGCTGTCCTCGACCATGCTGCTCGAGTGGCTGGCCGGGCGCCACAAGCTGCCGGCCTATGCCGAAGCGGCGAAGGCGATCGACGCCGCCATCGACGCCGCATTGCAGTCGCCTGCGACACGCACCGCCGACCTCGGCGGCAAACTTGGCACCCAGGCTTTTGCCGGGCACCTGGTGGCTGCGCTGTAAGGCTTTTTCAGCCTCAACAAAAAGCCCCGCGCAGCGGGGCTTTTTGTTTGGCTTGGGCGGAGACCGCTCAGGCAGCCTGCGGCTTGCCGTCGATGATGGTGGTGCGCAGCAGGTAGCGGCGCTCCGCGGGATCGAAGGCGGTGCGCATGTGCATGGTGCAGCGGTTGTCCCACAGCAGCAGGTCTCCGACCAGCCACTTCTGGAACCAGTGCTCGCGGTTGGCGAAGTCCAGCGCATAGGCCCACAGCCGGTCGAGCAGCACCTCGCTCTCGTCCAATGGCAACCCCAACACATAGGCATGCGGGCGGCGGCCGAGAAACAGCGCCTTGCGGCCGGTCACCGGGTGCTTGATCACGATCGGATGCACCGCGCCTGGAGCCTCGCGTGGATCGGTCACCTCCTTGAAGCCCTTGCGCAGCTGGCCGGCGGAGTTGTAGCTGGCGTCGTGCTTGATCTGCTTGCCTGCAATCGCCTGCTTGAGATCCTCGGGCATTTGCTCGTAGCAGCGGTACATGCTGCAGAAACCGGTTTCTCCGCCGTCCTTCTGCACCACCTCGACGCCATAGAGCAACGCCGCCGAGGGCGTGATGTCCTGGTACGACATGTCGGTGTGCCACACTGCCTCGCCGTCACCGAGGCTGCCGATGGGCTTGCCTTCCTGCTTGATATTCGACATCACCGCCAGCTCGCCATATCCCTCGATCCAGCTCTTGCCGGTGGGGTTGATCGGCGCCTTGTCGAGCTTGCCGAAACGGCGGCTGAACGCGAGCAGCAGTTCCTTGTCGAGTTTCTGGCCGCGGAAGCGCAACACGAGGTGCTGCAGCCAGGCGTCGTGGATGACCTTGAATTCGGCATCGCTCAGGGGCTGCGACAGGTCGACGCCGGCGATGTCGGCGCCGATGGCGCCGGTCAGCGGGGTAACGGTGATCTGCTGCGTAGCTGCGGGTACGGCCTTGGCGGCCAGGACTGCGCTCATTACATTCTCCTTCTGCAAAAACGGCGGGCTAACCCGCACCAGCGGTAGCTTGGGGCAAGGCTTGCCACGAATTATTAATAATTTATAATCCAAGGTCAAGCGGCCATCTCAAAGCAAGCACAAGCCACTGAATAAATTGATTTTTTGATTTCAGCAAGCGATGAACCGACCTGCCCTGGCTGTCCAGAAAATTCCTGACCGTATCGCCGAGATACTGCGCGAGCGTGTGATCGACGGCAGTTATGCGCCAGGGCAGCGCCTGACCGAGGCGGTGATCGCAGCCGAGTTCGGCGTCAGCCACGGCCCGGTGCGCGACGCGCTGCGCCTGCTCGAGCAGTCGGGCCTGGTCACAATCCTGCCCTACCGCGGCGCGCAGGTGACCGAACTCTCGGCCGAGGATGTAAAGCAGATGTACGAAGTGCGCGAGGCTTTGGTCGGCCTGCGCGCGCGTCAGGCAGCACGTGACCCCGCGCGCGGCGCATTGGTATCGGAGATGGAATCGGCGGTCAGCGAACTCGAGCATCTGGCCGCCGATCCCGCCGCTGGCAGGGACTACGCGGACAAGGCCATCGCGCTGAACCGCGCGCTCAACGAGCGCATCGGCAATCCCTGGCTTCGCGGTACGCTGCAGTCGCTGACACTGCAGACCGCCCGCTACACCCGCCTTGGGCTGAGTGACGCGCAACGCCGTGTCGAGTCGGCGCAGTATTGGCGCGCCCTGCTCGAAGCCATCCGCGCCGGCGACGAAGTGCGCGCCGAACAGGTGGCGCGGGAAAACTCAAGGTTGCGGCGCGATGTCGCGGTGCAGGTGGTGGAAGAAAAAGCGGCGCAACTGGACCAGTCGGCGCCACGCAAACACCGCGCCTGAACGGCACCGATCAATCCCGCGTCGGCGGCCCCTTCAGTTCGACAACATTGCCCTCGGGATCGCTGATATACAGCGATGGCCCCTGCCCGTCGGCACCGAAGCGCCGTTTGATTTCACCGGGCACCACGCCATGGCGCAGCAGGTGCGCTGTCAGCGCGCCGGGGTCGAAGGGTTCAATGCGCAGGCAGAAGTGATCGAGGTTGCGGCCCTCGCGCCCCGGCGCCGCTCCACCCTTACGGCCAAGTTCACCATCGACATCGACCAGATCAATCAGCGCGCTGCCGGCACGCAACTGCGTAAGCCCCAGATCCTCGCGCTCACGCTCCGGCGTGCAACCCAGCACCTCGCAGTAAAAGCGCCGCATACGCGTCACATTGGCGGCGCGCAGCACGACATGATCAAGGCCGAGGATACTGAACATGTCCCGCTCCAAACAGAACCGCCGCAGTAATTCTGCGGCGTAATCTGTTGTAAACGATTGTTTTTATTGAGTTATTTATTGACGTCGCCGATACACAGGTACTTCACCTCGACAAACTCGTCGATGCCGTACTTGGAACCTTCGCGGCCGATGCCCGATTCCTTCATGCCGCCGAAGGGCGCGATCTCGTTGGAGATGATGCCGACATTGATGCCGACGATGCCCGACTCCAGGCCCTCGGCGATGCGCCAGATGCGGCCGATATCGCGGCTGTAGAAATACGAAGCGAGACCGTATTCCGTGTTGTTGGCCAGCTTCAGCAATTCCTCTTCGGTCTTGAAGCGGTACAGCGGCGCCACCGGGCCGAAGGTTTCTTCATGCGTGACCTTCATCTCGGTGGTCACGCCAGCGAGCACGGTCGGCTGAAAAAACTGGCCGCCCTTGTCATGGCGCTTGCCGCCGGTGAGCACCTTCGCGCCTTTTTCCAGCGCGTCGGCGATATGTTCCTCGACCTTCTCCACCGCCTTCATGTCGATCAGCGGTCCCTGCAGATTGCCGTCCTCCAGCCCGTTGCCGACCTTCATCTGCGATACTCTGTCGGCCAGCATCTTCGAAAATTTTTCGTAGACCCCATCCTGCACAAAAATGCGGTTGGCGCAGACGCAGGTCTGGCCGGTGTTGCGGAATTTGGAAGCCAGCGCACCCTCGACCGCCGACGCCAGATCGGCATCGTCGAACACGATGAACGGCGCGTTGCCGCCGAGCTCCAGCGACACCTTTTTCACCGTGCTTGCGCACTGTTGCATCAGCAGCTTGCCGATTTCGGTGGAGCCGGTGAAGGTGAACTTGCGCACGATCGGATTGGTGGTGAGTTCCTTGCCGATAGGACCGGCGGAGCCGGTAACCACCGACAACACCCCCTTCGGAATGCCGGCGCGCTCGGCCAGCTCACACAGCGCCAGCGCCGAGTACGGGGTCTGCGAGGCGGGTTTGATCACCATGGTGCAGCCGGCGGCCAGCGCCGGGCCGGCCTTGCGCGTGATCATCGCATTGGGGAAATTCCAAGGCGTGATCGCCGCGCACACGCCGATCGGCTGCTTGATCACGACGATGCGCTTGTCCGGCGCATGGGTCGGGATGGTGTCGCCATAAATGCGCTTGCCTTCCTCGGCGAACCATTCAATGAACGAGGCGCCGTAGGCGATCTCGCCGCGCGACTCGGCAATCGGCTTGCCCTGCTCCACAGTCATCAGCTTCGCCAGGTCTTCCTGGTTGGCCATCATCAGGTCGAACCATTTGCGCAGGATGTTCGAACGTTCCTTGGCGGTCTTGGCGCGCCAGGCCGGCCAGGCCGCATTGGCAGCCTCGATTGCACGGCGTGTTTCGGTTGCCCCCATTTTGGGCACGGTGCCGACCGGCAGACCGGTGGCAGGATTGATGACGCTCAGCGTCGCCTTGTCGTCGGCATCCACCCAGGCGCCGTCGATATAGCACTGCTGGCGGAACAGGCTCATGTCCTTCAGTTCCACCCCGGGTTTGACTTGTTGCAGCATGGGGAGACTCCTTGTGCAGTCGGTGAGTACAAGACGACAAAAACGGACAACAGAAACGGAGGAAACGGAGAAGAAAAGCGGGTGGCAAAGTAGTCAAAAAACACCACCTGCAAAACGCGGGCGAGTATAACAAAGCCCCCACGACCAATCCCCGACCAATACCATGGCTGCAACGCGGCAAAAGTCCTGCAAGTCAATGAGGGCTTTGTATATAATTCAACCTATGCCGTATTGCAGCTTTGTGCGCTGATTTACCTGTTTTAACAACGCCTTAGCCGCAAAAGCCACGACAACCAAGAATATCAACAAGGGATCGCACATGCTTCGCCTGCTCCGTCGCCTCCGTCTGTTCACTGTCTGCGCCCTTGCCGGGCTGGTGCTGACCACAGGCTGCGCCACCACCGGTGACCCGCGCGATCCGCTTGAACCGATGAACCGGGCGATCTACACCTTCAACGACGGACTGGACACCGTGCTGATCAAGCCGCTTGCAGTCGTCTATGAAGGCCTGGTGCCGGAATTCATCCGCACCGGCATCAGCAACATGTTCTCCAACATCAACGACATCATCGTTGCACTGAACAATCTGCTGCAGGGCAAAATCACTGCAGCCGGATCGGACGTGAGCCGGGTGATGGTCAACAGCACGGTTGGCTTGTTGGGCTTCTTTGATGTTGCGAGCAAGCTCGGACTGGAGAAAAACGACGAGGATTTCGGTCAGACCCTGGGTTATTGGGGTGTTGGCGACGGCCCCTACCTTGTATTGCCTTTCCTCGGACCGCGCACCCTGCGCGATTCCGTGGGTACCGCCGTTTATCTCACCGTGGACCCGCTGATTCACATCGATCCGCCACGCGACCGCAACCAGGTCAACGCACTGCGGCTGGTTTCAGAACGCGCCAATCTGCTCGGCGCGAGCAAGTTGCTGGAAACCGCGGCGCTGGATCCCTACGAATTCCTGCGTGACGCCTACCTGCAGCGCCGCCGCAACCTGATTTACGACGGCAACCCGCCGCGCGAGAAGCTGGATGGTGCCGATGCCGCCGAAACCCGGCCGCATGGTGTAAACCTGCGCCTGACCGCGGAGTTGCCGCGACTGGATGCCGCGAATCCGCTGCTGCCGACCCCTGCCGAAGAAGAGATTTTGGGGCTGACTCCCGCCACCGTGCCGGAAGAAGTCACAGCCCCGGCATTCATCCCGCAGTAGTGCCCCCGGCGGTGCCGCCGGGCACCGCCTTCTTGACGTTATCCATCACCGCCATCGCGGAGCTGACCAGTGTCGCCACGTCGGCGACATTGGCCGGCACGATCAGCGTGTTGTTGGTGCGCGCGAGGTGGGCGAATGCGTTGACGTAGAGCTTCGCCACTTCCAGGTTCGCCGCCTGGTTGCCGCCGGGGCTGTTCAGCGCCTGGGCCACGGTATTGATTGCGCCCGCGGTGGCTTCCGCGATCAACTGAATCCTTGCCGCCTCACCCTGCGCGCGGTTGATCGCTGCTGTCTTGTCGCCCTCCGATTTCAGCACCGCAGCCTGCTTCTCGCCGTCGGCAAGGTTGATCTCCTCCTGGCGCTGCCCCTCGGACTTGGCGATCAGCGCGCGCTTCTCGCGCTCCGAGGTGATCTGCGCCTGCATCGCGCGCAGGATCGCTTCCGGCGGCGTCAGGTTCTTGATCTCGTAACGCAGCACCTTGACACCCCAGGTGCGCCCCGCCTCGTCCAGCACCGCCACCACCTGGCGGTTGATCTCGTCGCGGCTCTCAAAGGTCTTGTCAAGCTCCATCTTGCCGATTTCAGAGCGCAGCGTGGTTTGCGCCAGTTGGGTCACCGCTGACACGTAATCTGAAGATCCGTACGACGCGAGCTTGGGATCGGTGACCTGGTAATAAATGATGCCGTCAACACCGAGCTGGGTGTTATCCCGGGTAATACACACCTGCTCCTGCACATCGAGCGATGTTTCCTTCAGCGAATGCCGATAGGCAACACGATCGAGAAAGGGAACGATCACGTTCAAGCCCGGCTCCAGTACCGAATGAAATTTGCCCAGACGCTCGACCACCCAGGCCATCTGCTGCGGCACTTGGCGTATCGATTCGATGGCGACCACCACACCCAGTGCCACGACAAAAAACGGGACCGCCAGCGAGCGCTGGTCGAGCGCCACCAGCACGCCGGTGATGAACAATACGATGATCAGTTTGGGAAACATGGAGGCTCCTCTCGATTAAACCGGGCGTTGCGCGTCACGGACGTTGCGCCGACACCGTCAGCGTGTTGCCGTCAACGGCACGGATGTAGAACAACTTGCCGCCGGGCGCACGCTCGCCGACAACATGGGCTTCCCACTGCGCATTGCGGTACTTGACACGGGCGATGCCGTCGACCTCGCTGATCCACGACTCCACTGTAACCGGCTGGCCGATGTCCAGTGACTGCGTCGTGCCCTGCGCGCTCTTGCCACCCACTTTGGCGGATGAACGCCTGATCAGGATCACGCCGACGATGGCCAGCGCCGCGGTGACCACCGCCTGCACCCAGAACGAATATCCGAACCAGGCCGCGGCCGCTGCGCCCAATGCGGCGATACCCAGAACCAGAAGGTAAAAAGTGCCGGTCAGCATTTCGACGATGATCAGCAGGATGCCGGCGATCGCCCACCACAGGGACATGTCCATGATTTGCCTTTCAGTTCAAGCCAGTTGAATGATAAAGCCAGGCCGTTTCAGCCGCTGAACGATTTCAGCCAGCGCCCGATGCTGGCTGCCGCATCACGCCACCGGGTGTCAAGCATCATCGCATGGGCGATGCCAGGCAGGATTTCCGCTTTAACACCGTGGATCGCCGCGGCAGCCTCGACCAGTGACGGCGGAAACAGCAGATCATCGGCCGCGCCCAGCACCTGCACCGGCACCCTGCCGTCAGCCTTGTCGATCCAGAAATACTGCGGCCATGACAGGTCGATCAGCGCGCGCTGGGACTCACGGCGCATCCGGCTGAGGCTGGCAAGCACCTCGGCTTCGGCCAGCGTCGGCGAGAAAATCGCCTGGCGCAGCAATGCCGGTGAACCGTGACAGCCGGAATTTATTTGTAACCCATTAATTTCATTTAATATTTCAGGGCTGTTCAGCGCCAGCATGGCACTGCTGGCAAGCAGTCCCTGCGGCGGCACCGGTGCCAGCAGCGAAAAACCGGCGGCATTTGCACGCCGCCAGGCGCGCTGCACCACCATCGCCCCCATCGAATGCCCGATCAGCACCGGCGGTGTGTCCAGTGACTCCGCGGCAATCAACACATCAGCGACGAAATCGTCGATTGAAGCCAGATCGTCCCCCACTTCACCTTCAGCGTGGCCGCGCAGGCTGATGGCATGACAGTCATGGCCCAGAGCGGAAAAATAATCAAGGAAGTGCCGCTCCCAGCACCAGGCGCCGACATAGGCCCCATGCACGAAGAGCAGGGGCGGACCGCTGTGCTTTGCAGCCCTTCTGACGATGCAACGCGAAGATACGCTCACCGGTCAGTTCATCCTTGCCACCAGCGGCTGCAGCTCGGCGATCTTGGCGCGCACGCCTTCGACGTCCTCCGCACCGGGACGCTGCCTGATGTAGGTGCTGAAGTCACCCATCGCCGCCCGGATGCATTCAAGCTGGAGATAGATGCTGCCGCGGTCGCGGTATTCCTCTCCGGCGTCATCGGGACTCAGCGCGATCACCCGTTCGCAGGCGGCCAGGGCGCGCAGCCAGTCGCCTTTTTCCACATAAATGCCCTTCAGGTTGCGCAGCATGCGGCCGAGGATTTCCTTGCACGGCGCCGCGCTCAGCAAGTGAACGAGGATGGCCTGATCCACATCATCGGGCGCACCAGCCGCACGCAGGCGCTGCTGCAACTCATCGACGCCCAGGGAAACACCGCCGCCATAGGGATCAAGCACCACGACCCCGTCGCGCAAGGCACATTTCACCAGGAAATGGCCGGGAAAGGACACGCCATGAAGTCCGAGTCCGATACGCCGGCCAATCTCGATGTAGATCACACCCAGCGTGATCGGGATGCCGAGCCTGCGCTCGAGCACCTCGTTCAGGAAGCTGTTGCGCGGATCGTAGAAATCCTCGTTGTTGCCGCTGAAACCCAGCTCGTCAAACAAATAATGGTTCAGTGCCAGCAGCTTGTCGGCGGTGGCAATGTCGGCACGCAGCCGGCCGCGCAGCGTGGCCGCCAAGGCGTCGATCCGCGCCAGATACTCGCCGATTTCCAGTTCCGGATATTCGCTGGCGGCGATCCACAACGCGCCTTCGGCCAGCGATATGTCCTCGTCGCGCATCGCCGCGATGCGCCGCCACTCCTGCGCGGCGCGAGCCTCTGGCGAAACATCGTCCCGCCCGGCGGGATTGATCCCTGCCTGGTTCATGTGCGGCTCGCCAGCGGCAGGTTGGTCAGCAGGTTTTGCGGTTTCATCCGCAGGCGCCCTTCGGGGGTCATCGCCAGCGCCAGGAATACCGGCGCCCCGGCGAGCTCGGGCCGCAGCGCTCCGGCATCCTCGAAATCCATGCGGAACAAGCCGATCACCCGCTTCATCCGCGCCTCGTCAACTTCGGCACCGGCGTAGATGTCATTGAGCAATGCGGTGGCTTCCACGTCGAGGCCAACATGCCACAACCACTCCTCGTCATCAATCTCGCGGATCGGCGTGACCCGCGTGCGCAACCCGTGAAAATGATCCACCCAGCGCTCGATCACCTGTGCGATGGCCAGCGAGCCCGGCGTGCCGGGATTGATCTGCAGCACCGTATCGCGGCGGTTGTCGCGGCGGAAATACTGCTCATGGTTGTCGCGGTCGAGCACGTCAAGCTCGGCGCTCTTCAGCGGCGCGTTGACCTGCAGCAGCATGCGGCCGAGGTTGCCCAACCCGCCATCATCGGCATGACTGCTGACCGTCTCAGCGTCGGCCAGCATCACCGCGCCTTCGTTGACGGTGACCCGCTGCTCCCGGAAAAAAATCTCGGCGGCACGCAAAAGCAGGCCGTCGCGTTCGCCGTCAAGCAGTCCGCGCAGGATGACTTCGACGGTGTAATGCACAAACTGCGGCGGCACCGCAACATCGGCCGCGAACAAGCCCGAATAAAACCGCTCCAGGGTGCCGGCTTCGAGCAAGTGCTCGCGAAAACGCAGCAGCACCCGGTAGTTGTCCCGCGCATCGGCATCGGCCAGTGCCTCAAGCTCGGCTGCGCTTACGGGACGACGCGGATCCGAGTTAAGCGCCTGGTACAGGTCGCGCTCGGTGGCACAGGATTCGGCGACCGGCGCCAGTTCGGGACGCTCCAGATACCAGCGCAGGTAATCATCGGAAACCTCAAGCTGGCCGTCGGCGGCACGCCTGAGGGCATGGAAACCGCAGTCCGGCCAGAAGTCGATGGATATCTGGTCGGTGGCTGCTTCAGGGACAGGGGGCCGGGAATGAATATCCACGAACCATTATGCCACGGGCTCCGCATCAAACCGGACCGTGGATGAGCAACACCCGTAGGTCTAGCGGGCCGGGCCTTGCGCCTGCAATACATCACGCCCGAGACTTGCTTCAGCCTCCAATTCGGCGATCACATCAAACTCGTCATCGAGTTCGGACTCATCAAGATCATCATCCCAATCCAGTGCTTCGTTGCTGACATCCATTTCCATGATCATCTCCTTGATCTGTTTGGCATACAAACGTCATTTCGCCACATAACTGTTACAGCGGTATGTCGGAAAAAGCCCGGGATCTGACGCTGTTTCAAGGCTTTGCCCGCACTATCGCCATCCGTAAAATGCAAGGGGTGCAAAACTCCGCGCTTAAATCACGCCTGCAACACTCCTGGTGGCGGCCGGATACCCCGCCGCAAATGTCATGGGCCTGGCCACGCGCCCTCCTGTGCCGGGTGGCCACCCACCTTCTTGCCCTGCTTTTGTGTGTTGGCACGGCGGTCTCGGTCGATCAGGTGCGTCTGCAACAGGCAGCCCGCGCGCTGGGTCCTGCCGCAGTGGAAGGCCTCACCGCCTGGCAAGGCATGTTCAGGTCGGCCAGCCAGTCACCGGAAAAAATTCGCATCGAGACTGTCAACCGTTTCATCAACCAGCGCATCCGCTTCGCGGATGATGTTAATGTCTGGGGTGAAGCTGATTATTGGGCCACGCCGCTGGAAACCCTGCACAAAGGCGCCGGAGATTGCGAGGATTTCGCAATCGCCAAGTATTTCTCGCTACTGGCGTTGGGGGTCGCCCCAAGCCGCCTCCGTCTGATCTATGTGCGGGCTACGGTGATTCGTGATGGCGTTCCAGGGTATGCCGCGCACATGGTGCTCGCATACTATCCGCAGCAGGGTCGCGAACCGCTGGTATTGGATAATCTGGTTGATTCAATACACCCCGCCTCCGGGCGCCCGGACCTGCGGCCGATATTCAGCTTCAACACTGAAGGCCTATGGGAACAGATCGGAACCACTGCCGCTTCAGTGCCACTGGACCGGCTGTCGCGCTGGCGCGATCTTTTGCAGCGGGTCAGCAACGAAGGATTCCGCTGAAATGCGGCATCACCTGTCTCAGGAGTTCGTAACATGTCGATGATCCGACAGCTTTGGCTGCTGGTCTTTCTGGTCACGATTGGCGCCTGTGGCGCCAGCCTTGTCACAAGCCTTTTGTCGAACAGCCACTATCTAGAAGATCAGCTACGCCTGAAAAATCACGATAACGCCGCGTCATTGGCCATTTCATTGTCGCAACAGGCGGGTGACATGAGCTCAATCGAATTGCTGATGACCGCACAGTACGACACCGGGCATTACCAGCGGATCAGCCTGGTGAATCCTGAGGGAAGGACATTGTTCGAGTTCGGTGGCAAGCCGCCGCCAATGACTACACCAGCCTGGTTTGTGGCTGCTTTGCCGATCAAATCAGTGCCCGGCGTGGCACAGGTCAGTTCAGGCTGGCAGGCTGTGGGCACCATCACCGTGGTCAGCCACTCTGCTTTTGCATATGACCAACTGTGGTCGGGCGCCGTGCGGCTGGCCTTGCTGCTGGCGCTGGTCGGACTGTTGTCCGGCCTGTGCGGCACTGTATTGGTGAGACGTACGACGCGCCCCCTGAAGTCACTGGTCGAACAGGCGCGCGCGCTCTCTGAGCGCCGCTTTATAAAGTCAAATGTATCAGGCGTGCCGGAATTGATGACCCTGACCTCCGCGATGAACTCGATGGTTGATCGTGTCGGCGCGCAGTTCAGCGAACATGCGGCCACGGTCGAACGGCTGCGCCTGGCCGCCGTCACTGACACTGTCACCGGACTGGTCAACCGCGGCGAATTCCAGCGCCGGCTGGATGAGCTGCTGGGTGTGCCGCAGGCCTTGATGGAAGGCCTGTTTCTGATTGTACGGGTGCGCGAGCTGCAACGCATGAACCAGGAACTCGGGCGCTCTGAGACCGACCGCCTCCTGGCAAGGCTGGGCGAGGCACTCGAAACATTGGCCAGAGCCCAATCTGGCGGATTTTGCGGCCGGCTCAACGGCGCGGATTTTGCATTGCTGCTGCCAGGCACGAAGCTGGATGCCGAAGCCTTCGGCGACCTTCGCCGCCGTTTACGCGGTTTCGATGCCACTTCGTCGACACTGCCTGATCTGGCCATTGGCGCGACCTTGTTGCGGCAGGACACCAGCACCGGACAACTGCTGACACGGGCCGACGCAGCCTTGACCATCGCAGAATCCGAGCCACAACGCTTTGCGCTGCTTGAGTTCATCCAGGACGAGGTCAAGGTCAAGGGGCAAAGCGATTGGCGGCGTGATCTGCAGCAGGCGCTTGATGACCGGAAAATCAGCGGCAGGCTGCGTCAGATCACCGGCCGGGATGGCAGCATCATGCATCGACAATTTGATACCCATATCGCCTGGGATGGCGACGATTATCGGCCCCCGGCAGAATGGCTGCCGTTTGCGATACGCGCCGGACTGGCGGCATCGATCGAGGAGTCCGCAATCGAGCAGGCGCTGGAAACTGCGGCTCACAGTGAAACTGATTTGGCACTGCCCTTGAGCGAACAGGCCCTGCGTGACGGCACCGTGCTTGCCAGACTGGTCGAACAACTGGGTGCGGCACCATCCGCCGCAGCCAGACTGATCATCGAGGTGCCTGAGTTTCTGGTGCATCGCGACCCGGATTTTGCGGCGGATCTTGCGCGCACCTTGCGTCGAAGCGGCGCCCGTATCGCGCTGTTCGACGCCGGTCATTATGTCTCGAGGATACGCAGGCTGCCAGAGTTGCAGCTGCATCACCTGCGCACCAATCTAGCACTTGCCGCCGGCAGCGGTGGTGCCCAGCGCGCTTATCTCGCAGCCGTGGTCTCAATATGCCGGGGGCTCGGCATCCGGGTGGTGCTTGAAACCGCGGATGTCGCGATTGACCTGCGCACCACGGACGCTGACGCGGCGGTCAGCCCCCGGTATGAGGAATAAAAGCGCAGTTCAAGGCGAGACTTGAATTTGATTGCCGGTGTCCGTCTAACGCCCGGATTCGCTGACAATGACCCAGCGCCCGCCGGTCAGTTGCCAGATGATGGTTTTTTCCGTCTGGTCCGAATAGCTGCCCGATTCGTAGCGTTGCCGGAAGCGGCTCTCCGCCCGGTCCGGCGCGAGCATCACGACCTGGATGTCGCCCAACGACACCGCGATCGGCTCACGGGTTGCCAGACGCTGGCTGCGCTGCTTGCGCCAGGCCGCCGGGCTCATCGATTGAGGTGCGAAGTTTTCGGCATAGAACTCGAAATATCGCTCCGCTGATTTCGAAGACCAGGCGGTAGCCCAGGCGAGAAGGCGCGCCGAAACCACGTCCTCGGACTTTGGAATCACATCCACGGCAGGCGTTGCCGGGGCGGGTTTTGCAAAGGTTGCGGCCATTGCCTCGGCACGCGCATCCAGTGATTTTTTGTCGATCAGCGGCGGCGTGACCGTTTCAGGCGGGCAGCGCTCGGCAGCATCCTCACCCGCAGCCCAGCCATTGACGCCCGGAATATCGCCGGTCTCCATCTGCGAAAGACCGAGCTGGCCCAGCAGCCCCCCCGTGGAGTTGTGCACCCGCATGTAGGCGACTTCAAGGTCGTACTGGGCGTTGATCAGCGAACGTTTGGCCTGATACAGCTCGTTTTCGGAGTTCAGCAGGTCAAGCAGTGAGCGCTGGCCGATGTCGAACTGCTTGCGGTAGGCATCACGCGCCTTTTCCGTGGCCTCGACCTGCAGCGTCAGGTATTTGATCTGGTCGGTCAGCTTGTTGGCATCGTTGTAGGCGATGGTCAGGGTCTGGCGCACGTCGCGGCAGGCCTTGTCACGCAGGTCCCTGGAATTGTTCACTGCGTTGGCGAACTGCCGCAGCCTCGCCCGGTCCGAACCGCCGCTGAAAATGTTCCAGCTCAGCAACAGCTCAGCCACGGTGCTGGAATTGCGGCCGATGGTGCCGTCGAGGTTGCGGCCGTCGGCGTCGCGCAGTCGCGCCTCCAGCTTGGGCTGGAAGGCGGCGCGCCGGACATCAAGCTGGGCCTGTACCGCGCGCACATTTTCAGTGGCGGCACTGATGCCGGGCTGGCGCGCCACGGCCAGGCGCAGTGCCTCGTCCCTTGTCGCCGGGAAACCTGCACGCGAGAACGGCGATTTGGGCAGCATGGCCGCCGGCGGCTCGTTGTTGATCCGCTGAAAACGCGCCGAAACATCGTGCAGGTTGGAGGTTTCATTGACCAGATTGCTGTCTGCCAGCGCCAGACGGGCTGCGGCCTGCTCGAGATCAACACCGCGGCCGACACCGGATTTGAAGCGTTGCTGGATCTGGTCGTAGGTTTGCTTGTGCTGGATGTAGTTGATTTCAGCGATGGCCACCAGCTCACGAAAACGCTGAACGTCGAAATAGGCGCGCGCCGACTCCAGCGCGATCAGTTCGGAAGCCTCGACGAACTCGAAGTAACGCACGATCGAGCCATGGCCAAGGCGGCGCACTTCGTTATGGGTGGCAAGACCGTCCCACAGAATCTGGTTCAGCTCCAGCCCGATGCGGTTACGTGAAAAGCTCTGGATGCCGGTGGCGGCAACGCTCGATTCGGAGCGCTCGCGCCCGGTGTTGGCCAGCACGTCAATGCGCGGATAGTAGGCGCCGCGCGCGACATCGATCTCGTCGATAGCCGCCCTGAGCGCGTTGAAGCGCGCAGTGACTTCGGGATTGCTGATGACGGCACGCTGCGCATAGCTGCGCAGGTCCTGGGCGGCAAGCGGCTGGGCCATCAGCACTGGCAGTGTCATTAACACTGCCAGGCGCATTTTTCGGGATCCCATTATTTTATTCATTAAAATCAATAACTTATGTAATATAGATGAAAAAGCGAATCACTGTCAATCGGTAATCAGCTTCTGGTCATCGAGCAATTTCTGGATGATCGCCTGGTTGTTGGCGAAACCGGTCACCAGATCGACACCGGTCAGCGTGATCGACTGGTCCTCCTTGGACAAGGCATAACCGCCGCCGAAGCCGCCAGTCGAACTGACATGAACAATGGTGTTGCCCGCGTTCAGTTCGAAGCTGAGGAACTGGGTCAGGTTGCCGGTGCCGATATTGTGGTTTTCGCCTTGCAGCAGGTCGCGCAGGTCCAGCACGTCGCCACCGGCGCTGGCCGAAGCGATGCCGAAATTGTTGATGGTGTCCGCTGCCGGAGTGCCTTGCACGCCGCGGTCTGTCAGCGACCAGCGGAAAATGTCCGTGACCCCGTCGGCAGCGCCACCGTCCATCGTATCGTTGCCGGCACCGCCGAGCAGGGTGTCGGCCCCTGCTCCGCCATTGAGAATGTCGTTGCCTGCGCCACCCTCAAGCAAGTCATTGCCGTTGCCACCATTCAAAGTGTCGTTTCCGGCATTGCCGCGCAGGATATCGCTTCCGGCATCGCCATTCAGCACATCATTGCCATTGCCGCCGGCAAGAACATCGTTGTCGTCACCACCATTCAGCGTGTCGTCACCGTCGCCGCCTTCAAGTGCGTCGTAACCCGCGCCGCCATTGAGCGTGTCGTTACCGGAGCCGCCGGAAATACGGTCGTTCCCTGCGCTGCCGGTGATGTTGTCATTGCTGCTGCTGCCCTGGTAGGTGTTGGTGATCGTGTTCAGGGTCAGCGTGGCGCTTGAGGTATCACCATCACTGTCGGTAAGCGTGTAGCTGATTTCCTCCGGAGCAATCGCAGGCTGGTAAGGATCGTTGCCCGCGGGAGAGAAGCGGACCGCCTGGATCCTTGCCGTGGCATCACCCGCCGCCTCGATTTCAATACGTCCGATATTGTTGTATTGCTGGGGCAACAGCACAAAGTTCTCGTCATCGCTGGAGAACAAACCGAGCAAGGCACCGGTGATGTCGTAGATCCTGTAGGTCAGCGCCGGAGAATAGCCGTTGAATGGCCCAAGGTTGCTGTCAGCGGCATTGACCGTGATGCCGATATTTCGTACACCCTGCGCGTAAACCGCCTGATCGAAGGTGATGACCAGGGTTTCAAGGGCCGCCAGGTTGGCATCGCCAACACCCACGCCTGAGCCTCCGGTGTAGGTCACGGCGGTGCTGCCGATGACGCTGCTGTTCGCCGCCATCCCCTGGACGATCACTCCGGTGGTGGAAGCCGGTGCGCTCTCCAGGCTGACGATGGTGTTGCCGACCAGTTCATAGCCGATGTTGAGTATCTGCGCAGAAGCACCTGTGGTCGCCTGGATTTCGAGGCGGTCCACATTGGCATAAGTGCCGGGCAGCGTCAGATAACCCTCCATGCCGCTGGTGTAGGCAACCAGCAGGTTATTGGAGGTGTCATACAGCCGGTAAATCAGCGCTGTGGCGCTTGCGGTGGTGCCGCCAAGGTTGGAGGCCGGGTTGACCTCGATCACAAACTGGCCGGTGGTGGGATACGGGTAGTCAATCACCAGCGTTTCAAGGTTGTCGATCGAGGTATTGGTGGCACCCTGGATACCCACGCCTGCACCCGAGTACACGGCGGTGGCGGCGGTGCCGCCCGAAAGCCGGCCGCTGATCGTGGGACCGGTGACGCCTGGCGCGGCTGTCAATGGCAGGAAGTCGATCGGGGTGACAAAACCCACGCCTTCGATCCGCGCAGATGCGTTGGAAGCGGTCAGACCCGCCTGAATCTCGATGCGATCGACATTGGTGAAATACCCTGGCAGGTTGACCACACCCTCGGTGGCGATGGTGTAGGTCGCCAGCAAGGCATTGGAGGTGTCGTAGACGCGGTAAGTCAGCGGGTTCGCGGTGGATACATTGCTCGCCTCGGAATTGACGGTCACCGACAGACCGCCGGATACAGGCGCCGCAAAATCGATGACCAGTGTTTCGCCCGCGGATAGCCTGTCATTGGCCACACCAACACCACCGGCGGTAATACCGGCCGTATAGACAACCGTTGCCGTGGCGCCGGCGTTGGTCAACCCTCTCAACTCCACCCCAAAGGCGGATGGATCCGCCGACTGGAACGGCACGAAGTTCTGCGGGGTGGTGTAGCCAATACCTTCAATTCGGGCACTGACGGCCGTGACGGCGCCCTGGATCTCCACACGATCAACGTCCGTGAAATATCCCGGAATCGTGATCAGGCCTTCGGTGTTGCTGGTAAAGGTGGTGATCACGGAGTTGCTATTGTCGTATACGCGGTAAATCAGCGCGTTGGCACCACCCAGGTTGCTGCTGGCAGTGCTCACCACGAATGATAACGGCCCGGATACCACGCCAGCGTAGTCGATGACCAGTGTTTCAGTGCCGTTCAAGGCGGCGTTTGTCCCGCCGTTCACGCCGGCACCTCCGGCCGTAGCGAAACTTGCGGTGACCACGGTACCCGCCGAATTACGGCCGTAAACGTCAACACCGCTGGCTGAAGGATCGTTTGCAAGCAGCGTCAGGCTGTTGATTTGCGGCGCGCCATTGGCCGGGATGCTGACTGTCGGCGGCGTGTAACGGTAGTAGCCGGTGTCGTTGAACACCAACTGGCTGCCGTTGCTGAGGTGAGTCCAGGTCAGCGTGCCCGCGGTCACCGAGAACGTGCCACCATCCGCCGAACCGCTGCTCGCCGTGGTCAGATTATAGGTATCACCCTTGAACATGACCGAGGTGACCTTGGCATTGTCAACAATCAAGTCGACGCCGCCACCCGAATTGGCGAACGGCGCCACGTCACCACCGAGCGCAAGACCGCCGTCGGTACCGGTGCCGTCAATCACGTTGCCTTCAAGGAAGCGGTCAAAGGCTGTCAGGCTGTCCGTGTCATCCCTGGCCTGGGGCTGTCCATCAACCACTGAAATGGTCTGCAACGAGGTTGCGGTATCCCCGTCACCATCGACCACAGTCGAAGTGATCGTGAACGTGGTGCCTTCGACCGCAGTGCCCCCGGTGAAGTAGGTGAAATCCCCGGTCTGGAAGTCAAAGACAATGGAGCCGTAGGTGAATCCCCTGGTGGCATCCAGGGTCAACGAAGTACCCACCACCGAGCCGCCGGCGAATCCGCCGGAATTGTTGGTGATGCCACCCGCACCGGCATTGGCCGCCGGATCAAAGGTGAATGTGACGTTGGTGTCCGGAACGCTGTTGGCATTACTGTCGAGCTGGATCACAATCGTCGAAACACGGCCGCCATCCGCGCCGAAACTGGTGCTTGAGGACGAAGAGCCAGCCACCACGTTGCCGCCGTTGCCCTGGGGCACGGTGGACAACAGCAGCGACTCCAGATCCTTCAAGTCGGGCACAAAAATCGCGGTATCAACCACGCCGTCACCCAGGGCATCGACGTTGTGTACGTCGTTAAGGAAATCCGGTACCGCAATGCCCGTTCCGATGCCGACAGCGTAGGACTTGATGTCATTGTTGGTGACATAGGTCGCGTAACCGGACACGCCAACCGGGTCCACGGTATTGCCGAACGACGGTATGCCGTCAGACACGAAATAAACGAATTTCTCACGGGCTGTCAGCGACATCTCGCCAAAAGCAGACTGAATATCATTCAGTGTGTCTTCATAATTGGTGCCTGAGAGCGCGGTGCCGATGGAGTTGATCCCGGCAATCGCACTGGCGAGCGAGCTGTAGGTGTTGGCCGTGCCCGAATTGAGGATCACCGCGGAAGCCGCAAAGGTGATCAGCTTCACCGTCACATCAGGAGACTGGTTGAAATATTCTTCAACCAGCGCAATCAACGCCTGCTTGGCAAGGTCCAGACGGGTCGCGTTTGTGACATTGCCGAATTCATCAACCTGCTTGATCAGGCCCGAGTTGTAACCTGTTGCTCCGGTGGTGGGATTGCCCACCATGCTCAGCGAAATATCCAATGCCAGCACGAGCGCGTATTTTGGCGTCTCCGTCGCCGATACCTCGATATTGGCGTCATAAACCACCGGCGCATCATCGACAACAGTCACTTGCAGCTGAGCGGTATTGGCGTTGCCGACATAGGTGAAGGTCTGCACTACCGATGCGCTGATTGCCGCGGCGGTGTTGGCTGCCGGCGCGTTGAGTGTGTAGGTGTAATCACCCGCTCCGGCGCCGGTGATATCGACCACCAACTGCCCGAGGCTGGTGGTGACACCAATAAATCCGGTTCGGGCATCAGTGTCCGCGGTCGAACCATCGGTAATGCCATTGATGGAGGAAATGGCCGTATTGCCGGTATCGTTGGTCAGCACATTGCCTGTAGCGACACGCACACCGCCACCCGTGCCGGAAGACAACGCCGATTCGTTGACCGTGGCGTAATCCGTGCTGGCCTGGTTGGCGCTTACAGTGACCGTAGCCGTGCTGACCTGCCCCTGATCGTCCGTGATGGTGTAGACGAAGGTGGCCGTGCCCGCACCCGCCGGGGTATACCGGTAGTTACCGTCGGTCTGCAGCACCAGAGTGCCCGAAGTCGGAGTTCCAACCAGGGTCAATGTAGCCCGGTCGGGCAGGAAATCGTTTGACAGCAGTGATGCAGGGCTGATCAACACCGAAGTCCCGACATTCACCGAGTAACTGTCGTTACCGGCCAGTGGCGTGCCGTCGTTGACCGCGGATACGTTGATCACCCCGGTCGCGGGACTGGAAATCGTGTTCGTGCCGTCACGAACCGTATAGTTGAATGTGGTGCTGCCCCACCAGTCAGCCAACGGAACAAAGTAGAACGTGCGCGCGTCAGCGGTGGCCGTGTAATTTGTTCCAGTCAGGGCCAATTGGGTCAGGCCGGCATCCAGATACAGCACACCATTGATCGGAAGGCTGCTCAGACTGAAGCTCTGGAGCGGCCCGTCCCCGTCAATACCCGTGATCGTGATCGGGATCGTTGTATCTTCATTGCCCGATGCCGAAGACGGATTCGCGATCGGGTTGTCTGCAACCGCAGCGATGTTCACTGTTGCGGTCGCCGTCGAGGTGTCACCGTCCGAATCCGTAATGCGGTAGGTGAACGTGGTGCTACCGTTGAAGTTCGCCGCCGGCGTGTAGGTGAAGCTGCCGTTGGCGCTGATGGTCACCGTCCCGCTCGCAGGACCACTCAACAGGCTCCACACGTTGCCACCGTCGCCACTCGCGGTGTCGTTCGCCGCCAGGTTGCCGTTAAAGACGATGTCTTCTGTCGCGTTGAAGGTGTCGGCGGCCGCGGTGGGCAGATCGTCCACAGCAGCGATGTTGATGGTCGCTGTCGCGGTGGACGTGTCGCCGTCCGAATCCGTGATGCGGTAGGTAAACGTCGTCGAACCGTTGAAGTTGGCCGCCGGCGTATAGGTGAAGCTGCCATTGGTACTGATGGTCACCGTGCCCGAGGCAGGACCCGAGACCAAGCTCCACACGTTGCCGCCGTCGCCACTCGCAGTGTCGTTCGCCGCCAAGTTGCCGTTAAAGACGGTGTCTTCTGTCGCGTTGAAGCTGTCGGCCGCCGCGGTGGGTGAATTACTGGATGACGACGGCGGAGCAACTGTCGGTGGAGGCTGCTGCGCCGGGTTTTGCGGAATAACCCGCTCCTCCTCGGCACCCGAAGTTGTCTCGGGACCTAATCCAATCCCGAGGATTTCGGGGGTCGGCCCTGAGCGTTCGGTAGAAAACGCGAACTGAAGTGGAGTGACGGGTTCAACCACCCGCTCAATGACGCGGGCTATGCCCTTCCAGTCACCAACACCACTGCTTTCGCCAAAACCTGGCGCCAGCGAACCACTGCTGCCGCCGTTTCCGTTGCCATTTCCGTTGCCGTTGCCACCGCCGTTGTTCAACGACTGGATGACGCGTTCGATCTCGCCGGTTGAAAGTCCGAGTCGGTCAATCAGCCGGGGGTCGGAATTAACGTTTGGCAGCATATCCATCGTCGCCGGGGTGAGTGGTTCGCCCAGCCGCGGAACGCGGAACAGTCCGGCTTCGTCCTCAACAATGACCACGCCGCCAGCCGATAACACGCGGACGACATCACCCACTGCGATGATGTCGCCTACGCGAAGGGTCTCCTCCCGACCGTCCGGATGGACGATGCGGGCCTCACCCCTTATGAATCGAACCTTGCCTAGAGCCATTTACGCGATGTCGATGTATTAAATCTTTAGCTTGGAATACAATTCGGAACGATTGCCTGCAAATTTCATGCCTGAATTTTGTTAATTTTTCATTAAATATCGTTAAAAAGTCACATTTCTTTGTAATACGTAAATTTTTTGGCAAAAAACTTCCTTATTTTAGCTGTTCGACGATTTTTTTTTAATAAAAATCCTTGTTTTTAGAGGAATTAATTCACTCTTTTTAGAAGAATATTGGCGTTGACCGTTTAATCCCGTCACAAGGTCGAAAATTTTTGAAAAATTCACGGGAAATTTGAAGTCAAAGCAGGCCTTTATTGCCTGCAGGCATACAAAATGCCTTCTAATCACTGAAAACATGACTCAGCGGTTATTGCTCAAGCCCCTCAGTAACGGCCAAAACACCTGGAAACTTCAAAATCCAGGGAAAATGGGGCTCCCCACCGCTTTGATATAAAGTTTGCAATTTTTTTCACCCAAGACCATTTGGCCCAAAGGTATCTGCGCTGGATTCCGTAAAACGGAAGCGCAACTGAAACCAACGATCCGCAATTCCCGGCAGAATCAAAAATCGCAGAAGCGCGGCAAAAACCATACAGATTTAAAAAAACTCTTTAAAATCAATAAAAAAAACAATTTCCAGCCAATTTCCCGCGATCCTGCGGCATATTCCGGAATGGTCGAAAATCCCCCCCAACACACTGTCGATTCCTTGCTGGAATGCCTGATTTTTATCGCCAGGCATCACGGCCGCGCTGCCAGCCACACATCGATGGCTGCGGGATTGCCACTGAAAGACGGAAAGCTGACGCCCGATGTCTTGGGTCGGGCAGCCAAACGGGCTGATCTTGCCCTCAGGATATCAAAGCAACCAATTGATTTAATTGCTAAATTTTTACTGCCAGCGATTCTGTTCCTGGAAAATGACAGTGCCTGCGTATTGCAGGCCATCAGCAGCGACGGAATTTGCACACTGATGTCTCCGGAAGCCGGCGGCGGCATGGTGACCTTGCCCAGAGCCGAACTGGAAACCCGCTACAGCGGAATCTGCGCGCTGGTTTCGCCGCAGTTGCGTTTTGACGAGCGCGCCAAGGCACCACGCCCCACAAAACAGGGTCACTGGTTCTGGTCGGCCCTGCTGCGTCAGCGCCCGGTTTACAAGGACGTGATCATCGGCGCACTGCTGGTGAACCTGTTCTCAATAGGGCTGCCGATTTTCACGATGAGTGTCTACGACCGCGTTGTTCCCAATTTTGCGGTCGAGACTTTATGGGCACTTGCCAGCGGAATCATCCTTCTGCTGGGTGCCGACCTGCTGTTGCGCCGGCTGCGCGGCCGCCTGGTTGATGCCGCCAGTGCCAGCGTCGATGTCGAAATTTCGGCATCACTGATGGAACAACTGCTCGGCATACGTTATGGCGAACGTCCGGTATCAACCGGCTCCTTTGCCGCGAACATCCGCGCCTTTGAACAGGTTCGTGATCTGGTCGCATCGAGCACGGTACTTGCCGTGGTCGACCTGCCCTTTGTGCTGCTGTTCTTCATCGTCATTGCCTGGATCAGCCCCTGGCTGATGCTGCCCGGCCTGCTGATGTTCACGGTCATGATCATCTTCGGCTATGTGATACAGGCACGCCTTCATGCGTTGTCGGAGTCCACTTTCCGCGGCAACTGCCTGCGCAGCTCGCTGCTGGTCGAAAGCCTGATCGGCCTCGAAACCATCAAGTCGCAGCATGCCGAAAGCGTGTTTCAGTCACGCTGGGAGCAGGCCAGCCGCTATTCCGCAAAATCAAACATGCAGATGCGGGACCTGTCCTCGCTCGCGATCTCGGGCACCTACTGGCTGCAGCAGATGACTGCGGTATTGCTGATCATCGCCGGCGTCTACCTGATTTTCCACAAACAGATCACGCTGGGTGCGCTGATTGCCTGCTCCATGCTGACCAATCGCGCACTGGCGCCGGCCGCACAGATTGTCGGGCTGCTGCTTCAATACCAGACCGCCAAGACTTCGCTCGCCGCGCTCGACGAATTCATGCAGAAACCCCTCGACCGCGAGGCCGGAAAAGTCTATGTGGAACAAACCATCACCAAGGGATCAATCGAGTTTCGTGACGTGACTTTTGCCTACCCCGGCCGTGAAGAGCCGGTGCTCCACAACGTCAGCTTCAAAATCAAGCCTGGCGAGCGCGTCGCTGTGCTGGGCCGCGTCGGCTCCGGCAAATCCACCCTGCAGCGGCTGATCGTCAATCTCTACACACCCGGCAGCGGCACGGTACTCATCGACGGCAGTGATGTCCGCCAGCTTGATCCCGCCGATACACGCTTCAACATCGGTTTTGTCTCGCAGGATGTGATGCTCTTCTTCGGAACACTGCGCGAGAACATCGCCCTGGGCCGGCCCTACGCCGACGACGCCGCAATCCTCGAAGCAGTCCGCGTCGCCGGCCTCGGCGAATTTGTCAGCAACCACCCGCAGGGACTGGACATGCAGGTTGGCGAACGCGGGGAACTGCTTTCCGGCGGCCAGAAACAGGCGGTGGGCATTGCCAGGGCGCTGATCAATCCGACGCCGATCCTGCTGATGGACGAACCCACCAGCGCGATGGACTACAGCACCGAGGCCGCGCTGTCCTCCAGCCTCGCCCGGCACTGCGCCGGACGCACGCTGCTGATTGCCACCCATCGCAGCACGCTGCTGTCGCTGTGCGACCGCATCATCGTGCTTGATGCCGGACGCATCGTCGCTGACGGACCACGCGAGGTGGTGATGAACGCGCTGTCATCGGGCAAGATCACCAAGGCCTCGCCATGAGCCTCGACCGCATCCAGCAGGCCTACACGAAAGCCGCGCCGGTCGTGCTGCGCGCCCTTGAATGGGTGCGGGTGCGCGTCGAAAAACTGATCACGCCGTTTTTCCCGCCCCCTGAACCGGTTGCACCGGAAGGCCAGGCGCGGTTTGGCGACACCCTGAATGATGTGGTCGATGGAGTATCCACCGGGGACAAGCTGCGCCAGTCACGAACCATGATTCGCGTGGTGTTCGCAGTATTTGTGTTCGGGCTCATCTGGGCCACTTTCACCCGCATCGACGAAATCACCCGCGCCGATGCCAAAGTCATCCCGTCACGGCAATTGCAGGTCATCCAGGCTGTTGATGGCGGCAGCGTGTCCGAGATCCTGATTCACGAAGGCCAGACCGTAACCAAGGGTCAGGTGCTTCTGAAACTGGATCAAACGCGCGTCGAATCCTCGGTCAAGGAAAGCCGCGCCCAGACCTTCTCGCTGCGCGCCAAGGTCGCGCGCCTGAAAGCACTTGCCGAGGGCAGCAGCTTCACGCCGCCGGAACCGGGCAATGCCGACGAGAAACGCGTGATCTCCGAGGAGCAGAAACTGTTTGAAGACCGCCGCTCAGAACTCTCCGCGGTGCTCGGCATCTCCCGCCAACAGGTCGCACAACGCCAGCAGGAACTGGTCGAGGTTCAGGCCCGGCGCACCCAGGCCCAGCGTAGCCTCGAACTTTTGGTCAAGGAACTCGATGTCACCAAACCCCTGCTCTCCTCGGGCGCCGTATCCGAGGTCGATATCCTGCGCCTAGAGCGTGAAGCAGCGCGTTTCCGCGGCGAACGCGATCAGGCCGGAGCTCAGATCGCCCGCGTGCAGTCGGCCATTCTGGAGTCTCAGCGTAAAACCCAGGAAGTGGAACTCAATTTCCGCAACGACACCCGCAAGGAACTGTCGGAAGCACTGTCCAAGCTGAACAGCATGTCGGAAGGTGAGATCGCGCTGACCGACCGTGTCGACAAATCGCTGGTGCGCTCCCCGGTGAACGGCATCGTGCAACGCCTGCTGATCAACACCGTCGGTGGCGTCGCCACACCCGGCAAGGAACTTATCGAAATCGTACCGATGGATGAGGCGCTCATACTCGAGGCCCGTGTACCGCACAAGGACATCGGCTTCCTGCGACCCGGCCAGCGCGCCATGGTCAAATTCACCGCCTATGACTTTTCGATCTACGGCGGCCTTGAGGCCGAGGTCGAACATATCAGCGCCGACGCCCTCACCACCGAGGAAGGCGCCGCTTATTACCTGGTGCGTGTGCGCACCCTGAAGTCACAGATTGGCGCGAACCTGCCAATCATCCCGGGCATGCGCGCCACCGTGGATATCATCAGTGGCCGCAAAAGCATTCTCTCCTACATCATGAAACCGGTGCTGCGCGCCAAGGCTTACGCCTTCACTGAACGCTGATTCATCCAGGCCCGGGCGCCGGGAATCAGGCCCACGGATTAACCATCCGTCACCAGAAAGCGACGGGCAGGCTCTTTGGTAAAATCCGCGTGCCGCCCCGGTAGCTCAGTGGATAGAGCAGCCCCCTCCTAAGGGGCAGGTCGGACGTTCGATTCGTCTCCGGGGCGCCAATCATGTGGACAGCAGGGAATAAGCTGTCGTGGCACACTGTTATTGAGTTTCAACCCGGTGCCGCAACCTGATAGCAGTTTCACCCGGATGATTTCGTTCACAAACAACGGAGACATGCCATGAATACACCGCATTCCAGACCTGAATTTCTTGTTGCAATCTGCGCCGCGCTGCTCGTGGCGGGTTGCGCGATGCCGGAGCGGATCGTACCCAACCAGACCTCTGCAGACGAATTGATGCGGCAGTTGGGCGAGCCCAGCACCAAACGCCCCAATCCCGCAGGCGGTGAAGTCTGGGATTATGTTTATGGGCCTCAGGGTGTACAGACCTGGCGTTTCACCGTGGATCCCGGTCGAAAGGTCAGCAGCGCGACTCCACTGCTCACCGAAGAACGTCTGCGCCGGCTCACACCGGGGCAATCCACCGAGCAGGACGTGCTTGAAGCGCTGGGCCAACCGCGCGACACCGGTCGTGTCGGCGGCGAGATGACCTGGGAATGGCGGGTGGATCTGCCGCCGCGGGTTGGCGTCTACGTGGTGCGCTTTGGCAACGACGGCAGGGTCAGCGGCTACAACATCCTGCCTGACGTGCTCATCGACGGCGGCAATCCGGGTCCCTGAACAGCACTTTCAGATGCCGGCCAGTTTCGAATTGGCTGCCGCCAGCCGCTGGACCAGGATGCGCAGATAAGTGCGGTCGAAATGAAGGCGGCAGATTTCCGAGGCCACCTCCAGTTTGCGCACGCCGATGCGCACCATGCGCAGCGGCGTCACCGCCATCACATCGGCTGAACGCGTGGTATCGGCACCACCGAGATAGGCCATCTCGCCGACGCACTCCCCGGCCTTGAGCACGCTCAGCACCCGGCGCTTGCGCATCACCCGTGCCTCGCCGCTGACGATGATCCCGAAAAAGTCACCGGGCTCACCCTCCTTGATGAACATGGTGTTCGGCTCGACATCGACCCACTCCGAGAAGCGCAACACCTCCCACAGCTCGACATCACCGAAGGACTTGAAAAAGGACAGTGTGCGCAGCGTATTGAATTTTTCGGTATCGAGCACGCCATGCTTGGGCAGGGGCACGCCGGAGGCAATGGCCGCGAGGTCGGCGGCAAACTGCTCCCAGGTCATGTACCGCACGGTCTGGTCGCGCGCCATCGCGCGACGTACCACGACATCGATTTCAGTCGGAATTTCCGCGCGCAGCTCCGAAGGCAGCGGCGGATCGCCATTCAGGATCTGGTTGGCGAGGCCGGCAATATTGTCCGCGACGAATGGCAAACGGCCAGTGAGCAGCTGGAACATCACCACCCCCAGCGCATAGATGTCGGTCTGCAGGTTGAGCGGCTTGTTCAGATGCTGCTCAGGTGACATATAGGCCGGCGTGCCGATGCCGTCGACCACGGTGCGCTCGGTGGAAAGCATCGCCGCCGAGCCGAAATCGGTGACCTTGATGTCGGTGTTGTCCTTGACCAGGATGTTCGCCGGCTTGATGTCGCGGTGGATCACGCCCAGCTGCGAGGCGAACTCCAGTGCTTTTGCGCACTTGTAAACCACTTCGATCACGTCGCCGATCGCCAGCAGGTTGTCGGTGCGGGTAAAGCGCTGCAGCGTGCCGCCCGACACATATTCCATCACGATATAGGTATTGTCCGCATCGGCCACCGCATCATAGATCTCGACAATGTGCGGATGATTCAGTTTGCCGGCGAGCGAGGCCTCGTTCATGAACAACTGGTGCATCAACTGGCCGCGCGTCTCGTCCTTCAGCGCCGCCTGCGACACCAGTTTCACCGCCACCTTGCGCTTGTTGAAATCATCGTTGGCGAGGTAAACGGCGCTGGTCGCGCCATCCCCGAGCTTGTCGATGATTTCGTATTTGCCGATCTTGTTGAGAGCTGCTTCAGCCATGCTGCCCGCCCTGGTTTTTATGAGAAGTCATGGCCACCCAGCAGCGACAGCCAGCCCGGATTAGACCCTTGCCTTGCATCGAGCGTCAACCGCGATTGTGGTGGGCGAACGCTGCCCGCTACGGCAACTCACGGCCCGTCGCCATTTCGCGACAATTTGGCGACAATGCCGCCATGACCGGCACCCCGACAACAGCCTCCGCCTGGCAGTTCTGGATCGACCGCGGCGGCACTTTCACTGACATTGTCGCGCGCGGCCCCGACGGCCGCATCCTCACCCACAAGCTGCTGTCCGAGAATCCCGCGCGTTACCGCGACGCCGCCACCGCCGGCATCCGCGAACTGCTGGGCCTGGCTCCGAATGCCGCGATCCCGGCCGGGCTGATCTCCGAAGTACGCATCGGCACCACCATCGCCACCAATGCCCTGCTCGAGCGCAAGGGTGAAGCGGTGGCACTGTTCATCACCCGCGGCTTCGGCGACGCCTTGCGCATCGCGTGGCAGCACCGGCCGCGCATCTTCGACCGCCATATCGTGCTGCCCGAACAGCTTTACCGCGAAGTCTGGGAAGTCGATGAACGTATAAGCGCATGCGGCGAAATCATCCGCCAGCCTGACCCCGAAAGCCTGCGCCGCGATTTCACCGAAGCGCGCCGCCGGGGTTACCGTTCGGTCGCCATCGTGTTCATGCACGGCTACCGTCACCCAGAACATGAACGTATCGCCGCGGACATGGCCCGCGAGTGCGGCTTCACCCAGATCTCGGTGTCGCACCAGACCAGTCCGCTGATCAAGCTGGTCGCACGTGGCGACACCACCGCCGTCGATGCCTACCTGACACCGGTGCTGCGCCGCTATGTCGAACAGGTTCGCTACGAGTTGCCGCACTGCCGCCTGCGCTTCATGCAATCGAGTGGCAGCCTGGCTGACGCCGCCACCTTCCGCGGCAAGGACAGCCTGCTCTCAGGCCCTGCCGGCGGCATCATCGGCGCGATGCGCAGTGCAGCCGCGGCGGGCCATCAAAAAATCATCGGCTTCGACATGGGCGGCACCTCCACCGACGTCAGCCATTTCTCCGGCAGCGATGAAACCGCGCTCGAACGCAGCTTCGACAGCGAAGTCGCGGGTGTGCGTGTACGTGCGCCGATGCTGGCGATACACACCGTCGCCGCCGGCGGCGGTTCAATCGTGCGATTTGATGGCGAGCGCCTGCGTGTCGGCCCCGAATCCGCCGGCGCACATCCGGGTCCGGCCTGCTATGGCCGCGGCGGTCCGCTGACCATCACTGACTGCAACGTGTTGCTCGGACGCATTCCGCTCACGGCATTGCCGCCGGTGTTCGGCGCGGATGGCCGGCAGCCACTCGACAGCGCCGCGGCCAATCATGCGGCCACTGCGTTGTTGAAAAAAATAATCAATAAAAACAATGGCTTATATTCATCCCTCACCAGCACAGAGGCCCTTGCCAAAGGCGCACTGCGCATTGCCGTCGACAACATGGCCAACGCGATCAAGCGCATCTCCGTGCAGCGCGGCCACGATGTCACCCGTTACACCCTGGTCTGCTTTGGCGGTGCCGGCGGCCAGCACGCCTGCCGCGTTGCCGATGCGCTGGGCATGGCCCGGGTGTTCATCCATCCGCTCGCCGGTGTGCTCTCCGCATTGGGCATGGGCCTCGCCGAACTTGGCACCCTGCGCGAACGCAGCCTCGAAGCACCGCTCGATGCCCATGGACTGAAGCAACTGCAGACCATCACTGAAGCATTACGCCTGGAAACAGCCGGCGCATTGGCGGCACAGGGCGTGACCACCGCTTCCACACAGAGCGATGTACGCGTCCATCTCAAATATGCCGGCACCGACACCGCCATCGCAGTGGCCCTTGATGACAGCGACGCGATGCGTGCCGCCTTCGAACACATCCACCGGCAGCGCTACAGCTTCCTGATGCCGGAACGGGCGCTGGTCATCGACTCGGTGGCGGTTGAGGCGCGCAGCCGTTCGCAGCTTCCGGAAATTTCAATCACCACCGGCGCAGCAGCCGCCGATGCCAAAGCCGGTACCACCGGCATGTATTGCGCGAAGCAATGGCAGGATGTTCCCGCCTTGCAGCGCGCGCAGTTGCAGCCTGGCCAACGCATCGCCGGGCCGGCAGTGATCTGCGACGCCAACGCCACCACTGTCATCGAGCCGCAGTGGCAGGCCACCGTCGGCAACGGAGGCGAGTTGCTGCTCGAACGCACACAGCCGCGGCAGCGCGAATACCCCCAAGAAGGCAAGGAAAACCAGGCCACCCGCGCCGATCCGGTGATGCTCGAAGTCTTCAACAACCTCTATATGTCGATCGCCGAGCAGATGGGCGCGACACTCGCCAACACCGCGCATTCGGTCAACATCAAGGAACGCCTTGATTTCTCCTGTGCGCTGTTCGATGCCGAAGGCCGGCTCATCGCCAACGCGCCGCACATGCCCGTGCACCTCGGCTCGATGGGCGCCAGCGTGCGCGCGGTGATCGACGCCAACCGCGGCCGCATGCGCCCCGGCGACGCGTGGATGCTCAATGACCCCTACGCCGGCGGCACCCACCTGCCCGACATCACGGTGATCACGCCCGTGTTCAACGAGTCCGGCAGCCATGTGCTGTTCTACACCGGCTCGCGCGGCCACCACGCCGATGTCGGCGGCATCACGCCGGGCTCGATGCCGCCCGACAGCCGCCACATCGACGAAGAAGGCGTGCTGATTTCCAACTTCCTGCTGGTGCAGGACGGACGGCTGCGTGAGGCCGAAACCCGCGCCCTGCTCGGCGGCGCGAAATATCCGGCACGCAACATCGACCAGAATCTCGCCGACCTGCGCGCGATGGTCGCCGCCAACCACAAAGGCGCGGAAGAACTTGCGCGGATGATCGAACAGTTCGGCCTTGAAGTGGTGCAGGCCTATATGAACCACGTGCAAGACAACGCCGAGGCCGCGGTGCGCCGCGTCATCGACCACCTGCGTGACGGCAGCTTTGCCTATGCAATGGACCACGGCGCGGTGATCCGCGTCAGCGTGCGTGTTGATCATGCCGCACGCAGCGCGGTGATTGACTTCAGCGGCACATCAAGCCAGGGCGATGACAATTTTAATGCGCCACTCGCAGTGACCCACGCCGCGGTGCTCTACGTCTTCCGCTCGCTGGTCGATGACGACATTCCGCTCAATGCCGGCTGCCTGCGGCCGCTGCAGGTGATCGTGCCCGAAGGCTCGCTGCTCAACCCGCGGCCACCGGCAGCGGTGGTCGCCGGCAATGTCGAAACCTCGCAATGCGTGACCGACGCACTCTATGGCGCACTCGGCGTAATGGCCGCCGCTCAGGGCACGATGAACAACTTCACCTTCGGCAACAAACGCCACCAGTACTATGAAACCATCGCCGGCGGCTCCGGCGCCGGTGACGGCTTCGACGGCACCGCCTGCGTGCAGACCCACATGACCAACTCGCGGCTGACCGATCCCGAGGTGCTGGAATGGCGCTTTCCGGTGCGCCTCGACAGCTACACCATCCGCCGCGGCAGCGGCGGTGCCGGACAATGGCGCGGCGGCGATGGCGGCGTGCGGCGCATCCGTTTTCTGGAAACCATGACCGCGGCCATACTCTCGGGCCACCGCCGGGTGCAGCCCTACGGCATGGCCGGCGGCAAACCCGGCGCCACCGGGCGTAATGCAGTCGAACGCGCCGACGGCCGCATCGAAGAATTGCCGGCCTGCGCCAGCACTACAATGCAGCCCGGTGATGTATTCATCATCGAAACACCGGGCGGCGGCGGATATGGCGGATAAACGCGGCCCGATAAAATAAGCCGGCGCTGCGCTCACCCCGCAAAAATCATAAATTATTCAATAAAAACAATTACTTATAATCATGGCCCGCGTACCCCTGCTCGACGAATCCCGCAACGACCTCATCCCATTCATTGATCGCGTGAAACGCGAGCGCGGCAAGCTGATCAATCTTTACCGCGTGCTGATGAACAGCCCGAAGATTGCCGCCGGCTGGCTCGACTTCAACAGCGTGGTGCGTTACCAGACCACGCTTGATGCCGCGCTGCGCGAGCTGATCATCCTGCGGGTATCAGTGCTCAACGGCGCCGAGTATCAGGCGCGCATCCACGGCGCCAGCCACGCATTACACGCCGGCGTCAGCGAGGAACAGATCGCCGAACTCGGAAAATGGCGCGACAGCACGCTGTTCACGCCCGCACAACGCGCGGCGCTGGCCTGGACCGACGCAATGACCCGCGACATCGAAGTGCCCGATGCGCTGCATGACGAACTGAAAAAACACTTCGACCCTCAGGCCGTGGTCGAAATCACCGTGCTTGCCGGCGCCTACAACATGCACACCCGCGTGGCGCGTGCGCTGCGTATTGATGTCGAAGCGAAATAAGACTGAAAAAATGACTTCAACCAAACCCGTCATCGCCGTCGAGGATGATCCCTTCCTGCGCCTGATCGGCGTGATTCTTGATCCCGCCACGCCCCAAGAGCGTATCGATGCTTTTTCCGACTTCTTCGCGCACGACCTGCCTGACTTCCACGGCTGGCTGCGTAATCTGCGTGGACGGCTGAAGCGCCTGCACCCCGCCACCGTACATATCGTCACAGACGCCGCACAATGGCCGGAAGCGCTGGCACAAGCCGATATCGCGGTGGCCGAATCACTGCCCATGGGTGCCGGCGAACTCGCCGCCGCACCGCGGCTGCGCGTGGTGCAGAAATTCGGCACCATCGCCGCCAACATCGATGCCGCCGCCTGCGCCGCACGCGGGGTCAAGGTGCGCACGTTGCGCCGCCGCGCCAACATTGCCTGCGCCGAACACGCCTTCATGCTGATGCTGGCGCTGGCACGCCGTCTGCCCGAGACCGCCAACCGCATCAGCATGGCGCAGTTGCAGACTGCCGGTTTCCACCCCCGCCTCTTTGACCGCCGCCACACCGCGAACTCGAACTGGGCGCGCATCCCGAATCTGTCGCTGCTTCATGGCAGCACGCTGGGCATCGCCGGCATGGGCGAGATCGGCCGCGAGCTGGCGGCGCGCGCCGCGGCCTTTGGCATGAACACGCTGTATTACCAGCGCCGGCCCCTGCCTGCCGGGATTGAAAGCGCGCTACATCTTCAATACGCCGATTTCGACACCCTGCTTGAGGCCAGCGACTGGGTGGTGATCTGCCTGCCCGGCAACGACTCGACGCGCGGCCTGTTCGAGGCGCGGCGGTTGAACACGATGAAACCCGGCGCGCGCCTGATTAACATCTCGCGCGCTGAAATTGTCGACCGCGCGGCACTGATCAACACACTCCGCTCCGGCCGTCTTGGCGGCTTCGCCCTCGATCCACTGTACGAAGCACCGGGCCGCGACGATGACGAACTGCTCCAATTCCGCAATGTGCTGATCACGCCGCACCTCGCCGCCCAGCCGCGCTTCAATGCGCTCAATGATTTCACCGACCTGCTGCTCGGACTTGAGGAAGCGCTGACATGAAACCACTGCCGTTACTCGCCGCACTGTCCTGCTCGCTGGCTTTTTTTGCCAGTGTCCATGCCGCCGACACCTGGCCTGCGCGCCCGATCCGCCTGATCGCCCCCTTTCCCGCCGGCAGTTCGGTCGATGCCGCGGCGCGGGTAATCACGCCGCGTGTCGCCGAAGCGCTGGGCCAGTCCATCGTCATCGACAACCGTGCCGGCGCTGCCGGCGCCATCGGCGCCGAACTTGGCGCACGCGCCGCACCCGACGGCTACACCATTGCCGGCGGCACAACCAGCACCCACGCACTGGCCAAGGCGCTGAACCCGCACCTTGCCTACGATCCGGAAAAGGATTTTGTGCCGGTCACACTGATCGGTCACCTGCCCTACGTGCTGGCCGTGCATCCCGGCGTCGGCGCGAACACGCTGAACGAGCTGATCAGCATCGCCCGCGCGAAACCGGGACAGGTGCGTTACACCACGGTTGGCAACGCCAGCATGGCACGGCTCGGCGGCGAACTGCTGTCGAACATGACAGGGGTGCAGCTCACGCCCATCGCCTATAAAAGCTCCGCACAATCCGTGGTCGATACCGTGGCCGGCCGCATCGAACTGCAGTTCGGCACCATGGCGCCGGTGCTGCCGCACATCCGCAGCGGCAAGCTGCGCGCGCTGGCAGTGACCAGCGCGACGCGCTCGCCGGCCTTGCCCGATACACCGACGGCGCAGGAAACCGGGTTTAAGGGCTACGAAGTCACGCTGTGGCTGGCGGTGTTCGCCCCCGCCAAAACGCCGCGGCCCATCGTCGAACGCCTGCATCGCGAGTTTGCCGCCGCGCTCACCGTGCAGCAGATCCGCGATGCGCTTAACCTTCAGGGCCTGCAGCCGGAAAGCGCAACACCGGCAGCATTTTCCCGTTACCTGTCTGCGGAAATCGCAAAGTGGCGTGAAGTCGCGCGCAAGGCCAACCTGAAACCGGAATAACGTTACAGCGCCGGCAGCAACCGGCCGGCAAGCTCGAGCCCGCTCAGATACGCGCCTTCAACACGGCCGTCCGCGCACCAGTCACCGCAGACGCCAAAACGCGCCTGCGCATCAAGCAGGCAGCCGACACCGAGCCCCGGCGACAGCGCATAACGCCAGCGATGCGCCCGCGCCTCAATCAGCGGCGGCACGGCAGGCACCACAGCACGCAGGGCCTCAAGCAGCAACGGCACCACCGCATCGGACTCCAGCTCAAGATTCGCGCGCGACCATTCCGCGGTGGCATGCAGCACCCAGCGCTCGCCAGGTGCGCGCCCCGGTTTCGAGCTGTCGCGCATCATCCAGCCCAGATTCACGCCTTCGACAAAGCCCGCATCAAAATCCACCGGCAGCGGTGCCTCGAAACGCGCCATCAACGCCCAGCAGGGATGATGTCGTCCCTGCGCCACCCGCGCCGCAATGTCCGGCACGACCACACTCAGCGGCAGCGCCTGCACCGCAGGCACCGCGAGCACCAGCGCATCAAAACCGTCGTCATTGCCCACGGGGGGCAGCACCGACCAGCGACCATTCTTTTGCTCGACACCACCCACCTGCTGTTCGTACAGCATCTCCATATCCTGAGCCAGGGCCTTGCACAGCCCCGGCATGCCGGGCAGGCCGACATAACGCGGCTCACGGGCAGCCACCGGCTTCAATACACCGGCACTCCACTGCGCGATACGCCCGTGATAAGGCGCCAGCACGCCTTCAGCCTCGAGGCGTTGTGTCAGTGCCTGGAATCGCGGATCGCGCGCCGTGAAGTATTGCGCGCCGTGATCAAAAGTACCGCCATCTCCGCGCCGCGTCGCCATGCGACCGCCAACACCACGACTTTTTTCGTAAATGCGAACCTGGTGACCGGCATCAGCCAGGGCACGCGCGCAAGCAACACCGGCAATGCCGGCGCCAACCACCGCCACTCTCGACAAGTCAGTACTCCCTCAGGATTTGCCGGTGTTTTTGGAACCGATGCCCGGATCCATGCCCATCAGCCGCAGGGCCCAGGCAGACAGAAAACCGATCACCAGCGGCCACCACTCATGCAGCACCACGGCGCTGCCGGCGGCACACAGATAGGTCAGCGCCAGCAGCAAGGCGCCGGCATGACGCCCGCGCCACCAGGTAAACACCAGTGCCAATGCCAACAACACAAAAATACCAGCAAAGAGATAAATCACGATCGTCATGTACTAACCCTGACCTGTTTTCTGACTCGTTGATTGTTGCGACGTATACTGCCCGAAGAGCGAGCCGTTATTATCGCCGAAGGGGGAGTTCCGCGAATTGGGCACGACCACACCAAAACAGTCATTACGCGCCTGTTGTGCCGCGCACACGCTGCACGACGGACTGTCCGACCTCACCTACGTGCTGCTGCCACTGCTCGCGCAGACCTTCGGCCTCTCGCTGGCACAGGTGGGCATGATCCGCGCCGCGCATCGCACCGCGATGGCGGCTTTTCAGATTCCGGCCGGACTGATCGCCGAACGCTTCGGCCCTCGCAACCTGCTCGCTGCGGGTACCGCGATGGCTGGGGTGGCCTTTGTGATGCTTGGCCACGCCAGCGGTTTCTGGATGATCCTCGCCGCGCTGTTCTGCGCCGGCATCGGCTCGGCGGTGCAGCACCCGCTCAGCTCCAGCATCATCTCGCACGCCTTTCCGGAAGCCGGCCGCCGCACCGCGCTGGGTACCTACAACCTGTTCGGTGATGTCGGCAAGTTCGCCTTCGGCGGCCTGCTGAGCCTGCTGTTGATGTTCAGCCTGCCCTGGCAGGGGTCGGTGATCGGCTTCGGCCTGATCGGCATCGCCACCGCTGTGCCGGTGTTCTTCTGGGTCAGCAACCAGACGCAGGACCATGCCGCCGGCGCAAGGACAACACCATCCAGCACCGGCTGGGGCATCCGCAACACACGCGGCTTCACCGCGCTGTGCCTGATCGAAATCATCGACAGCAGCACCCGCACCGGCTTTTTGACGCTGATCGCCTTTCTGCTGATCGACAAAGGTCTCTCCACCGGCTGGGCGACACTCGCGGTGCCGCTGGTGCTGGTCGGCGGCATGGCCGGCAAATTTGCCTGCGGCGTGATTGCCGAGCGTCTCGGCATTGTGCGCACCATCGTCATCACCGAAATCGCCACCGGGATCGGCATCCTTGCCGCGGTGGCACTGCCCGGCATCGGCACGCTGTTGCTGCTGCCCCTGCTCGGCGTGGTGCTGCAGGGCACCTCATCCGTGCTCTACGCCACGATCGGCGACCTGGTCGAACCCGGCAGGCTGCCGCGCACCTTTGGCCTGTTCTACACCCTGGGCTCGCTGTGCGGTATCGCCGCGCCGCTCGGCTACGGCCTGATCGGCGACCACGCCGGCGTGGCCAATGCGGTCACGCTGATCGGCATTATGGTGCTGATGACGCTGCCACTGTGCGCAGTGCTGCGTCCGGCCGTCTCGGCAGAACCCATGCAGATATGAACCACCCACCCTGGAGCCCATCATGAACAAACAACGCATCAGCTACATCCCGCTGCAACAGATGACGCCTGAGATGATCGCCGAAATGGAGCGCTGCGCGCGTGAAGGCACGCCACGGCCCGAGAGCAGCGCGGTGCGCGCCCATGTGCCAGCCTGCTTCTGGTTTTTTGCCAATGCATGGCAGGAGGTGTTCCGCACCGGGGTGCTCGAACATGCCATCAAGGAAGTCTGCCGGCTTTATGTTTCGCGTGCGGTGGTCTGCGAATTCTGTGGCAACCAGCGTTCGATCAAGGGACAGAGCGAAGGTGTGCATGAAGCACAGGTCGATGATCTGATGAATTTCGAGAAGTCCGCGAAGTATGACGAGCGGCAGAAAGCCGCTCTCGCTTACGCTGAAGCCATTGTCTGGCGCAGCGAGACCGACGACGCCTTCTGGGAGCGCCTTTATCGTCACTTCAGCGAGGCGGAGCTGGTCGAGCTGGGTTGTGCCATCGGTCTGACCTACGGCCAGCAAAGCTGGCTGCGCCTGCTCAATATTGACCACCACCAGGTGATGGCTGGAACCACGGCATCGATGGCGCCGGGTTTTGAGACCGCGGAAGCCCTGGCCCGGACCAAGGCGGCTCCGGAATACTGGGCCCGGCGCGAAAAAACCAAAGCTTCCTGAGATGTTTAGATATAAGTAATTGTTTTTATTGAATTATTTATTTTTCTTCGGGGAAATGCCGTGAATCTGCTGAGTGTTGACGCGTTGCATAGCCATGTATATATTGAGAATCATTCTCAATTAAGACAGGTTATCAACGCCATGGACAACCCGACCAGCATCGACCGCGAGGCAAACGCCTCCACCGGGAGCGGCGGCAACACTGCCGCCGCGACAACGCCACCGGTATCCAGCACCAGCCTGCTCGGCCTGCAGGGCTCGCTGCACATCGATCACCGCGGTGCGATTTACACGCTTCGCGCAACGAGCAAAGGCGGCCTGATCCTCACAAAGTGATCCGGCCACACTGAGCGCAACACCCCCGCCAGCCAAGGGATCTCCGCGGTCCCGGTCGCCAGCCCGCAACGACGACCACTTACGGAGAACCCATGCAACAACACGTCATTGATACGCCGGCCACCGAAACCGGCGCCGAAATCAGCCACAACACCTTCGTTTCACGTTGCAGCGCGGCCGCGATGTATCTGATGTCGCAGTACACGCAGACACCCTGCCCGCTGCTCGCACATGCCATCGCCGACCAGCTGCAAATGCTTGCGCGCCTGCCGGCGACCGCCACCAACACCGCGCTGCGCTCACTCGCCAGCGGATTGCTGCCACGCTGGCAGGCGATTGCCGCCGGCGGCCGCATCGCCATCAGGCATTAATGAGGCCGTTAACACAGCGCCGCGGTCACGCGCTGCCGCTCGCCGCGATCACAGCCGCGGGTCTGGCCTCGGCAGTGATTGACGCCACGATCGGCTGGGAACCCCTCGCCCTTGAACTGCTGCAACGGCTCGCGCAGTAGTTTCGCGCGATAATCGTGGCTTTCATCGACACGGGCGCGGGGCACATATGCTGAAGCTGGACGGCAAGGTCGCATTCATTTCAGGCGCGGGCACGGTGGGTGCCGGCTGGGGCAACGGCAAGGCCACCGCGGTGTTGATGGCCAGACAGGGCGCCAGGGTGTTCGGCACCGACATCAATGCCGCCGCCGTCGAGGAGACCCGCTCGATCATCGCCGGCGAGGGTGGTGTCTGCCACGCCGTAACCTGCGATGCCACCGACTCGGACGCCGTCAAACGCGCGGTTGATGTCTGCCTCGAACGTTTCGGTCGTATCAACATCCTGGTCAACAACGTCGGCGGCTCCGCGCCCGGCAGCCCGGTCGACATGCCCGAGGAGATCTGGGACCGCCAGCTCGACCACAACCTGAAGACCGCCTTCCTCTGCTGCAAGCATGTAATACCGGTGATGGAAAAACAGGGCAATGGCGCCATCGTCAACATCGCCTCGGTGGCCGGCTTCGCGCACCAGGTCGATGGCCGTGTTCATGTCGCCTACAGCACCGCCAAATCAGGATTGCTCGGCTTCACCCGCTCCACCGCGATGGCTTATGTCAAAAAAGGCATCCGCTGCAATCTGGTGATTGTCGGCACCATGCACACGCCGCTGGTTGAAGAACGGCTGATGAAACAGCTTGGCCCCGAAGCCGCAAAAACCCTGGTCGCCAAACGCAATGCCGCGGTGCCGATAGGCCGCATGGGTGACGCCTGGGATACCGCGCATGCGGTGCTGTTTCTTGCTTCGGACGAAGCGCGCTACATCACCGCGACCCACCTGGTTGTTGATGGTGGCCTGACTGCGGCGCGGCCGGGCTGATCAGCGTTCGCGCGGAACTTGCCGCGCCCGGCGCTGACCAAGAGCGGAACTTCCATGGAGAACCGCGATGACCGAACAGGAACGCAAGGCCGTGCTCACCGCCTGTCTGATGGCGGCCTTTGCCGACGGCAGCAAACACGACCGCGAACGCGCTGAAATCCGCAACATCGCCGATGCGCTTGGCAACGAAGGCGGAATCAATGTCGCTGCGCTGCTGCAGGAAGTCCTGCTCAAACGCGCTTCCGTGGCCACCCTGGCTGCCGCGCTCACCTCGGCGGAATCCCGCCAGTTGGCCTATGAGATGGCCGTGGGCGTATGTGACGCGGATGGCGCGCAGTCAGCGGCCGAGCGCGAATTCCTCGACAGCCTGCGTGATGCACTGGGGCTGGACCGCGCAGCCTCGGCACAATTCACGACACAGGCTGAAAGCCTGGCCGAAGCATCAGTGGCTGCCGCGCCCGCGACCACCACGATTGCCGCTTCGACCCTGACCCGTGAAGCCATGGACAAGATCATCCTCGACGCGGCGATACTCAACGGCGCAATCGAGCTGCTGCCGGAATCGCTGTCCACGATGGCGATCATTCCGCTGCAGATGCGCCTGGTCTACCGCATCGGCCAGTCCTACGGCTACGAACTGGATCGCGGCCACATCAAGGATTTCCTCGCCACCGCCGGCGTCGGCCTGACCTCCCAATACCTTGAACAAGCCGGGCGCAAGCTGCTCGGCGGCGTTCTCAAAAGTATCGGCGGCAGCCTGCTCGGCGGCCTCGGCAAGCAGGCGGTGAGTTCGGGCATGAGCTTCGCCAGCACCTGGGCGCTGGGCCATGTCGCCCGGCACTACTACGCCGGCGGCCGCACCCTGGATACGCAGATGCTGCGCCAGAGTTTCAATGACATGCTGGGCGAAGCCCGCAACCTGCAGACACGTTACCTGCCGCAGATGCAGTCACAGGCGCGTACGCTGGATGCCGGCAAACTGCTCAGGATGGTGCAGCAGGGCTGAATCCGGCGAAGGCGGAAATTCAATAAGTAATTGATTTTATTGAATAATTTTATGCGGCCTTGAGCGGGTTTTTGCCCTGCAAGCCCGGTACCCGCGACGCCCGCACCAGCACCTGGCCTTCGAACATGCGGCGCTGCGTGCGATAGAAGGCGCCCTGCTCGGCCTTCCAGCCGCCATCTTTCCGGTTGACGGTGGCCGCAACGGTGAGAATGCCCGAGGGCATGCCGATACGGATCGGCGCTTCGGCGTCACCACCCTTGCGCAGCACGTCGTTGACCACGCTGCCTTCGATGCGTGCCGCCACCGCCATACACAGCGACACCGTCAGCGGCAGCGCGCGATGGGTCTGGCCGTTGGAAATGACACGGCCGGTGAGGTCGATGTCATTGGCGGAAATGCTTTCACCGGACAGCAGCTTCGCATCCTGCACCGGCGACACAAAGCCGATGAAGGGAATCGATTTCTTTTTCGCGGCTTCCTCCGGATTCGCCGCGATGCCCATCGCCACCGAACCGGCGATGCGAATCGCCGACAGCTTCTGCATCACCGCTGCATCGGCATCCAGTTGCTCGGGCAGCTCGGTGCCGGTGAGGCCGATGTCTTTTGCGTTGATCCATACCGTCGCGTTCGCGGCATCAACCAGCGACGCGCGAACCTTGCCGAGGCCCGGCACGTCCAGCACATCGACCGCGTTGCCGGTGGGCAGCAGCTTGCCGGTGGTGGCGCCGCCGGGATCACGGAACTCCAGCTTCACCGGCGCGCCGGTGCCGGAGACGCCGGGAATCGCCAGATCGCCATCGACCGCGGCCAGACCGTCATCAATGCTGAACAGCGCGTGGATGATCTTCTTGGTGTTGGTGTTGTGGATGCGCACCAGCGCCTCGCGGCCCGACACCTTGACCAGACCTTCGTCCACCGCAAACGGCCCCATCGCCGAGGACATGTTGCCGCAGTTGGCGCCGTAATCGACCTTGGCCTCCTTCACCTGCACCTGGGCGAAGGTGTAATCGATGTCGGCATCGGGGCGTGACGGCGGGCCGATCACGCAGACCTTGGAAAGCGAAGACACGCCACCACCCATGCCGTCGAGCTGGCGGCCATTGGGATCGGGGCTGCCAATCGCGGCCAGAAAAATCTCGTCCCACAGCGCACGGTCCGCCGGCAGGTGGTTCTGGTTGAACACCACCGCATTGCTGGTGCCGCCACGCATGAACACGGCGGGAATTTTCTGTTGTTTCATCTCGGTCTCCTTGTTGCCACGACGGCGGTGTGAATGGCATCGAGTTTATATCGTGGAAATTTACAGTCTTGCCTGCGCCAGATCACCAGACGACGCGACTGCACGCTGTAAATTGAACGCTCAGTGGAGTATTCTAACCGCTGGAAACAATGACGTTGACGCGCAAACTGATGTCCGTCATTCATACACCCGCCGACATCGCGAAGGAATCCACATCATGACACGCTCGGTTAAAAGCAAAGTCAAACACAAAGTCACTGCAGCCCCGGCAAAAAAACGCCGCCCCGCCGCTGCCGGCAAACGTGCACAGCGCGCACCACGCGGTGTCAGCGCCGCTGAATGGCAGGCCCGCGTCGAACTCGCCGCCGCCTATCGCCTGACCGCGATGATGGGCTGGACCGACATGCTCGGCACCCACATTTCCTGCCGCGTGCCGGGCACCCACGACCAGTTCCTGATCAATCCCTACGGCCTGTTGTTTGAGGAAATGACCGCCTCGGATCTGATCAAGTGCGATGTCGAAGGCCGCAAGCTGTCGAAATCGCCCTATGAAGTGAACTCAGCCGGCTTCACCATCCACAGCGCGGTGCACATGGGCTGCCCCGGTGCCGAAGGCGTGATGCACTGCCATACCCAGTATGGCGTCGCTGTCGCCTCGCAAAAGGAAGGCCTGCTGCCGCTGACGCAGATGTCGCTGACCGCACTGTCGCAGGTGCGTTACCACGACTTCGAAGGTGTTGCCGAAAACCACGACGAGCGCGAACGCCTGGTCAAGGACATCGGCAACGGCAGCATGCTGATCCTGCGCAACCACGGCACCCTCACCGTCGGTCGCAGCATCGGTGAAATGTTCGCACGCATGTACCGCCTCGAGCGCGCCTGCAAGATGCAGATCACCGCGATGACCGGCGGCGCCGCGCTGAACCACCTGCCCGGCGAAGTGGTGCGCCACACCGTCGACCAGGGCGAGATGATCTACGGCGAAAACGGCCGTGGCGCCGGCGGCAAGCTGATGTGGGCCGCGCTGATGCGCAAGCTCGACCGCGAATCACCCGGTTACGCCTCCTGATTACGCGACTGCCGTCCTCATCCGGCCGACCTCAGCGCCGGCTGCCTGCCCCCGCGGTGTCACCACGCGCAGGGCAGCCATGAAACCGATCACCGTCATCACCCTGCTCACGCTGGCGATGCAGGGCGGCCACATGGGCAGCCGTGTCGTCGCCTCGCTGCTCGCGCTGAGCCTCGGCGCGGGACCGATGCAGATCGGCATCCTGATTGCCTCGTATTCGATCTTCCAGCTCGGTTTTGCGCTGATCGTCGGCCGCATCTCCGACCGCTACGGCTCGCGCAAACCGATGCTCGGCGGCTGCATCACCTTCGGCACCGGACTGCTGATCCCGGCGCTCTATCCGACACTGCCGGCGCTGTATCTGTCAGCACCACTGATCGGAGTCGGCTTCGTGTTCTTCAACGTCGCCGCGCAGAATCTCGCGGGCACACTGGGCAGCGCGGCCGAGCGCACCCGCAACTTCTCGACGATGAGCCTGGGTTATTCCAGCGGCCACATGATCGGCCCGGTGGTCGCCGGCCTGGTGATCGACCGCTACGGCTTCAGCCCGGCCTATATCGTGTTTGCGGCACTGACACTGGGGCCGATCCTGACCCTGACCCTGATGCGCGCCCTCGGCGCACACGGCGCGCGCAGCGAAGCCCCCCCCGGCGGCGCCTTTGACCTGATGCGCCTGCCTTCGCTGCGACGGATGATCATTGTCAGCGGCCTGGTCACCACCGGCTGGGATCTTTACACTTTTTACGTGCCGATCTACGGTCATTCCATCGGCCTCTCGGCATCGACCATCGGCACCATCCTCGGCGCCTTCGCCGCGGCGAGCTTCATCGTCCGCGTTGCGCTGCCGGTGCTGACCCGCCGCTTCAGCGTCGAGACCGTGCTCGCCAGTGCAATGGTGCTGGCCGCGGCCCTGTTCGTACCCTTCGCCTTCATCGAATACGTGCCGGCGCTGCTCGCACTGTCCTTCGGCATTGGCCTCACCCTCGGTGTCAGCCAGCCGCTGACACTGAACCTGACCTACAACCGCTCACCGGCCGGGCGTTCCGGCGAAGTCACCGGGCTGCGGCTCACCATCAACAACATCACCCATATCGCAGTGCCTCTCGCCGCCGGATCACTCGGCGCGCTGCTCGGCATCGCGCCGGTGTTCTGGGCCTCCGCCGGCATCCTCCTCGCCAGCGGCTGGCTGACCCACACAGACCGCGACCCCAAATAAAAACGCCGCCCGGAAGGCGGCGTTCGGATCGCCCGTGGGCAGCGATTATTTCAGTTGAATGCCGGCCGCCTTGATCACCTTGCCGTATTTATCGAGCTCCTCCTTCATCAACATGCGCATTTCTGCCGGTGTGTTGGTCACGCCGCTGGCGCCGTTTTTCTCGAAGGCAGCTTTCATCTCGGCGTTGTTCGCGATATCGGTCAGCTCCTTCTGCAGCCGATCCAGCACCACCTTCGGCGTACCCTTGGGTGCAAAAAACCCCAGCCACAGCGACACCTCGAATCCTGGGAAGCCCGACTCCGCCACCGTCGGCACATTGGGTAGTGCCGGCGAGCGCTTGGACGTGCCGACAGCGATCGGCCGCAGCCGTGCCGCCTGTGCGTGCGGCAATACCGCGGGCATGCTGCCGAACAAGGCCTGCACCTGGCCACCCAGCGCCGCGGTGCCGGCCGGGCCGTTGCCGTTGAACGGCACGTGTACGATGTCCATGCTGGCGGCACGATTGAGCATTTCCATCGCGAGATGGGTAGTCGAACCGGTGCCGGCCGAGGCATAGTTCAGCTTGCCCGGCTGTGACTTGACCAATGCGATGAATTCCTTGAGGTTGTTGGCCTTGACCCCGGGATGCAGGACCAGCAGGTACGGCGTGGAAGCCACCAGTGTGATCGGCTCGAAATCCTTGACCGGGTCATATTTGACCGTGGTGTAGGCCGCCGGCGCAATAACATGGGTGCTGGTGGTGCCCATGGTCAGGGTGTAGCCGTCCGCCGCAGCGCGGGCGGCGATCTCGGTGCCGATGGTGCCGCCGGCACCGCCGCGGTTGTCCACGATCACCTGCTGGCCCAGGCGCTCGCCGAGCCGCTGCGCTACCAGGCGGGCGACGATATCGGTTGAACCACCGGCCGGAAAGGCCACGATCAGCCGGATCGGCTTGTTGGGATAGGACTGGGCAGCAACCGCAAGCGGCAGCGCTGCCGTCACGGTTACGGCGAAAATAGCCAAGGCTGATTTTATTGCTTGTGACACGCTGTTTTCCTCGTCAAAAAAAACACGCGGCTTTCGCCGCGTGCCATGTTGTTGCCGGAACATCTTGCGGCTCAGGCCGCAGGCGGTTCCTGGTAAGCCACTTCCCGCTTCTTCCGCACCGCCGGCAGGATCATCACGATCAGCAGCAGGATGGTCAGGATCAGGAAGGTCGCGCTGATGGGTCGGGTGAAGAACACCAATGGATCACCCCTCGAGATCAGCAGCGCACGGCGCAGGTTTTCCTCCATCAGCGGTCCGAGCACGAAGGCGAGAATCAGCGGCGCCGGCTCGCACTTGAGCTTGAGGAAGACATAACCCATCAGGCCGAAGAACACCGTCAGGTAGATGTCGAGGTCGAGGTTGTTGACGCTGTAGACACCGATCGCCATGAAAGTCAGGATCGCCGGGAACAGCAGGCGGTACGGCACGCGCAGCAGTTTCACCCACAGACCGACCAGCGGCAGGTTCAGGATCACCAGCATCGCGTTGCCGATCCACATGCTCGCGATCAGGCCCCAGAACAGCTCGGGACGCTGGGTCATCACCTGCGGACCGGGGGCAATACCCTGGATGGTCAGCGCGCCCAGCATCAGCGCCATCGTGCCCGAGCCGGGAATGCCCAGCGTCAGGGTCGGGATGAACGCGCACTGTGCAGCAGCGTTGTTCGCCGATTCCGGACCGGCCACACCCTGGATCGCACCCTTGCCGAACTGCTCGGGATTCTTCGCGACTTTCTTCTCCAGCGCATAAGCCGAGAACGCGCTGATCGTCGGACCCGCGCCAGGCAGCGTGCCGAAGAACGCGCCGATCGCGGTGCCGCGAAGAATGGCGCCGGCAGACAGTTTCATGTCTTCCCAGGTCGGATACAGGTGCGTCAGCTTGGCATTGAGCAGATCGCGGCTGCTCGCTTCTTCACCCTTCTCCAGGTTCGACAAAATCTCGCCGAAACCGAACAGGCCCATCGCCACCACCACGAAGCTCAGGCCGTCAGCGAGGCCCGAAGCGCCGAAAGTGAAACGGGACATGCCCGAGTTCACATCAGTGCCAACGATACCGAAGATCAGGCCAAGGAAAATCATCGCGATCGCCTTGAGCATCGAACCGCTCGCCAGCACGGCGGAGGCAATCAGACCCATGGTCATCAACGAGAAGTATTCGGGTGCGCCAAACTTCAACGCCACTTCAGCCAGGGGTGGCCCGAACACGGCGATGAGGATGGTACCCACGGTGCCGGCAAAGAACGAACCGACGGCAGCAATTGCCAGAGCAGGACCGGCACGGCCATTTTTTGCCATGGCATGACCGTCCATGCAAGTCACCACGGAGGCTGACTCGCCCGGCAGGTTGACCAGAATCGCCGTGGTCGAACCGCCATACTGCGTGCCGTAGTAAATGCCGGCAAGCATGATCAGCGCACCGACCGGCGGCAGGTTGAAGGTGGCCGGCAGCAGCATTGCAATCGCGGCCAGCGGTCCGATACCCGGCAGCACGCCGACGAGCGTGCCGACGAATACGCCGATGAAACAGTACGTCAGGTTCTGCAGAGATACCGCAGTCTCGAACCCCAGTGAGAGGTTGGCAAAAAGTTCTTCCATGTTGTTATCTCCACCAGAACAGCGGGAAGGGCAGTTCTAGGCCCTTGATGAACAAAGCCCAGCAGCCGATCATCAGGCCGATTGCCAGCGGAATCACTTCCTTCCACTTGAACTGGGTGCCGGAAGCCGCACCGATGATGGTCAAGCCGATGACCGACGGGATGAAACCGATGTGGTCAATGCCCCAGCCGAACAGGACGAAGCCCGCGCTCATCAGGATCATCGGGCGCCAGGCCCATTTGCCGATCTTGTCTTCCTCAGACTTGAGGCTGGTCAGCGCAATGGCCGCGCCAAGACAGGTCATGATGATCCCGATCCAGGTCGGAAAGAATCCGGGACCCATGCGAGCAGCAGTGCCGAACGGATAGTCACGCGAAATCCAGATCGCAAGCAATCCGAATCCGATGAACATGATTCCCGACCAGAGGTCGGTTTGACTCTTGATTTTCAACTGAACACCCTCCTGATGACGATACTCTGACTCCGGAATCCCGATTTGCTGGCTAGCAGGAGTTCCGGCATGCGGCAATCCGCTACAGGTGTATTCACAGCCACATCACATCAACACCTGGCGAAATTTGGATTTGTTCTTGACCCCTGTTGCAGTGTTGTTACGCCGGAACGGAACTCTACACGAAGCCATTGTGCCGACAAAGCTTTTTCAGCTCCAAAATTGTGCGCCGCACAAAGGTGGAATACGGCACCCCGTCCACCCTTCACGACAATTTCACAAACCAGAAAATGGAATCACAAAACACGATTGCGGCGAAGTCTAGGCAGGCGTGCTTACAACGGGCTTACGCCCAAAGACTCCCCTGAAAACCGGCCTGCCGGAATCCGCGCACCACCACGCGGCAAAGGGCGACGCGGTGCGCCACCGTGGTGCGTCGCGGTGTCGCCACGCACCACGCTGACCGTCAATCGCGGCGCCTCAGCTGCGGCGCTGTAATTGATCGACCTGTTTCATCTAGTCCATCATCTCCACGCGACCGGTTTTGATCAGCATCGTGAGTTTCTCGGTTTCAGTGCGGATGAAGCTGCCGAAATTCTCCGGCGTACCACCAGCCCGGACCAGGCCCAGCTGATCCAACCTCACCTGCACATCGGGCATGGCCATGATGCGGTTCATGTCGGCGTTGAGCTTGTTGATGATCGGCCGTGGCACCTTCGCCGCGACCTGCACGCCGAACCACACCGTCGCCTCGGCGTTCTTCACGCCCTCCTCCAGCAGCGTCGGCACATTGGGAATCACCTTCTGCCGCTCCGGCGCGGCCACCGCAAGAATCTTGATGCGCCCGGCCTTGATGTGCGCCTCGCCGCTGACCACGGTGGTGTAGACGACGTTGACCCGGCCGCTGATGACATCGGTCAGGGCCGGCGCGGTGCCCTTGTACGGCACATGCACAAAATCAAGGCCGGTGGCGGCACCGAACAGGGCAAGCCCGATGTGCAGGCTGCTGCCATTGCCAGACGAGGCCCAGGTCAGCTTGCCGGGATTGCTTTTGATATAGGCGACCAGTTCGCGCGCATTGTTGGGCGCGAACTGCGGACTGGCGACGATGATCAGCGGCGAATAACCGATGAACATCACCGGCGCAAAGTCACTGACCCGGTAAATCGGCTTGCGCCGCATCACCACGTTGTTGACGCTGGGGCCTGGATTGGCGTGCAGCAGGGTATGGCCGTCGGGTGCCGCCTCCGCAGCGAGCTGGGCACCGATGGAACCGCCGGCACCGGCACGGTTGTCGATGACGAACTGCTGGCCGGTGAGCTCCGACATCTTGTGCGCAAACAGCCGCGCCGTGATGTCGTTGGATGCCCCCGGCGGGAAGGGCACGATCCAGCGCACCGGCTTGCTCGGGTAATTTGCCGCCGCACCCTGTGCCAGCGCGCTGCCGGCTATCAGGCTGCCGCAAAGCGCGGCGATCAGTCCTGCGTTGAAACGTAATGTCCTGGAACGTACTGCGCTGGTTTTAAACATCACTCCTCCTTCAATTTGACGGGACGACCCGCCGCGGTCTTGCCGCGGCGTTTTGCCGGCCCCTTATTTTGCCGCCTTGCGCGCCTCGGGGTTGACCATGTTCACCGGCGCGCCGGCCGCGTAAGCAACGATCTGGTCGAAGATATTGCCGAAAATGCGTTCATAGCCGTTGCGCTCAACATAACCGATATGCGGCGTGCACAGCGCATTGTCGAGCTTCAGTAACGGATGGCTGGCACCAAGCACAGGCTCCTCTTCGAACACGTCGACCGCCGCCATGCCCGGCCGCCCCGCCTTCAGCGCCGCCTCCAGCACCCCCGGCGCGATCAGTCCGGCGCGGCTGGTGTTGACGATCAGCGAGGTGGGTTTCATCCGCGCCAGGTCGGCCGCGGTGACGATGCCGCGGGTGGCGTCAATCAGCCGCAGGTGCAGCGAGATCACGTCGCAGGTTTCGAAAAACGCTTCCTTGCTCGGCGCAGTGGCGTAACCGTCGGCACGCGCCCGCTCCAGCGAGCCCTCGCGCCCCCACACCAGCACCTTCATGCCGAAGGCCTTGCCATAACCCGCGATCACGGCACCGATGCGGCCGTAGCTGAAAATGCCCAGCGTCTTGCCGCGCAGTCCGGAACCGACGGTGGACTGCCAGCGCCCCGCCTTCAGCGCCGCAACCTCCTGCGGAATGTGGCGCATCGCGGCGATGATCAGGCCCCAGGTCAGTTCGGCCGTGGCATGTGAAGGCTGGCCCGGATGCAGGCTGGTGCACAACAGCACGCCGTGTCTGGTGCAGGCCTCGAGGTCGATGTGCGGATAGACGCTGTGGTGGCTGATCAGCTTCAGTTTGGGCAGGCGTGCAATCAGCGGTGCGCGGATCGGTGTGCGCTCGCGGATCAGCACCAGCGCCTCGGTGTCCTTCAGGCGCTCGGCAAGCACATCGACATCCTTGGTGTGGTCGTTCCACACCGTGACTTCATGGCCCTTCAACTTGGCAAAACAATCCAGGCTGCGAATTGCGTCCTGGTAGTCGTCGAGGATCGTAATTTTCATGGATATTTACAAGTATTTGATTTTATTGATAAATTAATTCGACCAGCCCTCAGTTCAGCCAATCTTTCTCACGCTGCTGCGCCAGTACCTCATCAACAATCTCCGGCGCACGCCCGACATAAGTCGTCGGATCCAGCACGGCCTTGATTTCAGCCACGGTCATCGCTTTTTTCACCCGGGCGTTGTGCATCAGCGCTTCCTCGAAGGAAATGCCGTTTTCGATGCCGTGCATCGATGCCTCATAGACCAGTTCATGCGCGGTCTGCTTGCCGACCTTGTCCGAGAGCTCGAACATCACGCGCTCCGACAGCAGGAAACCACCCAGGGCATCCAGATTCTTTCTCATGCGCGCGGCATCCACATGCAGGCCACCGATCACCTGCTTCATGATCGACAGCATGCCGCCGACAATCAGGCAGGACTCGGGCAGCGCCTTCCATTCGCCGCGCCAGGCCGAGCCGTCGCGCTCGTGCTCGATCAGCATCGACTCCAGCATGTAGGCGACGTTGTAGCGCACCGCGCGGCTGGCACCGACCACCGCCTCGCAGCTCGAAGGGTTGCGCTTGTGCGGCATTGTGGAGGAACCGACCTTGCCGGCACTGAACGGCTCGTAGAGCTCGCCGATCTCGGTGTGCTCGAGGTTGATGATCTCGTTGGCGATCTTTGCCAGCGTCGCACTGATCAGGCCCAGCACGTTGACGTATTCGGCGAAGCGGTCGCGCGCCGGTTGCCAGTTGATGTCGGCCACACCGAGGCCGAGCCGCTTCATCAGCCGCTGCTCCAGCTCTTTTGCATTCGGCCCGAAGGAGGCCTGGGTGCCGACCGCACCGACCATGCCGCCGACAAACACCCGCGGCTCGAGCTGTCGCAACCGTTCGTAATTGCGCCCCATCTCCGACAGCCAGATCGCCGCCTTGTGGCCGAAAGTGATCGGCAGCGCCTGCACACCATGCGAACGACCCGCCATCGGCGTGGCGCGGTGCTGCTCGCAGAGTTTGACCAGCGCATGGCCAATCGCCTTCATGTCGCGCAGGTAAATCGCGTGGGCATCGCGGATCTGCAGCACCACCGAGGTGTCGAGCACATCCTGCGTGGTCGGCCCGAAGTGGATGTATTCGCCGTGGTCGCCCGCGCACAGTTTCTGCACCGCCCTGGTCGCCGGCACCAGCGGGTGCTTGATGCGGCGGATTTCGGCGGCCACAGCCGCGATGTCGACCTTCTCTATCTTCGCGTTTGCAGCGATGTCGTCAGCCGCCGCTTTCGGAATGATGCCGAGTTCGGCCTGCTCCAGTGCCAGCGCCGCCTCGTAGTCGTACCACTTCTGCACGCGGTTATGGTCGTTGAAAATCGCGCGCATCTCGTCGGTGCTCCACAGGTGCTGGAGCAGCAAGTCGTCGAAAACCCCTGAAGAAGCCATGATGATGATCCCTTTATCGATGCATTTCAGGTGCGCTCGAGGATGTGCAGGCCGCGCACCCGGTCGAGCAGGTAGAGCAGCCCGCGGTCGTCCACCGTGACGTCATTGCTCTGCACACGATCCGAACCGGGCGGCACGTCCGGCACGTAGTAGGCCACTTCCTTCATCGAATGCGGATTGGAAATGTCGACGATGCGCAGGCCGTGGGCAAACCAGGCCACCGGAATTTCAGTGCCGGTAACCTTCTCGCAGGGCTGGTGGCAGCCGCTGGCATAGGGCTGCTGCTCCGGCGGGATGTCCTCGAGCTGGAAGCTCGACACCACGGCCGGGTGTTTTTCGTCGGTGATGTCGACCAGCCACAGGAAGGCCGAGTTGTGCGGCGGGCAATCCGGCAGGCGCACCACATCCTCGTCCGACACCACCAGGAAATCGCGGTTCCTGATCTTGAACGGAATGCGCAGCGCGGTATGCGTCGGCCACGGGAAGGGCGGGCTCCAGTCGAGGCCGGAGACGAACTTCGGCTTGCTCATGTCGTCGATGTCGAGGATGACAAAGCCGCCGTGCCAGTAGCTGGTGTAAAGACGGTTGCCATGACGCAGCGGGTGGTGGCATTTATGTGCCGCACCGCGCCAGGTCGGCTTCTCGCCGCCGGCGATATGCTGGCCGGGCATCCACCAGCGGCCGACTTCCTGCGGCTTCGCCGGATCCTTGAGGTCGAGGATCATCACGATGTTGCCGAGGTAGCCGTCCATCGTCGGCGAGATGTAGGCGTAGCGGCCGTCAAAATCGAAGCGGTGCACACCACGGGCGTATTCAACACCGGCCTTGTCGTCGGTTTCCCACAGCGTGATCAGCTTCGGCTTGGCCGGATTCGACACGTCATAGATGCCGAGGCCGCCGTGAAAACCGTCAGGCGGTATTTCACCTTTGGAGTTTTTCGCCGACAGCACCTCGCGGTTGGTGAGCATGATGTCGCCGGAGACCCGCACCTTGTGCGAGTGGGTGCCGGTGGGCATGTTGATTTCGGACAGGAATTTCGGATGCTTCGGATCCTTGACGTCGAAAATCAGCGTGCCGTGCGGATTGCGCATGTTGCCGACATAGGCGATGTTGCGCTCGACCACCACCTGCCCGCCGCCGGCGCAATCGGTGAAGGACAACGGCTCAAGACCGGCGCTGCAGTTATGCTGATGGCCATCGCCGCCGCCGGCGCGGACGTCAACGTAGGCGACTTCGCGGATACCCTTGGATTTGCTCATGGTGGCCTCTGCTTTTGGTGATGTTCTGAAAGGTTTTACTGGATTTCTATTTTTGCGGCCTTGATGACCCTGCCCCACTTCTCATACTCGCTGCGGATGAAGGCGCCGAATTCCTCCGGCTTGTCACCCACCGACACCGTGGCCAGGCTCAACAGCCGGTCCTTGACCTCGGGCACTGCCAGCGCCTTCACCAGCTCCTGGTTGAGCTTGCCGACGATGGGCTTGGGCGTGCCTGCCGGCGCCAGCCAGCCGAACCAGCCGATGACCTCGAAGCCGGGGTAGCCGGATTCGGCAACGGTTGGCAGCTCCGGTGCCACTGGCGAACGCTTGGCGCTGGTGATCGCCAGCGCGCGTACCTTGCCCGCCTTGACCTGCGGCGTCGCTGCAAGCGCGATGCTGAACAATGCCTGCACCTGGCCGGCCACGGTTTCCTGCAAGGCCGGACCACCACCCTTGTACGGCACATGCACAAAGGACAGGCCGGTGGACAGGCGGAACTGCTCCAGCGCGAGATGGCCCGAAGTGCCGTTGCCGGCGGAGGCAAAGGAAAAACCACCCTGCTTCGCCTTGATCGCCGCCACCAGTTCAGCCGCCGACTTCGCCTGCACCGTGGGATGCACGACGAGGATGTTGGGCACGGTGATACCCAGCGTGACCGGCGCAAAATCCTTGACCGGGTGGTATGGCACGTTGCGGTACAGGCTGGGGTTGATCGCGACCCCGGCGGCGACCAGCACAAAGGTGTAGCCGTCGGGAGTGGCGCGTGCAGTGGTTTCGTAGGCGATGCCGCCGTTGGCGCCGGCACGGTTATCGATGACCACGGTCTGCCCCATCGCACTGTTCAGATGCGGCCCCACCAGACGCGCCAGCGTGTCCGCCGGGCCTCCGGGAGGCACCGCGACGAGCATGCGCACGGGACGGTTCGGATAGTTCTGGCCCTGCGCATGAGCAAGACCGGACACTGCAAGCAGGCCGCACAACACGGCCATCACATGACGCCTCATCCGGATCCCCTCCAAGCTTTTTTTGAAGACTCAGGCCACCAATGCGCGGTTGGCCGGCATACACATGAAGGACTGCATGGCATGCCAGAACTTGTGGCGATTGATGCCCAGCGTCGCGGCGTGTGCCAGCCCGGAAACAAAGACGAACTGCTTGTCCTTGCTCGGCAGCTTGCCGAAAAAATCGAGCAGGTCGGGTTCCGCGGCGATGCCGTCGTATTCTCCGCGAATGATGCATACCGGACAAGCAATCTGCAGCGGGTCGAGCACCGGCAGATGCGCGCACATGTCGAGGTAGGTGCCATTGGGCACCGAGTCACCGAGCGCGAGCTCGGCCGCGGCGAGTGCATCGGCGGCAATCATCTCGGAAGTGCCCGGCTTGTCGCGGGTGAACATGCTGCGCACAAAATCGACATCCACCTTGCGCCGCGGATTTTTGCGGTACTCCTCGACCTTCTCGCGGCGCTTGGCCAGCGTCGGTGATCCGGCGCCGGTATAAACCAGTGCCGACACCATCAGCCGGCGTACCCGGCCCGGATTCTTCTGCGCATACAGCGCGGCGCGCAAGGCGCCGGAAGAACCGCCATACATGAACACTTCACGCTGGCCGGTTTCGCGCTCGATCAGGGTCATCGCCGCAGCCAGATCGTCGGCGCCGGAAGCAATGCCCGAGTGGCTGTCGGTGCGGTCGGAACGGCCATAACCTTCGTGGTCCATCGTCCACACGTCATAACCGAGGGCCGCAAAATGGTTCATCAGCGAATAATCATCGCGACCCGGCACCTGCAGGTCGAAGCTGTTGCGGCCAGAGGCCGAGGAACCGTGCACCAGGAACAGCACCGGCGCAGCGCTGCCGGCGGCATGTTTGCGATACACATAAAGTTTTACGGCGGCACCGGCCACGGTTTTTTGCACCCAGTATTCCCTGCTCTGGATTGCGGCATTGTTGATTGACGCTTGTGTCATGTTGATGGATTCGCAGCGGGTTGAAGGAAACTGATTATCGCACCGCGCATGCACCACATCCCCCTGCAAGTCCGAATGCTGGCCGCGTGTAAAATCAACTTCAAACCGGCGTTAACAATGCCTTCCATCATCGCGGAGACCACCATGACCGCCAGCCCCTCAAAAATCATCAGCCTCGGCGAACTCGCGGCACGCATCCCCGACGGCGCAGCACTCGGTCTCGGCGGCGTGTTTCTGCATCGCGGCCCCTTTGCGCTGGTGCGCGAACTGGTGCGCCAGCGCCGCCGCAATCTCGAAATCATCAAGCCCTCCCCCGGCTATGACCTCGACCTGCTGTGCCGCGCCGGCGCGGTGCGCAAGGTCCGCGCCGGCATCGTCGCCATGGAAGGCAACTTCGGCCTGGCACGCTGGTACCGCAAGGCCATCGAGAAAAACGAGGCCACACTCGAGGAACACGCCTGAATCACCCTGGTCTCGGGGCTGCGTGCAGCCTCCTACGGAATCCCCTTCCAGCCGGTGGCCGGTGTCCACGGCAGCGAGCTCGCACGCGTCAACCAGTGGCAGACCGTGCGCGACCCCTATGGCAGCGGCAGGGATGTCTATGTAATTCCGGCGATCCATCCCGATGTCGCGGTGATCCACGCCGCCGAGATCGACACCCAGGGCAATGCCCGCGTCCATGGCTCGCCGTTCTGGGACCATCCGCTGACGCGCGCCGCGAAGCGCGTACTGGTCACCGCCGAAAAACTGGTGCCGACCGAACACCTCGCCGCCCAGCCCGAGCTGACGCTGGTGCCGGGCTTCATGGTTGAAGCCGCGGCCATCGTGCCGCGTGGCGGCTGGCCGGGTTCGATGCATCCCGCCTACGAAATCGACTACCCGGCGGTCGAGCGTTATATGCAGGATGCAGCGGGCATCCTCGAAGAACACCTCGCCGCCGCGCCGGAATGCGCAAACTGAGTCCCGAGTCCGCGGAAAACGTCCGCAGCTTTCCGCCGGTAGCCGGCGGCAACGCCCGTCTGCTGATCCTTGGCAGCATGCCCGGTGTTGAATCGCTGCGTGCCAACGAGTACTACGCCCATCCACGCAATGCCTTCTGGCGCATCCTCGGCGACTTTTTGGGCATCGCCCACAATGCGCCGTATGTGCAACGCAAACAGGCACTGCTGGCAAAAGGCATCGCGCTGTGGGATGTGCTCTCCGACTGCAAGCGCCCCGGCAGCCTCGATTCATCAATCGACAGGAACTCGGCCAAAGTCAACGATCTCAAGGGCTTTCTGCAGCAACACCCGCTGATCAAGGACGTGCTGTTCAATGGTGCCGCCGCCGAACGTTTTTTCCTGCGCCACGTTGCACCGGGCCTCGAAGCCGACGCGCTGCGCCTGACACGTCTGCCCTCCACCAGTCCGGCGCACGCGGCGCGCAGCCTCGGCGACAAGCGCCGCGAGTGGCATCGCGCAATCAAAAAAATTATTCAATAAAAACAATGGCTTACATAGAAACGCCGATTCTGCTCGCGATCCTCGGCACGATCTGTTTCGGCGCCGGCATGATCAGCTCGCGGCTGGGCCTGCGTGATGCCGATGCGCGCACCGGCGCCGCGATCAGCGTGCCGACAGCCACGCTGCTGTTTGTGATCAGCGCGCCGTTCACGGTGGATGCTGCGACATTCAATCTCGATGCCGCGCTGATCTTCGCCGCAGTGGGCCTGTTCTATCCGGCGATGGTCACGCTGGTCACCTTTCGCAGCAACGAATTGCTGGGACCGACGGTGACCAGCGCAATCTCCGGCACCGCGCCATTGTTCGCGATCCTCGCCGCCGCACTGCTGCTCGGCGAACAGGTGCCGGCACAAGTCGCGATTGCCGCGCTGGGTGTGGCCGCCGGTGTCGCCCTGCTCTCCTGGCAACCGGGCATGCTGGTTAACGCACCGGCAAATACACGCGCACTGCTGTGGCCGGTGGGTGGCGCCCTGCTGCGCGGCCTCGCGCAGACCGGGGCCAAGGCCGGACTGCTGATCTGGGCCAATCCCTTCGCCGCCAGCCTGATCGGTTATCTGGTGTCTTCAGCCGCGGTGTTCGGCACCGCGCATCTGCGCAGCGGCGGCCGGCGCCAGGCCAGTGCTGCAGGCAAACGCTGGTTCATCGCCACCGGCCTCATCAACGGCGCGGCGATGGTGCTGATGTACGGCGCACTCGCCCAGGCTCCCGTATCGACGGTGGCGCCGATCATCGCCGCTTATCCGCTGGTCACCGTGCTCGGCAGCACACTGTTCCTGCGCGACGAAAAACTGCGGCCGCAGATGGTCTGCGGCGCGATCATCACCGTGCTGGCGATTGCCTGGCTCGCGACGTACCGCCAGTAAGTGGAGAACATGAAAATATGAACTGGACCGCCTTCAGCTTTGTCGTGATCCACCTCGCGCGGCAGATCCGCGCCCATGAAATCACCTTCAGCGGCGTCAACTCGACGCTGCCGATGCTGTCCTGCCTGCTTGCCAAGCGCGCCTACAATTTCAGCTTTACCTACATCAATGTCGCCGGTGGCGTCGAACCGCAGCCGGTGCAGATTCCGCTGTCGAGCAGTGACCCGGCCATCGTCCACGGTTCGCCGGCAATTTTTGCGAATCAGGATTTCTACGACCTCTGCGCCCGCGGCGGACTTGACCTGGTGTTCCTCGGCTGCGCGCAGATTGATGCCGAAGGCCGCACCAACGTCTCGGCCATCGGCTCCTGGGAGAAACCCAAAGTGCGCCTCCCCGGCGGCGGTGGCGCGGCAGTGATGCTGCCCACCGCAAAACGCGTGGTTACCTGGCGCACCGACCACAGCCCGCGCGCGCTGGTCGACAAACTCGATTTCGTCACCGCATCCGGCAACATGACCGCGCTGGTGACGCCACTCGCGGTATTCGAACGCGAAGCGGCGGCCGGTTCACGTTTCAGGCTGACGCGTTACAACCCGTCAACCACGCCGGAAGCCATCGCCGCCCAGACCGGTTTTGCTTTTGATGCCTCGGCCGCGCAAGCCGCCACGCCCGCCACCAACACTGAAATGGCGGTGCTGGCCGAACTCGATGCCGGTGGCCGCTTCTCAGCCGCCGTGAACGGCTGACCCAGTTCAGCAACATCATTGATTCACACGCAACCCCGCGGCCGCGGTGACCTTGCTCCACTTGACGATTTCACTGCGGGTAAAAGCGTTGAACTCGGCGGCACTGCTGCCGGCCGGTTCATAACCCTGCTCCATCAGCTGACGGCGCACCTCGGCAATTTTCAGCACACGCTGCAGTTCCTCGCTGACCCGGTTGATCACTTCAGCGGGCACCTTCGCCGGCGCCACCAGCCCCTGCCACGCGATGGCCTCGTAACCCGGCACGCCGGACTCGGCCACGGTCGGCACATCAGGCGCAGCCAGCGAACGTTTGGCGCTGGTCACCGCCAGCGGATGGAGACGGCCACCCTTCAGATACGGCAATGCCGGCGCCATCGTCGAACTCATCAGCGCGACACGGCCGGCCAGGGTATCGGTCAATGCCGGCGGACTGCCCTTGTACGGCACATGCATGATGCGGATGCCGGTCATCACATTGAGCAGCTCACCCGCCAGATGCTGTGAGCCGCCGGTGCCCGACGACGCAAAATCAACAACTCCGGGGCGCGTACGTGCAAACGCCACCAGCTGCTTCATGTTGCGTGCCGGCAGCGAAGGATGCGCCAGCCAGATGTTCGGTTGCTGCGAAATCAGCGCAATCGCCGCGAAGTCGCGCAAGGGATCGAAGCTCATCTTCACGCCCATCGCGGTATTGGTGGCGTGCGAAGTCGCCACCTGCAGCAGGGTATGCCCGTCGGGCGGCGAATTCAGCGTCAGTTCGGCACCGATGATGCCGGTGGCGCCGGGCCGGTTGTCGATCACCACCGCCTGACCCAGCGCCGCAGCGAGGCGCGGTGCCAGCACCCGCGCCAGCGTATCCGATGAACCACCGGGCGCCTGCGGCACGATGTAGCGGATCTGCCGCGTCGGATAGTTCTGCGCAACCGTCAGCGCAGGCCACAGCAGGGGCAACAGCACGCCGCTCCGGAACAGCAGTTTCAGGATGAATTTCGTGTTGGATACGCTCATCTGCGCCAGCCTCCTGAAAAACAGTACGGGAAAACCAGTATCGGAAACAACGCCCCGCACGCGGCAGTGCCGGGTGATCAGCGTGATAATATTCCCAATCGTTTTTCACCACGCGGTGCAGTCCGGATCACGGATGGCCGCGATTGTTGTTTCCGCGCGCCACAACCACTTCAAACATGTCGATGCTGCCCCTTGCCGACGTCAGGGTCGTCGAGTTCTGCCAGGTCCTCGCCGGGCCTTTTGCCGGCTGCCTGCTCGCAGACATGGGTGCCGACGTGATCAAGGTCGAATCGCCGGAAGGCGACCTGATGCGGCAGTGGCCGCCAATCCTCGACGGCTACAGCCAGTACTTTGCATCGGTCAACCGCAACAAGCGTTCGGTCGTGCTCGACCTCAAATCCGAACAGGGCCGCGCTGATGCGCGACGCCTCGCGCTGACCGCCGACATCGTGCTCGAAAACTTCCGCCCCGGCGTGATGGCGAAATTCGGCCTCGATTACGCAACACTCGCCGCGGCAAAGCCGGCACTGGTGTACTGCTCGGTTTCGGCCTTCGGCCAAAGCGGGCCGCGCGCCACCGAGGGCGGCTTCGACATGACGGTGCAGGCGATGAGCGGCGTGATGAGTGTCACCGGAGACCGTGACGGCCGTCCGGCGAAATGCGGCATCCCGATTGCCGACTTCTCTGCCGGCCTCTATGCCGCGTTCAGTGTCGCCGCCGCGCTCAACAAGGCCCGCAGCACCGGTCAGGGTGACCAGGTCGATGTATCAATGCTCGGCGCCATGCTCGGCATCGCCAACCTGCAGACCAGCGAACTGTTCGCTTTTGGGCGAGACCCGGTACGGTTGGGATCTTCGCACCCTCTGAACGCACCCTATGCCGCGTTCTGCTGCCGTGACGGTTATTTCGCGCTGGCCGCCGGCACCAACAAACTGTGGCAGGCTGCCTGCGATGTCATCGCCCGGCCCGACCTGACACAGGATCCGCGCTTCGGTTCGCCTTCCACCCGCGCGCAGCACCAGGATGCACTGCGCGAACTGCTGGAGGCCGAATTCATCAAATACGATGCCGCCGATCTGCTGGGCAGGATGAACGCCCGCGGCGTGCCCTGCGCGCCGCTCTACACCTACTCGCAGGTGCTCGCCGACCCGCAGGTCGAACATATGCAGTGGGTGGAACCGATGACGCTGCCCAATGGCGTCAGCAGCAAAACCGTGATCTCGCCGCAGCGGGTCTCCGGCCGCAAGCTCGGCCTGCGCCGCGGCCCGCCGGCACTCGGCGCCGATACCGGTGAAATACTGGCTGAGATAAGGAGCAAAGAATGAGCACGAACGCACAGCGTTTCCGCCACTTCATCGCTGAAATGACGCGACTGGTCGAAAAAAGCGGCAACGATGAAAAAACCATGCACGAATCCGGCGGCAAGCTGCTCGCCGATCTGATCAGCCATGATGACTGGCTGCCGGCAGAAGCCGCACAGCCGCATCCGCAGTATTACCAGCAGTTTCTGCTTTACTGCGATCCGCTGGAGCGCTTTTCGGTGGTGAGCTTTGTCTGGGGCCCCGGCCAGAAAACCCCCGTGCATGACCATACGGTGTGGGGCCTCGTCGGCATGATGCGCGGCGCTGAACTCGCGCGGCGCTTCAGCCACACCGCGCCAGGCCGGCCAATGGCCGTCAGTGAAACCGAGCGCCTGCTGCCCGGCCAGGTCGACCGTGTCTCGCCTACCGTCGGCGACATCCACGAAGTCTCGAACGCGTTCACAGACAAGCCCTCGATCAGCATCCACGTCTACGGCGCCAACATCGGCGCGGTGAAACGCCATGTCTTCGATCCGGCCACCGGCGCCGACAAACCCTTCGTCTCCGGCTATTCGAGCCCGCTGATACCCAATTTCTGGGACCGCTCGGCCGAAGTGCGCGCGAGTCTTTGAAGCAAAAAAAAATCAAAAGCAGCCACAGAGGGCACAGAGAACACAGAGAAAAGCCAAATCCTGAAATAATGCGGCGTCTGATCCTGAATTTATGATTTTGATTTTCTCTGTGCCCTCCGTTTTTCCTCTGTGCCCTCTGTGGCAAAGGTTTTAGCCCCATGAGCGACGAACTGCTGCGCAGCCGCGACGGCCCGGTCACCCGGCTGACACTGAACCGGCCGCAGAAAGCCAATGCGCTGTCGGCCGCGCTGGTCGAAGCCCTGCTCGACGCGGTCGAATACGCCGCCACCGACGGCACGCGGCTGCTGATCCTTGACGGTGCCGGCCGCCATTTCTGCGCCGGCTTCGACTTCAGCGAACTCGCCACGTTGTCCGACGGCGACCTCGCGCTGCGCTTCATCCGCATCGAAACACTGCTGCAGGCCCTGCAGCATGCGCCTCACGCCACACTCGCGCTGGCCCAGGGCCGTGTCTTTGGCGCCGGTGCCGACCTCGTCGCCTGCTGCAGCCGGCGCATCGCCACAGCCGACGCCAGCTTCCGCATGCCGGGGCTGCGCTTCGGCGTGGTGCTTGGCACACGGCGGCTCGCCGCGCTGATCGGAACCGACCGTGCCCGCGACATACTCGGCAGCTCGCGCGCCTTTGATGCCGGTGAGGCACTGCGCTGCGGCTTCCTGACCGGCATCACGGCACAGGACGAATGGCCGGCGGTCATCGAAGCCGCGCACCATGCCGCAATGACGCTGACACCGACGGCAGCCGCAGCCCTGCAACGCCGCAGCCAGAACGACACACGCAGCGAAGACATGGCCGAACTCGCGCGCTCGGTCGCGGCACCCGGGCTGAAGGAACGCATCCGCCGCTATCGCGAATCAAACGGCTGAACTGCAAATCCACAAATCCGAAATCATGAAACGAGGACCCGCCCGATGAGCACCACCCTGCCCGCCACGATGCAAGCCGTTGAAATCTCCGCGCCCGGCGCCCCCGAGGTACTGAAACCGGTGACACGCCCGCTGCCGCAGCCAAAAGCGCACGAAGTATTGATTGAAGTCGCCGCCACCGGCGTCAACGGCCCGGACATCATGCAGCGCAAGGGACTCTATCCGGCACCCGCGGGCGCCTCCGACCTGCCCGGCCTTGAAGTCTCGGGCAAGGTGGTGGCCAAGGGCGCCGCGGTGACACGCTGGAATACCGGCGACCTGGTGGTCGCGCTGACCAACGGCGGCGGTTATGCCGAATACGTCACGGCCGATGGCGAACACTGCCTGCGCGCACCCAAGGGCATCAGCCTGCACGATGCTGCCGGACTGCCCGAAACCTTTTTCACGGTGTGGAGCAATGTCTTCATCGGCGCCGGACTGAAATCCGGCGAAACCTTTCTGGTGCACGGCGGCGCCGGCGGCATCGGCACCACCTGCATCCAGCTCGGCAAGGCCTTTGGCGCCAAGGTCATCGCCACCGACAGCCCGGCCGCACGCTGCCAGATCTGCAAGGATCTGGGCGCGGATCGTGTGATCGACTACAAGACCGAGGATTTTGTCGAAGTGGTGCGCAGCGAAGGCGGCGCCAATGTCATCCTCGACATCGTCGGCGGCCCCAACATCGAGAAAAACCTGAAAGCGGCGAGCCACGACGCACGCATCATCCAGCTCGCCTTCGGCGCCGGCTCCAAGGTCGAGATCAACCTGATGCCGGTGATGCTCAAGCGCCTGACCTACACCGGCTCAACGCTGCGCACCCGCCCCGATGCCTTCAAGGCCCGTATCGCGCGCGAACTCGAAGCCCAGGTCTGGCCGCTGATCGAGGCCGGCAAGATCCGCGTAGTCACCCACAAGTTCCTGCCTCTGGCCGAAGCGGCCGCGGGCCATGCACTGATGGAATCCAGCCAGCACACCGGCAAGATCCTGCTCAAAGTGAAGTAAGGAAAAAACGGCTGGCGCGCAAAGCGCGCCGCGTCAGGCCGCCCGGGCGAGCTCGAGGTCCGGCAGGCGGCGGCGCAGTTGCGACACGTCGCCGCTCTGCACCAGGCTTTGCGCGTAATCGATGTTCTTGCGCGCTTCCTGGAAGTAAAGGTTGACGCCGTCGAAACAACGATCGGCGTAGCGGTAGACACCACCGAGATCCTGCTCAAGGCGCTTGTGGGCGCCGCTGAAAAAGCCCGGCGTCTTGAAAATCAGATCCTCGGGCGAGGCAAACAACACCTTTTCCTCGCCACACTCGTCAACCTGGCGTGCGATGCCGCCAAGAACGAACTCCGGATACAGCCGGTCGCGGCATTTTTCGAGATAACAACGGTCGGACATCTGCGCAAGTATGTCGGCACTGCCCAGCAGGTTGCCGAGCAGGCGCAACTGCGGATCGACCTCGATACGCTGCACCGGAATCTCATATCCGGTGAAATGGATGATGCGGCAGGCCGCGGGCGCAAGCTCGGGAAGGCCGACATCGGGAAGATACCAGGCCATGAAATCGGAGCCACGGCCGACATGGGTCCGGGTGTATTCCGCACCATGGCGTTTGTCGGTATCACCGATTCGGCGCAAATAACCGATGTCGTGAAACAGCGCGGTCGCCACGCCGAGCAGAAAATGGGTTTCGCTGATCGCGAGCCGCCCGGCAGCCCCGACCATGCAGCCGGCCATCAGGCGCGTCATCGCCAGCGTGACCTCGAGCACGTGCTGCACATCATGGTAATCGGTCTCGCAACCGTGGTAGCCGGGAAACTCGCCGCGGTAGAGCCGGCCGATGTCGGCAAACACCCGCACCATGCCGGACGGAAACTCACGCTGGTAGGTGGCCTCGAATATCTGCGCGACATGAATCGACACCGCCAGCGGGCTGGTGGTATCGATCTCATTGGTCACATCGTATTCGGCGCGGCGGTAAACCGCCTGCGTCAGCCCCTGCGTCATGTTGCTCAAGCCCCTGCGAAGGTTTTTTTGAGTGTTTTGAGTATTTTTAATGCTGTTTTTTCATCTGCGGGATCATGGTAACGACAAGTTCACGCCTGAATCAACAGAAATGATCCGCCGCGACGCCGGTCATCACCGGCAGGCTGCTTTACCGTTTGCAGCAAAACCGAAAAAAATCAATACAATAGACCTCTGTCGCCGCTGAATTTTTCCCGGTCCGGCAATCCAATACCCAATCCGCTTTTTCCGGCAGGAAGCCTTATGCACCCACAAACCGTCTACGCAAAAACCTCGAAGGGTGTCCTCGAGTTCAAGAACAAGACGATCAAACTCGACCGCAATGCCGGCCTGATTTTCCTCGGCGTGGACGGCAAGTCGACCTTTGCCGAACTGGTCGCCAAGAGCAAGCTCGATGCGAAGACCGTCGAAGGCATACTCGGTGAACTGACCAAGACCGGTTACGTCAAAGTGTTCGCCACCCCGGCAGCGGCCACCCCCGCTCAGGCAGCGAAACCGGCTGCACCCGCGACGGCGCCCCAGCCCGCAGCGTCTGCGGCTGTCGAGGAGGAAATGGACCTCGACTTCACCTCGCCCGAGGCGGTCGCCAAGGTCAACGCTGAAGCGGAGTCGCGCAAGCAGAAAGAAGAGGAAGCCAAGACCCGCGCCCAGGCCGCGGCCAAAGCCGCCCTCGAAGCCAAGGCGCGGCAGCAGGCCGAGACTCAGGCCCGTGCCGCGGCCGAAGCCCGCGCCAAGACAGAGACCGAAGCCAAGATCAAGGCCGAAGCACTGGCCAAGGCCGCCGCTGCCGCACGCGCCAGGGCCGAGCAGGAGGCGAAAGCCGCCGACGCCCAAGCCAAGGCCGCCGCCGAAGCCAGACTGAAAGTGGCACAGGAAGCGGCTACCAAGGCTGAAGCCGAATCAAAAGCCCGCGCCGAGGCTGAGACCCGCGCCAAGGCCGAGGCCGTGGCCAAGGCCAACGCCGAAGCCAGGGCCAAGGCCGAAGCCGAAGCCCAGTCCAGGGCCGAAGTCGAAGCGATGGCTCATGCCGCCGCTGAAACCAAGGCACGAGAGGCTCTAGAAGCGCAGATGAAGGCGATGGCCGATGCGCTGGCGCGCGCCCAGGAATCCGCCAAGCGCGAAGCCGAAGCACGCGCAAAAATGGAAGCCGACATCCAGGCACGGCTTGATGCCGAACGCCGTGCGCTGGCGGAAGCCGAGGCCCGAGCCAAGGCCGCTGAAAGTGCAATTGCAGAAGCGAGGCAGATGGCCGAGGAAGCCGCAAAAGCCAAGGCCGCCGCCGAAGCCAAGGCCGCCAGCCAGCAGGGCGGCGACCCCGAGGCTGTCGCGCGCGCCGAAGCGGCGATGAAAGCCCTCGAAGAAGCCAAGGCGCGGGCCCGTGCCGAAGCCGAAGCCCGTGTCGCCGCCGAAGCACGCGCCAAGGCCGAAGCCGAAGCCCGTGAGCGCGAAGAAGTGCAGCGCAGACAGGCCGAGGAAATCGCGCAAAAGGCACGCAGCGAAGCCGATGCCAAGGCCAGGGCCGAGCTGAAATCGCTGCAGGAACAGGCGCGTCAGGCCACGGTCGAGGCAGAAAGCCGTGCCGAACAGGAACGCCACGCACGCGAGGAAATGGAAGCCAGAGTCGCCACCGAGCGTCGCGCGCGCGAGGAGGCCGAGGCCAAGGTCACCGCTGAACGCGGGCTGCGTGAAGAGGCCATCCGCAAAGCGCAGGCTGAAGCCGAAACCAAGGCCCGTGCCGAGGTCGAGGCTGCGATCGAGATCGAACGCAAAAAACGCATGGAAGCCGAAGCCAAGGCTGCCGCGGAAATCTCGGCGCGTCAGGTCGCCGAACGCAAGGCGCGCGAGGAAGCCGAACGCCAGCTTGAGCTCGCGCAACAGGCGCGCCGGGAAGCCGAACAGCTTGCCCGCGAGGCTGCCAGCGGCGACAGCGCGCAGGCCCGCCAGGCCCGCGAAGAAGCCGAAATGCGGGCAAAAATTGCGGAAGCTGCGATGGCCAAGGCGCAGGCCCAGGCTGAAGCTGAGCGCAAAGCCCGCGCCGAAGCCGAGGAACGCGCCAAGACCGAAGCCGTCGCGCGCGTAATGCGCGAAACCGAGCTGCGCGAGAGCGCCGAGAAAAACGTCAAGGTGATGGTCGAGCAGGAACTGCGTGCCCGCGCCAAAGCCGAGGCCGACGCCGACGCGCGCTACCGCGCCGAGGCCGAGGAACGCGCCAAGGCTGCCGCCGCCGACCGCAAGAAACGCTCCGAATCAGAAGCCCGCGATGCCGCCTCCACATTCCGCAGCGAAAACAAACCGCGCAGCAAAGGCGCACTCGTCCTCATCGCCGTCGCCGTGCTGCTGGGCATTGGCCTCACCACACTGCAGCTGATGCCGCTGGCCGGCCACATCCCCGGCATGCAGCAGATGCTCAGTGAACGCTTCAAGCAGCCGGTGCACATCTCCAACATGCGCTACACGGTATACCCGGAGCAACAGCTCAAGCTCGAACGGGTAAGCATCGGCGGCGTGCAGCAGATCGTCGCCGAAACTGTGGTGATTCCGATGATGCCGTGGACACTGCTCTCCGGCACCCGCGACATCGATACCGCCTTCGTCACCGCGGTGGCGGTCGAACCCTCGGCCTTCACGCTGCTGCCCAGCCTGGTCAAGGGTGGCGGCAGCGCGCAGCTGCAGTTGCGCCAGTTGAAAATCAACGGCGTCAAGGTCGGCGGGCTGCCCTTCGAGGTGCCGATGTTCGACTCGACCGTGACCTTCGGCCGTGACGGCAGCGTGCAGAAAGTGCGGATGAACGACGGCAAGATGACAGTGGACCTGACGCCCAAGGACAACAGCGTGGCGCTGTTGATCGAAGCCCGTGAATGGCAGCCGCCGGTCGGCCCGCGGCTGCAGTTCAGCGATGTCACCATTTCCGCGCAGGTGGATGCCAGCCAGGCGACCCTCTCCGCCATCGAAGGCCGCCTCGCCGGCGGCCGGATCAAGGGCGCCGCGAAGGCAGGCTGGACCAACGGTGTGCGTGTAGAGGGCGAGTTCAATCTCGAAAACGGCCGTCTGCAGGACCTGATGCCGGCCTACACCCGCGAATTTTCCGCCAGCGGCAGCATGAAGGCGAACGGCAATTTCGTGCTGCAGGGCAAATCGCTGAAAAACCTCTTCGACAGCAGCGAGGCCGAGGCCAGTTTCACCGTCGACATCGGCGAGCTCGGCAACATCGACCTGGTGCGCGCGATGCAGTCGCCCGCGCCGGGGGGCTCACGCGGCGGCAAGACCAAGTTCGACACCCTCACCGGCGCGGTCAGCATCAGCAACGGCCGTTATGCCTACCGCCAGTTGCAGCTGACCTCGGGCCCGCTCAACGCAAACGGCGCCTTCAACATCGCAGGCGATGGCAGCCTGTCGGGACGCCTTAATGCTGAACTGGGCTCGAAGGGCCTGGTGGTGGCCCGCGGCGGACTGTCGATCACCGGCGCAGTGCGGGATCCCGTATTGCGCCCATGAGGTTACAGCCCTGATCAACAACACCGACCGATAAAAAAGCCCGTGTCCTGCGACACGGGCTTTTTGTTGGGGCCGGGGTCCGGTGAGGGATCAGCGCGCGGCACGAAGCGCGGCGATGCGCTCATCCAGCGGCGGGTGCGACATGAACAGCTTCATGATCGCTCCACCGCCGGAGATGCCCAGCGCCGACATCTGCGCCGGCAGCGCGGTCTGCTCGTGATTGCCCTTCAGCCGTTCCAGCGCGGCTATCATCTTCTCGCGGCCTGCAAGCGAAGCACCGCCGGCGTCGGCACGAAACTCGCGCTGGCGGCTGAACCAGGACACGATGATGCTCGCCAGTACACCGAGCACCAGTTCGGCGACCAGCGTCGCGATGAAAAAGCCCGGGCCCTCGCCCTTCTCGTTCTTCAGCAGCACGCGGTCGACAAAAAAGCCGATCACCCGGGCCATGAAGATGACAAAGGTGTTGACCACGCCCTGGACCAGCGTCAGCGTGACCATGTCGCCGTTGGCGACATGACTCACCTCGTGACCGAGCACGGCTTCCGCTTCTTCCTGCGTCATGTTGTTGAGCAACCCCGTGCTGACCGCGACCAGCGCATTGTTGCGGTTCCAGCCGGTGGCGAAGGCGTTGACATCCGGCGCGTCGTAGATGCCGACCTCGGGCATGCCGATGCCGGCGCGCTCGGCCTGACGGCGCACGGTATCCACGAGCCAGCGTTCGCTCATGTTCGAAGGCACTTCGATCACGTGCACATTCATGGATCTTTTCGCCATCCATTTCGAGATGAACAGCGAAATAAATGCGCCGCCGAAGCCGAACATCGCGGCGAACACCAGCAGACCCTGCAGGTTGAGGCCGGTCTCGTTGGTCAGCGCGCGGTCGATGCCGAGCAGGCTCATGGTGACACTGAGCACCGCCAGAATCGCAAAGTTGGTGACGATCAGCAGCATTACGCGTTTCATGGTGTTGTCGAACTCCTGGGAGATGGGACGCACATTAGATGATGGCGCCGGGTGCAAGTTCAAGGGCCGGACCGGTTCCGGAGATTATTTATAAGTAATTGATTTTATTATAAAATATTTTCACGCTGTAACCATGCGCAGATTGTAATCCAGTCTTTGTGCCCGGCCGATGACCGGCTCAGCGCCTGCCGCCTCCGGTCTGCAGCCAGAAAGTCACAGGGCCGTCATTGGTCAATGTCACCTGCATGTCGGCGCCGAAACGCCCCTGCCCGACCTGCGCATGCCGCGCCCCGGCAAACGCCAGCGCATGGTCAAACAGCTCGCGCCCGAGTTCCGGCCGCGCGGCCGTGGAAAAACCGGGACGCAAGCCCTTGCGGGTGTCGGCTGCCAGCGTGAACTGCGGCACCAGCAGCAAACCGCCGTCGATGTCGCGCAGCGAACGGTTCATCCTGCCCGCATCATCGGCAAACACCCGGTAGTTAAGCAGCCGTTCAATCAGGTGTTCACCATCCGCGGCGGTGTCGCCGGCCTCGACACCGAGCAGCACCAGCAGCCCGCGGCCGATTTCGCCGATCACGGCATCATCAACCTCGACCCGTGCCGCGCTCACCCGCTGCAGCAGCGCAATCACCGCGCAAGCTCCGCCGCCCGCATGCGCCGTCCGCTGCGGAACTGCCGCGTGTCGTCGTAATACGCCGGATCGGCATTGTCGGCACACCAGCCGGGAATGCCGAGCACCGGCAGCGGCGCAAGATCCTTTGTTCCCGCCAGCACGCCCGCATCGGCGATGATCGCGGCCAGCCTGGCATCAATCGCGGCCGGCAGTTCCCGCGCATCCAGTTTCATCAGTTGCGGCGTCACCTCCAGCAGCAGTGCCTGTCCGGTGATTCCGCGGTACGGCTTGAGCATCTTTTCGCACAGCGCGTGGCCGAACGGCAGCACCTGCAAGCGCGTCAGGCAGTCGGCGCGGCGCTCCCAGAACAGGCGCTTCCACTCAAAGCCGCGAATCAGCGCCAGCAGGGACGGATCGTCGGACAGCACCACCAGCCCGCTTTCATCGAACAGTGTCAGTGCATCGCGCACTGCGCCGCGCCTGCTGACGGACGCCTCCGGCCATGCCGCGTGGTGGCGCGCATTCAGCGCGGCCTTCGCCCGCGGATAGGCCAACCAGATCAGCAGGTTGAACCAGTCATGCCAGTTCCGCTCGCGGAACTCGAGTTCACCGCTGTCGTGCAGGCGCTGCTCGTAGGGACGCCCGCCATCCGGCGCGACCAGGCGCAGGCGATGACCTCCGGAAACGCGCAAATCCGCGGCATCGATGCGCAATTGCAACTTTTCGCGCCGCGGCCAGTCACTCTCCTGAGAAGCCAGTGGCTGCAGAGGAATGAGCAGCGGTGCACAGAAAGTCGCTTGCTTTAACGGATTCATGCGCCGAGTGTACGTCGGCAAGGTCATTTGCAGTAAAATCTGCCGCGGTTGCATCGCGCATAACACCACGCAAACCAGTAATTACAGATGACCGACCAAACCGCATATCGCATGACCAGCAGGGGCCGCGACGAGATTGCCGCCAGGCCCGGCCTGCTCAAGCCGGGCATGAAGGGTCTGCTCGCCGCGGTCGGCGACAGTGCCAGCGCCGAAATCCTGCGCAAAAAATTTCCCAAGGCCGGCGACATCGCCGCCGCGCTGGGTCAACTCGCGCGCGAAGGTTATATCGAAGTCGTCCCCCCGGCCGCGGCCAAACCGGCACCGGCAAAACCTTCCCCGGCCAAAGCCGCACCCGTCGCGCCGCCAGCCGATGACAACGACCTCGACATGTCGGCGCTGTTCGCGCAACCACCCAAGGAACCCACGCTGCAAAAGCGCAAGGAAGCCGAGGGCACCATCTCCGGCAGACGCCGCCTCAAGGCCGGTTACCAGATCAGCATCGTCAACCGTCCGGGGCGGCCGCTGCCCGCGCGCGGCGGCGGCAAACACGGCATCCTGCTGATCGACGGCCATGAAGCCGAGGCGCTGCAGGCCGCGCGCGACCTGATGCAGGCCGGCTTCGACGTGCGCGGCGCCGCGACCAAGGCCGAAATCGTCAAATCGCTGGGCCAGAAACCGCTCCCCGATCTGATAGTGATGGATGTTGATCTGCCCGATGCAGTCGGCCTCGACCTGCTTGGCAAGCTGCACGAACATCCCGAACTCAAAACCACGCCGATCCTGGTGGTCACCGCCCGTGCGGAGCGTGATGACGTGGTGGCGGCGCTGGCTTATGGCGCTTCCGGCTACCTGAACAAGCCGGTCAAATCCGAAACGCTGCTGGGCCACATCAAGGACGCGCTGGGCCTCGCCTGAGGCCACCATTGCACAATCCGTTTCAGCCGAGCAGCCTGCGGATCTGCGGCAGCACCAGCTCGGCCGCAGCACGCCCCTCCTCGATCGATTCCGCGGCGCGGTGGTAGTCAAGCGAACCCAGCGATCCGAGTTGCGGCATCACCAGCGCATCAGCCGGCTCGCCGGCAAGCCGGCTGCGCGTGATCCGCACCTGCATGATGTTGATGCTCTCGGCGAGCACCTCGATCATGCCCGGATCGCGCCTTTGTCCAGCGTCCCGGACATGGCGTCCGGCCGCATTGGACCCGAGGTCAACGCCGATCACGAAATCGGCGCCCATCGCGCGGCACAACGACACCGGCACCGGATTGACCAGCGCACCATCGACCAGCAGGCGTCCTTCGCGCTCGACCGGCGTGAACAGCCCGGGCAGCGCGATCGAGGCACGCACTGCATCGGCCGCGCGCCCCTCGCGCAGCCAGACTTCACGGCCGCTGCGCAAGTCGGTGGCCACCGCAGCAAACGGCAGCGCAAGTTCCTCGATCGGCCGGTCGAGCAGGTGGCCTTCGAGATGGGCGATCAGTTTCGCCCCCTTCAACATGCCGCCGTTGAAACTGAAATCGAAAAAACCGAGCACCCGGCGCCAGGTCAGGCCGAGCACCCAGTCTTCCAGCGCATCGAGGCTGTCGTTGGCATAGACCGCGCCAACCAGCGCGCCGATCGAAGTACCGCAGACGATGCGCGGACGGATGCCCGCCTTCACCAGTGCGCGCAACACGCCGATATGGGCCCAGCCGCGGGCCGAACCGGCGCCGAACGCAATACCGATGTTGAGCGTGGATTTCATGAATAAATTACCAATTAAAACAATTAGTTACGATGAATCCCAATCTTCTGTTCCTCTGCCGCAGCCACCCGCCCCAGAAAATCCGCGACCGCTGTGGTCCATTGCGGACGCGCAAACAGGAAGGCGTCGTTGTGATCCCCCGCCAGTTGCAGCAGTTCACGCGGCCCCTGCACTGCGGCATGCAGGCGCTCGCCATGTGTATACGGCACCAGCCGGTCCGCGGGGCTGTGCGCCACCAGCACCGGCCCGCGATAGGCACGCACACCGGTCAGAGTGTCGTAACGGTAACGGCTCACCCAGCGCACCGGCAGCCAGGGATACAGTTCCGCACCCAGTTCGATCATTGACGTGAAGGTCGAGGCGAGGATCAGCGCCTGCGGCTGCACCCGCGCTGCAAGCTCAGCCGCCACCGCGCCACCCAATGATTCGCCGAGCACCACCACCTGCTGCGGCGTGTAGCCGCGCGCAATCAGCCAGGCCCAGGCCGCGTCGGCATCGGCATAAGTGCCGCGTTCATTCGGCTGACCGCTGCTCGCGCCGAAACCGCGGTAGTCGGGCAGCAGCACCGAATAACCCATGCGCTGCAAGGGTTGCAGGTAATCGAGGCGATGACTGATGTTGCCTGCATTGCCGTGCAGTATCAGCACTGCGCGGGTTTTGCCATGAACAGCATCACGCGCCGGGACCCACCATGCCGCGAGTGTTTCGCCATCCGCGGTTTTAAGCCGCACATCCTCGAAAGCCAGGCCCAGCCGCCCCGGCGTCGATGGCGGTGTGGTGTAGGTACGCGGGTGATAGACCAGACTGTCCTGGGTCCACCACATCCAGCCTGTTGCCGCGAGCCATGCGAGGGACAATAACGCGGCCATCCGCGCCAGGGATTTCAGCGCGGCGGGCAGCAAATCCCGTGAACTCAACCCCGCCATTGCAAGGGCGGCTCTTCGAGCGCTGCGGCTTGTTCACGCAGCGCAAGGATGTGGTCCTGCCAGTAGTGCTGGGTGTTGAAAAAGGGAAAGTTCGCCGGAAAGGCCGGATCATCCCAGCGCCGCGCCAGCCAGCCGGCGTAATGCACGATGCGCAGCGTGCGCAGCGCCTCAATCAGCATCAGCTCGCCGGCATCGAACTCGCGGAATTCGCAATAACCCTCAAGCAGGCGCAGCAGCTGAGCCTGCTGCGACTTGCGGTCGCCCGACAGGCACATCCACAGATCCTGCACCGCCGGTCCCATGCGGGCATCGTCAAGATCGACAAAATGCGGGCCATCGTCGGTCCACAACACATTGCCGCCGTGGCAGTCGCCGTGCAGCCGGATCTGGCGCAGCGCGCCGGCGTCAGACCAGCGCCGCTCGACGCGCTCCACCACATCCTCGGCGACGCTGGCATAAGTGTCATAAAGGTCGTCCGGCAAAAAATCGCCGTCGAGCACAAACTGCACCGGTTCATAGGCAAAGGATTCGATATCCAGTGTCGGACGGTGCGCGAAGCCTTTGACCTGCCCGACCGCATGAATGCGCGCAATGAAGCGCCCCATCCACTGCAGCGTCTGCGGATCATCCAGCTCAGGCGTTCGTCCGCCGCGGCGCGGTGTCAGCGCGAACTGGAAACCGCCATGTCGGTGCAGTGTGCGGCCGTTGAAGGCCAACGGCGCCACCACCGGCAGCTCGCGGGCGGCGAGCTCGGTGGCGAAATCCTGCTCTTCCTGGATCGCTGCGCTGCTCCAGCGCTGCGGCCGGTAGAACTTGGCAACGACCGGCCTTGCGGCACCTGAATCACCACCCTCCAGCCACAGCTGGTAGACGCGATTCTCGTAACTGTTCAGTGCCTGCAGCCGGCCATCACAGCGCAGGCCACTGGCCGACTCAACGGCATCAAGAATCAGCTCGGGCGTGAGCGCCTGATAGACGGTCATTCCGCCACCGATCTTATAGCGCTGTCATCGTGAAATTTGCGTGAATTCATCAAAACTATATTCATGGATTTGCATTGCGCCCGTCGCTATTCTACCGGCGCCTTGAATCATCACGGGGCACCTAGTACAAATGAATAACAATTACTCCAGAAAGTTCCGTCATTACCGCCTGCTGCCGCTGCTGCTCGCAGCAGCCTGTGTGATACCGTCAGCAGCGTCGGCGGAAGCAATGAGCCTGAAACAGGCCGAAGCGCTGTTTGTCGAGCGCAACCGCGAACTGCTCAATGCCCGCCGCCTGACTGAAAGCGCCGAGGCCGATGTGCTCAGCGCCGCCGCTCCGCCCAACCCCAGCCTCGCCATCGCGACATCGCGCATCAGTCCGGCCATCGGTGTCGGCCCCGGCCGGCTTTCCGACAAACGTGTCGATACCGTGATCGGCCTTTCGCAATTGATCGAACGCGGCAACAAGCGCGAACTGCGCACCGGCGCCGCCGAATTCAGCGCCGCCGCCGCGCGCAGCGACGAGGCCGATGCCGGCCGCCAGTTGCGCTACCAGTTGCACGCCGCCTACTTCGACCTCGCACTGGCCCAGGAACGGCTGCAGATCGCCGAATCCGGCGCGGCTCTGCTCGAAAAATCGGTGGCCGCCGCCGAGCGCCGCCACCGTGCCGGCGACATCGCCGAAACCGAACTCACGCGCATCCGCGTTGAGGCGTTGCGCGTGCGCAACGAGGCACGCCAGGCGCGCAGCGAGCGTGAACGCGCCCAGCTTGGCCTGGCCTACCTGATCGGCCTCGAAACCCAGGCTGCCACGCTGGGCGCAACAGATCCCTGGCCGGAAATTGCAGACCGTGACTTCAAAACCGCAACCGAAATCCTGATCACCAACCGTGCCGATGTGCGTGCCGCCCAGGCCCGCGCCAGTGCCGCTGAAAAGACCCGCGACCTCGCCCGCGCGCTGCGCACCCGCGACGTCACTGCCGGCGTGCAGTACGAGCGCTTTCCCGGCGACACCGCCAACAACAGCTACGGCTTCGCGGTGTCGATCCCGCTGTTCACCCGTTACCAGTACGCCGGCGAGATCCGCCGCGCCGAAGTCGAATTGCAGGCCGCGCAGGAACAGGTCGAACGGGTGCGCGCCCTGGCGCTGGCGGAAATCCGCCGTGCCGAATCCGAGCTCGATGGCGCGGTTGAGCGCGCGCGCCGCGCCGGGCAGCAACTGCTGCCCGCCTCGGCCAAAGCCGCCGCCGGCGCCGAATTCGCCTACAGCCGCGGCGCCATCGGCGTGATGGACCTGCTCGATGCCCAGCGCCAGCACCATGCGGCGCGTATCGAAGCCGCCACCGCAGCCGCCGACCATGCCCGTGCCCTCGCCGCCTGGCGCAGCGCCATCCGTATCGCCGATTGAACCCGACCGATTGAATCCGATCCGCCCACGCCGCAAGCCATGAACAAAACTCCGCTGCTGATCCCCATCCTTGCACTGCTTGCCGCCGGCTGCAGTGAACCCACGGCTGTTGCAACACCCGCAGACCCGGTGGTGGACAAGAACTTCATCACCTTCCCCGCCGGCAGCAGCCAGCTTGAAAGCCTGCGCGCGCAAAGCATCGAGATGCAACCGGTACCTTCGATCCGCCTCAACGGCCGCCTGACCTGGAACGAGGACAGCACGGTACGCGTGTTCACACCCTTCGCCGGGCGCGTCGAGCGCATCCTGGTGCAGCCGGGTGAAACCGTCGCCAAAAGCCAGCCGCTGGCGGTGATCGCCTCGCCGGATTTCGGCCAGGCACAGGCCGATGCGCGGCGCGCCGAAAGCGACCATGCCCTGGCCGAGAAAAACCTCAGCCGGATGCGCGAGCTCGAGCAGCACGGCGTCGCCGCCAAAAAGGACCTGCAGGCCGCCGAGGCCGAGGCCGCTCGCAGCAAGGCCGAATACGACCGCAGCCGCGCCCGGCTCAAGCTCTACGGCAACGGCCGCGCAGACATCGACCAGACCTACACGCTGGTGAGCCCGATTGCCGGAACCGTGGTCGAGCGCAACATCAACCCGGGCCAGGAGCTGCGCCCGGACCAGATGACCGCCAACGCGCCGCCGCTGTTCGTGGTCACCAATCCCGCCACCTTGTGGGCGGTGTTCGACGCCTCCGAGCGCGACCTCGCCATGCTGCGCATCGGCAAGCGCGTCCAGGTCAGCACTCCGGCCTACCGCGACGAGCGCTACCTCGCGCGCATCGAAGCCATCGCCGATTTCCTCGACCCGGCCACCCGCACCCTGAAAATCCGCACCCGTATCGACAATCCCAGTCGCAGGCTGAAAGGCGAGATGTTTGTCACTTCCGAAATCACCTCCGACGGCGACCAGGAACTGCTGGTGCCGACCCGCGCGGTGTATTTCCAGGCCGAACACCACTACCTGTTCATCGATCTCGGCCAGGGCCGCTATGAACGGCGCGAGGTGAAGATCGGCGACGTGCGCGGCACCCAGGTCGAGATTCTCTCCGGCCTGCAGGAGCGCGAAAACGTGGTGGTCGAGGGCTCGCTGATGCTGCAGCAGGTGATGACGCCGCGGCGCGTCCAAAAGTAAGCCAAGATGATCAAACGCATCGTCAGTTTCGCGCTGCACCAGCCGCTGTTCATCATCCTCGGCACCATCCTGTTCATCGGCGGCGGCATTTTCGCGTTCAGGGCGCTGCCGGTGGAAGCGCTGCCCGATGTCACCGACACCCAGGTGCAGGTGATCACGCTGGTTCCGGGACGCGCCGCCGAGGAAGTCGAGAAGCAGGTCACCTTCCCGATTGAAGTCGCGCTCGCCGGCATGCCGAACATGATCCGCATGTTCTCGCACACCCAGTTCGGCCTGTCCTTCATCATTCTCACCTTTGACGACAAGGCCAACGCCTACTTCGCGCGCCAGCAGGTACTCGAGCGTCTGCGCGAGGCCTCGCTCCCGCCCGGCGTGCAGCCGCAGCTTGCGCCGCTGTCCACGGCGGTCGGCGAAATCTACCGTTACCGCGTCAAGGCCGCGCACCTCGATGCGCGCGAACTGCGCTCGATCCAGGACTGGACCGTGGCGCGGCAATTAAAACTGATCCCCGGCGTGGCGGATATCGTCAGCTTCGGCGGCTTCATCAAGCAGTACGAGGTCAATCCCGATCTCGCAAAACTCAAGTATTACAAGATCAGCCTGCAGCAGTTGTTTTCGGCGCTGGAACGCGGCAGCTCCAACGCCGGCGGCGGCTATGTCGAGCAGGGCCAGCAGCAGTTTCTGATCCGCGGCATCGGCCTGCTGCGTTCGGCCGAGGAAATCCTCGACATCGTCGTCACCGAACGCAATGGCTCCCCGGTGCTGGTGCGCCACATCGCCGCGCTGTCGGTGGACTCGGTGCCACGCCAGGGCGTGATCGGTCAGGACGACGACCCCGACATCGTCTCCGGCGTGGTGCTGATGCGCCGCGGCGAGAACCCCGGGGAGGTGCTCGCCGCGGTCAAGGAGCGTGTCGCCCAGCTCAATGCCAAAGGCCTGCCCAAAGGTGTTGAGGTCGTGCCGTTCTACGACCGCACCTGGCTGCTCGACAAGACGCTGAAAACCGTATTCACCAACCTCGTCGAAGGCGCGATGCTGGTGATGCTGGTGCTGCTGCTGTTCCTCGGCAACCTGCGCGCGGCAATCATCGTGGCACTGATCATCCCGTTGTCGCTGCTCGGCACCTTCCTCGGCCTGACCTGGCTGGGGGTGCCGGCCAACCTGCTGTCACTGGGCGCGATGGACTTCGGCATCATCGTCGATGGCGCGGTGATTGTCGTCGAAAACGTGTTCCGCCGGCTTTCCGAGGCCCACGGCACGCTGCGCCCGCGCGAACGCATCCAGGAAATCATCGACGCCGTGGTCGAGGTCGGCCGGCCGACGCTGTTCTCGATGCTGATCATCATCGCCGCGCACATCCCGATCTTCACGCTGCAGCGCCACGAGGGGCGCATCTTCGCGCCAATGGCCTATTCGGTGACCTCGGCGCTGGTGTGCTCGCTGATCTTCTCGCTGACGCTGGTGCCGCTGCTGTGCAGCCTGATGCTGCGCAAAAACCTGCCGGAAAAGGAAAACTGGCTGGTCCATCACTGCAAGCGCCTCTACGAACCGGCACTGCGCTGGGTGCTCGCACACAGCCGCAAGGTGGTGATCGCCGCGTCGCTGGTGCTGCTGGCGAGCCTTGCACTGGTACCGCGGCTGGGCACCGAATTCCTGCCCGAGCTGAACGAGGGTTCGGTGTGGATCAACATCCCCCTGCACCCCAGCGTGTCGGTGAGCGAAGCCCGCAACCAGATGGCGCAGATCCGCGCGTCGATCGCGCACATCCCCGAGATCAACACCATTGTCTACAAGGCGGGCCGCCCTGAAGACGGCACCGACCCCAAGCTGATCAGCATGGCCGAGTTCCTGATCGACATCAAACCAGAGTCGGAATGGAAGCGGAAAATAACCAAAAAAGAAATCCTGCGCGAGATGGAAGAGGCACTCGAAAAGCTGCCCGGCGTGCAGGCGAGCTTCTCGCAGCCGATCCGCGACAACATCCTCGAGTCGATCTCGCAGATCGACGGCCAGATCGTGATCAAGGTCTTTGGTGACGACCTCGCGGTGCTGCGCGGCACGGCAGGATCGGTGCTCGCCGCCATCGCCGACGTACCCGGGGTGGCGCGGGCGATGATCGACCGCCAGGGCGAGCTGCCGCAGGACCTGATCGAGATCGACCGCGCCCAGGCCGCGCGTTACGGCCTCAACATCGCCGACATCCAGGACGTGATCGAAACCGCGCTAGGCGGCCGCGAGGCCACCACCATCTGGGAGGGCGAGCGCCGCTACGGCGTGGTGGTGCGCGTGCCGCCGGAGCAGCGCTCGCTGACCCAGTTGCGCGACCTGCTGCTGACCACACCCGGCGGCACCTTCATCCCGCTTGCCCAGGTGGCGACCTTCCGCACCATCGGCGGCAGCATGAACATCAGCCGCGAGAATGGCGGCCGGGTGATCGCCATCGGCGTGTTCATCGAAAACCGCGACATGGGTTCGGTGGTCGCCGACATGAAGCAGCGCATTGAAAAAAGCGTGAAACTGGAACCCGGCTACTCAATGTCATGGTCGGGTGAATTCGAGAACCAGGAACGCGCGATGAAGCGGCTGGCAGTGATCGTGCCGATCTCGATCCTGCTGATCTTCCTGCTGCTGTTCGACGCCTTCGGCTCCTTCCGCAGCGCGCTGCTGATCATCCTCAACATCCCCTTCGCGCTGATCGGCGGCATCCTCGCCCTGCTCATCATCGGCATCCCGCTGTCGGTGTCGGCAGCGATCGGCTTCATCGCCCTGTTCGGCCAGGCGGTATTGAACGGCGTGGTGATGGTGTCCTACTTCAACCAGCTGAAAAGCGCCGGCGCTTCGCCCGAGGACGCAGTCATCACCGGTTCACTGGTGCGCCTGCGCACCGTGCTGATGACCGGCCTCTTGGCGATGATGGGCCTGATGCCGATGGCCCTGTCACACGACATCGGCTCCGAAACCCAGAAACCGCTGGCCGTGGTGGTCATCGGCGGCCTGATCTCGGCCACCATCCTGACCCTGATCGTGCTGCCCGCGCTGTATGTGATGTTCGAACGCCGCTGGCACAAGGGCCATCAGGGGCGGAAGGACGAATCCGCGGAAGCGCAGATCGTACATTGAGGTTTTGTAGATACCGTTATCCAAATCAAGCGTGATGCAAGGCTGGGCGGATGAGGCGCAAAGCGCCGTTATCCGCCGGATGGGTTAGCAACGACAAGATCACATACGGCGGATGGCGCTGCTATGCAGCTTATCCGCCCTACCGCGCTTACAGATAAAGTTGATTACGAAATGCCGAAACTTCCATCGCCAAAAGTCTGAAAGATCTTTTTCTCTCCCGCAAATCATCAAGGGTTAAGAAATTAGATTTTGATGAGAACGATGAATATGTCGAAAAAGGTTGAAGCTCAACTTTTTGCCTGCCATCTTTATCTGAATACTGAACCGCAGACGAATGCGCAACCTCATTCCTCTTACTGTATTTTTTCCGAATCTTTGCTCTGAGAATCTTCCAAGCAGCCGCACTATCCACCTTCAATTTAGGCGCCTCATTAGATGAGATTTTCCAATCGATTATCGCCCTAACCATATCCATTCTGGCGTCAATCGAAATCACGGAATCAAAAATCGCAGCATGCGGATCTGGATTAAAAAACTTTCCCTTCTTTGGGGATACACATTCACAATAAAGAAGACATAAGTTCCACTCAACCTCAGACCACGCCATAAGACATTCACCAATGGCATGCGATAGATCTTCAGCATTTCGCTCAGCATTCATACATGAATCGAAAAGTTCTCTGACACGATTACAGCCATCAAAAGTATCGGATTCAATTCAAACAGACGCCAACTCAGAAACTGCCTTTAACCGTCGGCCAATCGCCTGCTCCGCCAGCTTGAGGTCATAGGTCGCCTGCAGATTCAGCCAGTATTGGGGCGACTGCGCAAAAGCGCGTCCGAACAGCAGGGCCATCTCCGCCGTCACCGGGCGGCTGCCTTTGACAATATGCGAGATGCGCATCGGCGAAACGCCGAGCAGGCGCGCAAACTCCGCCTGCGATACGCCACGCTCCTCGAGAATTTCCCGGACAAATTCGCCGGGGTGAATTGCAGGTAATCCGTTCTTGGCCATAACAACTCCAGTCAATGATAGTCAACGATTGCCACATCGAACGCATCGCCGTTGGAGAACCGGAAGCAGATTCGCCACTGCTCGTTGATGCGGATGCTCCACTGGCCCTTGCGGTCGCCCTTGAGCGGCTCCAGCCGGTTGGATGGCGGAAATCGCAGATCGTCTATGCGCGTTGCCGCATGAAGCTGCGTCAGACGCATGATCGCGCGATTGCGGATTTCGGGAGGCAGGCGCCGGGATCGGCCACCCGTAAAAAATCGTTCAGTCTCGGAATCTGCAAAGGACTGGATCATTCAGACCATCATAAACATTATGTTTACAACGGTCAATCAACTTTGGGCGGTTGAAATTCCCGAGCGATTCAATAAATTATCAATAAAAACAATAGCTTATCGAGGTCTCATTCTTTAATGTCGTGCCGGCGCCTTGACCAAGCCCTCCAGCATCCGCCCGGCCACAAACACCGATCCATTCTGAAGCCGCTCCGGCAATACCTGCGGCAGCACGGTCACTGAAGGCACGCGGCATTCATTCAGCGTATCGAGCAGCAGCTTCGTCACTTCGGCGACGTCATCCTGCGGCTGCAGCGGCCAGGCGAACCCCTCAAACAGTGACTCATCAAAGGGCGTGCTGAGGCTCAGCCGCAGTTCGCCGGCGCTGTTGTCCAGACGGTGTGCGGACAGCACGGCTTCAGGATCGCCAACGGCCATACGAAAACGGCGCAGGTTGTTGCCGAGGAACAGGCTCAGCGCGGCTTCGAGCTGGGCGCGGCGGCCGGCGTGGGCGGCCTGGGTCAGCGGCTGCGGCGGGCGCGGCATCGGCAAAATTTCGAGGCCAGGCTGGGCAAGCTGGCGCGCCATTTCACGGGTGAACGGCATGCCCCAGGTGCCGATGTTCGAAGCCGACTCCAGAAAAGACGGCAGGTGTTCCGGCGTCACACCAGCGCCGACCAGAAAACGCAGATGCACCTGCTCGCGGCTGCCGGCCACTGCAATCGGCTCGGGCTGCAGCGTATCCAATGGTGCACGTTGCGCGGGATCGGCAGCGGCGCGCCACAGCGCCGAAGGCGACAGCGCATCCAGCGCCTCTGCACTGACCAGCGCGTTACCCATGCCGAAGTTGCGGGTGACGCCGATGGCGCCATGCTGCTCGAGCAGGCCGCGCAGCACATGCAGCTCGGGCAGCGCACCAGCCACCGTGCAGGGTTTGCCCGAGCCGGCCACAATCACCAGCGGAATCGCAAAAAAGCGCAGGCCGATGCCCTCGCCGCGGCTGTCGATGGCCGCGGCCAGCAGGCGCGAGGCTTGATGCGACTGCTCCGGGACAGACAGCGCGATGCGGATCGCCGGGTCATCCCCGGCCTCGAGCGCCGCGCGCAGCGCGGCTTCATCCATTGCGGAAACCCCGGCCGCAGGCCGCGGGTCTGGCAAGGTTCCGGTACTGCTCAAGCTGCTGTCGTTCAATCTACTTTGGCTCCCGAGGCCTTGACCGCCCGGCCCCACTTCTCGATTTCGCTGCGGATGTAGGCGGCGAACTGCGCCGGCGTGTCGCCGACAAATTCGGCGCCCTCGGCAATCATCCGGTCACGCAGGTCGGGCGCCTGCAGTGCCCTGGTAGATTCCGCATGCAGCTTGCTGATGATCGCCTGCGGCGTGCCGGTGGGCACCGCCATGCCGAACCATGAACCGGTTTCGTACCCTTTCAGGCCCTGCTCGTCGAGCGTGGCGATGTCCTTCGCCGCATCGACGCGCTTCAGGCTGGTCACACCCAGCGCGCGCAGGCGGTTGGAGCGTGCATGCGGCAGCGTCGACACCATCGCGCCGAAATAGACTTCGATGTGGCCGGCAATGATGTCGGCAATCGCCGGCGTCGCGCCCTTGTACGGCACATGCACCATCTTCACGCCGGCCATGGTCTTGAAGATTTCACCGGCGAGGTGGTGCGGGCTGCCGACACCGGTGGAGCCGTGGCGCAGCTTGTCCGGATTGGCTTTGGCGATGGCGATCAGTTCCTTCGCGTTTTTTGCAGGCAGCGAAGGATGCACAACCACGATGCCCGGCACCCGCGCGAAGTTGGTGACGTAGGCGAAGTCGCGCAGCATGTCGTAATTCAGTTTCGGATACAGCGTCGGGTTGATCGCGTTGGCGACCGTCGGCATGAACAGCGTGTAGCCGTCGGGTGGTGCCTTGGCGCCGAGTTCGGTGCCGATGTTGGTGCCCGCGCCAGGACGGTTGTCGATGATGACCTGCTGGCCCCAGGCCGCGGCGAGCTTCTGACCCACCGCACGCGCCAGCATGTCCGAGGTGCCGCCGGGTGTGTAGCCAACAATGTAGCGGATGGTGCGGTTGGGATAGTTCGACGCCGCATCCTGGGCCACTGCGGTCATAGGCAGCAGCGTTACCGCAGCACCGATGACGATATTATATAAGCCATTGTTTTTAAACACTATTTTCTCCTCCGGCGCTTTGCGCCTTTTTTATCCAGCAATCACCTTCAATCCACCTTGGCGCCGGACTCCTTCACCACACGACCCCATTTCACAAAGTCGGCGCGCACCACGCGCTCGAAATCTTCCGGTGTACCGCCCACCGCTTCCGCGCCCTGCGCCTGCAATGTCTTCAGCAGCTCTGGAGTGCGCAGCGCCTCGTTGAGTGCGCTGTTGATGCGCGCAGTCAGCGCCTTCGGCACACCGGCCGGCGCAAACACGCCGAACCAGTTCACCACTTCATAACCCTTCACCGTTTCCGCGATGGCCGGAATGTTTGGAAATGCCGGTGATCGTTTCGGACCGGTCACTGCAAGGCCGCGCAGCTTGCCGGAACGCACCTGCGGTGCCAGCGGCACCGCACTGGCGATGGTCACCCCAATCTGGCCGCCGAGCATGTCGGTGATCAGCGGACCGGTGCCCTTGTACGGAATGTGTTCCATGCGAATGCCGGCCATGCTCTTGAACAATTCCACTGCGAGATGGCTCGACGAACCGCTGCCGGCAGAACCGTAATTGAGTTTGCCGGGATTGGCTTTTGCGTAATCGATCAGCTCCTTCACCGACTGCGCCGGCAGCGACGGGCCGGAAGCCATCATCAGCGGCACCGCGACAAACTGCACCACCGGCGAAAAATCCTTCAGCGCGTCGTACGACACCTTCTTGTAGAGATGAGGATTGATCACGTGCGGAATCGACGAGAACAGCAGTGTGTAACCGTCGGCATTGGCACGCGCCGTGGTTTCGGTGGCGATCAGGCCGCCGGCACCGCCGCGGTTGTCGATGACGATCTGCTGGCCGAGGCGCTCGGACAACTGCAGGCCTGCAGCGCGCGCAAGAATGTCGGCCGCGCCCCCCGGCGGGAAGCCGACGATCAGCCGCACCGGCCTGTTGGGATAGTCGGCGGATGCGGCGATGGCCTGCGGCGCGATGACCGCGCCAAGCACGGTGAGGGTGACGGCAAACTGCCGCGACAATTTGAATGCTGACTTCATGATCGGTTCTCCAGTGTTACCGGTGCAATCCGGCCGCAGCGCCTTGAGCATCAATCGTGCCAAGTGCTGCCAGGCCACCGTTTTTCTCGTACTTACCAGCCCAGCACGTACGCCGGACGGCGCGGATCCGCACCGCCGTGGAGCACACCCTGCTGGAAATCGTTGACGATCGTGCACACCGAGCCGGCGAGCCAGGTCATGTCATCCCACCAGTAGACCTTGTGACCCAGCGCGGCGAGTGCATCACCGGTGGCCTTGTCGATGCGCGATTCCAGATACAGCCGCCCCGGGAAGTACGCATGCGGCTCGAAGGATCCGGGATAGCTGTAGCTGGCGAAACGAGGCGCTTCCACAGCATCCTGCACCGACATTCCGAAGACGTTGATGTTGAGGAAGACCTGGATCATCGCCTGGATCTGCACGTCACCGCCCGGCGTGCCGAAGGGCATGTAGGCGCGGCCTCCCTTCAATGCCAGCGCCGGATTCGGCGTCAGCCGCGGGCGTTTGCCTGGTGCAACAGAAGACGGATGCGAGGGATCAGACCAGGACTGCGTGCCGCGCCCCGAGCAGACGATGCCGACACCGGGAACGATCGGGGTCTTGTCGGAGCCGTCGGACGGGGTCGCAGAGAAGGCATTGCCGTGACGGTCAATGACGCAGAGGTAGGAGGTATCACCAGGACCCGGCGCCTCATCGGGCTGCGGCACCGGCATACAAATATTGTCCAGCGTGGTCATGGTCTTGGGATCACCGGCCGGCGGCATGCCGGGCCAGGCACGGTCGCCGCTGATCAGCGAGCGCCGCCAGCCGGCATATTTGTCCGAGAGCAGCCCGGTCAGCGGCACCTTGACGAATTTGGGGTCGCCGAAATGCTGGTGACGGTCGGCAAAGGCCAGCTTCAGCGCCTCGGTGACGACATGGATGTATTGCGGCGTGTTGTGGCCCATCGCTTTCAGGTCGTAACCCTTCAGGATGTTCAGCGCCATCGGTAACGCCGGTCCCTGTGACCAGGGCCCGCAGGCATGCACCTCGATGTTGCCGAACTTCGATTTCACGGTCGGCTCGAAATTGACCTTGAAGTTGGCGAAGTCCTCGTAACGCATTAGGCCGCCCTGCCCGGTGATCCACTTCGACACCGCCTTTGCGATGTCACCCTTGTAAAAGGCATCGCGCGCCGCCTGCAGCCCGGCCTTGCGGCCCTTGCGCTTTGCAGCACGGCGTTCTTCATCGGCCATGTATTTCAGCGTGCGGCCGAGGTCAGCCTGCACAAACACCTTGCCCGGCACCGGCGGCTTGCCGCCGGGCATGAACACTTTCTTGCTCGAGGGCCAGCGGCCGTAGTACTCGGTGTTGGCGCCGATAAAATCCGCCATCAGCGGATACATCGGAAAGCCCTCGCTGGCGAAACGTATTGCCGCCGAAGCCACCTCGCCGAAGCTCATGGTGCCGAAGTGTGAAAGCGCGGTGATCCAGGCATCCGGTGCGGCCGGCACCACGCAGCGCTCGACACCGGGCGGGATCTTGCCGCCGTGTTTTTTCTGGAAATAATCGGGTGTCACCGCCGCCGGCCACACACCAAGGCCGTCGATCGAGCGCACCTTGCGGTCCTTCGCGGTGTAGATGATCTGCGGCGCGACGCCGCCGATGTTGACCTTCTCGGTCTGAAGCACGCCGATGGCCAGCCCGGCGGCGACACCGGCATCGATGGCATTGCCACCGGCCTCAAGAATCTCGAAAGCCGTGTGTGCGGCCAGATAATGACCTGCCGCAACAACGTGGCGGGTACCCATGATGGTCATGCGTTTCATTGACATGTGGACACTCCTGCTGAAATGGCCCGATGGCCCGGCGAAGCTGCAAATTCTAACCTGCGGCCGCAGGTCCGGCCCGCCTGTAGTGCTGCACGGCCCTTCCGGGATTGGTAAACTCCGGGCAGAAATCCAACAACGCTTCAGTTCCCGGAGGAAAAACATGAAATCGCGTTTCCAAGCGGCCATCATGGCCGCACTTCTGATCGGCACCTTTGCGCCGGCGCAGGCCCAGAACTACCCGGTCAAACCGATCAGGATGATCATCCCCTTCGCCGCCGGCGGCAACACCGACATCATCGGCCGCATTTTCCTGCCGCGGATGGGTGAAATCCTCGGCCAGCAGATCATCGTCGATAACCGCGGCGGCGCCGGCAGCATGATTGGCACCGAAGCCGTGATGCGCGCACCGGCCGACGGCTACACGCTGCTGCTCGCCTCGGCGGCGCACACCATCAATCCGGCGATGGTGAAAAAGATGCCCTACGATTCGATCAAGGATTTCACGCCGCTGGGTGTTGTAGCGGATGTGCCGACGGCCTTTGTCATCCATCCCTCGCTGCCGCCGAAAAACGTCAAGGAATTCGTCGCACTGGCGAAGGCGCGCCCCAACGACATCTTTTACTCCACCTCAGGCATCGGCACCGTCGGTCACCTCGCATCCGAACTGCTGATCTCGACCACCGGCATCAAGCTCACCGCCGTGCACTACAAGGGCACCGGCCCGTCGATGGTCGACCTCGTCGGCGGACATGTGCAGATGCAGTTCCCGAGCATGCCCGCTGCGGTGCCCTATGTCGCCGCCAACCGCATGCGCATGATCGCCCAGACCGGCGAGAAACGCTCGCCAGCCGCGCCGACCATCCCGACCATGATCGAGCAGGGCTACAAGGATTTCATCGTGTCCAGCGGCTTTGCGATGTTCGGCCCGGCCAATCTGCCAAAACCGATCGCCGACCGCGTCAACGCCGCGATGGCGCAGGCGCTGAAGGATCCGAAAATCAGCAAGATCCTGCTTGAGCAGGGCGCCGAGCCCAACGGCAACTCGCCGGAGGCGCATGACAAGTTCAACCGCGCCGAAATCCAGAAATGGATGAAGGTGGTGAAGGCCGCCGGCATCCCGCCGACCTGATGCGGCACGGCATTGCCGTGGAGTAAGATACGGGGCCGGGTGGCCCCGTTTTTTTTGACAATTCCCGCAGCCGCCGCCGGCACGTCAAACCCGAAACCGAGACCGCAATGACTCCCTTTGATTTCCAGTTCCCTTACTCCTCCCAGCGCATGCCGGTACTGGCACGCAACTGTGTCGCCACTTCACAGCCGCTCGCCGCACAAGCCGGCCTGCGCATGATGCTGAAGGGCGGCAATGCGGTGGACGCCATCCTCGCCACCGCGATTTCACTGACCGTGCTCGAGCCTACCAGCAACGGCATCGGCAGCGACGCCTTCTGCATTTTGTGGGATGGCAAAAAGCTGCACGGCCTGAATGCCTCGGGCCGCTCGCCGGCGGCGTGGACGCCGGAACGGTTCAAGGGCGCGCAGGTGATGCCCAACCGCGGCTGGGATTCGGTCACCGTGCCCGGCTGCGTGTCGGCCTGGCTGGAAATGTCGCAAAAATTCGGCAAGCTGCCCTTCGCCGACCTGTTCGAGCCGGCGATCAAATATGCCAATGACGGGTTCATGGTGTCGCCGACGATTTCGCGGCTGTGGGCCAACCAGGCGCCGGAACTGAAAAACCAGCCCGGTTATGCCGAAGCCTTCATGCCGCGCGGCCGTGCGCCGCAGGCCGGCGAAAAATTCACCTTCCCCGCTCAGGCGAAGACGCTGGCACGCATCGCCGAAACCAGGGGTGAGGCCTTTTACAAGGGCGACCTCGCCGAGAAGATCGTCGCCTGGGCCAAGCAGCACGGCGGCGCGATGACCCTGGAAGACCTCGCCGCCCACAAGAACGACTGGGTGGAACCGATCGGCATCGACTACCGCGGTTACACGCTGCACGAGATTCCGCCCAACGGCCAGGGCATCGCCGCGCTGATTGCGCTGGGCATCCTCGAAAACTTCGACGTCGCCAAGCTGCCGGTCGATTCCGTGGACAGCATGCATTTGCAGATCGAGGCGATGAAGCTCGCCTTCGCCGACATCAACGAATATGTTTCCGACCCGGCGGCGATGCGGGTGAAACCGTCGGAAATGCTCGACAAGGCCTATCTGAAGGAACGCGCGAAGCTGATCGACATGAACAAGGCGCAGGAACCGGCACACGGCAACCCGGCCAGGGGCGGCACGGTGTACCTGACCGCCGCCGACGAGTCGGGCATGATGGTGTCGTACATCCAGTCCAACTTCGCCGGCTTTGGTTCCGGCGTGGTGGTGCCGGGCACCGGCATCAGCCTGCAGAACCGCGGCTACGGCTTCAGCCTGAAACCGGGCCACGCCAACATCGTCGCGCCGCGCAAGCGCCCCTTCCACACCATCATCCCCGGCTTCCTTACCCAAAACGGCAAGCCGCTGATGAGCTTCGGCGTGATGGGCGGATCGATGCAGGCGCAGGGCCACATGCAGGTGACCTCGCGCATGGTCGATTACGGCCAGAACCCGCAGGCCGCAGCCGACGCGCCGCGCTGGCGCATCGACACCGGCCTCAAGGTCGGCATCGAACACGGCGTTGCCGCGGAGACGGTTGCCGCGCTGCGCGCGCGCGGCCATGACATGCCGCAGGCCGACCGCTGGTCCACAGACTTCGGCCGCGCCCAGCTCATTTACAAGATGGAAGACGGCTACTTTGCCGCTTCCGAGCGCCGTACCGACGGTCAGGCGGTCGGGTTCTGACCGGCAGCCCGCAAAAAAGGGGGAAACACCATGCGCCATCACTTCCGCCCGCTGCTGGCAGCCGCGCTGTTAGCGGCCGCCACCGCAGGAGCACAAGGCAACCTGCCGCCGATCCCGCCGGCGGTCGACGAGGCCTACAAGAGGATCACCGCCCATGACGATGTCAGCGCCGCGATGATCACCATGCGCGAGGCCGGCGTTCGCATGTTCGAGGAGCAGGTTCGCATCAACGAAATCCCGGCCCCGCCGTTCAAGGAGCAGCAGCGCGCCGAGTACTACCTGAAGCGCATGCGTGAACTGGGCCTGCCCAAGGCCTATATCGACAAGGAAGGCAATGTCATCGGTATCCGCGCCGGCAGCGGCAACGGCCCCAGGCTGGTGGTTTCAGCCCACCTCGACACCGTGTTTCCGGAAGGTACAGACGTCAAGGTACGCGAGAAGGACGGGCGTTTTTACGCGCCGGGCATCTATGACGACGCGCTGGGACTCACCAACCTGCTGACCCTGCTCGAGACGCTGAACAAACACAACATCCGTACCGTCGGTGACATCATCTTCGTCGGCACCGTCGGCGAGGAGGAACTCGGAGACCTGCGCGGGGTGAAGGCGCTGTTCCGCGACATGAAGGACATCGACGGCTTCATCTCGCTGGATGGTGTCGGCCTCGGCCGCATCGTCAACCAGGCCACCGGCAGCCACCGCTACCTGGTCACCTTCAAGGGCCCTGGCGGCCACAGCTTCTCCGCTTTCGGCCTGCCCAGCGCGATCCACGCGATGGGCCGCGCGGTGGCGAAAATCGGCGATCTGGTGCCGCCTGATAATCCGAAGACCACCTTCACCGTCGGCACCGTCGGCGGCGGCACGTCGGTGAACGCCATCGCCGCAAACGCGACCATCGGCATCGACATCCGCTCCAACAGCAATGCGGCACTTCTCGAGTTCGAGAAAAAAGTGCTGGGCTCGCTGCATGAGGCGGCACGCGAGGAAAACATGCGCTGGAAGGCTTCCGCGGCGAACCAGATCAACGTCGAGATCAAGCAGGTCGGCAACCGCCCTGCAGGCATGACCCCGGTGGATTCGCCGATCGTCGCCGTGGCCCGCGCCTCCTTTCCGCTGGTCGGCGCGCAAGTCCGCTCGATCACCGCATCGAGCACCGACTCCAATACGCCGATGTCACTGGGCATCCCTGCGATCACGCTCAGTTCCAGCGGCACAGGCGGCGGCAGCCATTCACCCGGCGAATGGTACTCGCCGGTCAACAATCACCTTGGCGCGCAGAATATTTTCCTGGTTACAGTGGCACTTGCCGGCATGGACGGCGTGACCACGCCGCTGCTGCCCAGGCGAAATCGTTGAAAACACGCACCAAACACGGAGCCTGATTGATGAAATACAGCCTCGGCGAACGCAAGGTGGTGTGCAAGGGCGAGCACTGGATCGCGCCCAATGCCGTGCTCATCGGCAGCGTCACCCTCGAACGCAACGCCAGCATCTGGTGGAACTGCGTGCTGCGCAGCGACAACGAGCTGATCACCATCGGCGAGAATTCACAGGTGCAGGACGGCTCGGTGCTGCACTCCGACCCCGGCTTCCCGCTGACCCTGGAAAAAAATGTCAGTGTCGGCCACATGGCGATGCTGCACGGCTGCACCATCGGCGAAGGCAGCCTGGTCGGTATCGGCGCGGTGATCCTGAATGGCGCGAAAATCGGCAAAAACTGCCTGATCGGCGCCCGCGCCTTCATCGGCGAAGGCAAGGAAATCCCGGATGGATCGATGGTGCTGGGCATGCCCGGCAAGGTGGTGCGCCAGCTCTCGTCCGAGGAGATCACCCGCATCAACCGCATTTCAGAGCACTATGTGAAGAACTGGCAGCGTTACCGCAAAGAACTTAAGCACACCTAGCAGCATGAAACACGTGTGCGTTACAGCTAGAATCGACCCTCACGCGAAGCGCGGCGCGGCTCATATCGCGAATATGAGCCGCGCGACAAAGTCAGGGCCCGCATCTTTCTATGATGAGTGGCTTTAACCCGATGATTTCGTTGAGCATTGATAGTCCGTTTTGGGCTGGCGCGATTTTGGCCGGAGGCAGCGTCGCGGTCCTTGCCTCCAGCCAAAATCGTGTCAGCGCATCACGCGTTTCATGCTGTTAGGCGTTCCAAACCCGACGAATCCTGAGACTCCCCTTGCTGGAGGTGCCGCGATGTCAGAACTGACGAAATACGGATTCCGCATCCGAACCCGCGGCGGCATGACTGTTGACAACCTGGCCGTGCAGGCGCAAACGCGCGAAGATGCCGAGGTACGCATCCGCCAGATCTATCAGCACTGCGAGATTCTGGAATGCAGCGAAATCGCCGCCAGCAGCCGTGGTGAAGGTGTCGATCTCGAAAGCATGATTTCGCTGATCAGCCGACAGGACGAACCCCGTTGATGCTGCGCTGGCCGCCTCAGCGGCCGGACCGGCCTGATTGCACCAGGTGCAGGCCCGCCGCAACCTGATGCCGAGCGGCGGCTTCGCGCCCGGCGCTGAGCGCGGTGCGCGCGCCTGCAGGCACATTGCGCAGTTGCGGCCGCGGTTCTCTGACATGCGCCCGCAGGAAGCCGGCGCTGACCAGTTCCTCCAGCAAATCCGCATAGTCACGCGCGCCACGGCTTGCCGGTGCATGTTCAAAGACATCGCGGTGGCTCGCCGGGCTTTCGGCGAGGCTGACATTCTCGGATATGCGCGTGGCGCAGACTTCTTCGCCATAACGTTCGCGCAACTGCCTCTCAATGTCGACTGACATCCGCCGCCGCGCATCGTAACGGGTGATCAGGTAACGCCGCGGCATGCGCCGCTTCAGCACCTGCTCCAGCGCCTTCAGCGTGCGCTCCATCTGCAGCGCCCCCTTCATCGCCAGATAATCGGCCGAGATCGGGATCAGCACGCCGTCCGCGGCAAACACACTGCCCAGCGACAACACGCCGAGCATCGGGCATGCATCCATCAGCACAGGGCGCTCCGCCGCCTCGCGGTCCAGGGCCTGACCCAGCCGGTAGAGCACGCTCGGTCCCCTGCCGTACTGGGTATCGACCTTGGACAGCTCCAGATGCGAGGGAATCAGCTGCCAGCCGTTGGCCGTGGCACATTGCAGTGAAGACAGTGCCGCGCCGTTGGCATACAGGCCGTAAAGACTCATTTCCGCGCGCGGCACGGTGATGCCGCAGACACCTGTCAGGTGGGCCTGGGGATCCAGATCAATCACCAGCGGATCGGCTGCGCGGCGCGCCAGCAGACCGGCAAGGTTCAGCGTCGTCGTTGTTTTGCCGACACCACCCTTCTGATTGAAAACGGCAATACGCGCCACGAGGACTCCGGATAAGAAATTACCGCTACCACCGCATGGAACTGCTTGGGGAAGGTGATTCTGCCCTGTCAATCAGGACCTTGGCAACCAAAGCTTATTCAGACGTTGAACAAACTCGCGCAACTGCCTGCACCCCCTGCAGTCCGCACCCATCACGCACCAGGATTATCACCAAGACATCAGAAATATTGTTAAAAAACAATTACTTAAAAACATCGTAATACGATCAACCCTCTTGAATAAGACCCGGCCGATACCATTCCGACCACCTAAACCTGCACCCTGCCCGGTTTCTGGTCATGGAAACGCACCCTCGATGAATGGCAGCGGCACGCCAAACAAAACAGCTTCAATTACGATATGGGGCGCTGGCCAGACCCAATTACATCCTGCCGTTGCCGATGCCACGACCACGGGTTCAGCGGCTGAATAGATGTGGTAATTGTTAGCGAGGCCAGCGAAATTCGGTTATCCTTCCAAAAAAATATCAATAAGGAGCAGGGCAATGGCGTTTTATGCTTTTTACGTGATTGCGGTTGTCGTATTGATTCTGCACTTCACCGGTTGGCTCAAGCGCAAAAACCTTGAATGGCTGGTTCTGGCACTGGCCGTCTCGGTATTCCCCGTGGTGATCTTCCTGCGCTGAACGCTCAGCCCCGAATCAACACAGACTACTTGACCAGCAGGCTCACGCCGCTCGCTAGCAGGAGCAGAGCCAGCAACCGGCTGAAATTTTCCGCCTTGATCCGGTTGCCCAGACACTCGCCGACGAGTGTCGCCACCCCCATCACCGGCAGCATCAGCAACAGCAGCCACAGCACCTGACCGGTGTAGTAACCCGACCAGGCGTAACCGGCGATCCGCGCCAGCATCTCGAAAAACCAGAGCGCCGCAAGCGTCGCGCGGAACGAGTCGCGCGCAATGCCCCGGGCATTGACATAGATCACCACCAGCGTACCTCCGCCCCCGCCGAAAATGGTGTCAAAAAAGCCGCCGGTCACCCCAGCCGGCCAGGCCCAACGCGTCGAACAGCGCAGTTGCTGCAGGCCCAGCACGCTGACCACCAGCATGTACAGCGAGTACACGATCAGGAAACCACCCAACAATTGCACCAGCAGGCGGTTGTCGAGGGTGGCAAACAACCACAGACCGGCCACCGCGCCGACCATCGTCGGCGGTATCAGGCGCCGCAGTTCAGTCCAATCAATCTGGTGATGGTCGCGGATCATCAGCGCGATGAACAGCACAAACACCAGCAGACTGTTAAGCGGAACCGCCAGTTGCAGCGGTACCACGAAGGCGAGCAGCGGCACCGCGATCATGCCAGCGCCGAAACCGGACATGCCACGCACCGTGAACCCGGCGAACAACGACAGCGCGACCCACAGCAGCTCGGGATGGCTCAATCCGGTCATGGCTCAGCGAACCAACAGCGCCGCACCGCTGACCAGCAGCACACTGCCCACGGCGCGGTTGAACCACAAGGGATTAAAACTGCGGATCAGCCGCGCACCCAGCCAGGATCCGAGCAGCATCGTCGGCAACGCGGCGGCGAGCAACAGCAAAGCCTGGCCATCATAGAAGCCGAGCATGGCGTAACCCGCCGTACGGGCCGCGCCCTGGAACAGCATGATGGTGGTGATGGTGACGCGGAAGGCGTCACGTGCCAGTTGCAGAGTGTTCAGATACAACACGTACACCGGTCCTGCGGCGCCGCCGAACAGCGAACCGATCAGTCCCGCAGAAAAACTGGTGATGATGGCAATCAGGGCCACCAGGCGCGGCGCCACCCTCACCTCGCGACCGGCGAGAAGCAGCACATACAGCGCATAAAGCATCACGAACACACCCAGCGCCTTGCCCAACGGCCGCGGATCAACGAGGTTCAGCAGATACAGCCCGATCAGCACACCGAGAAGGCTGCCCGGCACCATGCGCCAGATCGCCGGCCAGACGATGTGCCGCCAGCCGGTGATGCCATGCCCCACCGAAGAAAGCATGTTCAGCACCGTCACCACCGGCACCGTGACCTGCAGCGGAAACACCAGCGCGAGCAGCGGCACCGCGATCGCACCGCCACCAAAGCCGGTGCCGCCGCGCACCGCGAAGGCCACGGTGACCACGACCACGCAGAACAGCAACTGAAGAAGGCTCAGCGATTCCATGTTCAGGTCTTCTGCGCCATCGCCAGCCGCGCCGCGCGCAGGGCCCACAGTGTTACCAGAGCCATCACGATGACCAGACTGAAGCTCATCACGTAACTGCCGAGCAGCTGATAAACCAGCGTGAATGTCGCCGGCCCAACCAGGATGCCGGCAAAATTCCACACCATTGCGCCGCCGGTTGCGACACTGACCTGCCCTGGCGGGCTGCGCCGCGCGACCTCGGCGATATAAAGGCCGTTCCAGCCGATGGCCGTGGCGCCGAGCAGCGCGAACAGCGCGGCCGCGGTGGTCACCGGCCAGCCTGGCCCGATGAACAGCAGCGCGGCGCTGCAGACAATGGTCAGCTGGCTCAGCGCGCGCAGCGCAGCCAGACAGTCACCACTGCGGTCAGCCAGCCAGCCCCAGCCGATACGACCGAGCACGCCGCCGATCTGCGCCACAGAAAGCATCACGCCGGCGGCGACCAGGCTGTAGCCCGCCTCCCGCACCAACATCACCACGGTGAAAGTGCTGACACAGAGCTGGATGAATGCCAGGCAAAAAGAGGCCAGACCCAGCCAGCGCAGAGCGGCAATCCGCCACACCAGCACGAAGCCATCAAACACCCGCAGCTTGACAGACAGCTCGGGCTGCCGGTCATCATCCCAGGCCGCACGCGACGGCTGCATAGCAATCAGCGTCAGCATTGCTGAGGCGAGCACCACCATGGCCGCCCAGCGCCAGCCGAAATTCAGCGTCAGCACTGGGGCGATCAGCGCCATCAGCGCCCAGGCCATCGGCACGCCGGTCTGCTTCAGCGAAAAAATCAGGTTGCGCCGCCGCGGCGGTGTGTAGCGGAACAACAGGTGTGTCGCAGCCGGCAGATTCATGCTCATTGCCAGGCCGATGATCACCGAAGCCAGTGCCAGCATCACCACGCTGCCGTGCAAAGCCAGCGCCATCGCGATCACGCAGCAGGCCATGCCGATCTGCGTGGTGCGGCAGCCGCCGTAGCGGGCGACCATCCAGGTGAAGATCATCGAGCCGATCATCGCCGCGCCGTAGATCACGCTCATCTGGTAGCCGACCAGCGCGGCATCGACTCCAAGTTCTCGCGCCAGTTCCGGCGCGATCACCGGAAACACTGCAGCCCCCATCGCACCGGCGATCTGCGCCGTGGTGGTTGCGGCGACCACCGCGGTCACGGTGCGCAGCGCATGGGTTTTACCGTCCGCAGCGGAGGCTGATTGATTGTTCAAGTGCGCGGCTCCGTGCGTGCCGCGAGGACGGCGAGCACAGCACTTGCCACACCCGCCGCGGCAAGAAAACCGAAGGTCGTGGTATAGCTGCCGATGCCGTTATAGGCCAGCGCAAACAGCGAAGGTCCGACGAGGATGCCGGCGAAAATCCAGATCATCATTCCGCCGGTGACCACGCTGACCATGCCCGGCGGGCTCAGCCGTGCGATCTGCGCGTGCATCACGCCGTTCCAGCCGTAGGCGACGATGCCGAACAGCAGATAGAACAACACCAGCGCCCAGACCGGCCACTGCGCCGAGACCAACACGCTGATCAGGCAACCCGCGGCCGCGCAAAGGCTGGTCACGCCCAGCGCGGCAATCGCCTTGCCGCTGCGGTCGGCAAGCCAGCCGAAACCGAGGCGCCCCGCCATGCCCGCGACCTGCACCAGTGACAGCATCACGCCGGCGGTGACCAGGCTGTAACCGACATCCTTGACCAGCAGGTTGACGGTGAAGGTGCCGACACAAAGCTGCAGCAGCGAAAAGAAAAACGCGGCAGTGCCCAGATAACGCAGAGTCGGATACCGCCACAATTCGGTGACACCGGTGAAGAGATGGGTGCGGCCGGCCGCATGCGGGTCACGGTCATCATCCCAGAACCGCCGCCAGCGCTCAAAAATCAACGCCGCCGCCACCGCGTAAACCAGCACCACCAGCATCGGCAGGCGCCAGCCCCAGTTGAGTGTCAGTACCGGCGCGACCAGCGCGATCAGCGCCCAGCCCAGGGGTACGCCGGTCTGCTTGATCGAAAAAATCAGGTTGCGGTGTTTCGGCGGGCCGAAGCGGTACAACAGATGCGCGGCTGCCGCGGCCGCCAGTGCGTTGCTAGAGCCGATACACAGCGCGGCAAGCGGCATCGCCCAAAGACTGCCGGTCAGCGCAATCAGCATGCCGGCCGCCGCCAGCCACAACGCCCACTGCATGCCACGGCAGGCGCCCCAACGCAGTACCACGGTGCCGACCAGCGTCGAGGCGAGCATCGCCGCGCCAAAAAGCAGGCTGATCTGGTAGCCGACATAAGACGCATCGACACCGAGCATCAGCGCAAGCTGCGGCGCGATCACCGGAAAAATCGCGATGCCCATCGCTGCGGCAATCTGCGCCGCGGTCGCCGCGAGGACGACCACCACGATGGAAGGTGGCGCGCTGTTGTCCGCAGCCTGTTCCGCCGTCATCGTCAACTGGCGCGGGGCGCCCGCCCGCCGGAAAACAGCAGGAGAAGCGCGATGCCGGCGATCAGTGGCACCATGACAAAGGTATGGCTGTAACTGCCGATGCCGCCATAGATCGCGGCGAAAGCCGCCGGACCGATCAACACGCCGGCAAACACAAAAAACGTGGTACCGGCGGCAACAACACTCGCCATGCCCGGCGGGCTGAGGCGCGCAGCCTCGGCATGAAACACTCCGTTCCAGCCCACCGCGGTGGCGCCGATTACAAAAAACAGCAAATAAATCAGTGTCTTGTTCCAGTCAGCCCGGAAGAGTACCAGAGCCAGCGTGGACACGATGGTGATCACGCAGATGATCATCAGCACCCGCGAACTGCTGCCCATGCGGTCAGCCACCCAGCCCCAGCACACCCGCGACAGCGAACCGCCAATCTGCACTACCGACAGCAGCACGCCGGCCTCGACCAGTCCGATGCCACCCTCGGCGACCAGATAGATCACAGTGAAGCTCAACACGATGCGCTGGATCGCGGAAAAGATCATTGCCACCAGCGACAGCCCGCGCAGGCCGGGCTCGCGCCACACCAGTGGCACACCGCCGAAGGCGCTGCGTTCGCCACCACCGTCACCGCGCACATCGCTGTCCCAGACCGCGCGGTGACGCTGGCTGTAGGCGAGCAGCAGCACGATCATCACGCCGACCACCACCAGCGACCAGCGGTAGCCAAAATGCACCGCAATCGCCGGCGCGGTCAGCGCGGTGATCACGCCGCCCACCGGCACCCCGGTCTGCTTGATCGAGAACATGATGTTGCGGCGCTGCGGCGGTGTGTAGGTCACCAGCATGTGCGCCGCCGCAGGATTGAGAAGGCCCATGCCGATGCCGACCGCGGCCGAGCCCAGCGCGATCGCCGTCACCGAAGGCAGCGCGAACAGCAACATGCCCAGACCGCAGAACAGCGCCGAAAGCTGGGTGGTCCGCGCCGCGCCGTAACGCAGCACCGCCGTGCCCGCCCACATCGTCGCCAGCGTCGCCACGCCAAAGGTCAGGCTGACCTGGTAGCCGATCAGCACCGGCTCGACATCAAGCGCCTCGGCGAGCTTGGGTGCGATGGTCGGCAGCAGGATGTTCGACATCGCGACGATCAACTGTGCGAACGTCGCGACAGCGACCACCATCCACGGTCCGGGCAGTGCTGCGGTGGAGGTCATGGTGACGGTAGGGCCCGGAAAAATTGCGGTGAAAACACAGCACATTGTGTGGATTGCGCCGCAATGGTGCAAGTTACGGCCCACGATGCGGTCTGCGCACACCCGCGGTGCGTGAAGAATGTCAGAAGAATCTCTTTGACATGTCAGTGATTTTTTCCTAGCCTAGGATGAATCGTTTCCCGAAATTTCAGGGCATGAGCGTCGCCGCCAAGACCATCCCGCTGCTGAGTGAACGCGCCTACGAGCGGGTCAAGCACGACATCATCTGCTGCCTGATCCCTCCCGGCGCAGAAATCTCTGAAGCCATGCTGTGCGTCCAGTACAAGCTGGGCAAGGCGCCGGTACGCATGGCCCTGACCCGGCTTGGGCACGACGGACTGGTCCGTGCCATCCCGCGCCGCGGTTACATGGTGACGCCGGTAACACTGAAGGACATCCAGGACGTGTTCGAACTCAGACTGATGCTGGAACCCCAGGCCGCGCGACTTGCCGCCGGCCGCGTCGACGCCAAACGCCTGCGCCTGCTGGACGAAATCTGCCGCGCCGGCTACCAGCCAGGCGAGGCCAGGAGCACGGCACGCTTCCTTGAAGCCAACAAGGAGTTTCACGTTTCCATCGCGCAGGCCTCGGGCAATGCCCGGCTCGCCCATGCGGTGGCCCAGTTGCTCGATGAAATGACCCGTCTGCTGCATCTCGGACTGGGCATGCGCAACCGCAGCCAGGAAATGCAGCACGAACATCGCGCGCTGATGCGGGCGCTGGTGCGCGGTGAGGGCGGCAAAGCCGAGACCATCTGCCGTGAACAGATCGAGGCGGCACGGGAAATGGTGATGAAAGCCATGCTCAACAGCGACAGTCTGCTCAATGTCGCCATCGCTGCGGAGGCCCGCTGATGACGCAAGCCCTGCAGGAGCTGGTGCGGCGCCTGGATGCCGCGGTCGGCATGGCCGGAGGGAATTTCGCGACAGCCGTCACCACGGCGCTCGGCGACGCCGTCGCATGTCGCGACTGGCTGCAGGATTCACAGCGCAGCCCCGGTGCTGACTGTTATCAGCGGCATCTGCTCCATGCCGACCCGCTGGACCGCTACACCGTGGTGGCACTGGTCTGGGATCACGATCAAGGCAGCCCCATCCACGCCCACCACACCTGGTGCGGGGTGGCCGTCTACAGCGGCAGCATCAGCGAAACCTTCTATGCCGGGGACCGTGATGCCCTCCAGCCCCTGCGCAGCATCGTCCGGGGCGAAGGTTCGGTCAGCTTCGACAATGGCGGCGCCGGCATCCATCGCATCAGCAACCCCGGTAAAGACCTCGCGGTCTCGATCCATGTCTATGGCGTCGGCGCGGCCCGGGTCGCGACCGGGGTCAACCGTGTGCTGGGTTGAACGGAGAAAGCCCGCCATGCTCACGCGAAACGTATTTCAAGGTTCATAATCACGGCCTCGGCGCCGACCCGCTTGGCCGCGGCAGCGCGGCAGTTTCACCCATCATCACCAACGGAGATTCGCAATGAAAGCAGTCGTACTTCGGGCACATGGCAGCATAGACTCACTGGAATACGTGGCCGATTTTCCCGATCCGGCGGTCATCGAAGGCCATGTCGTGATCCGCGTCAGGGCAACCTCCTTCAACTACCACGACGTGTTCACGGTGCGCGGCATGCCCGGCATCAAGGTGCCATTCCCGATGATCATCGGCCTCGACCTTGCCGGTGAAATCCTCGAAGTTGGCGCCGGCGTGACCGGCTGGAAGGCCGGTGACCGGGTTCTGGTCAACCCGCTGAACAAGAAAAAAGGCCTGATGGGCGAGATGATGCACGGCGGGCTGGCCGAGAAATGCCTGGTCGCCGCCGACCAGCTGATCATGATGCCCGACAACGTCAGCTTCGAGCAGGCGGCCTCGCTGCCGGTGGCCTACGGCACCGCGCACCGCATGATCATCACCCACAACACCATCAAGAAGGGCGACAAGGTTCTGGTGCTTGGCGCCAGCGGCGGCGTAGGCACCGGCTGCGTGCTGCTCGCCAAGATGCTCGGCGCGGAAGTGATTGCCTGCGCCTCCAGCGAAGACAAGATCCAGCGCCTCAAGGATCTCGGCGCGGACCATGTCATCAACTACAAGACCACTGATTTCTCGAAATGGGCTGTCGAAAAATTCGGCAAGCCGCAGCGCCGCAACTACGAAGGCGGTGTCGACGTGGTGATCAACTTCACCGGCGGCGACACCTGGGCGCCTTCGCTGAAATGCGTCAAGCGCGGCGGCAAGATTCTGGTCTGCGGCGCCACCGCCGGCTACGACCCCAAGGAAGACCTGCGTTACGTCTGGAGCTTCGAGATCCAGATCATCGGTTCCAACAGCTTTTATGACGAAAACCTGAAAGCGCTGATGGACCTGATCCAGGAAGGCAAGATGAAGCCGGTGGTCGATGAAGTGCTGCCCCTGGAAAAAGCCGGGGAAGGCCTGAAGCTGATCGAAAACCGCGAGGTTTTCGGCAAGGTTGTGATTACCCCTTAAAGCGAAAATCTTTTTGCCACAGAGGTCACAGAGAGCACAGGGAAACCCAAAACCCGTATACGACCGATCTGTCGTTACCGGGCTTTTCTCTGTGTCCTCTGTGACCTCTGTGGCAAAGTTTTTGACTTTGACCTTCTTCCAAGCCACATGACCATCCCCTGCCCTGAGCCGCGTGGCCAGCCGGGCAATCTCGGCGCGCCGTTCATCGCGCATGCCGGTTCGTCGCGCACCGCACTCGTCGATCTGCATGACGCGAATACGCCGTTTGAGCATGGCTACCGCGAACTGGATGCGCTGATCAATGCAGTGGCGCGCGGCCTTGTCCGCCGCGGACTGAAACCAGGCGACCGCGTCGCGATCCTGTCGCTGAACCGCGGCGAATTCGTCGCGGTGCTGCTCGGCGCGATGCGCGCCGGCATGGTGCCGGTGCCGATCAACATCAAGCTCGCCGCCGATACCGTGGGTTATATCGTCAACGATGCCGGCGCGAAGCTTGCCTTCTGCGAAAACGCCTGGGCACATCTGTTGCCAGCCACAGCCGAGCGCATCGATTTCGATGGCGGCTTCAGGGATTTTCTCGACCCCGGCACATTCACGCCGGTCGAGCCGGCAGCGGACGCCGTAGCCATCCAGCCCTATACCTCGGGCTCCACCGGCAGACCCAAAGGCGTGCTGCTGACCCACTGGGGCCAGAACTGGAGCCGGCTGATCCTTGCCCACACCCGCGGCACTTCCGAAAACGACGTGATCCTGATTGCCGCGCCGCTGTACCACAAGAATGCACTGAACGCGATCAAGCAGGGCCTCACCGCCGGCGCGAAGCTGGTACTGATGCCGCAGTTCAACGTCGAGCGTTATCTCGCCGCGATTGCACGCTACCGCTGCACGGTGATTTCCGGAGTGCCGACGATGATTTCGATGCTGCTGGCGCGCCGCGATCTGCTCGCCGCCACCGACACCACCTCCGTGCGCACGGTGATGATGGGCTCGGCGCCCTCCTCTCCCCAGCTGCTCGCCGACATCCACAGCCACTTTCCCAACGCACAGCCGCTGGTGGTTTACGGTGTGACCGAAGGCGGACCGGTGCCGCTGGGTCCCGATCCCAAGGGCCGGCCGCGGCCTGCCGGCTCGATCGGCGCGCCCTATGAAGGCACCGAAGCCCGGCTGATCAACGGCCCGACGCCTGATGAAGGTGAACTGATCCTGAAAAACCCCGGCATCCTCGCCGGCTATCACAACCTGCCGGAAGAAACCGCCAAACGCATCCGCGACGGCTGGTACCACACCGGCGATGTCTGCCGCCGCGATGCCGATGGCTTCTACTACTTCGTCGGCCGCACCGATGACATGTTCGTCTGTGGGGGCGAGAACATCTTTCCGATCGAAGTCGAGCGCTTGCTCGAAAAACACCCGGCCGTGCACCAGGCCGCGGTGCTGCCCTTCGCCCACGAACTGAAGGGACAGGTGCCCTATGCCTTTGTCGTGCTGCGCTCGGGCAAGACCGCCGCTGAGGATGAACTGAAACAGCATGCGCTGGCCAACGGCCCCGTCTATCAGCATCCGCGGCGGGTGTTTTTCCTGGAGCAGCTACCGCTGGCCGGCACCAACAAGATTGACCAGGCGAAGCTGCGCGCCATTGCCGCGGGTAGCCCTGAGAAAAACTCGCAGACGGCCTGACAATTTCTATGTTGCGCGGCCCCGCCGCGCGGTTTTCAATCCCTGAACCACCGGAGCATCCAATGACAGACGCAAAACCCACCCCTCCCACACTCGAACAGCTGCAGAAACTGATCACCCGCGGCCCTTTCAACCAGTGGCTGAACTTCACCTTCCTCAAGGCCGATGAATCCGGCATCGAGGTCAAGGCCGGCTGGCGCGAGGAATGGGTGGTCAATCCGGAACGGAAATACACCCACGGCGGCATCCTTGCCGCGATCGTCGATGTCGTCGCCGACTACGCCATCGCCGCGCAACTCGGCCGCCCGGTGCCGACCATCGACATCCGCGTCGATTACCACAAGGCCGCGATGCCCGGTGATCTGACGGCCAAGGGCCGCGTGGTGCGCAGCGGCAGCCAGTATTCGACCGCAGAAGCCTATGTCTACGACAAGGACGGCGCCCTGGTCGCCAGCGGCCGCGGCACCTACTTCACCGCACCGCCAAAGTAATCATCCATGGCCGAAGCTCCCGCCATCCCGCTGCGCGGCACACCCAGCCGCTTTCGCGCCGGCATCATCCTCCAGCGCCTGGCCCTGGTCGGCGGAATACTCGGCGTGTGGTGGATCTGCTCGCTTGGCGTGCCGCACTACATCCTGCCGGGACCGGCGCGGGTGTGGAACGCTCTGTTGCAGATTTCCGCCAGCGGCGATCTCTGGCACAACCTCGGCATCACGCTCTACCGGGTTGGTGTCGGCTTCGTGCTGGCGACGCTGATCGGCCTGCCGTTGGGCATCCTGTTCGGCGCCAACCGCCGCATCGGCGAATTCTTCGAACCGGTGATCCCGGTGATGAACACGGTGTCCTCGGCAATCTGGGCGATCTTCGCTCTGATCTGGTTCGGGGTGTCCAATGCCACGACGATATTCGTGGTGTTCATGACCGCGATGCCGCTGATCATCACCAATGTCTGGCAGGGCACACGTACCGTCAACGCCGACTTCATCGAGCTGGCGCGGGTGCTGCGCATGCCGTCATGGAAAGTGATGGTGAAGATCTACCTGCCAACCATCCTGCCCTACTTCTTTTCCGGGGCTCGGCTCGCCTTCGGCTTCGGCTGGCGGGTGTCGCTGGTCGCGGAAACGCTGGGCTCCTCGAGCGGTGTAGGATACCGCTTGCGTCAGGCTGCGGACCTGATCCAGACCGATCAGGTTTTTGCCTGGACCCTGACCCTGGTGGTGATGATGGCCGTGCTCGAAATGGGCATTCTGCGGCCGCTGGAAGACCACCTGTTCCGTTGGAAAAAAGAGGCGGAGCAGCAGTAACCCAACCGCAAGCCGCAACTGAAAGCAAAGCCCATGAGTGCATCTGCCTCCAGCAACACGCCGCGCCGCCTGATTGTCGCCATGACCGGCGCCTCTGGCGCCATTTACGGCATACGCATCCTTGAGCGCCTGCGCCAGCTTGGCGGCTGGGAAACCCACCTCGTGGTATCCGAAGCCGGCGTGCTCAACGCCTTCCAGGAATACGGCATGGACCGCAAGGCATTGCACCAGCTCGCCGATGTCACCCACAACGTGCGCGACATCGGCGCCACCATCGCCAGCGGCTCCTTCATCACCGCCGGGATGGTGGTCGCCCCCTGCTCAATGAAGACGCTGGCCGGCGTGGCCCACGCATTCGCCGACAACCTGATCACCCGCGCCGCCGACGTGATCCTGAAGGAACGCCGCCGCCTGGTGCTGATCACGCGCGAGACCCCGCTCAACCTCGCCCACATCCGCAACATGGAGGCGGTGACACTGATGGGCGGCGTGATCTTCCCGCCGGTGCCGGCCTTCTACAGCGGCGGCAAGGACATCGACGCCCTGGTCAACCACTCGGTGGGCCGCGTGCTCGACCTCTTCGACGTGCAGCACGACAGCATCCCGCGCTGGGCCGGCGTCACCGGCCCCGCCGGCACCAAGGAAAAATGAACACCATGAAACCCCTGCCCTACGCTGACGAAACTTTCCGCGGCTTTCTCGACCGCCTGCGCGCCGAGAAGGAACTGGTCGACATCAAACAGCCGGTGGACAGCCGCCACATCGCCACCCTGGTCGACCAGTCCGACAAGGCCCTGCTGTTCCACCAGGTCATCGGCTACGACATGCCGGTGGTCTCCGGCATCATCCGCTCGCAGAAACGCGCGATCATGTCGATGGGCTGCGAAACCTACCCGGAAATTGAATTCCGGCTCGAGCGCGGCATCGCCAATCCCCTCGCGCCGCGTTATGTCGAAAACGCGGCGCTCAAACAGGTGATCAAGACCGGCAAGGATGTCGACCTGTTCAGCCTGCCGATCCCCATGTTCTCGATCTACGACGGCGGCCCGATGATCACCGCCGGCATCACCATCGCGCGCGATCCCGAATACGGCCTGAACTCGGGCATCTACCGCTTCATGGTCAAGGAACGCAATCTGACCGGCATCGACATCGTCACGCCGAACAACATGCGCCTGTTCGCGCAGCGCGCCTTTGAACGCGGTGAAGCGTTACCCATTTCCATCTCCATCGGCAACCATCCGTTTGAAAACCTCGGCTCGGGCTTCCGCGCGCCGCTGGGCACCGACGAAATGGGCATCGCCGGCGGCATCCGCGGCAAGGCGATTGAACTCGCGCAGTGCGAAACCATCGATCTGCCCTGCATCGCCGATTCCGAAATAGTACTTGAGGGAGAGATACTGCCGACCGGCTGGACCCAGCCCGAAGGCCGCTTCGGCGAATTCACCCGGCTGATGGGCGGCCTGCACTGGAACCCGGTGGTGCGCATCAATGCCATCACCATGCGCAAGGACGCGATCTACTACGCCCTGCACATGCCCTGGGAGAACACCTGGCTGATGGCGCCGACGCGCTACACCCAGATCCGCCGCGCACTGAAGACCGCCGGTGTGCAGGTCAAGGACATTAACGTCACGCTCGGCGGCTGCGGCATGTGGCATGCCGTGGTCTCGATCAAGAAACAGGCAGGTGAAGGCAAGAACGCGCTGCTCGCCGCGCTCTCGGTGATGGACCTGAAACATGTGGTGGTGGTTGACGACGACATCGACGTGTTCAACGCGATGGACGTCGAATGGGCGATCGCCACCCGCGTGCAGGGTGACAAGGACGTGGTCATCATCCCGGGCAGCCGCGCCAAGCCGCTGGATCCCAGCCTGCCGGTGATGCCTCCGGGTGTGGTGCCCACCGGCGCCAAGGTCGGCATCGACGCCACCATTTCCGAAGGCATCCCGAAAGAACGCTTCGAGCGCATCGCCTACGCCTACACCGACCGCGCCAAAATCGCCGATTACTACGATGGCAAGGCCGATCCGGTGCATCAGGCCTCCTCAGGCGATCAGGCCGTGGCCGAACTCGCCGGCAAAATCGTCGCCGTCATCGAAAAAACGCCGAAATATTATTCCGAGCTCGCCGAACAATTTGCCGATTATGACTTCAGCACGGTCGCCCGCGCGCTGGGCAAGCTGCATGAGGACGGCAAGCTGTGGCAGGACCCGCGCGGCCGGATGTGCCTGCGTGATTCGAAATTTGCCGCCAAGCCGCCGGTGAAAGGCCACTGAGATGAGTGCCGCCACCGCCATCGCCGGCGCCATCGAGGTGCGCGGAGTGTCGAAGTGGTTCGCCGGCAACGACGGCCAGCCGCTGCAGGTGCTCGACAACATCCAGCTCGAAGTCGCCGCGCAGTCGGTGGTCGCCATACTCGGCGCCTCGGGCTGCGGCAAATCAACGCTGCTCAACATCATCTCCGGGCTGGTCACGCCGGAGCGCGGCGACATCCGCATCAACGGTGTCGCGGCGCGCGACTTCGATGACTGGCGCAGCATCAGCTACATGTTCCAGGAAGACCGCCTGCTGCCCTGGCGCACGGCGCAGCGCAATGTCGAATTCGCACTCGAAGCCGGCAGCATGCCGCGCAGTGAGCGCGAGTCGCGCGCCCGCGAGTCGTTAAAGCTGGTAGGGCTCGACAGCTTTGCCGATGCCTTTCCCTACCAGCTCTCCGGCGGCATGCGCAGCCGCGTCGCGCTGGCGCGCAGCCTGGTGCAGGAACCCTGCATCCTGCTGATGGATGAACCGTTCTCTCGGCTCGACGCGCTGACCCGCGCGCAAATGCATGAAGAGCTGCTGCGCATCCAGGCGCTGAAGCAGATGACCATCGTCTTTGTCACCCACGACGTCGAAGAAGCCGTGGTGCTGGCTGACCACGTGGTGGTGCTGGCGCCGCGCCCTGGGCGTGTGCGCGAGCAGGTTGCAATCGATCTGCCGCGGCCACGAGACACCACCGAAGCCGCCACCGCACAGCTAACACATCAACTTAAGTCATTGATTTAATTAAATATTTTTATCAGGAGCTGCTCATGAATACCGTCATCAAATCGTTGTTGCTGGCCTTGCTGCTCGGCGCCTTGCCCGCGCAGGCGCAAAAAATCCGTGTCGGCTACTGGACCAGCGGCTTCAGCCTCGGTTTCGGTGCGGTGATGGAGCAGATGAAATTCGCCGAGAAGGAAGGCCTCGATGTCGAATGGATCAAGTTCGCCGAGGTCAACGGACCGACGCGCGCCATCGCCTCGCAATCCATCGACCTCGCCTTCGGCGCGCCCTCCACCGCGTCGATGAGCATTGCCGCCGATGGCGTGCCGGTGAAGATCGTGCTCGCCTCGCAGATCGCCGAAGCGCAGATCGTGGTGCCCGCGGGCTCACCGATCAAATCGGTCGCCGACCTGAAGGGCAAGAAAATCGGCATGTCGCCGCCCGGCAGCGCCACCCACGCCATCGCCAGCGCGATCCTGCAGAACATCTACGGCCTCAAACCGGGTGAATACAACGTGGTCCCCGGCAACGAAGGCCGGCTCGCCCAGTTCCTGATCCAGAAGGAAGTCGATGCCGCGGTGATCCGCTCGGTAACCATTGGCCAGATGAGCGACGACATCAAGCTCACCAACCTCGGCAGCGTGGTTGAAGACTGGAAAAAACTGACCAAGGGCACGGCGGCGCCGATCCTCGCGGTGAGCATCGTGCACAACGACTACGTCGGCAAGAACCCCGAAGCCGTCGCCAGGTTCATCGCCGCGATGCGCAAGACCAATGAATACGGCTCGAAGAACAAGGACCGTGTCGCCGAAATCCTGCAAAAGGCCGCGAACATGAATCCGGTCGATGCCAAGGCCTATGCCGCGCAATGGGATGGCGCGTACATGGTCAGCTTTGAAACGGCCGACGTGAATTCGCTGAAGCGCATGCAGGAAATCGTCAAGGCCGCCGGCACCGCCAAGCTCGATCCGCCCGAAGCCGCCTTCCTGACCGCGCCTTTCCAGCGCTCGAAAACAATCAAATAACGTCATCAAATAACGATACGCTGCGATGGCCATCCGCAAGCTCAATCTGCACATCGAGAACGCACGCAAGAAGAATCCGATCTTCCACACCCTGCCGGAACACTGGCAGGCCGCCTGCAAGCGCCACAAGGCGCTGGCGAAACAAATTGGCAAGGTCAGCTTCGGCTGGGATGGCGATATTCTTGAATCGGTACTGCCGCAGACCGATCTGGTGATCGGCGTGCCGGCGCAGCGTGACAGGCTCGCGCAGCGCGCGCCCAGGCTGCGCTGGCTGCACTCCACCTCGGCGGGCATCGACGGCGCCTTGCCGCTGGACTGGCTGCCCAAGGGTGTCACCTTCACCAACAACAGCGGCGCCCACGGCCACAAGGCCGAGCAGTACATGATGATGGCCTACGCCCTGCTCAATGCACGCCTGCCGGCGATTGTCGCCAACCAGCAGGCCCGGCACTGGGAAGCCCTGTTCTCGCCCAGCATCACCGGCAAGACCGCGGTGGTGGTCGGCCTCGGCGACCTCGGCGAAGCCGCGGCACGCGCCGCAAAAAAAACCGGGCTCAAGGTGATCGGCGTACGGCGCAGCGCGCAAAAGAACCGTCATGCCGACCGCGTGGTCAGCTACAAACAGCTCGACAAGGTGCTGCCGCTGGCCGACTTCGTGGTGCTCGCAGTGCCGCTGACCAGCGAGACCCGCAGCCTTCTCAACGGCAAGCGGCTCGACCTGCTGAAACCCTCGGCCTTCGTCATCAACATTGCACGCGGCCCGGTGCTCGACCAAAAGGCGCTTGAGCAACGCCTGCGCAAAGGCCGGCTCGCTGGCGCGATGCTCGATGTTGTTGATCCCGAGCCGCTGCCCGCCAGCGCCTCGCTGTGGACCACGCCCAATCTGCTGATCACGCCACATGTGTCGTGCGACGATGGCGAACACTACATCGACATTTCGCTCGACCTCTGGTTCGAGAACCTTGAACTGCTGCTCGCCGGCAAACGGCTGAAGCGGCGCATCGATCCGAAGCTGGGCTACTGATGACCGGCAGCGCACCGCTTGCCGCCGTGCAGCAGCCTTCCGCGGGCAAGCTCAACATCGATCATGTCGCGCACTTCGTGCCGCACATCGATGATGCCAGCGCGGCACTGGAACAGGCCGGCTTCACGCTGACGCCGTTCTCGGCGCAGTCACACCGCCTCGAACCCGGCGGCCCGCTGGTGCCTGCGGGCAGCGGCAACCGCTGCGTGATGCTGCGCGAGGGTTATCTCGAATTCCTGACACCGACCGCCGACACGCCGATTGCGCAACAGTTGCGCGAAGCGATCCGGCGTTACACCGGCGTACACCTGATCGCCTTCGGCAGCGCCGCGGCCGAGGCCGACCATGCCCGCCTCGACAAGGCCGGCTTCAAACCGCTGCCCACCGTTGCCCTGCAGCGCGAGATCGCCACCGACCATGGCGACGAAACCGCGCGCTTTTCGGTGGTGCGCGTGCCGCCCGGCACCATGGCCGAGGGCCGCATCCAGTACTGCCAGCAGCACACCCCGCAGTGGCTGTGGCAGGAACGCTGGATACACCACGCCAACGGCGCACGCGGCCTTGCTGCGGTGGTCATCTGCGTGGAAGACCCGCGCGAGGCGGCACAACGTTATTCACATTTCACCGGCCTGCTTGCCCAGGTCGGCAACGACAGCTGGCGCATCGACAGCCAGCGCGGCTCGCTGCTCTTTGTCACACCACAACGGCTGCGCGCGTCACTCGGCCTTGAAGCACCTGCACTGCCGTGGATCGCCGGTTATGTATTGAGCTGCGACAGCCTCAGCGCCACCCGCACCCGGCTCGCCGCGGCCAGCTGCGCCATCCGCGACGCCGGCGAACAACGCCTGCTGCTGGAATGGCCGGCGGCGCTGGGCGGCTTTGTGCTGTTCCAGCAGCCGGGCACGATGCTGCCCGACTTCTTATCACAGAAAATTTCATAAACCATTGTTTTTATTAATTATTTTAAAGATCCGCCCATGAAATTCACAGAACAGTTCGACGTCATCGTGATCGGCTTCGGCCTAGGTGGCGGCATCGCCGCACTGAATGCCGCGCAGGCCGGCGCCAAAACCCTGCTCATCGAAAAATCAACGGTGCCCGGCGGACTGTCGATCTGCTCCTATGGCGCGGTGCGCAGCGCGCACGATCCCGAACTGGCTTTTGCGTACCTGAAAACCACCAACGGCGGACGCACGCCGGATGATGTGGTGCGCACACTGGCCGAAGGTTTCTGCGACCTCGAACGTTATGTGCGCGAACTCGCCGAAATCAACGGCGCGCGGGTCATCACTTCCGTCGAAGAAAACGAAGAGCGCGCCAAAGCCGGCGACCCCTACCGCCGGCAGATCCGCGGCAACTATCCGCTTCCCGGCACCGACACCTTCTATCACACGTCGGTGGTCGATGTGCCCGGTTTCAAGGCCGGCGAAAGTTATCCCTGGGCCAATGGCGCGCCGAACGGTCCCAAGCTGTTCAAGGTGGTGCATGACAACGTGATTGCCGCCGGCGTCGATATCCGCCTCGGCTGTGGCGCGCAACGCCTGATCGCCGATCCGGTCACGCGCGAAGTGCGCGGTGTCACCGTCCACGTCAATGGCCAGGAACAGCACATCGGCGCCAGCCGCGGCGTGATCATCGCCACCGGCGGCTTCGAGGGCAATGCCGAGATGAAGGCGCAGTTCCTCGAGACCTATCCGGTATTGAACGCCGCCGCGCGCAACAACACCGGCGACGGCATCCGCATGGCGCAGGACCTCGGTGCCGCGCTGTGGCATCTGTGGCATGTGCATGGCGCCTACGGCTTCCGTCACACCGACCCGGCCTATCCCTACGGCATCCGCGTCAAGCGCTTCCCCGACTGGTTTCCCGGCGACCACGACAAGGTCAACCTGAAAATGGCGTGGATCCTGCTCGACGCCTCGGGCAAACGTTTCATGTCCGAATACCAGCCCTACACCCAGGACACCGGCGTACGCCCGCTGTCGTACTTCGACCCGGTGACCCAGCGCGCCGCGCGTAACCCGGCCTACCTGATCTGCGACGACATCGGCCGCCAGATGTATCCCTTGGGCAAGGCCACCTCGAACGACGAAGGCCTGCGCTACGACTGGAGTGACGACAACCTGAAGGAAGTCGGCAACGGCATCATCAAACGCGCCGACACGCTCGAAGACCTCGCCAAGCAGCTTGGCCTGAATCCGGCCGAAGTCAAAGTCTCCGTCGCGCGATGGAACGCGCTGTGCGCCGCCGGCCGTGACACCGACTTCGATCGCCCCGCCGGCAGCATGCTGCCGATCATCAAACCGCCGTTCTACGGCTCGACGATGTGGGCAGTGATTTCCAACACCCAGGGCGGCCCGGTGCACGATGCGCAATCACGCATCATCGACGCCTACGGCAAACCCATCCCCCGCCTCTATTCCGCCGGCGAATGCGGCAGCGCCTTCGGCCACCTCTACCTGTCGGGCGGCAATATTGCGGAGTGTGTGGTGACGGGGCGTATTGCAGGGCGTGGTGCTGCTGCGCCATCCTGAATCGCTGGTGCCGGCATCACAGCCGGTTAGCTGTGTTGGGAGAGTGCGCCCGCAGCAAGTCTTCCTGGGGGACGACTTAACGCCCTACTGCGTTTACAGTTCGGCCTTGATCCCGGCTGCCTTCACCACCGCCGCGTATTTGGCGATGTCGGCCTTGATGGTGGCGGCGAACTGCTCCGGCGTACCACCCAGCGGCTCGTAGCCCAGCGCAGCCAGGCGCTGCAGCACATCCGGTGACTTTAACGCGGCGGCAATCCCGGCGTTGATCCGCATCACAATTGGCCGCGGCACCCCTTCGGTGGTGATCACGCCGAACCACGGTTCGATGTCATAACCCGGCAGCCCCGATTCGGCGATGGTCGGCAGCTCCCGGGCCGAGGGCGAGCGTTTAGCCCCGGTGATGCCAATCGCGCGCAACCGTCCGCGCTCGGCGAGAGGCTTGATCAGGGCAAGGTCGGCGAACATCAGGTCAATCTGGCCGCTGACCACGTCGGTCAGTGCGGGTGCGGTGCCCTTGTACGGGACATGCACGATCTGTGTCTTGGACAGCGACTTGAACAACTCGGCGGCGAGGCTGGACATGCTGCCGGTGCCCGAGGAACCGTAGCTGAGATAACCGGTCTTGCGCAAGGCAATCGGGATCAGTTCACGCGCGGTCTTCGCCGGTACTGTCGGATTCACCGCCAGTGCATAGGGCACCGCCGCGACGTTGATGATCGGCGTGACATCCTTCAGCGGGTCGTAGGCGAGTTTTTCGTAGAGGCTGGGCGCCACCGTCAGGTTGCTGGTGCCACCCATCGCCAGCGTGTAGCCGTCCTTCGGCGAACGCACTGCCGCCTCAAGGCCGATGGTGCCGCCGGCGCCGCCACGGTTCTCGACGATGACCTGCTGTCCCCATTGCTCGGTAAGTTTCTGTGCCACCAGGCGGCCGAGAATGTCGTTGGGGCCGCCGGGCGCAAAAGGCACGATCAGACGCACCGGTTTTACCGGAAACTGCTGCGCCGCTGCCGGCCACGCCGCAACCAGTCCCGCGATCACCATCAAGCGCAACACGATAAACATGATTCACCTCACCTCGTGACTGTATTTTCCACAACCAGTGTGAGCAAACATCATGCCCGTTATGGAGCCGGGTTTGAGAACAAAAAATTTACAGGATGGTAAATGCGCAGGATGAGGACCATCAGGGAACCGGCACGAGCAGTTTTATCATGAATATCCTGTACATCCTGTAAGAACACCTTTGATTTTTCTGCCGTCATACGCACCACGGCAAACCACGATGCCCCATGCCGGTGCGGAATCAGGCTGGGTGTGACAACATCCGGTCGGCCTTCCACACACACCACAGGCCGAAACCGGCCGGCAGCGCGAGCATGGCGAAGGTGATGGTGTAGTCGCCGGTGAGCAGAAAGACGTTGGCGCAGAGGATGGGGCCCAGCGCCTTGCCGGTGTTGACATAGATCAGCGCACCGCCGGTCAGCGGACTGATCTGCTCCGCCGGCACGATGCGCGCGATTTCGGCGAGGAAGGCGCCGTTCCAGCCGCTGGCGGTGGAACCGAACACAAAGAACAGTGCGCAGGCAGCGAGCATCGGCCAGTTTGGTGTCAGCGTGAAGCACAGCAGCGCCGCCACCACCATCACCGCACCGAGGATCACCAGCGAGCGGAAGGCGCTGCCCATGCGGTCGGCCATCCAGCCCCAGAAAATCCGCCCGGCCACGCCACCCAGCTGCGAAGCGGTGAGCACCAGCCCGGCTTCGATCAGCCCCCAGCCCAGCTCCTCGTTGAACAGGATCACGGTGAAGGTCGTGATGCCGAACTGCACGATGACAAAGGTGCCGCCGGACAGCGCCAGCAGGCGCAGCACCGGATGCCGCCAGTTGTCCATCACGCTGGCGAAGGGATGGCCGCCGATCGGCGCCTTGGGGTCGATGTCGGTGTCCCAGTGATGGCGCGCCCGGCCCAGCACGCAAACCAGGCCGAACAGCACCATTGAATTGCCGGCGATGGCCCACTGCCAGCCGAAATGCACGGCGACCGCCGGCGCGATCAGCGCGGCGCCGATGCCGCCCAGCGGCACACCGGCCTGCTTGATCGAGAAAATCAGGTTACGCCGTTCCGCCGGCGTGAAGCGCAACAGCAGGTTGGAGGCCGAAGGCGTGAGCACGCCATAACCCAGCCCCAGTGCAATCGAGGCAAGGAAAAAGAACGCGACATGCGGCAGGATTGCAATAAGGCCGCCGATGGCGATCATGCCCAGGCCGAGCTGCTGCATGCGTGTGGAACCCCAGCGGCGGTTGAACTTCGCGCCGAAGGCCAGCGCGACAATCATCGCGCAGGCGAGCAGGCTGATCTGGTAGCCGATCAGCGCCGAGGTGATGCCGTAGGTCTGCGCGACCTTGGGCGCCACCGCCGGAATCATCGTGGTGCCCATGGTGCCGACACTCTGCCCGACGAGCAGCACCGTCATCAGGAACACGAATGACGGCGCTCGCGCGCCGCCGGGTGCCGCCGGTGTCACTGGCCAGCCGCGGTCACTGTGCGGAGCGCTCCGGCACCACCCACAGGAAGATATTCGAGGAGAAGCGGCCCGGCGAATCGTATTTTTCCTCGAGCTCCAGGTTGACACTGCGCGCCGGTTTCCAGTCGCCGAAATCGAAGTCGTGCGAGACGATGCGCGTGCCGGGTTTCAGTTCGCTGAGAAACTTGCTGCGCAGCGCCTTCATCATTTCCGGCAGCAGGTAGAGCGTGATCACCGTGGCGTCACCGATGGGCGCCTTCAGCACATCCAGCTCATGGAAGCTCGCGCGGGCCTCGACACCCAGCTTTTTCGCGGTGTTGTTGCTGCGCTCGACCAGCTTGGAGTCAATGTCATAGCCGCGGCCGCGCGCACCGTGTTTCTCCACCGCGGTGAGCACGATGCGGCCGTCACCGGAGCCGAGGTCGATCACCACGTCCCTGGCGTTGACACCGGCGATCTTCAGCATCTCGTCCACCACACGCTGCGGTGTTGGCACATAGGGACCGCCGGACAGCGGCAGGTCGGCGGCACGCAGCGGCAGGCAGGTCAGCAGCAACAGGGCGGCAAGGAACGGCGTTCGGCTCAGGGTCATCACGATGGCAGTCTCGTCGGGTAAAAATCAGGAATCGGCGGGTTCATCCAGACCGACCTTGGATCGCCAGTCTTTCCCCTTGAAAATCAATGGCTTGACGGCAAAAAACAACAACACCACAGCCAGCACCAGCATGGTCACCGCAATCGGCCGCTGCAGGAAGATGGCGTAGTCGCCACCACTCATCGCCAGCGACTGGCGCAGCGAGAGCTCGAGCATCGGCCCCAGCACAAGGCCCAGCGCCACCGGCGCGAGATCAAAACCAAACTTGCGCAGCACATAACCGACCACCCCCATCACCAGCATGATCCACACATCCATCGTGCTGTTGCTCACCGAGTAACAGCCCACGATGCAGAACGCGAGGATGCAGGGATAAAGATAAGCATACGGGATACGCAGCAGATTGACGAACAGTCCGACCATCGGCAGGTTCAGCACCAGCAGCACCACGTTGCCGACGTACATGCTGGCAACAAATCCCCAGAACAAGTCGGGCTGCTGCTGAATCAGCATCGGCCCCGGCAGGATGCCGTGAACCATGATTGCCGCCAGCATCACCGCGGTGACCGGGCCGGTGGGAATGCCCAACGCCAGCATCGGCACAAAGGCACCGGTGGCCGCGGCATTGTTCGCCGACTCAGGCCCCGCCACTCCCTCGATCGCGCCCTGGCCGAAACGCTCGGGGGTTTTCGAAAGACGCCGCTCCATGCCGTACGACACAAAGGAAGAAATGATGTGCGCCGAGCCGGGAATGATGCCGATCATGAAGCCAAGCAGGCTGCCGCGTGCAATCGGCCCCACCGACTGGCGCAGGTCGCTGGCGGTGGGCACCAGCTGGCGCAGCGTGGGCTGCTGCACTTTCGGCGGATCGGCCTGCCCCGCGGTCATCAGGATTTCTGAAATGCCGAACAGGCCCACCGCCACCGGCACGATGCCCACGCCGTCTCCCAGTTCGGTGATACCGAAGCTGAAGCGGGTGTAACCGCTCATCACATCGATGCCGATCATCCCCAGCAGCAGGCCGAACACCGCCATCGCCAGCGTCTTCAGCATCGAGCCGCCACTCATATAGGCGAGCACGAACAGGCCCATCAGCAGCAGCGCCGTGTACTCCGGCGGACCAAAGCGCAGGGCAAAATCGGCCAGTGTCGGCGCCAGCAGCATCAGGCCGATCACGCCCAGCGTACCGGCGACAAAGGAACCAATCGCGGCAATCGCCAGCGCCGGGCCGGCGCGACCCTGCTGGGTCATCGCATAGCCGTCAACACAGGTCATCACCGAGGCGGCTTCACCCGGAATGCGCATCAGGATCGAGGTCGTCGAACCGCCGTACATCGCGCCGTAATACACACCGGAAAGCAGCACGATGGCGATGATCGGATTCAGGCCGAAGGTGGCCGGCAGCAGCAGGCTGATGCCGGCCAGCGGTCCCAATCCCGGCATCATGCCGACCAGCGTGCCGATGATGCAGCCGAAAAAGGCGTACATCAGCACCTGCGGCTGGAAAGCCACCGAAAAACCCATCATCAGGCTGTTGAAGGTTTCAACCATCAGAAGCCCCAGGGCCCGCGCGGCAGCGGCACCTTGAGCATCACGCCGACCACGTGATACGAGGCGAGGCTGAACACGCCGGCAACCAGCGCCGTCACCCACCACGCCTTGCGTTCGACCACGCCGACAAAAAATACCAGCAGAGCGGCAATGGTGATGCGGTAGCCGATACGCTCCAGTGCAAAGGTCGCGACGACACAGGCGGCCATGATCACCAGCGCGCGGGTGGCCTCGGGCCAGGCCAGCGTCCGCAGCGGCATGGATCGCACACCGAAGGCGGCAACCAGCACACCGATAACACCGAGCCCGACCGCGAGCAGCAAGGGCACATAGCCGGGTCCGGGATCCGCCAGCGTGCCCACCGGGAACTCCCGGTTGAGCCAGCCGACCAAACCAGCCAGCGCGAGCAGCGTCAGGCCCGAGGCCTGGTCACTGCGCAGGCCTCGGGTCTCCGCTGCCTGCACCTGCAAGGTCGTTTCAGTCATGGCCTATTGCACCCGGCCGATGGCCTTGACCACAGTCGCCAGACGTTTTGCGTCGGTATCGACGTATTTCGCGAAATCCGGCGCGTCGAGATAATTCACCGGTGAGTTAACCCGAGCCATCTGCGCCTTGAACTCCGCGTCATTGACCGCCTGGCGCACCGCATCACGCAGCACCTTCATCACCGGCTCCGGCGTGCCGGCCGGCGCGAACATGCCGGCCCAGATGTAATAGACGATGTCGTAGCCCTGCTCCTTGAAGGTCGGCACTTCCCTGTAGTTGGGATGGCGCTCGGCGCCCCAGGTGACGATGGTGCGCAGCTTCCCGGCCTTGACATGAGAAGTGATCGCCGCCGGACCACCGGCGGTCATCGTCACATGGCCGCCGAGCAGCTGGGTGATTGCGGGGCCGCCACCGGTGGTCGGCACATGGCGCATCTTCAGTTGCGCCGCGTGCAGGAACATTTCCATTGGCATGTGCAGCGCGCCGTAAACGCCCGAGGACGAGAAGGACAACTCACCTGGCTGCTTTTTTGCCAGCGCGATCACATCCTTGACCGTTTTCACAGGCAGCGAGGGATGCACCACCAGGATCATCGGATCGGCGGATACCAGCGCGATGGGCGCCAGTTGATCGAGGGTGTATGCGGGCTTGCGGTTGAACAGCTTGTCGGCCTCGGGAATCACCGTGATGCTCGACAACGCCATCAGCACCGTATAGCCGTCAGGCCTGGCATTGGCCACCGCGGCGTTGCCCACCGCACCACCGGCTCCGGGCCGGTTGGCTATCGTCACTGGCTGCTTCAGCACCTTCTCCAGCGCCGCCGCCGTCGGCCGGCCGGTGACATCCGCCACCCCGCCCGGCGGGAAAGGCACCACCATGGACAGCGGGCGGCTCGGAAACACTTCCTGCGCATGGGCAGCGCCGCAGAACAGCAGCAACGCAGCCATCAGATAACGCTTGTTCATGACACTCCCCTCCGGATTTTTAACTACTGATATTTTCAGGATGCACAGGATATTCAGGATAACCCGCAAGCAGATGCGGGCCCCGTCTCCAACGGTTTTTATCCTGAACATCCTGCCAATCCTGTTAATTGCGCTTCCTGCCTTTCACCCCGCCACCACACGATTGACCAGCCGTCCCACACCTTCGATCTCGCAGACCACCTCGTCACCTGGCTGCAGGTAACCGCTGGCGGTGACCACATCCTTGCGCATCGGCTTCTTGCCGCCGAGTTCGGCATCCGAACCCCAGGCGGTGCCACCGGGTGTGCCGGTGGAAATCACCACCCCGGGCTGCAGCGTGACAAAGGTCGAGAAAAACTCGACCAGCTGCGCGCAGGTCCAGATCATCTTGGCGGTGCTGTTGTTCTGACGTAACTGGCCGTTGACCGTGGTGCGCAATTGCAGTTTCTGCGCATCGTCTATCTCGTCCGCGGTGACGATGGCCGGGCCCATCGGCGCGCAGGTGTCGAAGTTCTTGCCCGGGCCGAGGTTATAGACCGAGGAACCGTCGGGCCGCAGCGTGACCTGGCGGTCGCGCGCGGTGACGTCGTTCATCACGGTGTAACCCCAGATGTGCTCATGCGCCTTCGCCGCCGGAATGTGGCGTCCCGGTTTGCCGATGACGATCAGCAGCTCGGTTTCGTAATCGAGTTTCCTGGTCACCGCGGTATCGAGCACGATATCGTCACCCGTCCCGGTCACACCCAGCCCGGTCTTCAGGAAAAACTCCGGATCCTTGCGCGTGACTTCGGGCTTCTCCTCGCGGTGGTCCCAGTAATTTTCGCCGCTGCACAGGATCAGCGACGGCACGATGGGCGAGAGCAGCCTGACTTTGGCTAGCGGCGTACGTGCCGCGTCCGGTGCTTTGGCGACGGCCGCACGGGCGGCCTTCAAACCCGCATCACCCGCGGCAATCAGCCGCGTCATGTCGGACAGCGCGGCAAGCAGCGCCGGTGCCGTACCCAGCGGCGCCGCGTCGAGCAGGTCTATGACCGACTCACCGTTGAGTGCGCCGAGACGCAGCGCGCCGCCGCGCGTGTAACGAACCAGGCGCATCAGGACACCGGGTTCTCGAGGGTGCCGATCGGCTCGATGGTGATCGCGACATGATCACCCGGCTTCAGATACTTGGGCGGATTGAAGCCGATGCCGACGCCGGCGCAGGTGCCGGTTGCGATCAGGTCGCCCGGCTCCAGTGTCATCACCTTCGACAGATCCTCGATCAGGCGCGGGATGTCGAAAATCAGCTGGCTGACGAAGGCATTCTGGCGTACCTCGCCGTTGACCTTGGTGATCAGCTGCAGTTGGGTCACGTCCTTGATCTCGTCGGAGGTGACGATGCACGGCCCCATCGGGCAGAAACCGTCGAGGCTCTTGCCGAGGAACCACTGCTTGTGGCGGTTCTGCAGCGTGCGCGCGGTCACATCGTTGATGATGGTGTAGCCGTAAACATGCTTGTAGGCGTTTTTCTGCGAAATGTTGCGCCCGCCCTCGCCGATCACCACCGTCAGCTCGCCCTCGTAATCCACCGAATTGGTGTAGTCGTTGGCGCTGGGAATTGCCGCGCCCGGCGCGATTACCGAGTTCGGCCATTTTGTGAACATGATCGGCACATCGGGAATCGCATTTGCACCGGCGCTGGCATCAAAGCCGCTGTTGTGGAATTCCTTGGCGTGGTCATGATAGTTCTTGCCGACGCAGAGGATGTTCTTCGCCGGCCGCGGAAAAGGCGCCAGCAGTTTCACGCTGTCAGCCGGGATGCGTCCCTCACCGCTCTTGACCGCCTTGCGTGCGCGCGACAGCCCCTTCTTGCCCAGCGCGACAAAGGCCGTCATTTCCTTGGGCAGCCGGGTCGATGCCGACAGGTCGACAATGGTTTTGGTTTCAGGATCGTGCACGCCGATACGCGCACCCTTGGCATCGGAAAAGGTCACCAGACGCATGACAAAAACTCCTCGTTCATGAAGGGATAAGGAAAAGCTTCAATCCGGCTTCGCACCGGAGACTTTCACGACATGCGCCCATTTGGCGATGTCCTGGCTCAGGTATTTCTCGAATTCGCCGACGCTCATCACCAGCGCCTCTGCGCCCTGCTTCTGCCAGTTGGCCGCGGTATCGCTGCGGGTGGTGACCTTGGTGATTTCTGCATTGAGTCGGTCGAGCACCGGCCGCGGCGTCGCTGCCGGCGCCATCACGCCCAGCCAGATTGTCGCCTCGTAGCCCTTGACGCCGGCCTCGATCACGGTGGGCAGTTCCGGCGTGACTTTCGAGCGCGTCATGCCGGTGGTGGCCAGCGCGCGCACCTTGCCCGCCTTGGCGTGCGTGGTCATCGTTGTTACCGCGTCGAACATCATCTCGACCTGGCCGCTCAGCACGCTGGTGCGCGCCTCGCCGCTGCCCTTGTGCGGCACATGCACGATGTCGGCCTTGATCAGTGCCTTGAAATATTCACCGGCCATGTGGTACGGCGTGCCGTTGCCTGATGAAGCGTAGTTCAAACCCTTGTCCTTGGCCTTCGCCAGCCTGACCAGTTCAGCGACGCTGCGCACCGGCAGCGAGGGATGCACCACCAGGATCAGGTCCGAATAATTGATCGGCGCCACCGGCGCAAAATCCTTCATCAGCGTGAAGGGCTTTTTCGGGATCAGCGATTCGTTGACGGTATGGGTGTTCGACATCAGCAGCAGCGTGTAGCCGTCGGGCGGCGATTTCGCCACCACATCGGTGCCGATGATCGAGCCGGCACCGGGCCGGTTCTCGACAATGACGTTCTGGCCCAGCGGCTGCTGCAGTTGCTGCGCCAGAAATCGCGCATAAACGTCTGCCGGGCCACCCGCGCCAAAAGGCACCACGATGCGCAGCGGCTTCGCCGGATAGGCCTGCGCCTGGGCGTCAGTCACCACCAGCGCAATACCCATGGTCGCGACACCCAAACACGCCCATTGACGTATACGCATCAGCAGCCCCTCCGGATTTTTGTGGTCACGAATGTGCACTCAGCGGCAATATTGAAAGCGAATCTAGAACGGCTGCCGGTGGCACAGAATTATTCCGCATATTGTACCCCGGCACCGCCGCCCGCGGGCAAGGATGGCACCCCGCTTGACCCGCTCTTATCCATACCCCTCTGCTAGACTCAAATCATGCCTGCAACCACCCGCCAGCAACGCCGATGAACACCGGTGCAAATGGATTGCTGTCCCGCCTGGTCGCACTGCGCCCCGGCGAAACCCGCGCCCTGCTCTGGTCCTTCGCCTATTTTTTCTGCCTGCTCGCCGCCTACTACCTGCTGCGTCCGCTGCGCGACGAAATGGGCATCGCCGGCGGCGTGCGCAACCTGCCCTGGCTGTTCACCGCCACCTTTTTTGCGATGCTCGCCGCGGTGCCGCTGTTCGGCGCCGTGGTCGCCAAGCTGCCTCGGCAGCGTTTCATTCCGCTGGTCTACCGCTTTTTCACCGTCAACCTGCTGCTGTTCTGGCTGCTGCTCGCGCTCGACATCGAAAAGGCGCTGGTGGCGCGGGTGTTCTTTGTCTGGATCAGCGTATTCAACCTGTTCACGATCTCGGTGTTCTGGTCGTTCATGGCCGACCTCTATGCCGCTGAACAAAGCAAACGTCTCTACGGCTTCATCGCCGCCGGTGGTTCGGCCGGCGCGTTGCTCGGCCCCAGCATCGCCATCGCGCTGGTTCAAACGGTGGGCCCCGCGAATCTGTTGCTGGTTGCGGTGGTGCTGCTCGAACTCGCCGTACTGTGCGCCGCCGGACTGGAAAAGGCCGCCGGACCGCTGCGCGCCGCGCGCCTTGCCGCCACCGAAACCACGGCCGCACCGCCGGCACCCATCGGCGGCGGCTGGCTCGACGGCCTGAAGCTGGTGCTGCGCTCGCCCTACCTCGCCGGCATCGCCGGCTGGGTGGCGCTGCTGTCGCTGGCCGGCACCTTCCTCTATTTCCAGCAGATCGAAATCGTCAGGGCCGCCTCCGATGATCCGGCGGTGCGCACCCGCATCTTCGCCAGCATCGACCTTGCTGCAGGACTGCTGACGCTGCTGGTGCAGTTTGTCGCCACCGGCCGGCTGATCAGCCGCTTCGGCGCCGGTCCCGCGGCGGCGGCGCTGCCACTGGTGTTCATGCTCGGTTTCATCACGCTGTGGCTGTCACCGATGTTGTGGCTGGTGATCGCCTTCCAGGCCCTGCAGCGCACCACCAACTTCGCGCTGTCGAATCCGGCGCGTGAGGTGCTGTTCACCGTCGCCGGACGCGAAGAAAAATACAAGGCGAAGAGCGTGATTGATCTGGTTGTATTCCGTGGCGGTGATGCCGTCAGCGGCTGGCTTTTCCACAGCCTGCGCGGCCTCGGCCTCGAACTCGGCGCGATCTCGCTGGCCACGGTGCCGGTCACCGCGACCTGGCTCGGCCTTGCGCTGTGGCTGGGGCGCGAGCAGGAACACCGCGCTGCGCCAAATCCGACATCCACCAAGGAGAGGCCATGAAATCCCCGCACTTCAAAACCCGCCGCGACCTGCTGAAGCTGGGCGCCAAACTCGGCGCCGGCCTTGGCGCACTCGCCATCGCGCCGCAACTCGCCGCCCAGGCCAAACCCGCACCGCTGCTCAGCCGCAAAATCCCGAAAAGCGGGGAACTGCTGCCGGTGATCGGGCTGGGCACCGCGATCATTTTCGACATCGGCAACGACCTCGAAAAACGCACCGAACGCACCGAAGTCATCCGCACCCTGCTCGACGGCGGCGCGCGGATGATCGACACCGCGCCGTCCTACGGTACGGCTGAATCAGTGGTCGGGGACCTGCTCGCCGCGGCAAAACTGCGCGACCGGGTTTTTTTGGCGACCAAGGTGCGCTCCAACGACAACGAGGCCTTTGCCGCGCAGATGAAACAATCGCAGCAACGCCTGCACTCGCCAAAAATCGACCTGATGCTGATGCACAACGTCGGCTTCCTCGACCGCGGCATGGTCGCCTCACAGCTCGCCATCGTGCGCGAATGGAAACAGCAGGGCCTGTTCCGCTACATCGGTGTCACCCACTCGCAGGACCAGCCGCGCGCCAACGAGCGGCTGATCGAAATCATGCGGCAGGACAAGATCGACTTCATCCAGGTCAACTATTCGATGGCCGAGCGCAGCGTCGAGGACCGGCTGCTGTCGGCCGCAGCCGACACCGGCACCGCGCTGATGTGCAACCTGCCCTTCGGGCGGGCACAGCTGTTCCGTGCGGTGAAGGGCAGGACGGTGCCGGACTGGGCCGCCGAATTCGACGCCACGACCTGGGGCCAGTTCTTCCTGAAATACCTGCTCGCCAATCCCGCGGTCAACGCCGTGATCCCCGGCACCGACAAGGTTGAATACATGCTCGACAACCTGAACGCCGGCCGCGGCCGGCTACCGGATGCGGCGATGCGCAAGCGCATGGTGGCGCACATCGACGCGATACTGTGATCCGCTAGGCCAGCTTCACCGGCCGCACCGCGACGCGGTCTTCGCTGATGCGCTGATTCAGCAGGTTGACGCAGGCAGCCACGACATCCAGCGTCGGCGTCGCAGTGCCGGTCATCCGCGACAGTTCGAGCACCGCATTGACGATGGCATCCATTTCCAGCGGACGGCCGGCACGCACATCCTGCAGCGTTGAGGTCGGCAGCGAGGCGCGCTTGGCGGCATCGGCCACCCGCGCCTCGGCATCGATGTCGAGGTGGGTGCCCGCAGCACCCGCCACGGCGACCACTTCGCGCATCAGCGCCACCGCCAGCGGCCGCGTGCCCGGATAAGCGGCGGCCTCGCGCGCGGTGGACTGGGTGATCGCACCCAGCGTGTTCCACACCGCGTTCGACAGCAGCTTGGTCCACTTCACCTTGCGGATGTCGTCCGACACCTTGCCCGGCCAGCCGGCGCGGGTGGCGATCGCGGCAATCGCTTCGAGCCGCGGCGTGATGCGGTTGTCGATTTCGCCGATGACCAGTGCGTCGGTGTCGCCGTCGGGCAGGCGCACATGGCCCGGTGCCACGAGGTCGGCCGGTTTCAGCGCGGTGCCGCCGATGATCATCTGCGGCGGGAAACTGCGCGCGAGCACGCCATCGGGGTCGAGCACCTTGATCGGCGCGTCGCGCCATTTCGATTCGATGCCCTGGAAGTACCACCACGGCAGGCCGTTCTGCGGAAACACCAGCACGCCATCCTTCGCCACCAGGCTGCGCAGGTGCTGCGCCACCGGCGCGATCTGCTGCGACTTCAGCGTGACAAAGATCAGGTCGTACGGGCCCTGCTCCTCGCCGGGCCTGCACACACGCACCTTCACCGGATCGGGCACGCCGCTCTTCGGGCCTTCGAGGATCAGTCCGCGGCTGGCGAGTGCTTCATACTGCGCGCCGCGCGCGACCAGCGTCACATCCTCACCGGCCAGCGTCAGCCGGCCGCCAAAAAATCCGCCGATCGCGCCGGCGCCATAGACCAGAATTTTCATGGGATTCCCGAAGAGGCGCAGGGCATGGACGCCACTACGAATTTGATTGTAAGTATTTGTTTTTATTAACTATTTTTTTGACACCAGATGCTCCAGCGCCCGCGGCAGAGCGGCATCGGCCACTGCCGCCAGTTCATCCGCGCTGCGGTTCTGCACCGGATGCGGAACATACACCACCGCGGGCTCGAAGCCGAGTGCGCGGCTCTGCACCGCAACCGCGTCACGGAACTCGGCAGTCACGATCGACACACCGGGCAATCCCTTCGCATCGAAGGTCATCAGGTCGTGCAGACTGCACGACGTGCACGAACCTCAGTCGGAAAGCCCGATCAGCACCACGTCGGCTTCGGCGACCACGCGCTCGACGATGTCCGCCGAGGCCACCTTGGCATTGGTCGGCTTGCCGAAGCGTTTGCTGCGGATGCCGCGTTCGGTGAGGCGTTGCTCGATGCGGTTGAGGAATTCGTCGCTGCGTGTCTTGCCGATATCGAACAGGCCGACGGTCAGGCCATCGAGGCTGGCCGGCGGCGCACGGCGCGCGCGTTTCACCGCCGATGTCTCGGCCGTGGGGTCCCGCAGGTAAGGCAGCGTCATTCTCGGATCTCCTTGGTCACCGGTTGCAGTTCGGTACGGCTGCGCCCGGCCAGCCAGCCCGGCAGGATCGCCGAGAACAGGCCGGCCGCGCCGCCGGCGCGCACCACCATCAAGCCATCTTCATGGAATTTCGGCACCTGCTCGCCGGCGCGGCTCGCGGGGATGCCCTCACCCACACCATCGGCGCCGGCCACCAGTTCAGCGCCGGGACGGATCGTCGCTTCATACAGCGCAGCTTCGATGTGCGTACGGTCCCAGCCCGCATCACGATAGATGCCGTAATGCTCGGGCGACAGCACGACAATGACACGCGCCGACTGCACCAGCTTGGGATGACCGATCTTCACCAGCGACATGGCAAAGGACTGGGTCAGCGCCTCGGGCGTGCGCGAACGCTGATCGACAAAGGCCTCGGGGCCGTGGCCCTGGAACAGCGTCACCGCGGATTTGCCGGGGGCGATGCCGCGCGCCTGCGCCAGCGGCTGCCAGGCCGGATCGGATTCATCCTCGGCAAAACACAGCGTGTATTTGCTCGGCGCGCCCAGCGTCGAACGGTCGATCTCGCCGGGCCGTCCGCCGCCGACATTGCGCACGATCAGGTTCAGCGCACGTCCGATGGTGGCATTGGCGCGGTTGCCCTGGCCCAGCGCATTGATGCCGCTGTTCATGCCGATCTTTTTCGTGATCGGGCCGTTGACGATGATCACCGGCGATGAGAAATAGGTGGTGGCGAGCACGCCGTGCAGCGTGAACACCGGCTCCAGCGCGGCCTCGATCGCCGCCAGCAGCACCGGCATGTATTCCGGTCGGCAGCCGGCCATCACCGCATTGATCGCGACCTTCTCGATGGTGCACGGCGCGAGGTTGGGCGGGATGTTGCCGACGAGTTCATCGGGCCGGCGCGCTGCGCCCTTCAACATCGCGATCACCCGCTCGTCGGTGGGCGGCGTCACCGGCAGGCCGTCGCTCCAGCCGCGCTCGAAGCAGACCTCGATCGGGTCCGTGCCTTCGCCGTATTCGATCTTGCGCGAGGCAAGCCAGGTCTTGCCCAGGTGCCGCGCTTCCAGCTTCTCGGCCACCCCGGGCTCGAGTGAGCGGGAGCCTCATCCCGGCCGCATGGCCGGCAGATGCGCACCCAGCCCCTGCAGCCCCGTCAGCCGCTGCCAGGCGGCGCGATCCCAGCCCATCACCCGCTCGGTCTCGCGGCCGTTCTCGATGCGCAGCAGCGTCGGCATCGCCTCGATGTTGCTGAGCCAGGACAGGTCGAGTTCACGGTCATCGATCACGGTCGCCACACCGCGCGGGAACGCAGGATCGTCCTGTGACACCACATGAAAATCCGGCACCCGCTGCGCGACCTCGCGGATTTCCGCCTCGATCAGCTCGCAGGTCGGGCAACTGCGCTTCACAAACACCACGAGGCCCTCGGGCAATGACGTTCTGGACAAGGCGGGGACTCCATGTGTCAGTCAAAAAGCGGAAGCTCCATTCTGCTACGCTCACGCTCCATGCTCAACCACAAAACCACCCTCCACGGCCTGATCGCCCCGCTGGCACTGCTGTTCGCAGGCGGCTGTGCCTCCTACGAGTGGCACAAGGACGGCACCAGCGCCGCCGAAACACAGCAGCTGCTGGCTCAGTGCAGTGCCCAGGCTCGTGCAGAGGCCGCACGTCATCCATCAGCCGCTGCGGCGGTCCCCAATCTCACCGTTGATGGCCAGGGCCGCGTCATCGCCACCCAGCCCCAGCGCAACGACAGCGAACGCCTGCTGCTCGAACAAAACATGACGCGCCGCTGCATGACCGCCAACGGCCACACCCTGCGCCGCAGCGACGCAAGCCCGCCATGAAACCGGTATCCATCGGACGCCGCCGGCTGCTGCAGGCCGCTGCCGCCGGCACCATCAGCCTGACCATGAATCCCGCAATCGCCGCAACCACGCCACTGATCACCCGTCCGATTCCCTCCAGCGGCGAACGCCTGCCGGTGATCGGGCTCGGTACCTATCAGGTGTTCGATGTGCCCGAGTCACGGCTCGCCGCCACCGAGCTGCAGGCGGTGCTGCGCCGCTTCGGTGAACTCGGCGGCAAGGTCATCGACTCCTCGCCGATGTATGGCCATGCCGAGGCCGCCACCGGCACCCTCGCCACCGCACTGAAGCTGCGGCCAAAACTGTTTTACGCCACCAAGGTCTGGACCAGCGGCCGCGACGCGGGCATCCGCCAGATGGAAGAGTCCTTCCGGCTGATGCAGACCAAGACCATCGACCTGATGCAGGTGCACAACCTGCTCGACCTCAAAACCCATCTGCCGGTACTGCGTGACTGGAAAAAATCCGGGCGCATCCGCTACCTCGGCATCACCCACTACCACGCCGGCACCCATGCCGAGCTTGAACGGCTGGTGAAAAGTGGTGACTTCGATTTTGTGCAGTTCAACTATTCGCTCGATGAACCCGAGGCTGAGGCGCGGCTGCTGCCGGCCTGCGCCGATGCCGGCGTGGCGACGCTGATCAACCGCCCCTTCTCGCAGGCGGGGCTGTTCGGCCGCGTGCGCGGCAAACCGCTGCCACCGTGGTGCGCCGAGATCGACTGCAACAGCTGGGCGCAGTTTTTCCTGAAGTGGATCGTCAGCCATCCCGCGGTGACCTGCGCGATACCCGGCACCGGCCGCGTCGCGCACATCGAGGACAACCTCGCCGCCGCCACCGGCCGGCTGCCCGACGCCGCAACGCGCAAAAAGATGGGCACCTGGTTCAACGCTCTATGACCGCTGCAAGCATGATGCAGCGCGCCCTGCTGCTCTGCGCACTGTCAATGCTGCTAGGCAGCTGCAGCATGATCCGGGTCGGTTACGGCCAGATCGACACCGTCGCGGGCTGGATGGTGCAGGATTATTTCGAGCTCGAACCTGCGCAGCGCGATGTCTTCAACAACCGCTTCCAGCGCCTGCACCAGTGGCATCGCCGCGAACAACTGCCTGAATACGCGCGGTTTTTCGGCGAAGTGCGCGACCGCGCGCAAAAAGGCATGCGCAGCGAGGACGTGCAGTGGCTGGTCGACGGCATCAAGGCGCGTTTTGCCATCATCGCCGCGCGTGCAGCGCCCGATGCCACGGAACTGCTCGCCGACCTCACGCCGGCGCAGATCGAGGCATTGCGCAAGCGTCTCGATGCCAACAACCGCAAGTTCATCCGCGAACACCGTCTCGACCAGCCTCCGGCCGCGCGCAAGCAGGCCCAGCAGCGCCGCCTGCTGTCGCAAATCAAGGACTGGGTCGGCCCGTTGTCCGCGGAACAGGAAACACGCGTCATCGCGCTGATCCAGCCACTGCCGCTGACCGAAAGCCTGCGTCACGAAGACCGACTGCGCCGGCAGAAGGAATTCTTCACGCTGCTCGAACAGCGCGGCAACCGCGCGGTATTCGCGCCGCGGCTGCGCGACTGGCTGATCAACTGGGAAAACGGCCGCAGTCCCGAACTTGCGCGCGGCATGGACGAAGGCTGGCGCAAACGCGCCGATTTCTACGCTGCGGTGGACAAGCTGCTCACCCCGGAGCAGCGCAGCCACTTCACCGGCCGCCTGCAGGACTACATCGAGGATTTCCGCGAGCTGGCCACACGTGGCGGCGGGAGTAATAACAACAGCGGCGGTTGATAGAATCGGCCCACACCGATTCCGCGATCAACATCATGCCCAGCCACCCGCACCCGCTAGCCTCCAAACTGCCGAAGGTCGGCACCACCATCTTCACCGTGATGTCGCGGCTCGCCGCCGAGCACAACGCGATAAACCTGTCGCAGGGCTTTCCCGACTTCGACTGCGCGCCGGAACTCAAGGCGCTGCTGGCCCAGCACATCAACGCCGGCCGCAACCAGTATCCGCCGATGGCCGGCATCCCCGCGCTGCGCGAAGCCATCGCCGACAAGATCGCCACGCTCTACGGCACAAGCTACGACGTCGAGCAGGAAATCACCGTCGTGCCCGGCGCCACCTATGCCATCTACACCGCCTGCGCCGCGCTGATCCGCCCCGGTGACGAAGTCATCCTGTTCGAGCCGGCCTATGACAGCTACGCGCCGGCGGTGGAAGTGCATGGCGGCGTGCCGGTGTATCTGCAGTTGCGCTACCCCGACTACAGCATCGACTGGCAGGCGGTGCAGGCGGCGATCACGCCGAAGACGAAACTCCTGATCATCAACACCCCCAACAATCCGACCGCCACCGTGCTATCGGCAGAAGACCTGCGCATGCTCGAAGGCACGCTGAGCAACACCAACATCGTTGTCATCAGCGACGAGGTCTATGAACACATCGTCTTTGACGGCCACCAGCACCAGAGCGTCGCGCGTTTCCCGGGCCTGGCCGAGCGCAGCTTTGTCGTATCGTCTTTCGGCAAGACCTACCACGTCACCGGCTGGAAAACCGGCTACGTCGCCGCACCCAAGGAACTGATGGCCGAATTCCGCAAGGTCCACCAGTTCAACGCCTTCGTCGCCAACGGCCCGCTGCAATATGCCTTTGCCGATTACATGAAGAACAGGGACGCCTACCTCGAACTGTCGGCCTTCTATCAGAAGAAACGGGATTTCTTTCTGGACGGATTAAAAGGCTCGCGCTTCAAACCTCTGCCCTCGCGCGGCACCTTCTTCCAGAACCTCGCCTATGACGCGATCAGCGACGAGAAAGATACCGACCTTGCGGTGCGGCTGACGAAGGAGAAAGGCATCGCCTCGATTCCGGTGTCGGTGTTCTACCGCCAGCCGCCGGTGCATCGCGTACTGCGCTTCTGCTTTGCCAAGTCGGAGGCGACGCTGGCGAAGGGGGCGGATATACTCAGCCAACTTTGAATAAAAATCAATAAAAACAACAATTTAATGATCTATCAGCCTGCTGTCATTCCGACATAAACATATATGACGGCGATACAAATCCCCGTCACCTTCATGCTGAACACCCGGTTCCGCCGCAGCAAATCGCCGAACGGCAGCCCGTAACGCCCCGCCATGCCGAGCATGGTGTTGGACATCGGGCAGGCGGTGAGGCCGACACCCCAGCTCATCAGGAAAGTCATCGCCAGCAGGGTCTGGTCAGGTTGCAGCGGAAGGATCCACGGGCCGAGCACCGACACCAGGATGATCGGGTGCAGACCCAGCCAGGCGGCGACGTTCATCAACACCAGCACCACGCTCGCCTCGAAAGCACCGAAGTTCGAGAACGGCAGCTTGAGATCAAGCACGTCGATGGCGCCGTTCATGCCCGCCGACAGAAAGCCCGCGGCGAGGAACAGCGTCAGCTCGCCGTTCATCGCCGGCAGCCGCGCGCGGCCGTGGCGCTGCAGGATCACGGCGGTGGCATCGCCTTCGCGTAGCAGCAGGGTCAGCAGCGTCACCAGCAGCGCCATCGCCGCGATCACCGCCAGCACCGGCCACGCCGGCTGCCATTCATGGATGGCGAGCACGCTCACCGCCAGCACCGCCGGCACCCACAGCGCCTCGAGGTGCAGCGGGTAACCGACAAAATCGCGGGCGCCACTGTATTTCGCCGAGGTCAGTGTCAGCCAGGTGACGGTCATGCCGGCCGCGGCCACCGGCAGGCCCCACAGGATGAGCTGGGTCAGGCTCGCCGCAGGTGCCACGGTCAATGCCGCGGCCATGGCGCCGTAGAACGGCGACCACGCGGCGCCAACGATGAAGGCCTGCGACAGCGCCATCGCCTGCGGCAGGCTCAGTTTGCTGCGTGCGCTGAGGCGGTCTGCGAAAATCGCCACCGCCGAATAATTGATCACCGCGCCGAAGAGGTGCACACCGAGCATGGTCTTGGCGAGCGCGCCACGGCCCTGCTCCGGCGACTCGGCCGACTGCTGGCGCCCGACGGCAATCAGTTGCAGGAAGGACACCGCGATCAGCATGCCGGCCAGCGGTACGTTCTGGGTCAGCGCAATTTCGATCAGGCCGCGCACGCCCTGCGTCATGCTCCAGGCAATGCCCGCGACGCCGAGCCCGGCAAGGATCAGCACCAGCCGCAACTGGTGGCGCGGCAACCGCGGCAGCAGCAGCAGGCAGGCGCACCAGGCGATAACACCGGTGATCCACGCCGGATAGCCCGGCAGCCAGACCGCGACGATCACCAGCACGACGACGGAGAAATAGAGCCAGGCGGCGACGGAATCGCGAATTGAAGCGAGGGTGTTCAACTTCAAATTACCCGGAGGCAGTCATTCCGGGCGCGCCCCGGTGGAAGTCCCCTTGGGGGGCGCCGGAATCCAGGGAAAAACCCCTGCAAGGTCCTGAATTACGGATCGCACGCAGCGCATCCGAAGTGACGGAAAGAAAACCTGGGTGATCAGCAACAATCACCCAGGAAACATTACAGCACGCCCGACAGACCGCCGTCGACGTTGATGCAGCAGCCGGTGACATAACTCGCGGCATCGGAGGCAAGGAAGGCGATGACGTTGGCCACCTCGGCCGACTCACCCATGCGCCCCATCGGCACGGTCTTGCCGGTGTCGAGATAATGCTGCTCGACCGGTTTGCCGCTTTTGGCGGCGCGGCGTTCCTGCTGCATGGACTTGATCTTGCCCACGGCGACCACGTTGACCAGGATGTTGTGCGGCGCAAGTTCCTTCGACAGACCCTTGGCCAGCGCGAGGCCCGCAGCGCGGCTCACCGTGGTCGGGAACATCGCGGCACCGGGCTGCTTGGCGCCGACCATGTTCAGGTTGATGATGCGGCCGCCGCCGGCCTTCTTCATGTGCGGCAGCGCGGCGCGGGTGGTGCGCACATGCGCCATCACCTTGATTTCGAGGTCCAGCTTCCATGCCGGATCAAGCACCTTGTCGAAGGGATCCTGACCGGTGCCGCCGGCGTTGTTGACGACGATGTCGAGGCGGCCGAAATGTTTGGCGGCGGCATCAATGAAATTCTCCAGCTCACCCTCTTTCGAGGCGTCGGCCACGATGCCGATCACATCGCCGCCCTGTTTCTTTAAATCAGAAACGAAGGCGTCGATCAGTTCGGCGCGGCGCGCGCACAGCGCGACTTTTGCACCCTCGGCGACCAGCCGTTCAACGGCGGCCTTGCCGATACCCTCGGTGCCACCGGTTACCGCGGCAACCTTGCCTTTGAGTCCGAGTTCCATTTTGTGAGCCCTTTCAAATGACGTTGGCAGTTCGCAAAGGTGGCGATTGTGACACAAGCCCCGCAGCCGGGTTAGACTGCGCCGCCATGAATATCGCCATCCCCGACGACTACCACAAGCTGGTCCGCACACTGGACTGCATCGGCCTGCTCAAAGGCCACGAAGTACACACTTTCAATGATGCCGCACCGCCCACCGCCCGGCTCATCGAACAGTTACGTAATGCCGAGATCATCGTGCCGATCCGCGAGCGTACACGCTTCACGCGCGAGATCATCGAAGCCCTGCCAAAGCTGAAAATGTTCAGCCAGACCGGACGCAGTTGCCACCACATCGACCTCGATGCCTGCAATGAGCTCGGCATCGCGGTGGCCGCCGGCAGCCATGCCTCGCCGTACACCGTAGCCGAACAGACCTGGGCAATGATCCTCGGCAGCCTGCGCGAGATTCCCGCTGAAACCGCGCTGATGAAAGCCGGACAGTGGCGCAGCCGCTTCAGCTTCGGGCTGAAAGGCCGCACGCTGGGTGTCTATGGTCTGGGCACCATCGGCAGCCTGGTCGCCGCCACCGGCGCCAGCTTCGGCATGCGCGTGCTGGTCTGGGGCCGCGACAAGTCACTCGCCGAAGCGCGGGCCTGCGGTTATGAAACCGCCGCGAACCGTGAGGATTTTTTTGCGCAATCGGATGTGCTGGTACTGATGGTGCGGCTGTCAAAGGAAACCCGCGGCCTGGTCAGCGCGCAGGATCTGGCGCGGATGAAACCGACCGCGCTGCTGGTCAACACCGCGCGTGCCGAACTGATTGCGCCGGGTGTGCTCGAAGCCGCGCTGAAGGCCGGCCGACCCGGTTACGCCGCCATTGATGTCTACGAAAACGAGCCGGTACTCGGTGGCAAACATCCACTGCTCGAACTCGAAAACGTCCTGTGCACCCATCACAGTGCCTGGCTGGAGCGCGAGACCTACGAACTGTATTTCGGCGAGGCTTTCGCCAACGCCGCGGCGTTTGCGGCAGGCCAGACACTCAAGCTGGTCAACAACCCGCGCTAGCAAGCTCAGGCCGCAGCACCAGCCGACCCTGCATCCTCTTCCACCAGCCTGACCTGGTTTCGCCCGGCTTCCTTGGCCCTGTACAGGGCGGCGTCGGCACGCAGCAGTGAGGCATCAGCCGATTCATCGGTGGGCCGCATCGCGGCGACGCCGATGCTCACCGTGACCGCGATCGCCTTGCCCTCGAAAACGATCGCTGCGGCGGCGATCTTGCGGCGCAGGCGTTCGGCAAATTCACGCGCCGATTCCGCCGCAGCACCGGCGAGAATCACCGCGAACTCCTCTCCGCCCAGCCGCGCGCACAAGTCGACGCGGCGCGGCTCCTCGCGGATCAGTGTCGCCACCTGACGCAGCACCTCGTCGCCGGCGGCGTGGCCGTTGGTGTCATTGATGCGCTTGAAGTAATCAAGGTCAAGCATCAGCACTGCCACCTGCTGGGTGTCAAAGCGGCGCAGGCGCGCATATTCCTCCTCGAGGCGCGTCATGAAGGTGCGGCGATTGGGCAGACCGGTCAGCGAATCGGTGGCAGCCAGCGCCTGGAGCTCCTGCTCGAGACGTTTCCTCTCGGTGATGTCCTCGACCAGCCGCAGGAAGTACAGCGGCTCGCCGGTGTAGTCGCGCACCAGTGAAACGGTGCGGTTGACCCAGATCACCTGGCCGTCCTTGCGCACATAGCGCTTCTCGGCGGCATGACTGTCGATTTCGCCCGACAGCAGCTTGTCGCGGAACTGCGGTTCATCGCCGCGATCCTCGTGGTGTATCACCTCCCACACCGGCTTGCCGAGCAGTTCCTGGCGGGTATAGCCGAGCATCTCGCAAAACGTGCGATTGACGGCGATATAGCGCCGCTCGAGCGAAGAATGGCAGATGCCGATTGCAGCCTGCTCAAAGGTGGCACGAAACCGCGCCTCGCTGGTGGCGAGCTTGATCGCAGCGCGTTCCTGGCGGTGCACCGCGACCACAAGCACGGTGGTGAAACCGAAGATCACCATGGTGATCAGCGAGGCGACGAAGTAATCGCGGTTGCGGTTGCGGGTGACATCAGCCAGCACCTCGGCGCGCGAGGCTCCGACCGCCACCACCAGCGGATAGCCGGAGAGCGTACGGTAGCTGACATAGCGCGGGATGTTGTCCACACTGCCCTGGCTGACAAAGCTGCCGAACTCGCTGCGCGCCTGCTCACGCAGCAGCGTGCTGTCGCCGAGGTCCTCGCCAAAGGATAACTGGTTGCCGACACGGCGCGCGCGCGACACGCCATCAAGCCCGGTGAGCAGCACCAATCCCTGCGAACCAAGGTCGATCTTTCGGTAAAAACGTGCGAAATAACCGGGATCCACCGACAGCACCACCACGCCGCCGAAGGTGCCGTCAGGCTTGAGCAGCGGCCGGCTCAGCGGTATCTGCCAGGCATCGGACAGGCGGCCCGCCACCGGTACGCCGACATGCAGCACATCACGGTCGCGGCGCGTCTGGTGCACGCGAAAAAACTCTAGCTCGGCGTAATTGGCCACAGGCATTCTGCGGTTGCTCAGCACCACGTTGCCGCGCTCATCGGTGATGCTGATCGAGCTCGACAGCCGTTCGTCGATGATGCCGTCCTCGATGTAGCGGCTGATATCCAGCCCGCGGCCAAGGCGGCGGTATTCCTGGCGCACCACCATCAGCGCACTGTCAAGCCCTGCGAGTGTGCGTACGACATGCTCCTCGTAGGCCACCGCGAGGTTGGAGTTCTGCTTCACCGCCGCCGCGGCGGCCTCATCGCGCTCGGCACGTTCCTCGGTCCACACCACGCTCCACAACACGCCGATCAGGATCAGACCGAAGGCCACCACTGCTATCGACATGCCGACACCGCGGCCGTCGATGCCCATCAAGGTTCTGCGCATGCGGTCGGCGAATGCCATCACTCAGGCCTCCCGCCAGCGGCCATCGGTGCAGACCGCGGCGCCGAGGCGTTCGAGGCGGATCAGCGAGGCATGCAGCGAGCGCATCGCCACCGGATGGATGCGCGCCGGCACATCGTCATAGGCATGGGTGACCAGCACATCCAGCGGCGCCGGACCGGCAATGCGCAGCGCGGCGCGCACCTTGTCCTCGCGTTTCATGCGGTGCGCGACCAGGCGACGGACTTCGTCACCCGGTGTCGTGATGACATGGCCGTGGCCGGGCGCAAAATGGGTCACCGGCAGATCCAGCAGGCGCCGCAGTGAATCGAGATAGGCCTGCATGTCGCCGTCGGGCGGAGAGATGACCACGGTCGAGCCCTGCATCACATGGTCACCGGTGAACAGCAGGCCGCGATCCTCGAGCAGGTAACACAGATGGTTCGAGGCATGGCCGGGCGTGTGCACCGCGCGCAGCCGGAACTTGCCGCAGTCAACCGCATCGCCATCACGCAAAACACGGTCCGGCCTGAAGGTTTCATCCTGCCGGCCGTCGCCGGGGGTCACACCATGGCCCAGCAGTTGCGCGCCGGTGGCGGCCTTCAATGTACTCGCCAGCGGGGAATGGTCGCGGTGGGTGTGCGTGCAGAATATCCAGCGCAGGCGTTTGCCGGCGGCGGCGAGCAGCACGTCGCGATGGGTGTCGAGGTCGGGACCGGGATCGATCAGCGCGAGTCCGTCGTCACCTTCCGCCTCGCCGATCAGATAGGCATTGGTGCCGGGGCCGGTCATCACGCCGGGATTGGGCGCGGTGATGCGGCGTACGCCCGGCGCGATGGTGTCGACCTCACCGGGAACGATTTTGTCCGCGTTCAGTTCTGCCATGCCCCTGCACCTTCGGCGGTGCCCGCTTCTTCGTAACCCGTTTCGCCGGGCAGGATGCGCCGCCCGTCCCTGGCGATGCGCGGCATCAGTGCCTGCACATTGCCCTGCACCGTGGCCAGGCTGCGGCGCAGGGTCGCCACACTGTCGCAGGTGGCGAAAGTTTCCAGCGTGCGAACGGTCGGCGTACGCATTTCGAATGAACCGCGCGCATGCAGCGACAATGCTTCAGCGGGACTGATCCAGGTCGCGGCGATGGTTTCGTGATCGTCGTGCAGCGGCTCCTGTCCGGGCGGTGCCTCGGCCATGAAGAAGCGCGTGTCGTAACGGCGCGGCGCGGTGACCGGCGTGATCCAGTGCGCGAAATAGGTCAACTGGTCTGCGGCCAGTTGCAGACCTTCCTCGCGCAGCAGGTCGGCGAACCCGAGTTCACCGGCATTCAGGCGCCGCCGGTGTTCATCAAAACGCTGTTGCGTCGCGGCTTCGCTGAATGCCAGTGGCTGGCCGCGGGCGTCACGCGCCATCAGCAGACCAGCTTCTTCAAAGGCTTCGCGGATCGCCGCGGCCCAATAGCCGATGCCGTCACAGCCGAGACCCAGTGCCGCGCTGGCCGCATGATCCTCGAGACATTTACATAAGCCATTGTTTTTAAAAGATAAATCCTCCAGATCCAGACCGCCGCCGGGAAACACATACATACCCGGCACAAAACCCGATTTGAGATTGCGGCGCATCATAAGCACTTCGATGCTGCCGCCGGCATCGCGCACCACGGTCACAGTGGCCGCAGGCAGTGCAGGCGCCACCGTTTGCGGTGCCGCCGGATGCCGGGACTGTTGCTGATCACTCACTGGTCGTCTTTTTCATTTTTTAGCGGGGGAGGCCAGCAGCTTGATCAAGCTGCTGGTATCGAGCTTACCACCGCCAAGTTGCTGGACGCGGGCGTAGAACTGGTCAATCAGCGCGGTTGCCGGCAGTTGCGCGCCGTTGCCGCGCGCCTCATCCATGGTGATGCGCAGATCCTTGCGCATCAGGTCCACCGCGAAGCCGAAATCAAAACGGTCATCGACCATGGTCTTGCCGCGATTCTCCATCTGCCAGGAATTCGCCGCGCCCTTCGAAATCACATCCACCACCAGCTTGGCATCAAGGCCGGCATGCAGCGCGAAGGCCAGGCCTTCGGCAAGACCCTGCACCACACCGGCGACACAGATCTGGTTGACCATTTTTGTTTTCTGGCCGGCACCGGCGGGCCCCATCAGCGTCACCGCGCGTGAGTAGTGGCGCAGCAGCGGTTCGGCACGCTTGAAGGCGGCCTCGTCACCACCAGCCATCACCGTCAGCGCACCATTCTCGGCACCGGACTGGCCGCCGGACACCGGTGCATCAAGAAAATGCAGGCCCGCCTTGCGCGCGGCGGCGTGCAGCTCGACCGCGAGTGTCGCCGAGGCCGTGGTGTGATCAACAAAGATGGCGTCTTTCGCCATCGCCGAAAAAGCGCCCTGCGCACCGGTGGTCACCTCGCGCACATCGGCATCGTTGCCGACACAGCAGCACACCAGCTGCGCGCCCTGCACCGCCGCTGCCGGTGTCGCGGCGATACGGCCGCCATGTTTTGCGGCCCAGGCTTCCGCCTTTGCCGCACTGCGGTTGTAAACGGTGACGTGGTGCCCGGCCTTGGCCAGATGTCCGGCCATCGGCCCGCCCATCACGCCGACTCCGATGAATGCAATGTTCATGACGCCTTCCTGTGCAAGAAATGGGTGCTGCTAAAACATCAACTATAGCCGTCACCTTTCGCCGCGACTGTAATTCAGCGATATAACTCCAGACACTTGATTCAACATGGTTGCATTTTGAAACAAGAATCATTATTATTGATAGCTATTCACTATAATTTTATTGTTTAAATTCAATTATTTAACATTTTAATGGTTGATGAGACACCACCAATGCTGTCCGGCCTGTTGGCCCGATTCAGCTGGAATCCGGGACTGTGGACTGCCGCAGTGCTGCATCTGGCAGTGCTTGCCCTGCTGCTGAGTCACGCCCCGGTGCGCGAAGCCATCAGCGAGGCCACGCCATTGATGGTCAGCCTGCTGCCGGGGCCACCCGCGGTGAAACCGACCGAATTGCCGAAACCGAAACCCGTCGCCAGACAAACGCCGCAGCCGACCCAGCCACAGCCGGTGCTGGCAGCTGCAACACAAGCCGCGCCCCAGGCCACCTGGGTCGCGCCGCAGGCGGAACCGCGCGCGCTCGAACCGCTTGCCGCCGCGGCGCCACCCGCACCGGCGGCTGTCGCCCCGCCGCGCTTCGACGCCGAGTATCTGAACAACCCTCCGCCGCAATACCCCGCGGTATCACGCCGCCTTGGCGAACAGGGCCGCGTGATGCTGCATGTGCTGGTCAGCGCCGCCGGCCTGCCACTGGAAGTGCGGCTGCGCACTTCCAGCGGCTTCGAGCGGCTTGATGCCGCGGCACTCGAAACCGTGAAGCAATGGAAATTTGTCGCCGCCCGCCAGGGTGACACCGCAGTCAGCGCCTGGGTGCTGGTGCCGATCGCGTTTTCAATCAGGAGCTGAAACATCTTGGACATTCCGCAAACACTGGCAGCACAAGCCACTGAACCCCGGACGCTGGGCCTGATGCATTTCCTGGCGCAAACAGACGCCGTCGGCGGCACCCTGCTCGCCGTGCTGTTGCTGATGAGTGTGATCACCTGGGCGCTGTTCATCAACAAGGTCATCGCGCAATGGCGCACCGCCAGCCGCAGCCGCAGATTCCTTTCGGCTTTTGCACAGGCCGGCGAAGACCTGAATCAGGTCAACGCAGCCATCGACAACGGGGAGCCGTTTTCGCGCCTGACGCGGCGCACGCTCGACGCCGCGCGCCTCGCCGCCGCGCAAAGCCCGGCGCTGCGTGACGAGCTGCTCACGCGCAGCATCCGCCGCGCGATTGCCGAGGAATCACATCGCTGCGAATCCGGCCTGACCGTACTCGCCTCGATCGGCAGCACGGCTCCCTTCATCGGCCTCTTCGGCACGGTGTGGGGGGTGTATCACGCGCTGATCAACATCGGACTCAGCGGCCAGGGCACGCTGGACAAGGTGGCCGGCCCGGTGGGCGAGGCGCTGATCATGACCGCGCTCGGGCTGGCGGTGGCGATTCCCGCGGTGCTCGGCTACAACTACCTGATACGCCGCAACCGCACCCAGCTCGCGTCACTCGACAGCCACGCCCACGACCTGCAGCTGATGATCCTCACCGGCCGCAGCCTGCGCGCCGTCGCCTGATACCACGGAGCCCGCACATGACATTCTCCGACCCAGGCACTGGCAGCGACGGCGCGCCACTGCCCGAAATCAACATGGTTCCGCTGATCGACGTGATGCTGGTACTGCTGGTGATTTTCATCATCACCGCGCCGCTGCTCACTCACGCGGTCAAGGTCGACCTGCCCAAGGCCTCCAGCCAGGTCAACCAGACCAGGCCCGACAACATCCAGATCGGCATCGACCGCAACGGCGTGGTGTTCTGGAACGGCGAGATCGTCGACGAATCCGCGCTGCGCTCGCGCATGCGCGCGGTTGCGGGACAAAACCCGGCGCCGGAGCTGCACCTGCGCGCCGACGGCGAAGTCGCCTACCGCAACGTGGCCCGCGTGATGGCCGATGCCGCGAAACACGGCCTGACCAGAATCGGCTTTGTCACCGACCCGAGCGACCGGAAATAGCCGGGCCACGGCGTCATACGCTACCGCAGCGTGTTGTCGTTTCACCGCCTGCAGCCAAGCATACAACCTCGGCTTGAGCGATTAACTCAGCCCGATCGCCGTATCGCCGTCCCCTACCTGCTCAGTGCGACACCGCTGTCGCCGGAAACCGGGGACGGGATCAAGCCTGGTGTGAAATGGCTGCTCGCACCGGCCGCAACCGCCGGCCACGCCCGGATCACGCTGCGGGACACCGAAGTTTTGCGCCGGGGGGGACGGCATTGCGGATGTCGCGCTCGTTTACGCCGTTGCCGACACAGATATGCAGCGGGTGGCCAGCCATGGAGCAAAATGAGGTGAATGATTTCCAATCAATGACATGATCATTATTTATATAAAGACCAGCCGCATTACAAGAAATAACTAATTGTTTTTAAATGTTTTTTCTATACGGCGCAGCCCGCAGTGGTTGCCTTTGGCGGCTCCTTGAAGGTCTGCGGATCCACACCATTACGGATGGCCGTCATCTCGGCGAGGATCGCCACGGCAATTTCCGGTGGTGTCTTGCTGCCGATCTTCAACCCCACCGGGCCGTGCAGACGGGCAATTTCAGCCTGCGACAAGTCGAACCCGGCAAGGCGCTCGCGCCGTGCATCGTTGTTATTTTTCGAGCCAATGGCGCCGATGTAGAAGGCCGGCGACTTCAGCGCCTCAAGCAGCGCCATATCATCGAGCTTGGGATCATGGGTCAGCGTCACCACCGCGCAATGGCCGTCGAGGTTCATCGCGGTAACCACATCGTCGGGCATGCCGCGCTTCAGTTCCACGCCGGGCACATTGAAGGTGGTGGTGTATTCCTCGCGCGGGTCACAGATCGACACCTGGTAGTCGAGTGCCTGCGCCATCTGCGCCAGATAAGTCGAGAGCTGGCCGGCGCCAATGATCAGCAGCCGCCAGTGCGGGCCGTACACCGTCTGCAGCGTGGTGCCATCGAAGGAAAGCTGGTCCTGCCACTTCGCCTGGCCGGTGGTCGCGCGGCCGCTGGCCATGTCGAGGCGGCGCAGCACCAGCTCGTGGCGTTCGATGCGCGAGAGCAGTTCGTCAAGGTCACTCGCCGCGCCGAGCGGCTCCAGCACCAGTTCCAGCGTGCCGCCGCAGGGCAGGCCAAAACGCTGCGCTTCCTCGGCCGAGATTCCGTATTTGGTGGTCGCCGGCTTGTCCTGGGCCAACCGGCCCTCTTTCACGCGAAGGATCATGTCGTCCTCGACACAGCCGCCGGACACCGAACCTATCACCATGCCGTCGCCGCGAATCGCCGACATCGCGCCTATCGGACGCGGTGCAGAGCCCCAGGTGCGGATCACCGTGGCGAGCACCACACGATGCCCTGCCGCCACCCAGTCACGGGCACCGCGTATCACCTGAAGATCGACACTATCCATCACGAATTCCCCGGCTGAAGATTGATAGTTCTATTGTATCCCGCGTCATGCGGCAACTTGCGGGGCAAGGCATGGGTTAACATCGGCACCGCCAAAACGGAGTGATGCCCCATGGAAATGAACGGCGAACAACTGATCCCCCTGTCGCAGCAGGCGACCTGGGATGCACTGAACGACACCGCGGTGCTGAAGGACTGCATCCCCGGCTGCGATTCGATCGACAAACAGTCGGACACCGAATTCCTGCTGACGATGACCGCGAAGGTCGGCCCGGTCAGCGCCAAGTTCAAGGGCCGCATGCTGCTGGCCGAAGTCGATGCTCCAAACGCCTACACCCTGAGTTTCGAGGGCCAGGGTGGTGTCGCCGGATTCGCCAAGGGCGAGGCCCGGGTCATACTCACGCCGGAGGGCGCGGCCACAAAACTCGGCTACGGCGTCAAGGCCAATATCGGCGGCAAACTCGCCCAAGTGGGCGCACGGCTGATCGACGGTGTCGCCAAAAAAATGGCGGAACAGTTTTTCAGCGCGTTCACCAAACGGGTCAGTCCGCCCGAGGCCTGATGCCGGGCGGTTGCCACCCCGACCTGTTTCAGCCGACGTGTTTGCGCAGGAAGGCCAGCGTGCGTTCGCGCGCGAGTTTCGCGCTGGCCGCATCATAAGAGCCACGCTGGTCGCAGTTGAAGCCGTGGCCCGCAGGGTAGACATGGTGTTCCCACTGCGGGTGCGCGGCCTTGACCTTGGCCACTGCATCCATCGGGATGCCCTGGTCCTTTTCGCCCCAGTGGAACAGCACCGGGCATTTCGCCTGCAGCCCGGCATGGGCGGGAATGCCGCCGCCGTAATGTGGTGAAGAGCAGGAGAGCCCGGCCACTTCGGCCGCCGCCTTCCACGCCACGGTGCCACCCCAGCAGTAACCGACGATGCCGGTCTTGCCGGCACCCTGCAGCGCATGCACAGCCACGGTCACATCCTTGATCGCGTCGTCGAGGCTGGCTTTTTGCATCAGCGCGCGGCTGGCTTCGATCTCGGGCGGGGTGTAGCCGCATTCGTAGCCGCGCTGCACGCGGTCGAACATCGCAGGCGCGATGACCAGGTAACCGTCGGCGGCATAACCGTCAGCCACCGAACGGATGTGGCTGTTGACGCCAAAAATTTCCATCACCACCACCAGCCCGCCGCGCGGCTTGCCCGCGGGCTCCGCCTTGTAGGCCGAAAATTTATGGCCGTCAGCCGCGGTCAGTTCGATCATGCTGCCCATGTGTATTCCTCCGTCCCGTAAATGAATGGCCTTGATTATAGTCAACGCGGGGCAGCCGGGGCGGTCCCGGCCGTACTGTAGACTGCGGCTCTTGTTTCGATATGGAGTGGGCCTGCCATGCTGAAAATCTGGGGACGCGGCAATTCGATCAACGTGCAGAAGGTGCTGTGGACCTGCGCCGAACTCGGCCTGCCCTTCGAACGTATCGATGCCGGCATGCAGTTCGGCGTCAACAACACGCCCGAATTCCGGGCAATGAATCCGAACGGCCTGGTGCCGCTGATCGATGACGACGGCTTCAGACTCTGGGAATCCCATGCCATCGTGCGCTACCTCGCGCGCAAACACGGACTCGGCACGTTGTGCCCGGCCGACCCGCGGCAGGCCGCGGACGCCGACCGCTGGATGGAGTGGTACAGCACCACGCTGTGGAACCACATGAAGCCGGTGTTCTGGATACTGATCCGTACGCCGCCGGAAAAACGCAATATGGCCGAGGTCGAGGACAACCGCGCAAAACTGGCGGGTTATCTGGCGATGGCAGAGACCCACCTCGCCAGCCGCGACCATTTCAACGGCAAGGACTTCACGATGGCCGACATTCCGCATGCGGTTCTCGCCCACCGCTGGTTCAATGTGCCGATCGAACGCCCCGCGCTGCCGAACTACGAACGCTGGTTCAAGACCGTTTCTGCCAGGCCGGGTTTCCAGAAACACTGCGCGGCGCCATTGACGTAAAAAAGTCAAAAACATGGCCACAGAGGGCACAGAGATCACAGATAAAAACCAAAACCGGTTTGTTTTTCTGCCCTTCTCTGTGACCTCTGTGGCTAAAGGTTTTAAGGTTTTCAGCCAATGACAACCCCGCGCAATTTCCGCTATTACGAACTGGTAATGGCGGCCTTTGTCACCGTACTGGTGTGCTCGAACCTGATCGGCCCGGCGAAGATCGCGCAGGTGGACCTGCCGTTGGTCGGGGTGCTGACCTTCGGCGCCGGGGTGCTGTTTTTTCCGATCTCCTATGTCTTCGGCGACATTCTGACCGAGGTCTACGGTTATGCCCGGGCGCGACGGGTGATCTGGGCCGGCTTTGCCGGGCTCGCCTTCGCCTCGTTCATGGCGGCGGTGGTGGTGGCGCTGCCGCCGGCACCGTTCTGGACACACCAATCCGCTTACGAAGTCGCATTCGGCAACGCGCCGCGCGTGGTGGCGGCATCGATGGTGGCCTACTTCTGCGGCGAGTTTGTCAATTCCTTCGTGCTCGCCAAGATGAAAATCGCCACCCAGGGACGCTGGTTGTGGTCGCGCACCATCGGCTCGACGATCTGCGGTGAAGCGGTGGATTCAGCGCTGTTCTACCCGCTCGCCTTTTATGGCGCGGGCATCATCCCCGATGACAAGCTGCCTGCGGTGATGCTGGCGCAGTTTGTCGCCAAGGTCGGCGTCGAGGTCGCACTGACGCCGGTGACCTACAAGGTGGTGGGCTTCCTGAAAAAAGCCGAGCAGGAGGATTACTACGACCGCGATACCCGCTTCACCCCTTTCACGCTGCGCACCTGAATCCCGGCCTCAGTTGCAGCTGCATCAACAGCCCCCCCCTATCACCACCCTTGAAGGTAACGGGCGAAGACCAGCAGAGCGCCGCCGAAAATCAGACCAAAGCCGATCAGCGGTGGGTTCGCCGCGTTCCGCCAGATTGTGGCAATAGATCAGGAACGGCGATGGCGCGTTGAAGAAAGGCAGCTTCTCGAAGCGGATGTCGGCGATCACCTTAAGCCCCAGCGAAACGGCGAGCACAACGAAAGCCAGCGTCAGGGGCAGCGCGGTAAAACCGAGTATGGCACCCAGAAACAGGGCAAAAATCATCGTTGCGGCTCTTTGAACATGCGGGTTGCCATGAACTAAGCGGCCCGCATCGGGGAATTTGCTGGTCAGGGAGGTGGGATTCGAACCCACGACCTCCTGCGCCCAAGGCAGGCGCGCTACCGGGCTGCGCTACACCCTGATTTCGCAGGCGGCATTCTACCGGAACAGCGGGCCGCCGGGCAGCGTCGGTCACCCGACGGGCATCCGCTAGAATCGGCTTCTGTTTTGATCAGACGCGGAACCCCATGAGCACAACCAACTGGCGCAGCCCCACCGTGATCCTGATCTGCGGCGGCCTGATACTCACCATCGCGCTTGGCGTGCGCCACAACTTCGGCCTCTATCTGCAGCCGATGACCGCCGATCTCGGCATCGGCCGAGAAGCCTTCGCCTTCGCGATTGCGATACAGAATCTGATGTACGGCATCTCGCAGCCCTTGACCGGCATGATTGCCGACCGCTACGGCACCGCACGCGTGCTGATCGGCGGCGCCGTCGCCTACGCGCTGGGCCTGTATCTGATGTCGCTGTCTTCCACCGGACTTGAACTCACGCTGAGTGCGGGGCTGCTGATCGGCGCGGCACTGGGCTGCAGCGGATTCTCGATTGTCTTCGGCGTGATCGGCCGCGCGGTGCCCGCGGAAAAACGCAGTGTCGCGCTGGGTATCGCCGGCGCCGCGGGTTCCTTCGGCCAGTTCGCGATCATTCCCTACGGGCAATGGCTGATCAACCAGGTCGGCTGGCAGCAGGCGCTGGCGGTCCTCGCGCTGACCGTGCTGGTGATCCTGCCGCTGGCCGGCGCGCTGGTCGAGAACAAGCAGGCACAGGCGGCCTCGCTGCACAAACAATCCATCGGCGAGGCCCTGCGCGAAGCCGCGGGCCACCGCGGCTATGTGCTGCTGTGCCTGGGCTACAGCGTCTGCGGCTTCCAGTTGCTGTTCATCGCGGTGCACTTTCCGGCCTATCTGGTTGACCAGAGGATGACGCCGGAGACCGGCATGATGGCGCTGGCGCTGATCGGTTTTTTCAACATGATCGGCAGTTTCATCTGGGGCTGGCTGGGCGGACGCCACACCAAGAAATACCTGCTGTCATTGCTCTACTTCATCCGCTCGGTGGTGATCACGCTGTTTGTGCTGCTGCCGGTGTCGCCGCTGACGGTGTATCTGTTCGCCACCGCGATCGGCTTTCTGTGGCTGGGCACGGTGCCGCTGACCAGCGGCCTGATCGCGCAGGTCTTCGGCGTCAAGTACCTGTCGACGCTGACCGGGTTTGCCTTCCTGTTCCACCAGATCGGCAGCTTTGCCGGGGTGTGGATCGGTGGTTATGTGTTTGATGCGACCGGCTCGTACACGATCATGTGGTCGCTGACCATCGGCATGGGCATTGTTGCGGCACTGCTCAACCTGCCGATTGATGACCGCCAGATCGTGCGTCCGGCGGCACGTGCCGCCTGAAACACCGGCCTAAACGACGGGCAGGTTCGAGGGATCCTTCGCCGCTTCGGCGATCAGCCAGTCACGGAAGGCCGCGACCGCGGGCCGTGTGCGCGCATGCGGCTCGCAGACCAGGTAATAGGCCGAAGGCAGCGGCACTTTCAGGTTGAAGGGCATCACCAGCTTGCCCGCGGCCAGATCCTCGGCTGCCAGTGCCGGCATCGAAGCGACCACACCCACCGCATCCATCGCCGCCTCGAAGGCCAGCACGGCATGGCTGAAATGCGCACCGCGCTTGGCGTCGATGCCCTTCACACCCGCGGCCTCCAGCCAGACATCCCAGAACGACTCGCCGTCATACATGTCGCCGGTGTCGTCATGCAGCAGCATGTGATGGCGGAGATCCTCGGGTGTGCGCAGGGCATGCTCACCGGACAGCAACTGCGGGCTGCAGATCGGCGTGATCGTCAGCGACAGCAGCTTGTGTACGTCCAGTTCGGGGTAATGGCCGTGACCGTAGAGAATGGCGACGTCGGAGTCATCAAGCCAGGTTTCGATCGTCGCGCGTTCAGCGACATCCACCTTGCCATCGACACTGACCCGGCGCATCCGCGCCGACACGCGTACATCGATTTCGTGGTGGGCGGCAATAAAACGGTGCAGCCGCGGCATCAGCCAGCGAGCCGCGAACGACGGCGCCGCGCTGACGGTGAGCATGCCGCCGCTGGTATGGGTGCGCAGGCGCTCCACCGCCTGGCCCAGGCAGTCGAATCCTTCACGCAGCTTGGGCAGGCAGGCGCGTGCGGCATCGGTCAATTCGAGCGCACGGTTGTAGCGATGAAACAACTGCACGTCGAGATACTCCTCAAGCGTGCGGATCTGATGGCTGACCGCGGCCGGCGTGACGTTGAGTTCGACGGCGGCCTTTTTGACGCTCAGATGGCGCGCAGCCGCCTCGAAGGCCTTCAGTGCGTTCAGTGGTGGCAGACGTTGTGACATAGTTGGCATTCAGCTTACCAGAAGTAACCTGAATACATACAATAAATCAGCTGTTGCGTTGCAACAAACGGTGTCGAACCCAGTCTATACTTACGTCCGAACTCATTGACTTTAAAAGCTGTGAGTCCAAAACGCCGGGACGGCGAACTACAGGAAAGGTTAGGAAAATTAACATGAAAAACGAACTCGAAATCAAATTTGGCTCAGTCATTTATGACAAGATCAACACCGTGCGCATGAGTGATATTGAGCGCCAGGTGGCGATCAATGCGATGCGCGATGCCGATGCGATCGTCGACGGACTGTTCTGGGTGGTGCGCAAAATCGAGCAATTGGGCTGCGCGCTGTTCCTGAAACCGAGCATCAAGCACTAAGCAGGCTGGCGCGAGGCTCAGTGCCAAGCGCCTGATTTTCAATGGGAATTCGCTGAAGGCTGGCGAATTCCCGCGGACAGGCCTTGCCTTCCGCATGACCGGCCCTGACGGGCCGGGGTGGTCAGTGTCGGGCGAATCCCTCCTCCTCCGCCCGGCGCACGGGCAGTACTGCATGGTATTGCTCGTGGGCGCAGCGCCTGGCGCTGCGCCCTTTTTTTGCCTGTCGCTCAGGCAGGTAAAAAATAACCAATAAAAACAATTATTTGGTTATTTTTTCTGGATTGGCGTCGCCAATACACGACGAATGACCAAGCCAATCCGTCAGCCATAATCCATAAGCAATTGATTTTAATAACTTTTTTAATCTGGCCTCGATCCTGCTTACCGTATCGTCCGGATGACCCCACCCTCCGGACCAGGGCATTCCATTCAGGAGCAGACATGTTGAATCGAGATGCTTTTTTCAAAAAACGCGAAGAACCTCCGCGCCGCAGCGTCAACGTCACCCCGGCACTGGCGGAAACCGCCGCCGAAGTCACATCGCGTGACATCGTGGCAGCAGCCAGCTCGCGCAGCCCCGCTGCCGCGACAAGCGGCACAGCCGAACGCAGCCGCAGCGAGCCGACTCAGGGCAGCCGCCTGATCGTCGGCCCGGACATCAAGCTCAAGGGCGTCGAAATAACCGACTGCGACACCCTGGTGGTCGAGGGCACGGTCGAGGCCGCGATGGACAGCCGGGTGATCCAGATCGCAGAGCGCGGCGTGTTCAAGGGCACCGTCAGCATCGACATCGCCGAGATCCACGGCCGTTTCGACGGTGAACTCACCGCGCGCGAGCAACTGATCGTGCATGCCAGCGGCAAACTCTCCGGAAAAATCCGCTACGGCCGGATCAAGATCGAGGAAGGCGGCGAACTGTGCGGTGATGTCGCGCGCACCGACAGCACCAAACCGCAGAGAAGCGGCGCCACGCCGCTCAAGCCGGCGGCAACCGGCGACTGGGCTACTAGCGACTGAGCGTCACCGTACTCAGTTCAGCAAGAATCAGCTCATTCAGGTCACGAGGCATCGGCGCCACGCCGGAGCGCAGCAGTTGCAGCAGCTTGTCGCGGTCATCCTGCGGCAGGCGTTCGAACTCCGAGCGGGTGTCGATGGCTATCGCGCGTTTTTCCGCCGCGCTGAGGGCGGAGAGCCGCTCATGCGCGCCACGCACCATCGAGGCCTGGCGCGCCAGCTCCTCGATGATCAGCGGCCGTGCCGGTGCGTTGCGCGGGTCGGCGAGCATGCGCACCAGACTGGCATAGACGTCCGCGCGCTGTGCTGATGACAGATGCACAAAGCCGACATCGATCAACCCGCGCAACTGCTCCTCGCTGATGCCGTGCACCCCCTCCAGCGCCGGCAGTTGCGGCCTGGGCTTAACCGGCGCGGCAGCGGCATTCGCCGCGGACTCAATCGCCGCGGTCGCAACCTGGTCGCGCAGCATTTTCAGGATGAACAGGGTCAACGGCTCGGCGGCGCGCGCAGGTGACGACATTGCCGCTGCAATGATGGTGAAGAGGACCGCTCGCCAGTGGCGCTGCAGGATCAGCATGATGCGAGAGTGTCGGCCGGGACTGGCCGCTTGAACCAGGGAGAGCGATAAGAACGCCGAAGCCACCACGCTGTCAAGGCTGGACTGCCGACACGCCGCAAGCTGGACGCAGGAAAATTATTTAACCAATTGATTTTATTTATTATTTTTATCTGCACAACCACCAGCCCTGACCACATTTTCGGCAGGCGGCCTGGAACGCCGCAGTCTCGGCGGCAGGCCGCGTTTGCGCCGCGTCGATCACCCGCACCGGGCCATACACTGCGCAGGCCGGGCAGATGTACTACCCTGCAATCGACACTGCACGCTGCAGCAAAAAAATACAACGACGCGATGCAATCACGGTCAGCGGTACCTAGCCTCGATCAGAAACAGCGCCGTCCATGAAAAAGGCCCGGGTTTGCACGGCCCCAATTCTTCGATCAACGCCACAATCAGCACGCCGGACATGAAGCCGGAGACCGGCCAGGCATGGCATTCAATCAGTTACCGCTCATACCAGCAGCGAAAGCCGAGCCGGCTGATGTCCTGCGCGGTCGTCGCCGTGGATGGGGAGCGTCAGCGGCGCCGGAAGTCCTCCACCGATTGCGCCAGCCTGCCGTCGGCGGTCTTCAACGCCCGGGTCACCGGCAGCGTCGCGCCAAAAGTCGGCACAAAGGCGGAATGTTTGCCGGCGCCGCCGATCACAGCGATCAGCAGGTCTTCGGCGCGCTGCACTGCGTAGAGCACATCATCAGGCTTCGGGTTCGACAAGCGATCCTTGAACGTCACCTTCACCCGGCGCTCGATGTTGTCCCTCGACAGCCGCCCCACCGGCAGCGTTGCGTGCTGCTGCAGGAAACGCTTCGCTTCCGCTTTGGAAAAATGCGCGGCCACCGCCCTGGCGTGCTCGGGTCCCATGATCACCAGCGGCTGCGCCTTGTAATAGATGTCGTTGGAGCCCGCGGTCGCCATGGTGCCGGCGATGGTGGTCAGCACACCTTCGCCATCAAGGCTTTCATGGTCATTGACGTTGTGCAGGCATTCGGCGCCGATCACCGTCACCGCGCTGGCTTCGCGCGGCAAACCGCGCTCGACGTGTAATGGTTCCCACGGACTTTCGGCCTCATTCTCAGCGACGAGATATGAATACTTGGCCGGCGAACCAAAGGTCGACATGTCACCCAGCGCCGGAATCGCACCACCGATGTTGAGCAACGCCAGCCGGATCGCGCGGCCTATGCTCGCATTGGCCTTGTGGCCGGGACCAAAGGCGTTATGCCCCGCATTGACGTTGAGTTCCCTCGCCACCGGGCCGTTGACGATGACCAGCGGCGCGCAGAGATGGGTGGTCGCCTGCACGCCATAGAGGTTCAGCGGTTCCTCGCACATCGCCTCGATCGCGAGCAGGTAGAGCGGGAAATATCGCGGCTCGCAACCTGCCATCACTGCGTTGGCGGCCAGCCGCAGCGGTGTCGCCTCGCCCCAGCGCGGCGGAATTTTCGCCACCGGCTGATCCCAGGGCCGGTCGCAGTATTCGAGCATCGCCGCGACACGGGCCTCGGTCGGCGGCACCACCGGCAGGCCGTCGCCCCAGCCTTTTTCCATCACCAGCGCATTCACCGCATCAAAATCACCGTCGGCGTCGATGCTGGCACCCGGAGCCTGCAGCAGCTGTGCGAGCGCGCTCATTGCGCCTTCTCCTTCAGCAGTTTCACGAATTGCGTCACCGCGTGGTCAGCCCGCGCCTTGACCCCCTCGATCGACTGGCCACCCAGCGGATGCTGGATTTCCAGCAACGGCAGGTCGGGCACGCCGAACACGCGCGCCTGGGCCTGGCCCAGCTTGAGGAAGGGACCGGAACAGATCACCGCTGTGGTCAGACCGCGTTTGCTGAGATTCGACATGTCGTGGACACTCCACGACGTGCACGACCCTCAATCGGCCATTGCGGTAATGACGTAATCCGATTCCGCAACGAGACGATCAAGAATGTCGGCCGGCGCCGGCAGGCTGACACTGTCCTTGCGCAGCGATACCACGGACGCCACCGGCAGCACCGCCTTGACCCCCTCGACAATGAACTTCAGCAGATGATCGGCATTGCCCTTGCTGTTGTCGAGTATGCCGAGACGGATGCCCGCGCCTATGGCCACCGCGCGGGTTTCGGTCGCAGCTACGGTTTGCGGGGATGGCGCTTCGGGGACCACCAAACGGACTTTCGAACTCATCGTGTACTCCTGCATCGGGTTGAAGCGCCGCCAGATGTCCTGCTTTGTCGAGAACCATCGAGGCACGGCGCGAGGCGACTCTAGCGCATGACCGATACCCCCGCAACGCAGGATCCGGAGCAAAACACAGCCGGCTGTAGCGGTTTACACGGGATATGCCCGTCGGTATAATGCGCCGCTCTCGTGGGGGTATAGCTCAGCTGGGAGAGCGCTTGCATGGCATGCAAGAGGTCAGCGGTTCGATCCCGCTTACCTCCACCAGCAGTTCGATTCGCTGTAACTGCTGACACCAAGACGTAGTCCCTATCGTCTAGAGGCCTAGGACATCGCCCTTTCACGGCGGTAACCGGGGTTCGAATCCCCGTGGGGACGCCAGCCACTGAAAAGCCGCCCAACAGCGGCTTTTCTTTTTTTATACGCCTTCAGGAAGCTTCAGGCCGGAACGTGTGCAAGTTCCCGCGCCATCCGCGCCAGCACCTGCTCGCGGCCGATCAGTTCCAGCGTTGCATCAACTGAAGGCGTCTGCGGTTCTCCGGTGACCATCACCCGCAGCGGCATCGCCAGTTGCGGAAACTTCAGTTTGTGCTCGGCGACCGCCGCCTTCATCGCGGCGCTGATGTTCGCACGGTTCCACTCGATGTTCGCGAGCTGACCGTGCAAGCCGGCAAGCGCCGGACGCAGCGCAGCGGTGTAATGCTGTGCGCGTAATTCAGTCGACGGCTCCAGTGCACGGTAAAAATACACAGCCGCATCAGCCAGCTCCTCAATCGTGCTCACCCGCTCCTTGAGCAACGCAACCACCCGCCGCGGATCCGGACCATCGGCCACAGCGCAGCCATCACGCTCGAGGAAAGGCAGCATCAGCGAAGCCAGGCGCGCGTCATCGCCCTCCTTGAGATACTGCTGGTTGAGCCAGCCCAGCTTTTCCGGATCAAAACGCGCCGGCGACTTGCTGATGTGCCTCAGGTCGAACCATTCAACGAGCTGAGCCATCGAAAACTTCTCGTCATCACCATGCGACCAGCCAAGCCGCGCCAGGTAGTTGTTCAGTGCCTCAGGCAGGTAGCCGTCTTCGTGGTACTGCATCACGCTGACCGCGCCATGGCGTTTTGACAACCGCTCGCCGTCGGCACCCAGAATCATCGGCAGGTGTGCGAACAGCGGCAGGCAGGCGCCCAGCGCCTTGTAGATGTTGATCTGCCGCGGCGTGTTGTTGACATGGTCGTCACCACGCACGACATGGGTGATCGCCATGTCGATGTCATCGATGACCACGCCGAAGTTGTAGGTGGGTATGCCGTCGGCGCGCATGATCACCAGATCGTCAAGCTCGGCATTGGCCACCGTGATCGGGCCTTTGACCAGGTCGTTGAAGGTGACTTCGCCGGTGTCCGGCGTGCGGAAACGGATCACCGGTTTTGCGCCGGGCGGCGGCACCAAATTGAGCCGTTTCGCGTTTTCCGGCCTCCAGCGGCCGTCGTAACGCGGCTTGTCGCCACGGGCACGCTGCTGCTCGCGCAGCGCATCGATTTCCTCACGCGTCGCATAACACTCATAAGCCCGGCCATCGCGCAGCAGCTGCTGCACCGCGGCCTGGTAACGCTCGAGGCGGTGCATCTGGAAGTACGGGCCTTCGTAATCCAGTCCGAGCCAGTTCATGCCGTCGAGTATGGCCTGCACTGAAGCGTCGGTTGAACGCTCGCGATCGGTATCCTCGATGCGCAGGACGAAGGTGCCACCCTGCTGTTTGGCGAAGGCCCAGCAGAACAGCGCGGTGCGGGCGCCGCCGATGTGCAGATAGCCGGTGGGACTCGGCGCAAAACGGGTGCGAACCATGCTCAGATATTCCAGCCGCTGAAAAAAGGCGCCATTTTACGCGGGCCCGGGGCTGCCCGCCGGCCAAGAGCAGTCAAAAGCGGTCCGGACGATATGGCGCGAGGTCGATCTGCGACGGCCTGCCGCCAATCAGGTCGGCCATCAGCCTGCCGGTGGGCGCACCGCCGCAGAGGCCGACATGGCCGTGACCGAAGGCGTAATACGTGTTTGCGTAACGCGTCGCGCGACCGATCACCGGGGTCGAATCCGGCATCGACGGCCGCCGCCCCATCCATTGCGTGGCATCGACCCGGCTGATGCCGGGGAACATGCGCTGCATCAGTGTCGCCAGCCGGTCTGCGCGGCGGTAGTCGGGCGCGGCATCAATGCCGGCAAACTCGCTCTGCCCGGCAATGCGCAATCCCATTTCCATCGGCGTCACGAAACACTTGTGCTCCGGCACCATCAGCGGCATCGGTAACTCGAAGCGCGGATCGGAAAATGTCACGTGATAACCACGCTCGGCCTCCAGCGGCACCGCATCACCCAGCGCGGCACTGAACTCATTCGAATGCGAGCCGGCGCAGATCACCAGCGTCTCCACCGGCAGATCGCCGGCATCCGTGCGCAGCGCCCGCGGGCCGTCGGGCCCGACATCGATGCCAAGCACGCTGCGCTGCAGGATGCGCCCGCCATCACGCTCGAACTGGGCAGCCAGCGATTTGGTCAGGCGTTCGGGGTTGGCACACCAGCCGTGGTCGTGCAGGAACAGCCCCATGCGGAAATCACCCTTGAGCTGCGGCACACGCCGCCGCAGTTCCTCCGCATCCAGCTCGTCGATGACCACGCCGCGGTCGCGGCGCAGCTTCCAGCCGAGCGCGTCCGCTTCATAGGCCTTGCTATCCGAATACACCGCGATATAGCCGCTGCGATGAATCAGATCCTCGACGCCGGCGTTTTTCACCAGTGGCGCATAGGCTTCGAAAGTCTGCGACAGCAAGGCACGCAAGCCGTCGGCAATGCGTTCGACGCGCTTGCGCTCGGCAGCGGCGACAAACCGCAGCAGCCAAGGCACGGCCTTCGGCAGGTACGACCAGCGCAGCGCCAGCGGCCCCAGTGGATCGAGCAGGTATCCGGGCACCTGGCCAAGAATTCCGGGCATCGAAATCGGCACGCAGGAACCCGGGCTGAGGATGCCGGCGTTGCCGAAAGAGCAGTATTCGCCGGGGGGGCGCTGATCAACAACCGTGACGGCGTGACCGTCACGACGCAGGTAACTGGCGGTGGCGATGCCAACGATGCCGGCGCCGATGATGGTGATGTTTCGGGTCTGCATGAGGTGAATTGCTGAAGGGAAGTCGCAGGCCTTGATTATAGCCAGCGGTTTGGCGGCAGCCCGCCGCCAGTGGTAAAATCCGTGCCGGCTCGGGCGGTTAACTCAGCGGTAGAGTGCCACCTTCACACGGTGGAAGCCACTGGTTCGATCCCAGTACCGCCCACCAACTTCTCCTGCCACCGGGTTTGTCACGCAGGATTTGCGGCAGAAAAATCCCGCGCGGCCGTGCCCGGACAAACCGGAAAATAGCGCGATGCCCGACCTGATCTACACGCCGCTGCACACCCCGCCGGAACAGCTCGACCAGCCGGCGCTATGGTTTGCCTTCCAGCGCTCATCGATCATCGTCATCGATTCCGCCTCCGCCACGCTGCCGTGCTGCGGGCATCTCGCCGAACACGGCATCGAAGCGTTGCGCAGCACCTACCTCGGCCTGCTCGACGGCCGGCACTGTTATGCCGCCGAAGTCCACGAACAGCATCCCCTGCCCGAAGGCTGGGCCAAACTGGGGCTGCGCGAGATGTTCGCGATGGTCGATGGCACCACCGCGGCGTTATCAGGCCGCGCCCTGCAGCTCCTCGACTGGGAGCGCAACCACCAGTTCTGCAGCCGCTGCGGCACGCCGATGCGCGCGCGCAGCGACGAACGCGCCCGCGCCTGCCCGGCCTGCCGCTTCACCAGTTATCCGCTGGTATCCCCGGCGGTGATGGTGCTGGTTACCCGCGGCCGCGAACTGCTGCTTGCGCGCAAGGCTGAGTGGGCGCCGGGACGGTATTCGGCGATCGCCGGTTTTGTCGAACCCGGTGAAATGCTCGAGGACACCGTGGCGCGCGAAACGATGGAGGAAGTCGGCGTCCGCGTCGGCGAGCTGCGTTACTTCGGCAGCCAGCCCTGGCCCTTCCCGCACTCCCTGATGATCGCCTTCACTGCCGAATACGCCGGCGGCGAAATCCGCCCCGACGGCGTCGAAATCGAACAAGCCTCCTGGTTCGATGCCGAGGTCCTGCCCAACCTGCCGCCCAGCGTCAGCATTTCGCGCCGGCTGATCACCGCGGTCGCCGCCGATCTGGCAAAGCGCATTCCGCGCGGCTGATCAATCATGAACATGCCTGCACTCAACCCCCTGCTGCGCCTGCATGCCCTGGGCCAGCGCGTCTGGCTCGACAACCTGTCGCGTACACTGCTGCGTGAAGGCGCGCTGCAAAAACTGATCACCGAAGACCGTATCGCCGGCGTGACCTCGAATCCGACGATTTTTTTCAAGGCGATCAGCGAAAGCCCTTATTACCGAGAAGACCTCCAGCGCCTGCGCGCCGATCCTGGCCTGAGTGCCGAACAGCGCTACGAAGCGCTCGCTGTTGCCGACATCCAGGGCGCCTGCGACCTGCTGGCACCGCTGCACAAATCAACGCAGGGTAATGACGGCCATGTCAGCCTCGAAGTTTCCCCGGCGCTGGCCCATGACGCCGCGGCGACGGTCGCGGCCGGGCTGCGGCTGAAGGCCGCGGTGGCGCGCGACAATCTGATGATCAAGGTGCCCGCAACCGCGGCCGGACTGCAGGCGATTGAAGCACTTGCGGCCCGCGGCTGTTCGGTCAATGTCACACTGATGTTTTCGCTGCGCCATGCCCGCGATGTCCACGCCGCATGGCTGCGCGGCATCTCGGCGCTGGTCACGGCGGGTGGCGATCCGCGCAAGGTCCGGTCGGTGGCCAGCGTCTTCCTGAGCCGCGTCGATACCCTGATTGACAAAAAACTCGAGGCCATCGGCGGTGATGCGCTGACCCTGCGCGGAAAATCTGCGGTGGCAATGGCACGTGTCGCCTATGCCGAGGATCGGGAGCGGCGGGCCCAGCCCGCACATGCCGCACTGGCGGCGCGCGGCATGAATGCCCAGCAACTGCTATGGGCCAGCACCGGCACCAAGAATGCCGCTTACAGCGATGTGCTGTATGTCGAGTCGCTGATCGGCCCCGGCACCGTGAACACCGTGCCCGACGCGACACTGGCCGCATTCCGCGACCATGGACGTGCCGAGGAAACCCTGACCCAGGATGTTGATGCCGCACGCAGCCAGTTGGCCGCCCTGCACGGCCTGGGCATCGACCTTGATCAAGCCGGCGCGCAGCTGCAGACAGAAGGCCTGAAACTGTTTGCCGACTCCTTTGATCAGCTGCTGAAACTGACCGGCTGATGCTGGATCAGGCGTTTTCCCGACGCCACAGGGCGCCGCCGCTGGCCTTTTCGATGTCCGTCAACTGCGCTTCGTGCGCGGCCAGTTCCTCGGCCGTGGCGAGCTGCACCACAAACTTCAGGCTGCCGCGCTCAAAACCGGCCACCTTGTGTTCGGTGCGAGTGACCTCGGTTTCGCCGATCAGGCTGTCCTGCCCGCGCGTCATCGACAGGTAAACGTCGGCCAGCAGCTCGGCATCGAGCAGCGCGCCGTGCAGGGTGCGCGCCGAATTGTCGATCTGGTAGCGCTCGCACAACGCATCCAGACTGTTGCGTTTCCCCGGATGCAGGTCCTTGGCCATGCGCAGCGTGTCAATCACCGACGGGCAGAAGGTTGACAGTTTTTTCCGCCGCAGCAGCGCCAGCTCGTGATCCAGGAAGCCGATATCGAAAGGCGCGTTGTGGATGATCAGCTCGGCACCCTGCACATACTCGAGCAATTCATCGACGATCTCGGCAAAGCGCGGCTTGTCACTGAGAAACTCGGTGGTCAGGCCGTGCACCTGCAGGGCACCTTCATCACTGTCCCGCCCGGGATTCACGTAACGATGGAAATGCCGCCCGCTGAGCCGGCGGTTGACCAGTTCGACACCGGCGACCTCGATGATGCGGTGACCGAGTTTAGGCTCGAGACCGGTGGTCTCGGTATCGAGGATGATCTGTCTCGTATTCATCAGTTGTCGCCCCCTGCTGCCGCAGCGCCATCCAGCACGCTGTCCACTCCGCGATTGGCCAGAACGTCAGCCCGCTCATTGCCGTCATGCCCGGCATGACCCTTGATCCACAACCACTCGACCTCATGCCGTGCCGCCAAATCATCAAGCTGCCGCCACAGGTCCTCGTTCTTTACCGGTTTTTTGTCGGCGGTTTTCCAGCCGCGCCTTTTCCAGCCGTGTATCCACTCGGTGATGCCCTGCTGCACGTATTTCGAATCGGTATGCAGGCGCACGGCGCAGGGCCGCTTCAGCGCCTCCAGCGCGCGGATCACCGCGGTGAGTTCCATGCGGTTGTTGGTGGTCTGCGCCTCGCCGCCGAACAGCTCGCGCTCGCGGCCACCACTTTTCAGCAGCGCGCCCCAGCCGCCGACACCGGGATTGCCCTTGCAGGCGCCATCGGTGTGAATCTCGACCACAGCCTCATCCGTTCTGCCGTTCATTTCGCCGACCATGGCCTCGTTCATTGCGCCCGCGTACGCGCCGCAGCGGCCTCGTCGTCACGCACGCGCTCCGGCACAGGCGCCAGGTTTTTCTTGGGCGCGGCCAGGTCACTCCACTTCGGCATGATCAGGCGGATGCCGCGAACCCGCTTCACTGCCTGCAGGAAAAACACGCCGCCGGCAATCGGCCACCAGCGGTCACCGGCTTTTTCCATGAAGGCGAAGCGTTCCAGCCACTTCTGCTCGCCGCAGGGCGGTGCATAACAGGCCATCGAACCGGCAACAATTTCCAGGCCGAGCAGCGCCAGCCAGTCCTTGATCCGCGCCAGATGGATGAACCGGCCATGCCAGGGAAAATCACGGCTGCCGCCGACGCGCCGGCGCAGCCCCCACAGGCTCAGCGGATTGAATCCGGCAATCACCACATGTCCCTCGGGACGCAGCACGCGGGCCACTTCGCGCACGATCTGGTGCGGATTGTCGGAAAAGTCGAGAGTATGCGGCAGCAGCATCAGGTCAACACTGTTGGATTCAATCGGCAGATCGTGGAAATCGGCACACAGCCCGGCTCCGGCGGCACGCCCCGAGCGCACCCGCAGCGGGATGCGGCTCGCCCGCAGCAGGTTGATGTCTTCCATGCCCAGCTGAAGGGCGTGGTAACCAAAAATATCAGCCACCGCGCTGTCAAAATAAGCCTGCTCGCGGTCGAGCACATAACGGCCCTGCGGGGTGTCAAGCCACTGGGTTGCGTTCACCGCGGGTTCCGTTGCCGGGCCGGCATCAGGGATTGTCATCAGGGCAGTTTAAATCATTATTTGTCATAATCCCCGCGCATCTCCGCAGCCGCCTGCGGACCGGCCCGGCAAAACAGACAAGGAGCACCATCCATGGCCGCATACGACATCGTTGCACTGCGCGCATTCAGCGACAATTACATCTGGACCCTGCGCGATGCCACACACGCCGCCGTGGTCGATCCCGGCGAAGCACAACCGGTGCTCGACCACCTCGAGCGCGAGGGACTGCAGCTCGCCGCCATCCTCAACACCCACCACCACGCCGACCATGTCGGCGGCAACGCCGCGCTGCTCGCAAAGTTTCCGGTGCCAGTCTACGGGCCGCGCGACGAGCGCATTCCGGAAACCACGCATCCGCTGGCCGGCGGCCAGCGCTTCACACTGCCCCACTTCGGCATCGAATTCACCGTGCTCGACATCCCCGCACACACCCGTACCCACATCGCCTTCCACGGCGACGGTCTGCTGTTCTGTGGCGATACGTTGTTTGCCGCAGGCTGCGGCCGGTTGTTCGAAGGCACGCCACGGCAGATGCACGAGGCACTGACGCTGCTGGCGAAGCTGCCCGACAGCACCCGCGTCTACTGCGGGCACGAGTACACGATGTCCAACCTCAAATTCGCGCGCGCCGCCGAACCAGACAACGTGCTGCTGGAAGAACTGACCGCCAGCATGCAGAAGCTGCGTGATGCCGGCCAGCCGACCCTGCCATCAACCATCGCCGTTGAGAAAGCCAGCAATCCCTTCATCCGCGTCACTGCCCCCGGTATCATCGCCACTGCCAGTGCACGCGCCGGTAAACCGCTGAGTGATCCGGTCAGCGTGCTCGCCGAAATACGGGACTGGAAGAACAATTTCTGAGCCTTGGTCGGGGCTGATCGGCCGATTTCACGCCAAATCTGGAATTTTGTTCGTAATCCATTGATTTAGAATGGATATTTGGTTTGACAGGGCGAGGGGTCGCGGCTACCATTCGCGACATTCCGGGTTGCCGTGGCAGCCGTTCGTGGATGGAGCCTGAAGCGATGCATGAACCCCACCGCATGAACCGATCAATGGCCAGCCTGATAAACCATTTTGTTGCCCGCCCCCTGCTGCCTGCTGTGATGCTGTTGGCCGCCGGCTGCGCCCAGATTCCCGTGGAGATGCCGGCATCCCCCGAACTCGCTTCCGTTCCTTCGGCAGCATCAGCAGAAGACCCCGCCCCAACCCTCGCCCTGCGCCCTTCGCCACCACCGCCGGTGACCGCCGTGCTGCGCGAACCCGCAGCCAAGCCCGCACCCAAGGACGTCTGGGAACGCATCCGCACCGGCTACACGATGCGGCCGATGGACACCGACCTGGTCCGTCACTGGGAGAATTTCTACTCGTCAAAACCCGAATTCTTCGCGCGCCTGGTTGACCGCAGCCGCCACTACCTGTTCCACATCGTCGAGGAAATCGAACGCCGCAAGATGCCCAGCGAGATTGCGCTGCTGCCGGTAATCGAGTCAGCCTATAACCCGCAGGCTTATTCCAAGGCACACGCTTCGGGGCTCTGGCAGTTCATCCCCTCCACCGGCAAGAACTACGGCCTGCGCCAGAACTGGTGGTATGACGGACGGCGGGACGTCATCGCAGCCACCGGCGCCGCGCTCGACTACCTGGAAAAACTCCATGGCATGTTTGGCGACTGGGAACTCGCGCTCGCCTCTTATAACTGGGGGGAAGGCGCGGTCAGCCGTGCCATTGCACGCAACCAGGCGCGCGGCCTGCCCGCCGACTACGCCAGCCTGACGATGCCGGCGGAGACGCGCAACTATCTGCCAAAACTGATCGCAGTCAAAAACATCATCGCCGATCCGGCGCGATTCGGCATCCGCCTTGCCCCGGTACCAAACGAACCTTATTTTGAAATCATCACCGTCCAGCGCCACATCGACGTCAAGCTCGCGGCCAAATTCGCGGGCATGCCGCTGGAGGAATTCCGCTTCCTGAATCCTGCGCACAACAAGCCGGTTATTAAGGCCGGCTCGGCGGAAACCATCGTGCTGCCGCGCAACCGGGTGGCCACCTTCTTTGCCAACTATGAAAACCATGACAAGCCGCTGGTGACCTGGCAGGCACACACGATGAAACCCGGTGAAAAACCGGAAAAGATCGCTGCCAGCTACGGCATGAGCGTGTCCGAACTGAAATCGGTGAACAATATCGGCGGCAAGAACCAGTTCCGCGCCGGCCTGCCGCTGCTGGTGCCGGTCCAGGAAGGCGGCACACCCAATCTACCCGATCTGCCCGCCACTCCGGTGACCCTGACAAAGGCCTACAGCACGGCGCGTAACACCCACGCCAAAGGCAGCCAGGGCGCCAAACATGCCGTCAAGGCCAATAACGCCAAACGCGCTCCGGCGAAGCGCGCGCAAACACCGACCAAACCCGGAACCACCAAGGCCAAGGCCGCACCCAAGGCCAAGCCACCGGCAAAATCAGCGGTCGTCGCGACGCAGCAGCGACGCTGATCTTCCCTCTCCATCAGAATGATTTCGCCCGTCAGCGGGCGAGGTGGCAGCGTACGTGGTGTTGTGCCGTCAACGCGCGCTCTTCCGGATAAGCCTGCGCACAGGCAGCCTCGGCAACCGGGCAACGCGGATGGAAATGGCAGCCCGCCGGCGGATTCACCGGCGATGGCAGATCACCGGAGAGGCGCAGCACCGGCCGCTGCGCCTGCGGATCGGCCACCGGAACCGCAGCCAGCAATGACTTCGTGTAGGGATGGCGCGGGTCGCGCAGCACGTCCTGCACCGCGCCGCGCTCGACGATGCGGCCGAGATACATGACCGCAACTTCGTCGGCCATGTGTTCGATCACCGCCATGTTGTGGCTGATGAACAGATAGGCCAGGCCTTTCTCTTTCTGCAGCCGCTTCAGCAGGTTCAGGATCTGCGCCTGCACGGAAACATCCAGTGCACTGGTCGGCTCATCACAGACAATCAGCTTCGGCTCCACCGACAGCGCGCGGGCAATCGCGATGCGCTGGCGCTGGCCACCGGAGAATTCGTGCGGATAACGCGACCTGACCCCGGGGGCAAGACCGACTTCGCCGAGCAGCGCATCGATACGCGCCTGCCGTCCGGCGGCATCACCACCCACACCCAGCGCCAGCATGCCCTCCTCCAGCGCGTCGCCGATGCGGATGCGCGGATTCAGGGAGGCATAAGGGTCCTGGAAAATGATCTGCACCTCGCGCCGCTTCTGCCGCAGCGCTTCCGCCCCCAGCGCCAGAAAATCCTCGCCGGCAAGGCTGACCCGCCCGGCAGTCGGCTGCAGCAGGCGCAACAGGCCCTTGCCCACCGTGGTCTTGCCGCAACCCGACTCACCGACCAGCCCCAGGGTGCGGCCGGGCGCAATCGAAAACGACACCCCGTCCACCGCACGCACATGCCCTGCCGTACGCTGCAGAAGCCCCTTGCGGATCGGGAAGAACACTTCGAGCTCTTCGACCTCGAGCAGCGATGACTGATGATTGACCGGTGATGAACCCAGACCTGCCTCAGGTTCCGTCTTGTGCTGATCACCCATCACTCCACGCCCCGAAGGAAGTCCCCTTGGGGGGCGTTGATCACTGCCGTACAAGTGGCAGCGCACCATCTGCTGCTCACCCGCACCATGCCACTCCGGCAGGACATCGGCGCAATGGGCTAGTTTGTGTTCGCAGCGCTCTGCAAAGCGGCAACCCGAGAATTCGAGGCTTAGCGGCGGCACGGCCCCGGGGATGGCCGCCAGCGGGCGCCCGCCAGCGGCGCGCTCGGGCAAGGCTGCAAACAGCTTCTGCGAGTACGGATGCGCGGGACTGGCAAAAAAATGTGCCACCGGCGCGGTCTCGACGATCTGCCCGGCATACATCACCGCAACACGCTGCGCCATCTGCGCCACCACGCCGAGGTCATGAGTAATCAGCAGCATTGCCATGCCGCGTTCGCGCTGAAGCTCACGCAACAGATCCAGCACCTGCGCCTGCACCGTGACATCGAGTGCCGTGGTCGGCTCATCGGCGATCAGCAGCTCCGGATCGCAGGCCAGCGCAATGGCGATCATCACCCGCTGCTTCATGCCGCCGGACAGCTGGAAGGGATACTCGGTGACGCGCCGTTGCGCATCGGGCATCCGCACCGACTCAAGCAGCTCGAGCACCCGCGCATCGACCGCGGCACCGGTGAGCGCGGTATGGCGGCGCACCGATTCGGCGATCTGTTCACCCACGGTCATCACCGGGTTCAGCGACAGTCCGGGTTCCTGGAAAATCATCGCCACACGGCGGCCGCGCACATCGCGCATCGCCGCCTCCGGCAGCGCAAGCAGGTTCTCGCCCTGCAGTTCGACCATGCCGCCGCTGATCGCCGCAGCTTCAGGCAGCAGGCGCATGATCGACAGCGCGGTCATCGACTTGCCGCAGCCCGATTCGCCTACCAGGGCAAAAGTTTCACCGGCGGCGATGTCGAAGGACACGCCATCCACCGCGCGCACCGGCGGCCCGTCGCCGTGGATGGCCATGCGCAGATCGCGGACACGCAGCAATCGCATTGCTTCACTCCGGTTCATGCCCGGCCTCCCGCCATCGCCACCCGCGGATCGAAGGCATCACGCACCGCGTCGGCAAACAGATTGGCCGCCAGCACCAGCAGCAGCATGAAAAAGAACGCCGAAGCCAGCGACCACCACACCATCGGCTCACGCGCCATCTCCAGCCGCGCGCTGTTGATCATGGTGCCGAAGCTGATCATCGACGGATCGACACCGACCCCGACATAGGACAACACCGCCTCGGCCAGCACCAGGCCGCTGAAATCCATCACCAGCGCGATCATCACGATGTGCATCAGGTTTGGCGTGATGTGGCGCATCATGATCCGCCAGTGCGAAACGCCGAAGGCGCGCGCCGCCTGGATGTATTCCAGCTCGCGCAGCTTCAGCGCCTCGCCGCGCAGCAGCCGGCACAGGCCCGTCCAGCTGGTCAGGCCGAGGATCACACACAGGGCAAGCAGGCGCACATCAGCGCGGATTTCGGTGCTCGGGAACAGATCGGCATGGTTTTCGATGTAAACCTGCATCATCAGCACGGCGGCCGCGATCAGCAGCACGCCCGGAATCGAGGACAGCGTGGTGTACACGTACTGGATGACATCGTCCACCCAGCCCTTGAAGTAGCCGGCCATCACGCCCAGAACCAGCGCAAAAGGCAGGGTCACCAGCGTCGCCAGCGTGCCGATCACCAGGCCGGTGCGTATGCTTTTCAGCGACTGGTAGAGCACGTCCTGGCCAACCTTGTCGGTGCCGAGCACATGGTAGTACGGTGCCAGCGCAACCACCGGGCCCGCAATGACTGCCAGCACACCCAGCGTGGCCAGCACCGCCCGCCACGGCAGCGGCGTGAGACCCGACCACAGCGAACGCCAGGCCGCCTCGATGCCGCCACCCTGCTGCCGTGCCAGCGCCGCACTCAACAGCAGCGCAAAGGCAAACCAGGCGAGCAAAGCCGCCACCACACCGCGAAAAGCGCGCAGCGCGATGTCGGCAGCGCTGTCTGCGGGACTTTCCAGATGCTTGCCGCCATGGCGCAGCCGTGGAAACTCGCGCGTTTCCACGCCATCGGCACGCTTGATCGTTTCCTTGGCATAGAGCTCGGTGGCAAAAGGTGCGGAATAGGTTTTTTCGCGCTGTGCGCGCAGCGGCGTGAGCACCAGATCAAGCACGCTGCGCACCTCGGTGGCATACACGGGCTTGCCGCCCTGCGGCGGCAGCAGCGGACGGTAATGCAGCGAATCGAGCAGGCCGACCAGCACAAAGCAGCAGAGTACGGTCGCCGCAGCCATCGCGCTGGCACTGCGCGCGACCCGCGACCAGGGTGCGCGCAGATGCGGATGGCGGCGTGCGTAAACCGCGTAGGCGACGACCGCGATGACCAGCAGCCATACCAGCCCGTCGCTCCACAGCACCTCGATGCGGAAAGGCAGCGGCGGCATCAGGAAAACCTCACCCGCGGATCGACCAGCGTGTAGGAAATGTCGGTGAGGATCAGCCCGATCACGTACAGCACCGAACCGAGGAACACCATTGCACGCACGATGGCGAAGTCCTGCTGATTGATCGCATCGATGGTATAGCTGCCCAGCCCGGGAATCCCGAAAAACGATTCGGTGATCAGCGCGCCCATGAACAGCAGCGGAATCACCACCACCACACCGGTGAGGATCGGGATCATCGCGTTCTGCAGCACATGGCGGAACAAAACGCGCAGCTCGCCGATACCCTTGGCACGTGCAGTGCGCACATAATCCTTGCTGATTTCCTCGATAAAAATGCTGCGGTACCACCGCGTGCTGCCACCAATGCCGCTGGCAACACCGATCAGCACCGGCAGCACGAGAAATTTCAGCGCCTCGAAACCGCCGTCATAACCGGAGATCGGCGCCAGACTCCATAACTTGCCGAACACGTACTGGCCGCCGATGATGTAGAACAGCGATGAAATCGACATCAGCAGCACGCAGAACACCACGCCGCCGACATCAAAGGCGCTGGCGCGGAACAGCGCGAGCAGCAGCGCAAAGGTGATGTAGACCAGCAGTCCGATGACAAAGGCCGGCAACTGCACCGCGAGGCTGGGCCACATCCGCGTGCTGATGTCGTAGCCGATGTTGCGCCCCTGGTCGGATGCGCCGAAGTCGAAGGCGAACAGCCGCACCGACTTGGTATAGAACACGGTTTCGGTCACGCGCTCGATGCCAGACATTTTTTCATTTAAAAACAATGGCTTATCGTAACCCCGCTGCTGCTTCCACTTTTCCACGGCTTCCGGGGTGACCCGCTTGGCGCCGAGCTGGGCGCGCGCCATGTCATCCGGCGAGTTGACGAAAAAGAACAGCGCGAAGGTCAGCACATTGACTCCGGCCAACACCAGCAGGCCGTAGAGCACACGTCGCAGCAGATAGGAACTCATCGCCGCGCCCCATCAAGCGCACTGCGCTGCTCACGACGGCGCCAGGCGCGCTGCGCCGGCCAGACCAGCAACAGCACAGCAGCCAGCGCAGCAGCGATCGGCCACAGCACCGGCGGATTCCATTCGCGACGCAGTTGTTCGCGCTGCACGGCATCAAGGCGCTGGTACTTCAGGCCGTTGTTCGCCATCTGGTTCGGTTTGCGGTTGTGCAACCAGCCGTGGTGCAGCGAATAATCCTTCGGAAAAAAACTCCACACCCAGGGCGCGTCATGGCGCAGCAGCGCGACCATCTGGTCAATCAGCGCCTGCCGCTCAGGGCCATTGGCCATGTGTTTTGCGCGCTCGAACAGGCGGTCGTATTCGGGGTTGGAATAGTTGGAGGCGTTCTCGCCCTGGGTTTTCGCCCGCGCCTGCGGGCCGTTGAACAGGAACAGAAAGTTTTCCGCATCGGGATAATCGGCATTCCAGCCGAGGAAATACAGCTGCGCGGTGCCGCGGCGCAGCTTGTCCTGCAGGCGATTGAAGTCGGTGGCACGGATCACCAGCTGGATGCCGAGCTTGGCGAACTGCGCGATATACCAGTCAAGCCGCGCCTTGCTGTCGGCACCGCTGGAAGTGGTATCAAGATGCAGCAGCAGCGGCTTGCCGGACCTTGCATCACGACCGCCGGGATAGCCCGCTTCAGCCAGCAGCTTTTTCGCATGGTCGATACCCTTGCGCTGCGGTGCCCCGTCACGCCAGTCGTAGACATAACGGTTGATGCCCTCGGCATCGGCCTCGCGGTGACCGAAGATGCCCGGTGGTATCGGCCCGTGTGATGGCACACCGCGGCCATTGCGGAAAATCGAGATGAACTCCTCCTGATCGACCGCGATCGACACCGCCAGTCGCAGCTTTCGCGCTCGCTCGCCGCCGGCATCACCGACCAGCGGGTCGAGCATGTTGAAGCCGAGGTAGAACACGCTGGTGGCGAGCGAAGTCTGCAGGCGGATGCCGCGTTTTTCCATGTCCTCGGTCAGCGTCACCTCGCCGCCGGAAAACTGCACCGCCTGATCGAAGGTATCGGAACCGATGCCGGAAGCGTCGTAATAGCCCTGCAGGAATTTGTTCCAGTACGGAATCTGCTCCTTCTCCAGGCTGAACACCACGCGGTCGATCAGGGGCAAGGCCTTGCCGGCATCCCTGAGCAGGCCACGCGCGGCATCGGCGGGCTCGCCCTCGGCGGGATAGGTTTCACCGCCGTAATTCGGGTTGCGCTCAAGCACCATCTGCCGGTTGGGATTGTTCACGGTCAGCATGTACGGCCCGGTGCCGACCGGATACCAGTCCAGCGTGATGTTTTTGCGTGCCAGGCCGGCCTGGCCGTAGAAGCGGTCAGCCTCCGGTGGCACCGGTGCAAAGAACGGCATCGCCAGCCAGTACTGGAACTGCGGATACCTGCCCTTGACCCGTACTGAATAGGTATGGCGGTCGATCACCTTCACGCCGGACAGGCTGTGTTGCTCGAGATCGATGAAACCGTGCTCGGGCAGCCCCTTGGCCAGCGCGGCCAGTTCGTCCGCCAGCGCCTTCAAGCCGACAATGTAGCTGCCCATCAACTGCAGGATCGGCGAGTGCAGACGCGGATGCGCCAGCCGCTTGATCTGGTGTACATAATCACCGGCTTCAAGCTCGCGGGTGCCGGTTTCTCGGAAATCAGCCAGGGTGTCGATGCCGCGGATCTCGGCTTCGCTCAAGGCGTGGTAACGCGGCTTGCCGGAGGCATCGCGGGCAAAAGCCGGATGCGGCTGGTAACGCTGGCCTTTCTTGATGCGGATCACGTATTCGCTGAACGCCACCCGCTCCGCGGGCGCGCTGTCTGGCAGCACTCGCCCCGCGGCATCCAGGTACACCGGTTTCGGCAGCGTTTCCGCGCCAAAGGGAATCAGCTCGTATGGCCGCTTGAGGTAGTGGTACTGCAGCGGCGGCTGGTAGATGTTGGCGATGAAGGTGTATTCATTCGAGGCATAGGCCTGCACCGGATCGAGGTGCTTGGGCTGCTCCGAAAACGAGGAATACAGCGTGTTCGCCCGCGCTTCGCTTTCGGGATAGGGATTGTTCCACGGCGAGCCGTCACAACCGGCAATGACCGCGGCGAGCAGTACGACTGGAAGCACCTTGGCGGCGCGCAGCAGCTTCATCGCAATGAGTGTAGCCCATTCAGCAAGCGATTCCCGCCGGCATCGGGCACCGGGCTTCTGGTTATAATTCCGGCCCAACAGCGGCAGCCCGTCGTCTTGGCTGCCGTGCCCCTGAAAGGATTCGACATGGCGTTTCTGCAAGGCAAGAAAATCCTGGTTACCGGCCTGCTTTCCAACCGCTCCATCGCCTATGGCATTTCGCGCGCCGCGCACCGTGAGGGTGCCGAGCTTGCCTTCACCTATCAGGGCGAGGAGATCAAGGAGCGCGTGATCAAACTCGCCGCCGAATTCGGTGACGTGCCGGTTCTGCCCTGCGATGTGAGCCAGGACAACCAGATTGACGCGCTGTTCGCGGAACTGAAGTCGCGCTGGGGCCAACTCGACGGCCTGGTGCATTCGATTGCCTTCGCCCCGCGTGAAGCGCTGAAGGGCGAGCTGCTCGACGGCCTGACCCGCGACGCCTTCAAGACCGCACACGACATCAGCAGCTACAGCCTGGCCGCTCTGGCCAAGGGCGCCGCGCCGCTGATGGCCGGCCGTCCCGGCGCCATCGTCACCCTGTCCTACCTCGGTGCCGTGCGTACGGTGCCCAACTACAACGTGATGGGCCTCGCCAAGGCCAGCCTTGAGGCCTGCGTGCGCTACCTCGCCGCCAACCTCGGCCCCCAGGGCATCCGCGTCAACGGCGTGTCCGCCGGCCCGATCAAGACGCTGGCCGCGGCCGGCATCGGCGACTTCGGCAAGATACTGAAATTCGTCGAGGAATGCGCGCCGCTGCGCCGCAACGTCACCATTGATGACGTTGGCAATACCGTGGCCTTCCTGCTCTCCGAGCTGGCCAACGGCATCACCGGCGAAATCACCTATGTCGACAGCGGCTTCAACACCACCGTCGCGGGCATGAATCGCTGATTGCGGAAAACCGCAGCCCACAAAAAAGCGGCCCGAAGGCCGCTTTTTTGTTGCCGAAAAAATGTGCTGCCACTTACTGCTTGCGCTCCACCTGGTCCTTGCGCACCTTGACGTCTGCCTTGGCGCGCAAGCTGGCCAGATAGGCCGCCGCTTCCGCCTGTCCTGAAACCTGGCGCAGGGTCTGACCGATCGCGTTCTGTTTGTCCCTCGCGCCCTCGCCGGCTTCCTGCACCTTGCTGATGCGGATCAGCGTGTAACCGCCACCGGCGCTTTCGACGCCGCTGAATGACGGCAGCTTTGAGGTATCGGATTTGAAAGCCTGGCGCAGCGCCTCGACCGGGATGTTTTTCGGATCACCACGGCCCACCATCTGCGGCGCACTCCAGGTCAGCTGCGCATCCTTGCCCTCGCGCAGAGCGGTCAGTTTGGCACGGCCTTCCTGGGCAGCGAGCTGCGCCGCCTGCTGCAGCGTGAGCTTCTTCGCCAGACCGGCGCTGACCTGATCAAAGGGTTGCACCGCGCTCGGCTTGTGCTCGATCACCCGTGCACCGACCAACACGCCCGGCGCGACTTCAATCGCCTCGGTATTACGCTTGTTCTTCAACACGTCATCGGAAAAAATCGCCTGCATCAGCTTCGGATTCGACATCAGCGGATTATCCGCGCTGCCCCGCGACAACCAGCCGCTTTTCTGCGGAGCGGATTTGATCAGATCAGCCGCCGCCTTCAGGCTTTCCGACTGCTCAAACAGTGTATTGCTGAAACTTTCGGACAGCTCGGCAAATTTCCTCGACGCCATCTGCTTCTTCATGTCGGCCTCGATCTCGGCACGCGCCTCTTCGAAGGATTTCGCCTTGCCGCCGCGCACGCCCGCCAGCCGGATGATGTGGAAGCCGAACTCGGTCTCGACCGGACCCGAGATCTCGCCCGGCTTCATCGAAAACACCGCCTCGTCAAAAGCCTTGACCATGTTGCCGCGCTCGAAAAAGCCGAGGTCGCCGCCATTCGCCGCAGACCCCGGATCCTGCGAATGCTGTTTCGCCAGCGCGGCAAAATCCTTCGGGTTCTTCCTGACCTGGGCAAGAATTTCATCCGCCTTGGCCCGCGCTTTTTTCTTTGCATCCGCGCCACCCTCGGCGGCAATAAGGATATGGCTGGCCTGGCGCGCCTCCTTGACCTCGTATCGCCTCATGTTCTCCTCGTAAGCCTTGCGCACGTCGGCGGCGGCAGGCTGCATCTGTGCCAGCAGCACCTCGGCGGCAAGCACCACGAATTCCACACGCACCTGCTCCGGGATGCGGAACTCGTCCTGGCGGCTGTCATAGTATTTCTTCACCGCGTCAGGCTCCAGCTTCACCTGCGGCAAAAAACGCTCGACCGGCAAAGTGAAAAAGCTCAGTTCGCGCTGTTGCTCCGAAATGCGCAGCAGGTTGGCCGCCTCGCTGCGCGACACAAAGGTCGAAACATTGAAGGCATGCAGCGCGAGATCAGTGAGCATGTCCTGGCGTACCCGGTCCTCGAATATCACCGGCGTCATGCCCTGCGACTTGAGCAGCGCCTCGTAGCGGGCAAGCGAGAATTTGCCGTCCTCCTTGAATGCGTCGATGGCGCTGACGATGTCCTGCACCTGACGGTCGCTGACAACCAGCCCGGCGCGCACCGCGCGCTGGATCAGCAGGCGCTGCTGCACCAGGTTATCGAGCACGGCGAAACGCAACTCGCTGCTGTCGAGCAGTGCGGGATCGGTGCGCCCTCCGGCCATGCGCTGCAGCGATTCCTGGCGCTCGCGCAGGGCCTCCGTGAATTCGTTCTGGCTGATCTTGTAATCGCCGACGACGGCAACGCTGTCACCACCACCACTGCCGGCGAAGTAGGAATCAATGCCGAAAAATGCAAAAGGCGGAATGATCAGCACAAAAATCCCGATCATCACAGCCTTGCGGTATTTGTCGATCAAATTGAACATCACTCTCTCCACGGCCGCAGAACCCGCGGCGCACATAACAAAAAAGGCGAACCGGGTTCGCCTTTTTCTTAAAGTTGGCGGAGTGGACGGGACTCGAACCCGCGACCCCCGGCGTGACAGGCCGGTATTCTAACCAACTGAACTACCACTCCGAAATCAGTGATGAACGATGAGTGATGATTGATGAGCAAAAACCAGCCACTCGCTCAATCACTTATTACTCATCGCTGCACTTACTGGTGGGTGCTGACGGGATCGAACCGCCGACATTCGCCTTGTAAGGGCGACGCTCTACCAGCTGAGCTAAGCACCCGCGACAACTGCGCCGGCCAGCGGGCTCAACCACCTGCACATCCGCCCGACGAAGCAACCCAAACAAAGGGCCGGATTGTAGACCAATCCAGCCCCGATTTCCAGCCTGAACCGCGCCTCTTAATGCTTGATCGCTGCGGGCGCCGTGCCTTCCGCCGCCACCGGCACCGGTGCCGCCGGTTCTTCGGCCAGCGGCTCGGGCTTGCGCTCCAGCGCCAGTTCCAGCACCTGGTCGATCCACTTCACCGGATGGATGTCGAGCTTGTTCTTCACATTGTCAGGAATCTCACGCAGGTCCTTCACGTTTTCCTCCGGAATCAGCACGGTCTTGATGCCGCCGCGGTGCGCCGCCAGCAGTTTTTCCTTGAGCCCGCCTATCGGCAGTACCTCGCCGCGCAGCGTGATCTCGCCGGTCATCGCCACATCGGCCCGCACCGGGATACCGGTCAGCACCGACACCATCGCGGTGCAGATGCCGATGCCTGCGCTGGGACCATCCTTTGGCGTCGCGCCTTCCGGCAGGTGAATGTGGATGTCATTCTTCTGGTAGAAATCCGGATGGATGCCGAGGCGCTGCGAGCGCGCCCTCACCACCGACATAGCCGCCTGCACCGATTCCTGCATCACCTCGCCGAGCTTGCCGGTGGTGGTCATCTTGCCCTTGCCGGCCATGGTCGCTGCCTCGATCGACAGCAGCTCACCGCCGACCTCGGTCCAAGCCAGCCCGTTGACCTGGCCGATCTGGTTTTTCTTCTCGGCGATGCCGAAGCTGTAGCGGCGCACGCCCAGGTACTTGTCGAGATTGCGGGCGGATACCGTGATCTTGCGCTCCTTGCCGCCGCTGACCAGCTCCTTGACCACCTTGCGGCAGATCTTTGAGATTTCACGGTCAAGGCTGCGCACACCGGCTTCACGCGTGTAGTAGCGCACGATATCGCGCAGCGCGCTCTCCGCGACCACCAGTTCGTCCTTCTTCAGGCCGTGGTTTTGCATGGTCTTAGGCAGCAGGTGGCGCTCGCCGATGCTCACCTTCTCGTCCTCGGTGTAGCCGGAGAGGCGGATGATTTCCATCCGGTCGAGCAGCGCCGGCGGAATGTTCAGGGTGTTGGCGGTGGCGACAAACATCACGTCGGACAGGTCGTATTCGACCTCGACGTAGTGGTCGACAAAGGTGTTGTTCTGCTCGGGATCCAGCACCTCGAGCAGGGCGGACGCCGGGTCGCCCCGGAAATCCATCCCCATCTTGTCCACTTCATCCAATAAAAACAAGGGGTTACGCACACCCACCTTGGACATGTTCTGGAGGATCTTGCCGGGCATCGAACCGATGTAGGTGCGGCGGTGGCCACGGATCTCGGACTCGTCGCGCACGCCGCCCAGCGACATGCGCACGAATTTGCGGTTGGTGGCGCGGGCAATCGACTGGCCGAGCGAGGTCTTGCCGACGCCGGGAGCACCTACCAGACACAGGATTGGCGCCTTGACCTTGTCGACACGCTGCTGCACGGCCAGATATTCGACGATGCGCTCCTTGATCTTGTCGAGGCCGTAGTGATCCTCATCCAGCACCCTTTCGGCATTCTTCAGATCGGTGCTGATCTTGCTCTTCTTGCGCCACGGCAGTCCGACCAGCGCGTCGATGTAATTGCGCACGACGGTGGCCTCGGCCGACATCGGTGACATCAGCTTCAGCTTTTTCAGTTCGGCATCGGCTTTCTTGCGTGCGTCCTTGGGCATCCGCGCCGACTTGATCTTTTTCTCGATCTCGTCGATGTCAGCGCCCTCCTCGGTCTCGCCGAGTTCCTTCTGGATCGCCTTGACCTGCTCGTTAAGGTAGTACTCGCGCTGGCTTTTCTCCATCTGGCGCTTGACGCGGCCACGGATGCGCTTCTCCACCTGCAGGATGTCAAGTTCACCCTCGACCACCTTCAGCAGGTGCTCCAGGCGCTCCTTGACGCCGATCATCTCCAGCACCTCCTGCTTCTGCTCGAGCTTGAGCGGCAGATGCGCGGCAATGGTGTCCGCAAGGCGACCGGCCTCGTCGATGCCGGCCAGCGAAGTCAGTATCTCCGGCGGGATCTTCTTGTTCAGTTTCACGTACTGGTCGAACTGCTGGATCATCGTGCGCCGCATCGCCTCGGACTCGTGGTCGGCGGCCGGATCGCTGGCAATCGGCGTCACCTGCACCGTGAAATGCGACTTCAAATCCTGGATGGCATGGATGCGCGCGCGCTGGCTGCCTTCGACCAGCACCTTCACCGTACCATCGGGCAGTTTCAGCATCTGCAGGATGTTGGCGATGCTGCCGACATCGTAGAGGTCTTCCGGCGAAGGCTCGTCCTTGGCGGCGGATTTCTGCGCCACCAGCACGATGCTCTTGCCGGCCTCCATCGCGGTTTCGAGGGCCTTGATCGACTTCGGACGGCCCACAAACAGCGGAATGACCATGTGCGGGAACACCACCACATCCCGCAACGGGAGCAGGGGCATTTCCAGGCTGCTGTTTTCGTTTGCTATTGGGTCATTCATTGGCGTTCACCTGAGAGTTTCAACATGAATGCAGCTTGGGGCTGGCGGCTCCAAATACAAGCGCCGCAGCCTGATAATCCCACAAATGTATCCCATGAAAGCAGGGGAAACGGTGCCCTTGCAGTCCGCAATCCGGGACTTTGCAGGCCGGGACCGGAAAACCGGTCAGACGGTCGATCCGGCAACTTTGGGCGGGTCCGAGTAGATCAGCAACGGCGTGGCGTCGCTGGTGATGGTGCCTTCGTCAACCACAACCTTGACCACGTTCTCCAGCGACGGCAGGTCAAACATCGTGTTGAGAAGCGTGTGCTCGAGTATAGAGCGCAGGCCGCGCGCGCCGGTCTTGCGTTCCAGGGCCTTGCGCGAAATCGCCTTCAGCGCGCCTTCACGCACCTCCAGCTCGGCGCCTTCCATGCTGAACATTTTCTGGAACTGCTTCAACAGCGCGTTTTTCGGCTGGGTCAGGATCTCGATCAGCGCCGCCTCGTCCAGCTCGGCAAGTGTCGCCACCACAGGCAGGCGGCCGACAAACTCCGGGATCAGGCCGTACTTGATCAGGTCCTCGGGCTGCACGTCACGCAGCACCACCGCCATGTCCTTGCGGCTGTCCTTGCTGCGCACGTCGGCACCGAAGCCGATGCCGCTTTTCTCCGAACGCTCGCGGATGATCTTGTCCAGCCCGCCGAATGCTCCGCCGCAGATAAACAGGATGTTGGTGGTGTCGACCTGTACGAATTCCTGGTTCGGATGCTTGCGCCCGCCCTGCGGCGGCACCGAGGCGATGGTGCCCTCGATCAGCTTCAGCAGAGCCTGCTGCACGCCCTCGCCCGACACATCACGGGTGATCGAAGGATTGTCCGACTTGCGTGAAATCTTGTCGATCTCGTCGATGTAAACAATGCCGCGCTGCGCCTTCTCGACATCGTAGTCGCACTTCTGCAGCAGCTTCTGGATGATGTTCTCGACATCCTCGCCGACATAGCCCGCCTCGGTCAGCGTGGTGGCATCGGCCATCACGAAAGGCACGTTGAGCAGGCGCGCCAGCGTCTGCGCGAGCAGGGTCTTGCCCGAGCCGGTGGGGCCAACCAGCAGGATGTTGGATTTGGCCAGTTCGACATCGTCGTTTTTGGTGACGTTGCGCAACCGCTTGTAGTGGTTGTAGACCGCGACCGAGAGGATTTTCTTCGCGACCTCCTGGCCAATCACATACTGATTGAGGATGTCGCGGATTTCGTGCGGCACCGGCAGGTCGGACTTGGCGCCCTTGGCGGCATCACCACCCTGGGTTTCCTCGCGGATGATGTCGTTGCACAGCTCTATACACTCGTCACAGATGAACACCGACGGACCGGCGATCAGCTTGCGCACCTCGTGCTGGCTCTTGCCGCAGAACGAGCAGTACAGCAACTTTTCACCGCTGGCTTTTTCCGTCATCCCTTCAATCCTCAGCTAGCCCTGTTGATTCCTGTGACCAATCGACCGTCCTGAAATTCCCGCGGCCTCAGGCCGCGGCCTCCGCCCGGCTGGTCAGCATCCGGTCAACCAATCCGTAGTTTACCGCCGCCTCGGCGGAAAGGAAGTTGTCGCGATCACTGTCCCGCTCAATGGTGGCGACATCCTTGCCGGTATGTTTGGCAAGGATGGCGTTCAGCTTGCCCTTCAGGAACAGGATTTCCTTGGCATGGATCTCGATGTCCGAGGCCTGCCCCTGAAAACCGCCCGAGGGTTGATGAATCATCACCCGCGAATTGGGCAGGCAAAAACGCTTGCCCTTGGCGCCGGCCGTCAGCAGCAGCGCGCCCATGCTCGCCGCCTGGCCAACGCACAACGTGGACACATCCGGCTTGATGAACTGCATGGTGTCGTAGATGCCCATGCCGGCAGTCACAGAGCCGCCAGGGGAATTGATATAGAAGGAAATGTCCTTGTCCGGATTCTCCGACTCAAGGAACAGCAACTGGGCAATGATCAGGTTGGCCGTGGAATCGTTCACCGGACCGACCAGGAACACCACACGCTCCTTGAGCAGGCGCGAATAGATATCGTAAGCGCGCTCGCCGCGACCGCTCTGCTCGACCACCATCGGCACCAGGCCGAGGTTCTGCGGCTCCTGCATCATTCCAAACGGCTCGGTAAAGCCTCTCATTTGGCATTCCCCATCAGTTCATCGAACGATACCGCATCGTCCTCGACCTGCGCATTGGCCAGCACCCAGGTCACCACGTTCTCTTCCAGCACCATGCCTTCAATGTCGCGCAGCCGCTCCGGCGAGGAGTAAAACCATTTCACCACCTCTTCCGGACGCTCGTAGCTCTGCGCCTGTTCCTCGACCGCGGCCTTGACCTGGTCGGGCTTGGCGGCAAGATTCTGCCCGCGCACCACCTCGCCGAGAATCAGGCCGAGGGTGACGCGGCGCTGCGCGTTTTTCTCGAACATCTCCGCCGGCAACGGCACGTTGTCGCCCACCGGAATACCGCGTGCAGCCAGATCCTGGCGCGCCATCTGCTGCAGGCGCTCGATTTCCATCTCAACCAGTGCCTTCGGTACCTCGATCTGCGTGACTTCAGTCAGCGCATCCATTACCCGTTCCTTGGTGCGCGCCTTGACCCGGGCGACAACTTCGCGCTCCAGGTTGCCGCGCACTTCGGCGCGCATCTTGGCGATGTCGCCATCGGCCACGCCGAGGCTTTTCGCGAACTCGGCATCAATCTCCGGCAGCTTGGGCGCCGCCACGGCCTTCACCTCGACCTTGAACACCGCCGTCTTGCCGGCCACTTCCTTGCCGGCATAGTCATCGGGAAACCTGACCTCGAAACTCTTGCTCTCGCCCGCCTTCAGTCCCGGCAACGCCTTCTCGAAATCCGGCAGGAAACGGCCTTCGCCGAGCACGATGCCCTGGCCCTCGGCCTTGCCACCGGCGAACTCGACGCCATCAATGGTGCCGACATAATCCATGGTCACCCGGTCGCCGTCGCCCGCCGCACGATCGACGGTGTCGTAGCTCACGCGCTGCTTGCGCATGATCTCCAGCGTCTTGTCGACATCGGCCTCACCGATATCGAGCTTCGCCCGTTTCACCTTGGCTTTGCTCACGTCACCCACCACGACCTCGGGATAAACCTCGAAAGTCGCGCTGTAGCTGAACTCGGCCGCCCCGTCGCCCGGAGGCGCGGCATCGAACTTTGGATAGCCGGCCACGCGCAGGTTCTGCTGGTTAACGGCATCACCGAAGCTTTTCTGCAGCGTGTCGCCAAGCACTTCCTGCCGCACCTGCGATCCGAACTGCTGGGCCACCACCTTGAACGGCACCTTGCCGGGCCGGAAACCGGCCAGTTTGACGGTTCGCGACAGGCGCTTGAGGCGCGACTCGACTTCAACGTCGATCTCGGCCATCGGCACCACGATATTCAGTTTGCGCTGGAGGTTGCCCAGCGTTTCCAAGTTCGCTTGCATTACTTCATTCCCTGTTCGATTGATCGGGTGCACTCATTAATCCGGTCCAGTTGGTGCGAAAGGAGGGACTCGAACCCACACGCCTTTCGGCGCCAGAACCTAAATCTGGTGCGTCTACCAATTTCGCCACTTTCGCGCTGCAACAACGGCCCCCGGAAGCCCGGCGGTTGCCAGCGGCACGACCGGCTTTTTTGCAACCCTTTGATTGTAAACTATATGCAGCCCGGGCGAGACCCCCGCCGCACGTCGCGAACCCTGCCGCCAAGCTGTTGATCGGGTTCTGCTTTTCCGGTTTTTCCAGGATTTTTTCGAGGTTTTTTTCGACAATTGCACCGGCTTTGTCCGGCTGTTCCCGGCCGCGACACGGCCCCCACCTTCCCCAGCAGACCAAGCAGCCCTTGTCCAATACTTCCATCGATCACTACGAGAATTTCCCCGTCGCCTCGGCACTGCTGCCGGCGCGGCTGCGGCGGCCAATCGCATTGATCTACCGCTTTGCCCGTGAATCCGACGATTTCGCCGACGAAGGTGACCTGCCTGACGCGGAACGGCTGGCCCGGCTGGCAACTTTCAGCCGTGAACTTGAACGCATCGAACGCGGCGAGCCGCCGGGCGTTCCGTGGTTTGCCGACCTCGCGCAAATCATCCGCGAACACCATTTGCCCACCGGCCTGTTCCACGACCTGCTCTCCGCCTTTGCGCAGGACGTCACCCAAAAGCGCTACAAGGACTATGCGCAGCTGCTCGACTACTGCCGGCGCTCGGCCAACCCGATCGGACGCCTGCTGCTGATCCTCTACCGTGCCGACACGCCGCAGAATCTGCAATACTCGGACGCCATCTGCTCCAGCCTGCAACTGATCAACTTCTGGCAGGACGTGGCCATCGACTGGCAGAAAAACCGCGTCTACTTCCCCCTCGACGACATGCAGGCCCACGGCATCAGCGAATCACGGATTGCAGCAGGCGACAGCAGCGGCGCCTGGCCGGCATTCATGGACTTCCAGGTGCGGCGCTCGCGCGAACTGCTTTACTCGGGCAAGCCGCTGGGCCGCGCGCTGAAGGGCCGCATCGGGCTGGAAATGCGCATGGTCATCGCCGGCGGAGACCGCATCCTCGAAAAAATCAGTGCCGTGCAGGGCGACGTGTTCCGCCACCGTCCGGTGCTGAAAAAGCCGGACTGGCTGCTGATGCTGGCCCGCGCCCTGCTTTGACGACATGGCCATGAAAGATCACCACCAGTACTGCCAGGACAAGGCCGCCGCCAGCGGCTCCAGCTTCTATTACAGCTTCATGTTCCTGACGCCGGAACGGAGGCGCGCGATCACCGCGCTGTATGCCTACTGCCGCGAGGTCGATGACATCGTCGACGAATGCAGCGACGAAGGTGTCGCACGCACCAAGCTCGACTGGTGGCGCCAGGAAGTCGGCAGGCTCTATGAGGGCCGCGCCCAGCACCCGGTGGCGCGCGCGCTGGCCGAGGTCGCCGGCCCCTGCGGCATCACCCAGGACCAGCTGCTCGAAGTCATTGCCGGCATGGCGATGGACCTCGACTACAACCGCTATCCCGATTTCGCCACGCTCAAGGTCTACTGCCACCGCGTCGCCGGCGTGGTCGGCCTGATGTCGGCGCGCATCTTCGGCTTCACCGACCCGAAAACCCTCGACTACGCCGCCGAGCTGGGCCTCGCGTTCCAGCTCACCAACATCATCCGCGACGTCGGCGAGGACGCCCGGCGCAACCGCGTCTACCTGCCGCTCGATGAACTCAAGGCTGCCGGGCTCGAAGCCGCGCAGATCGTTCACGGCAGCGCTGAAACCGAAGCCGGCGAGCCCTTCCGCAAGCTGATGCAGGCGCAGATCGACCGCGCGCTCGCCACTTATGACCGCGCCTTCGCACTGCTCCCCGCCGCCGACCGCAAGGCACAGATTCCGGGCATCATCATGGCCGCGATCTACCGCACCCTGCTCGAGGAAATCCGCGCAGACGGCGCGCGGGTGCTCACCCAGCGCACCTCGCTGACTCCGCTGCGCAAGCTGTGGATCGCCTGGAAAACCTGGGTCAGAAAACAGTGACAGGCAATGAGTGATGAATGCAGAGCAAAAAAACGTGGGAGCGCTTGCACCCATCTTTCATCATTCAGCGCTTGATGCGTAACCAAAAACGGAAACCAAGGGCAAGGACATGAATCTCGAACTCACAGGAAAAACCGCATTGGTCACCGGCGCCAGCCAGGGCATCGGCCGCATGACCGCGAAAATGCTCGCCGCCGAAGGGGTGAAACTGTGCATCGCGGCGCGGCGCAAACCGCTGCTTGAGGAACTGGCGCGTGAAATCACCGCAGCGGGCGGCCAGGCGCCCGCGATGGTCGAAGTGGACATCATGCAGGAGGGTGCGCCGCAGCGGCTGGCCGATGCCGCGCGCGCGGCGCTGGGCCACATCGATATCCTCATCAACAGCGCGGGCGGCAGCCGGCCGAAGATTCCCGTCGACGCGCCTGAAACGGAATGGGAAAGCGTGATGACGCTCAACTTCGTGCGCGTGCGCCAGCTCACCCACGCCGTGCTGCCGGACATGATCGCGCGCAAATGGGGCCGCGTGATCAACTTCTCGGGCAAGTCCGAACCGGACTCGCTGCTCGCCGCGACCCCGGCCAAGGCCGCGATCCACGGCTGGTCAAAAGGCCTGTCGCGCGAAGTCGGCAGGCACGGCATCACCGTCAACTGCCTCGCACCAGGGCGCATCATGAGCGAGCAGATCCGCCGCAAGTACTCGCCCGAATTCCGCGCGCATGAAGAGCAGCACGAAATCCCGCTCGGCCGCTACGGCGAACCCGAGGAAATCGCCGCGATGGCGGTGTTCCTCGCCTCCGCGCGCGGCAGCTACATCACCGGCACCGTGATCCCGGTCGATGGCGGCATGCGCCGCTATGCGTTCTAGGTACGCGGGGAACCCCGCCCGATGATCGCGGTCATCTTCGAAGTGTGGCCGGCCGCGGGACGCCGCCAGGAATACCTCGACATCGCCGCCGAACTGCGGCCATTGCTGGAACAGATCGACGGCTTCATTTCGGTGGAACGCTTCGAGAGCCTGAACGAGCCGGGCAAGCTGCTGTCGCTGTCGGTGTTCCGCGACGAAGCCGCGGTGCAGCGCTGGCGCCAGCTGGAGACCCACCGCATCGCCCAGGCGCGCGGCCGCGGTGGAGTGTTCCGCGACTATCGCCTGCGTGTGGCCGGCGTGATCCGCGACTACGGCCTGCACGAACGTGCGCAGGCACCCCGGGACAGCCGCGAACGTCATTCATAAGCAATTGTTTTAATTGAATATTTTATATGCCCCATGAAATCGGCCTGATCACGACCATTGCCATGGCCTTCGGCCTTGCGATCGTGTTCGGGCTGGCGGCGGCGCGGCTGAAGCTGCCGCCGCTGGTGGGCTACCTGATCGCCGGCGTGCTGATCGGCCCGCACACGCCCGGCTTTGTCGCCGACATGGCGCTCGCCGCGCAGCTTGCCGAGATCGGCGTGATGCTGCTGATGTTCGGCGTCGGCCTGCACCTCTCGCTTGACGACCTGCTCGCGGTGCGCCGCATCGCGCTGCCCGGCGCGGTGGTGCAGATCGGCGCGGCCACGGTGATGGGCGCGGCAGTTGCGCATTTCTGGGGCTGGAGCCTTGGCGCCGGCCTGGTCTTCGGGCTCGCGCTGTCGGTGGCGAGCACCGTGGTGCTGCTCAAGGCGCTGGAAGCACGCGGCCTGGTCGATTCAATGAACGGCCGCATCGCGGTGGGCTGGCTGGTGGTCGAGGACCTGGTGATGGTGCTCGCGCTGGTGCTGCTGCCGCCGCTGGCCGGCCTGATCAAGGGTGACGGCGGCGCACTCAGCGGCGGCGACCTCGCGCTGACCCTGGGCAAGACGCTGGGCATGGTCGCCCTCTTCATCGCGCTGATGCTGGTGGTGGGCAAACGCGTGTTCCCGTGGATCCTGTGGCAGGTCGCGCGCACGGGATCACGCGAGCTGTTCACGCTGTGCGTGATCGCGGCCGCCCTGGGCATCGCCTTCGGTGCGGCGGCGCTGTTCGGCGTGTCCTTCGCGCTGGGTGCCTTCTTCGCCGGCATGGTGCTGCGCGAATCCGAGCTCTCGCACCGCGCCGCCGAGGAATCGCTGCCGCTGCGCGACGCCTTCGCGGTGCTGTTTTTCGTGTCGGTGGGCATGCTCTTCGACCCGATGATGCTGGTCGAGGAACCGCTGCGCGTGCTCGCGGTGGTCGGCATCATCGTCATCGGCAAGTCGCTGGCAGCGCTCGCCATCGTACTGCTGTTCCGCTACCCGCTGAACACCGCGCTCACCGTCTCGGCGAGCCTCGCGCAGATCGGCGAGTTCTCGTTCATCCTCGCCGGCCTCGGTGTCGCGCTGGGCCTGCTGCCGCTGGAGGGCCAGAACCTGATCCTTGCCGGCGCGGTGATCTCGATCGCGCTCAATCCGCTGGTGTTCAGCCTGATCGAGCCGATGCTGCGCTGGGTGCGCGAACGCTCCAGCCTCGCACGCGCGCTGGAGCAGCGCGACGATCCGCTGGCGCAGCTGCCGATGAGCACCGACCAGGACCTGCTCACCGGCCATGTGCTGGTGGTCGGCTACGGCCGCGTCGGCCGGCGCATCGGCGCGGCCTTGCGCGAACAGGGCATCGCGGTGGTGGTCGCCGAGCAGAACCGCGAAACGGTGGAACACCTGCGCGAGGACGGCATCCCGGCCGTGTCCGGCGACGCCGCCGATCCCGCGGTGTTGATCCAGGCCCATGTCGCACGGGCGCGCCTGCTGGTGATCGCCGCGCCGGACGCCGCGCGCGCGCGCAAGATGATCGAGACCGCGCGCATGCTCAACCCCGGCATCGAGATCGTCGCGCGCACCCACAGCGACGAAGAAGCCGGCCTGCTGCAGGAAGACCGCCCCGACCGCGTGTTCATCGACGAACGGGAACTGGCCATCGCCATGGCCGAACACGTGGTCAGCCGCTGCGCCTGGGCCGACAAAAAAACCGGCCACTAGGCCGGTTTTTTATGGATCAGGTCACACCGTTCGGGCTGGGCCCTGTGACAAGCTCAGTGCGAACGGTTTTTCAAGGCGCCGGCTACTTCTTCTTCGCCAGGTCGGCGATGCGTTTTTTCTCCTCGGCCTGGATCGCAGCCAGCATTTTCGGGTCCGGATCCTTCCACTTGCCGCCGGCACTGTTGGCCATGTAGGCCACGGCCTTGGAGAAATCCTCCAGCGACATGTTGGGATTGCCGCCCTTGGGCGGCATGCCACGGACGCCGACCCAGGCATGCGCGGTGAGCACGGCCTGACCTTCCTTGATCAGCGGCGTCCAGGCCTTGGCATCGCCCAGTTTCGGCGCATTGGCCGCGCCCGTGGCATGGCAGGCGAAACAGATCGACTTGTAAACCGCTTCGCCCGACTGCTGCGCCTGCGCCGGCAGCGCCAGAGCCGCTGCGACCGCCATACCTGCCAGTTTCCAGTTCATTGCTGCACTCCTTTTATCCCGGTCCGGGTGATTGAAAAAGCTCCATCCATCCTAACGCGCCAGCCCCTGCCGCGGATTACTTCGCCGGCTTGGCCAGCCCCAGCTCGACCAGGATGTCGCGGATGTCGTTGTATTCCTCGGCGATGTACTTGGTGGTCTCGGCGCTGTTGCGGTAGCTGTTGGGCATGTTCGCGGCGGCGAGGTCATCATTCCACTCCTTGCTCTGGGTGAGCGCGCGGAACCCCTGGTCCCAGTACGCCACCTGCGCCGGGGTCAGCCCCTTGGGCGCGATCACCAGGCGCCAGTTGTCGGCGACCATCGGAAACCCGGCCTCCCGCGCGGTCGGCAGCTTGGCCAGCGCGCCGGGCATGCGCTGCGGCGAAGCGATCGCCAGCGGCCGGATGGTCCCCGCGGCAAACGGCGTGGCAATCGAGGACGCCGAATTCACCCACACCGTGACATGGCCGCCGAGCATCGCCGCCAGCGCCTCGCCGCCGCCGTTATAGATCACCACCTTGAGCCGCTTCAGGTCGGCGCCCGCGGCACGCGCGAACAGTCCGGTGGCGATGTGGTTGGCACCGCCAGCGGCGCTGGAAGTGCCGAAGGTAATCGCATCCGGATTCTCGCGCAGCGCCTTGGCCAGCTCGGCCAGCGTCCTGTACGGTGAGTCGGGCCGCACCGCGAAGCCGATGTATTCGCTGACCAGCAGCGAGATCAGCGTGAAGTCGCTGTAGTTCTGCGGGCTGCGCCCGGTGATGTGGTTGGTGACCAGGTTGTACGAAGTCACCAGCAGCGCATGCGCATCGCCGCCGCGGCCGGCGAGATAGGCCCAGCTCACGGCACCGCCGCCGCCGGGCCGGTTGACCACCGCCACCGGCACCGGCAGCGCCTTCTGGTCCTGCCAGATTTTCTGGATCAGCCGCGCGGTGCGGTCGGTGCCGGTACCGGCGCTGGAGCCGACAATGATTTCGACGTTGCGCTCCGGCTTCCACGCGCCCTGGGCCGAGGCAGCGCCGCTGGCCGCAGCCAGCACCAGCGTGGCCGCGAGTGTTGCGAATGTGTTCATGGTCTCCTCCTTCGGTTTGTTGTTGGTCACTACAAGCCCTGCAAAATCAGGCCACTGCCGCGCTCGGCGATCATCATCACCGGCGCATTGGTATTGCCCGAGGTGATCACCGGCATCACCGAGGCGTCAATCACGCGCAGGCCCTCCAGCCCGCGCACGCGCAATTGTGTATCGACCACCGCGGAGGCGTCATCCGCACGGCCCATTTTGCAGCTGCCCACCGGATGGAAAATCGTGGTGCCGATCTGCCCCGCCGCCTGCAGCAGCTCGGCATCGCTCTGCAGGGCCGGCCCCGGCATGAATTCCTCCGGCCGGTACGGCTGCAATGCGGCGCTCGTATTGACGATGCGCCGCGTCAGGCGGATCGCATCCACCGCCACCCGGCGATCGTCATCGGTGGAGAGATAGTTGGGCGCGATCGCCGGATGCGCGCGCGGATCGTTCGACACGATGCGCACCGTGCCGCGCGAGGTCGGGCGCAGGTTGCAGACACTGGCGGTGAAAGCCGGAAACGGATGCGGCGGTTCGCCGAAGCGGTCCAGCGACACCGGCTGGATGTGGTACTCGAGGTTGGGCGTGGCCTGCCCGGGATCGGATTTGGCAAAAGCGCCGAGCTGCGAAGGCGGCATGGTCAGCGGCCCCGTGCGATGCAGCGCGTATTCCAGGGCCATCTTCGCTTTCGCCCACCACGAGCCGAGCATCGTGTTCAGCGTCAGCGCGTTCTGCACGCGGAAGGCCAGCCGCAGTTGCAGATGGTCCTGCAGGTTCTCGCCCACCGGCAGGTCGGCCACCGGCGTGATGCCGTGCTCGCGCAGCAGCGCGGCCGGCCCGACACCGGAGAGCTGCAGGATTTGCGGGCTGCCGATGGCCCCCGCGGCGAGTATGGTGTCGGCGCGGGCCTGCGCCTGCTGAATGAAACCCTCCCGCTCGAATTCGACGCCCGATGCGCGCCGCCCCTCGAACAGTACCCGTCGCACCAGTGCGCCGGTGATCACCTTCAGATTCGGCCGGCCACGCGCCGGATCAAGGAAGGCCCGCGCCGCGCTCCAGCGCTCGCCGCGTTTCTGCGTGACCTCGAAGCGGGCCACGCCTTCATTGTTGCCGCGGTTGAAATCATCGGTTTCGGGAATGCCCGACTCGACCGCAGCCGCGCGGAAGGCCTCGATGATGTCCCAGCGCACCCGCGGCGTTTCCACGCGCAGCTCGCCGCCGGCGCCGTGCTTCTCGTCCGCGCCGCGCCAGTGGTCCTCATGCTGCATGAACACCGGCAGCACCTGCGGCCACGACCAGCCGGCATCACCGGTGAGCCGCGCCCACTCGTCGTAATCACGGGCCTGGCCGCGCAGGTAGAGCATCGCGTTGATCGACGACGAACCGCCGATCACGCGGCCGCGCGGATAGTTGATCACGCGGCCGTTGAGCCCCGGTTCGGCGACGGTCTTGTAGCACCAGTCGGTGCGCTGATTGCCGATGCAGTACAGATAGCCGACGGGAATGCGGATCCAGTGCCAGTCATCATTGCCGCCGGCCTCGATCAGCAGCACCGAGCGCGCCGGATCGGCGGAGAGCCGGTTCGCCAGCACGCAGCCCGCGCTGCCGGCGCCGACGATGATGAAGTCGAAAGTCCCGAAACTGGGCATTGATTATTTATTCAATTAAATCAATGACTTATATATTTTTCACGCCCTCTCACCATGGTCTCATGGAGAGAGGGAAGAAATACGCAATCAGCCGTTTTTCACCAGCTTCTGCACATTCCAGTTCAGCGAATCCGCGACATAGATGTTGTCCTCGGCATCCAGCGCGAGGTAATGCGCCTCGCCGTAACGGTTCGGGCCCTTGCCCTGGCCGCCAGTTGCGGCGAGCAGATTCAAATCCATGTCGAGCTTCATGATGCGGCCGGCATGGCCGTGCGCCATCATGATGTGCTTCCTGTCGCTGCACAGCGCGAGGCCGCAGGGCGTGCCCGGATGTTTTTTCTCGCGTAAAAATTTTCCATCGCCATCAAACACCTGCAGCCGCTGGTTGGAGCGGTCGGCGATGATCACCTGCCCCTTCGGATCGACCAGCACCGCATGCGGCTGGTTGAACTGCCCCGCGTCCTTGCCCTCGCCGCCCCAGGTCAGCAAAAAGTTGCCGTCGCCATCAAACTTGAGCACGCGCGATTCACCCTTGCCGTGGCCCTGGGTGATGTAGACCTCACCCTTGGGCCCGAAGGCGATGTCGTTGGGTTCGTTGAAACAGCGCAGGTGGCCGGCCTGGTGCCATTCGGTGGCGCGGCCTTTGACGCCGAGCACCATCTGGATGCGGCCCTGCGCATCCATCTTCACCACGATATGCGCCACGGTGTCGGTGGCCCAGATGTTGCCGTGCGCATCGAGCTTGAGGCCGTGCGGGTTGTCGAAGATGCCACGGCACAGGCTCTTCAGGTACATCCCCTGCGGGTTGAACTCCATCAGCGCGTGTTCGCTGCGGTTGAATACCAGGATGTTGCCGTTGGCGCGCACCGCCACCGCCGAGCAGGGCCCGAAGTTGAGGCCTTCGGGCATCTGGAAAATGTCCGGCACCACCTTGTAGTTCAGTTCCGGGACGTTGTTCTCGATTTCCATGATCGCCGCTTGCGCCATGAACCACTCCTTTTCAGTGCGTTGTTGTTATTGCCGCGCCTGAAAACGGTGCGGACGGTCGCCGCAGGATACCCCGGAAAGACCACCCGCAAGCCGCACAGTCCACGGCCCAAGACGGTGATCATAAGTAATTGTTTTTATTGATAAATATGCTTATGCGCAGAGTGCTGGAAAAGTGCAGTAACGGCACTTGGCATGGTCCATGCACTGGTCAGTGCGCAACCATGACCGCCACCGTCACCCCGATCACCTCGATGCACCGCCTCTACAGCTTCGTCGCCGGCAACAGCGGCGGCTGGCTGGTCGAGCAGGTGATGCGTGTCAGCGGCGAACTGTTGCCCGCGGCGCCGCGCATCGCGGTGGTCGCCGAGACTTCCGCCCATCCGCCGCGCGACGCCACCTGGTGCCTGCGCGGCATCACCAGCAACGAGCGTTACGTCACCCGCGAGGAAAAAACCGCGCTCGCCGCGAAACAGGAAGGCCTCGGCCGCGCGCAGGCGAGCTGCGCCGCGATGATCCCGATCCGCAAGAGCGCCGCGTGGTGGGCGATGCCGCAGGACGAGCGCCGCGACATCATGGAACAACAGTCGCGCCACATCGCCATCGGCCTCAACTACCTGCCGGCGATCGCGCGCCGGCTGCACCACTGCCGCGACCTCGGCAGCAACGAACCCTTCGACTTCATCACCTGGTTTGAATACGCCCCCGCCGACAGCGCGGCATTCAACGAACTGCTGCGCGAACTGCGCGCCTCGCTCGAATGGCGCTACGTCGAGCGCGAGGTGGATATCCGGCTGCGCCGGGCGGACAGCTGATCCGCGCCGGGCTCCGCCCGGCGCATCCTGCGGGCTAGAATGTCCGGGTGACCCATCACCCGACAGGTACAGCCATGCACAAAGCCCTCACCCTCACCCTCGCCTTCGCCGCCACGCTCGCCTTCGCCGCGATGCCCGCCGCCGCGCAGACCATGAAACCCGGCCTCTGGGAAATGACCCAGAAAATGGGCGGCGACCACGGCGCCAAGATCGCCGCCGCGCAGGCTGAAATGCAGAAGCAGCTCGCCGCGATGCCGCCCGAACAGCGCAAGCAGATGGAAAAAATGATGGCCCAGCACGGCATGGCCATGGCGCCGGGCGCCGCCCCCGGCGGCGGCATGGCCACGCGCATCTGCGTCAGCAAGGAAATGGCCGCGCGCAACGAAGCACCGGCCGCCTCCGGCGACTGCAAGCAGGAAACCCTCAGCCGCAGCGGTAACACCACCAAGTTCAAGTTCAGCTGCAGCAACCCGCCGTCCAGCGGCGAAGGCGAAGTCACCATCCACAACGCCGAGTCCTACACCACGCGCATGAAGGTCACCACCCAGCACAAGGGCAAGCCGGAGACCATGACCATGGACAGCCAGGGCAAATGGCTGGGCAGCGACTGCGGCAACCTGAAACCGGTCAAGGGCTGATCCCGCGATGAGTGCAGAACAGAAACTGCGCGAGCTGGGCCTGACGCTGCCTTCGGGCAGCGCGCCCGCCGCCAACTACGCCAATGCCGCGCGCAGCGGCAACCTGTTGTTCATCGCCGGCAAGGCGCCGTTGCCTGAGAACGGAAAAATGCCCAGGGGCAAACTCGGCCGCGAATACACCACCGCCGACGGCTACCGCTTCGCGCGCAGCGCCGCACTCGACCTGATCGCGGTGGCGCGCACCGAGCTCGGCTCTCTTGACCGCGTCGCACGCATCGTCGAAGTCCAGGGCATCCTCAACGCCACCGATTGTTTCGAGGAACACCCGCAGGTGCTCAATGGCTGCTCCGACCTGCTGGTTGAAATCTTCGGCGAACGCGGCATCCATGCCCGCTCGGTGCTCGGCGCCAACTCCTTGCGCGGCGGCGTGCCGCTGGTGATCAAGGCGACGCTGGAAATTCTGCCCGACTGAAATCCACAACAACCATAAAAACTCCGAGGAGCTTCTTTTGCAACCCGCATACCCATTCATCGCCGCCGCACTGCTCGCCGCGGCCTTCTCCGCGCAGGCCGCGCAGCCCTACCCCAGCAAGGTCATCCGCATGATCGTGCCGCTGGCCCCCGGCGGCACCGGTGACACGCTGGCGCGCACCGTCAGCGAGGAAATGGGCAGGCAGCTCAACACCAACATCGTGGTGGACAACCGGCCCGGCGCCGGTGGCCTGATCGGCACCGAAACCGTGGCCACCGCCGCGCCAGATGGCTACACGCTGATCAACGTCAGCCCCTCGCACGTGATCAACCCGGCGCTGCACACGCGCAAAACCTACGACCCGGTGCGCGACTTCGAAGCGGTGATCCACATCGCCAACACCTACCAGATCATCGTCGCCCATCCCTCGCTGCCGGCGAAAACGCTGAAGGACCTGATCGACCTCGCCAAAAAATCACCGGGCAAGCTGAGCTACGGCTCCGCCGGCACCGGCTCGGCCACCCACCTCAACATGGAACTGTTCAAGTCCATGGCCGGCGTGGACATCGCGCATATCCCGTACAAGGGCAGCACCTTCGCCCGCAACGACGTCGTCGCCGGCCAGATCCAGATCGCGATGGACGGCCTGTTGCCGGTGCTGCCGCTGATCCGCGACGGCCGCCTGCGCCCGCTGGGCCTGACCAGCAGCAAACGCTCACAGGCCGCGCCCGAAATCCCCACCATCGGCGAATTCGTGCCCGGCTACGCCACCGACACCTGGTACGGCATCCTCGCCCCGGCGAAAACACCCAAGGCCATCATCGCCACGCTGCACGGCGCGGCGGTCAAGGCGATGAACACACCGGCCACGGCGGCGCGGTTGAAACAGTTGGGGACTGACCCGGTGGGCGGAACTTCAGAACAGTTTGCGAAACTGATTGCGAGTGAAGCGAAGCTTTGGGCGAAGGTGGTGCAGGTTTCGGGAGCGAAGGTGAATTAAAAATTTCACTTCAGTTAACACGCCCTCCTAGGCCAACAATTCTTTGAAATGGAGAAAACGGTGATATCGACAACAAACGCGTCACCTTATTTAAAATCTGGCCGTTTATCCGATGTATTAGCCTTGATTCAGATTCTCGCTTACCACCGATTAGCGAAACGTACTCATGAAGGACTTCGAGCCCAATTACGTCGACACCCCCTCACCGCTGACACTTGGACAGAAATTGGTCAACAACACCCAGAGTTTTTTCGGGTACTAGAAGCCAGCAAACACTCCTCCAATCAAGAAACAGTGACCCTAATAACCCGCTTTGTTCAAGAAGGCATTCCAGCAGAAAACCCCGACGAACCCGGCATCTCTCCTCCTTTGACGCCAGAGATAACAGGCAAGTTATTAGATTTGGCCATACAGCTTCACGACAGAGAGGCTCAGCGAAGAGATCGCTGGAAAAATGTTATTGTTCCGACGATCGTTGCCGTGATCGCAGCTGGCGCGTCAATAATCGCCGCTGTAATCAGTTCCACAAAACAAAGCAAATCACTCGAAACAAACACTTGCATTGCGAAGCCGGAAACCACATTTAGTAAAAGCAATGCTACAGATATTGAAAAATCCACAAAGTAATTACCCCCTTCCGAGCCGCCGAGTAGCGCAGTGCGGCCGGGGGAAGTCGGCGAGGACTGTCTGAGCCATTGACGCGTAGCGGCGATGGCGAGTTCCGCAGCCGCCCGGCTGTGCGAGCAACGCAGGGAACCCCCGGAGGGGGCGGCGAGGCGGGGCCGCCTTCTTTTGGTTACTTTTCTTGGCGGAGCAAGAAAAGTAACTGGCCGCCGGGCCACCCCCGGCGAAATTGAAGCACCGCATCAGCCCCTATAATCCCCACTCCATTGTTCAGCAAACGCTCAGCGCAATAGCCCCGGCGCATTGCACCGACACTCACCGCATTGCCACCCAACACCCCCGCCCTCCCCGCCGCCATCGCCTGGATGACCGGCGCGCTGGTGCTGTTCACCGGCATGGCCATCGGCGCACGTGAACTCTCGTCCGACCTCAGCACCATCCAGTTGCTCGCGATCCGCAGCCTGATCGGGCTGGTGATCATCTGCATCCTGCTGGCCCGCAGCGGCTGGTCGCAAATTTCCACGCCACATCTGAAACTTCACGCGCTGCGCAACCTGGCGCAGTTCGGCGGGCAGTTCAGCTGGTTTTACGCGATCGCGGCGATACCTCTGGCGACCGTGTTCGCGATCGAATTCACGGTGCCGATCTGGACGGCGATCTGCGCGGCCCTCCTGCTCGGCGAACGCATCACCGCGCGGCGGGTGTTCGCCATCAGCTGCGGGTTGATCGGTGTGCTGGTGATCCTGCGGCCGGGTGCCGGCCTGATCCACCACGCAGCGCTGGTGATGCTGGCCGGCGCGATGTCCTTCGGCATGGCCTTCACGCTGACCAAGAAACTGGCCACCCGCGATTCGATGCTGTGCATCCTGTTCTGGATGTCGGCAATGCAGCTGCCGTTCAGCCTGATTCCCGCGCTGTGGCAGTGGACACCGCTGGAACTGAAACACCTGCCGTGGCTGCTGCTGATCGGATTTGCAGGACTGGCCGCACACAGCTGCATGGTGCGCGCGCTGGCGCTGGCCGACGCCACCATCGTGGTCACGCTGGATTTCATGCGCCTGCCGCTGATCACGCTGATCGGCTGGTGGGCCTACCAGGAGCCGGCGGACTGGTATCTCGCCGCGGGTGCCGCGCTGATCCTCGCGGCAAACCTGGTCAACGTGTTCGAGAAGGCACCGCCGAAGGCCTGACTCCTGGACCGCGGGCATTACGCATGCTGGAAACCCCTGCGATTCATCGTCTGCGCCGACCTATAATTCAACCTGTATACCACCTGCATTCCACCTGCTACCCCGATGTAGCCGCTACGGCGGCCTGGAGTCCGACATGCAAACCAAAATCCCCTGCGTGATCATGCGCGGCGGCACCTCGCGCGGCCCCTTCCTGTTAATGGATGACCTGCCCGCCGACCCCGCCACCCGCGATGAAGTGCTGCTGGCGATCATGGGTTCGCCGCATGAAATCCAGGTGGACGGCATCGGCGGTTCGCATTCGGTGACGAGCAAGGTGGCGATGATCGGCAAATCCAAACGCCCCGACGCCGACATCGACTACTTTTTTGCGCAGGTGCAGATCCACGAGAAGTTCGTGGACACCAAGCCGACCTGCGGCAACATGCTGGTCGCTGTCGGCCCCTTCGCCATCGACGCCGGGCTGGTGCCGGCGCAGGACGGCGAAACCCGGGTGCGCATCCACAGCGTCAACACCGGCGCACTGGTCGAGGCCATCGTGCAGACGCCCGGAAGACAGGTGCAGTACGAGGGCGAAGCCTCGATTGACGGCGTGCCCGGCACCGCGGCGCCGGTGGGCATCAATTTCAGCGAGGCCATCGGCGCGGTCACCGGCAAGCTGCTGCCAACCGGCAAGCCGCTGGACGTGATCGACGGCGTGGAGGTTAGCTGTGTCGATATCGCGATGCCGATCGTGATGATGCGCGCCGCCGACATGGGCAAGACCGGTTATGAAACCGCGGTTGAACTGGATGCCGATCGCGCGCTGATGGAACGCATGGAAGCCATCCGCCGCAAGGCGGGTGTCTTGATGGGCATGGGCGATGTGTCGAAAAACGTGGTGCCCAAAATCGCCCTGCTCGCGCCGCCGCGACACGGCGGCACCATCAGCTCGCGTTATTTCGTGCCCGAGACCTGCCACAAGTCACATCCGGTCACCGGCACGGTGTGCATCAGCGCCGCCTGCGCGATTCCCGGCACGCTGGCCGCGCAGATTGCGCCGCTGAAGCCGGCGCCGCAGGGCATGGTGAAGATCGAACATCCGTCGGGAATGATCCTGATTGACCTCGATGCGGATTTTACGAACGGCAAACAGGAGCTGCGCCGTGCCGCGCTGGTGCGCACGGCGAGAAGGATTTTTGAAGGGTTGGTGAACGTGCCTTCGAAGGTCTGGGCGGGTAAAACCGCAACGGCCAGCAAACGTGCAGCTTGACGCCGCCCCCATGTATTTCTCCCTCGCCCCGCTTGCGGGGAGAGGGTTGGGGTGAGGGGCAGACAATGCCCACATCCTTCCCCCTACCCTCACCCCAACCCTCTCCCGCCCCAGGGCAGGAGAGGGCGTTTAGTCATTGACTGGCTCCGACCATCACATCATGGCCAAAGCCAATCACGCCTCAGTCGCCATCATCGGCGGCGGTTATGCCGGCATGGCCGCGGCGGTGGAACTTGCCGCGCGCAACGTGCGGGTGACGGTGTTCGAGGCCGCGCCGGCGCTGGGCGGGCGCGCGCGCCGCGTCACCGTCAACGACACCGCGCTCGACAACGGGCTGCACATCATGATCGGCGCGTACCGCGAAACGCTGCGCCTGATCACCAAGGTGGCGCCGCCACGCACGCGGCCCGGCGACCTGCTGCTGCGGATGCCGCTGGACCTGCAGGTGCAGGGCAAGCTGCGCCTGCGCGCGCCGAAGCTGCCGGCACCGCTGCACCTGGCCTGGGCACTGCTCACCGCACAGGGCCTCTCCGGCGCCGACAAACGCGCACTCGCCGCCTTCATGCGTGCGATGAAGCGGCGTCGCTGGCGCCTGGCGCAGGACTGCACGGTCGCAGCCCTGCTCGAAGCCCATCAGCAACCCATTGTTTTAAAAGAATATTTTTTTAACCCGCTGTGTGTGGCTGTGCTCAACACGCCGGCCGGACGGGCCTCGGCGCGGGTGTTCCTGAACGTGCTGCGCGACAGCCTCGGCGGCGCACGCGCCGACAGCGACCTGCTGTTCGCGCGCTGTGACCTGACCGCGCTGTTTCCGAAACCGGCGGCGGAATTCGTGCGCGCCCGCGGCGGCCAGGTCGAGGCCGGCGCCACGGTGGACAGCGTGGTGCGCGAACACCACCAGTTCACGCTGCATGTGCAGGGCAGCAAGCGCAGTTTCGACCAGGTGATCTGCGCGGTGGCGCCGCACCGCGCCGCGCCGCTGCTCGGGGGCATCAGCGAACTGCTGCCGGTGCTGCGGCAGGTCGAGGCCCTGCGTTACGAACCCATCCATTCGGTGTGGCTGCAGTTCGCGGGGCCAGTAAAACTGCCGGCGCCGATGATCGGGCTCGCCGGCAGTCCCGCGCAGTGGCTGTTCGACCGCGGGGCGATCTGCGGCCAGCGCGGCCTGATCGGCGCGGTGATCAGCGCCTCCGAAGAACAGGTCGGCGAGGCGCAGGATGCGCTGGCCAAGCGCGTGGTGGCGGACATCGCCGCACACTTCGGTCCGCTGCCGCCGCTGCAATGGCATCGTGTGATCGCCGAGAAACGCGCCACTTTCAGTTGCACGCCGGACCTCGCACGCCCCGCCGCACGCACGCCCTGCCCCGGCTTCATGCTCGCCGGCGATTACGTGGCCTCGGATTATCCGGCGACGATCGAGGGCGCGGTGCGCAGTGGCATCGCGGCGGCGCGGCTGGTTTGAAACCGGGCCGCGTTCACATCGCGGCCACCGCGGGGCGCGCAACCCCCGGCGTATAATCAGCGCAGAATTTTTCCACCTGGAGTGAGTGATGGCCGAACGTGAAGCCATGGAATATGACATCGTCATCGTCGGTGCCGGCCCCGCCGGCCTCGGCGCGGCGATCCGCCTGAAACAACTCGCCGCGGAACAGGGCCGCGAGGTCAATGTCTGCGTGATCGAGAAAGGCTCGGAAGTCGGCGCGCACATCCTTTCCGGCGCGGTGATGGACCCGATCGCGCTGAACGAACTGATTCCGGACTGGAAGGAAAAAGAAGCACCGCTGAACGTACCGGTGAGCGAGGACCGCTTCATGTTCCTCGGCGAACGCGGCGCCTTCAAGGTGCCCAACGCGCTGCTGCCGGGCTGCTTCCAGAACCACGGCAACTATGTGATCAGCCTCGCCAACGTGGTGCGCTGGCTGGGACAGCAGGCCGAGGCGCTGGGTGTGGAGATTTTCCCCGGCTTCGCCGCCGCCGAGGTGCTGTTCCACGATGACGGCCGCGTCAGGGGTGTCGCCACCGGCGACATGGGCATCGGCAAGGACGGCCAGCCCACCGAGGCGCACCAGGTCGGCATGGAATTACATGCGAAATACACCTTCTTCGCCGAGGGCTGCCGCGGCCACCTCGGCAAGCAGTTGCAGGAAAAATTCAAACTGCGCGACGGCGTGGATCCGCAGACCTACGGCATCGGCCTGAAGGAACTGTGGGAGATCAAGCCCGAGATGCACCAGCCCGGCCTGGTCATCCACACGGCGGGCTGGCCGCTGGCGGGCGACACCTACGGCGGCTCCTTCCTCTATCACCTCGACAACAACCAGGTCGCCATCGGCTTCGTGGTCGGCCTCGCCTACCAGAATCCGTACCTGAGCCCCTATGAGGAATTCCAGCGCTACAAGACGCACCCGGAAATCCGCAAGTTCCTCGAGGGCGGCAAGCGCATCGCCTACGGCGCGCGCGCGATCTCGGCGGGCGGCCTGCAGTCGCTGCCGAAACTGGTGTTCCCCGGCGGCTGCCTGATCGGCGACGACGCGGGCTTTCTCAACGCCTCGCGCATCAAGGGCAGCCATGCCGCGATCAAGTCGGGCATGCTCGCCGCCGAAGCAGCCTATGCGGCGCTCGCTGATGAAGCGCCGGCCGCGGAACTCGCCGCCTACCCCGAGGCCTTCAAGTCGAGCTGGCTGCACGACGAGCTGCACCGCGCGCGCAACTTCAAGCCGTGGATGAGCAAGGGGCTATACCTCGGCACGCTGATGGTGGGCATCGACCAGGTGCTGCTCAAGGGCAAGGCGCCGTGGACGCTGCGCCACAACCACGCCGACCACGAATGCCTGCGGCCGAAGACCGAGTTCGAGCCGATCCAGTACCCCAAACCCGACGGCGTGATCAGCTTCGACCGCCTGTCCTCGGTGTTCATCTCCAACACCAACCACAACGAGGACCAGCCGGCGCACCTGACGCTGAAGGACGCGTCGGTGCCGGTCAACGTCAACCTCGCGCTCTACGACGCGCCCGAGCAGCGCTACTGCCCGGCCGGGGTCTACGAGATCGTGCGCGATGACGACGGCGGCAATCCCCGCCTGCAGATCAACGCGCAGAACTGCGTGCACTGCAAGACCTGCGACATCAAGGATCCGACGCAGAATATCGTTTGGGTCACGCCGGAAGGCGGCGGCGGCCCGAATTACCCTAACATGTGAGGCCGCAGGCACGGCGGGGCCCGACCCTCAAGTTCCGCCGCCGCCTGCCGTTATCGCCGGAGTACTCCGCACGATGCCCACGATGAACGCACCCCATGATGGAGCGACCCCCCGCGCGGACGGCAACGCGCTGTACCTGCGCACCATCACCGAAGACGTGCTCGGCTGGGACAACCCGGAAGCACGCCTGCGCAAGGCGCTCAGCGACGATCATTTCCTGCTCTATGCCCAGCGCATAGCCGGCATAAAGCCCCGGCTTGCCGACGAAGTCGCGCTCGAAGTGCTGCTGCGGCTGAAGGAAGAGGAAGACAACCTGCTGCCGCCGGGCGGATTCTTCCCGGTGGCCGAGGCGCTGGGCATGCTCGGCGAGATCGACAACTGGGTGCTGCGCAAGACCGTCGCCTGGTGCGCGGCCGGCGGCGAGGAGCACCGCGCGCCGATGTGCTGCATCAATCTCTCGGCCGATTCGCTGCTCGATCCCGAATTTCCGGAGCGCGTGCGCGCACAACTGCGCGAACACGACCTGCCCGGCCACCGCCTGTGTTTCGAGCTGGAGGAACTGGATGTGCTGGCGCACACCGACGCGGCGCAGCGGCTGATCACCACACTGCATACCCGCGGCTGCAAGTTCGCGCTCGACAATTTCGGCAGCGTCAAGGTGTCCTTCGAGCACGTGCGCGCGCTGCCGGTGGACTACCTGAAAGTGGATGGCGGGATGATCCAGAACATCCTGAAGAACCCTGGCGACCTGGCGCGGGTGAAGGCGATCAGCCTGACCTGCCAGCGCCTGGGCATGCGCGTGATCGCGAGCAGCGTCGAAACCCCGGACATCCTCAACAAGCTGCGCGAGATAAGTTTCGATTTTGCCCAGGGATTCGGTGTCGCGCGTCCGGTCGCGCTGGACAGCCTGCGCCCGCCACCAGCTGCGGCTGCGCCCGTGCCTTGAACAGCCGCACGGGGAATTCAATAAGTATTTGTTTTTATTGAATAATTTTTGATCCGCGGGGGCCGGCCGGGTGTCAAAGCGCTTCGAACACGCCGGCCGCGCCCATGCCGGTGCCGATGCACATGCTGACCATGCCGTATTTCTGCCGCCGGCGGCGCAGGCCGTGCAGCAGCGTCGCGACGCGGATCGCGCCGGTGGCACCCAGCGGATGGCCCAGCGCAATCGCGCCGCCCAGCGGATTGACCTTCGCCGGATCAAGCCCCAGCTCACGCATCACCGCCAGCGCCTGCGCGGCAAATGCCTCGTTGAGTTCAATCCAGTCGAGTTGCGACAGGTTCAAGCCCGCCTGCTTTAGCACTTTGGGTATCGCCTGCACCGGGCCGATGCCCATCACATCAGGCGGCACACCGGCCACCGCAAAAGCAACAAAACGGCCCAGCGGCTTGAGGTTGTAACGCTTGAGAGCAGCCTCACTCATCAGCACCACGGCGCCGGCACCGTCCGACATCTGCGAACTGTTGCCGGCGGTGACGCTGCCCCTTGCGGCGAAGGCGGGCTTCAGCTTCGCCAGCGCCTCGACCGAAGTGTCGCGGCGCGGACCTTCATCCTGCGCCAGGGTTTTGCGTTTGACGTTCACTTCACGCGTGGCGAGATCGGGCTGGCGTTCGATGACCTCGAATGGCGCGATTTCGTTCTTGAACTCACCCTGGTCGGCCGCATGAATGGCGCGGCGGTGGCTTTCGGCGGCGAACAGGTCCTGGTCTTCGCGGCTGACCTTCCATTTTTCGGCAACCCGTTCCGCGGTGATGCCCATGCCGTAGGCGATGGCGTAGTTCGCATCGTTTTCGAAAATCGCCGGACTGAAACTCGGCTTGTTGCCGCCCATCGGCACGAGGCTCATGCTTTCAGTGCCGGCGGCAATCATCACGTCGGCTTCACCGAGACGTATACGGGCCGCGGCATCGGCCACGGCCTGCACGCCGGATGAACAGAAACGGTTGATGGTCAGCCCCGGCACGGTGTCGGGAAAACCCGCCAGCAAGAGGCCGATACGCGCCACGTTCATGCCCTGCTCGCCCTCGGGCATCGCGCAGCCGGTGATCACGTCGCCAACTTCGTGCAGGTCCAGCCCGGGACACTGCGCCACGGCGGCTTTCAGCACATGCGCCAGCAGATCGTCGGGCCGCGTCGCGCGCAACATGCCGCGCGGCGCCTTGCCCACCGCGGAGCGGGTGGCGGCGACAATGTAGGCGTCCTGGATTTGTCGGCCCATGGTCAGTTCCTCAGCGGTTTGCCGTTTTTCAGCATGAACTCGATGCGCGCCTGTGTTTTTTCAGTCGCCATCAGTTCCATGAAGTGCTGCAACTCAAGATCAAGCAGCCACTGTTCGTCGACAAGGCTGCCGGCATCGACATCACCGCCGCACATCACGGTGGCGACCTTCAGCGCGATCAGCCGGTCGTGGTCGGAGATGTGGCCACCGGCGTGCATGTTCTCGACAAAGGCCTGGATGGTGGCGATGCCGCCGCGGCCCAGCACCGGAATCGCTTTTGCCCGCAGCGGCGGGCGGTAGCCGGCAGCGGCCAGCGCGCGGGCCTCGGATTTGGCGATCTCCAGCAGCTCGAAGCGGTTCATCACCACGCGGTCGGTGGCGCGCAGATAACCCAGCTCACGCGCGTGCTCGGCGCTGCGCCCGACTTCGGCCATCGCCACCGTCTTGAAATATTTCTGCAGGAAGGGCGCCGGATCGCCGCCCTTGGCATCCGCCACCGCGCGCATCGCGAATTCCTTGCAGCCGCCGCCCGCCGGCAGCAGGCCGACACCAACCTCGACCAGCCCGATGTAACTTTCCAGCGTGGCCACCGCGCGGTCGCAATGCATGATGAATTCGCAGCCGCCACCGAGCGCCAGGCCATCGACCGCGGCCACCGTCGGCACCATCGAGTATTTGAGTTGTTGCGTGGTCACCTGGAACTGCTCGACCAGATGTTCGACTTCGGCGAGTTTGCCCGCCATCAACTGGTCGGCGACGCCGAGCTGGCGCGCCGCCTTAAGCGCCATCGATTCGGCCTCGCGCCGCACCGATTTGATCAGCTTGCCCAATGCGGAGGGCTGGGCGGGTTTGGCGCCGCCTGCAGGCGTTTTTTTCAGGTTGGCGCCGACCGAGAACGGCGCCTCGGTCTGCCAGATCACCAGGCCGGCAAAATTGCGCTCGGCTTCATCCACCGCGCGCTGCACACCTTCAAGCACCTCGTCGCCGATGGTATGCATGCGACTCTTGAAGCTGACAATGGCCACGTCATCGCCCATGCTCCAGCAGCGCACGCCATCGGTTTCAAATATGGTGCTGCCGTATTGACGCTCTTCGCCGACAAGGCGGTCCGGGAAGTGCTGGCGTTTGTAAACGGACAGCGAGGAGCGCGGCTGGTAGGCCTGGCCCGCCGGCGCCCAGGAGCCGTCCTGGCGATGCACACCGCTGCGCGCCGCATCGGCCGCCCAAGCCGGCAAGGGTGTGCTGACCAGTGTCTTGCCGGCGGCAATGTCCTCGGCGATCCAGCCCGCCACCTGCTGCCAGCCGGCCGACTGCCAGATTTCAAAGGGGCCGGTGTTCCAGCCAAAGCCCCAGCGGATCGCGAAGTCAAGGTCGCGCGCATTGTGCGCGATCGATTCCAGATGCACCGCGCAGTAATGGAAGGAATCACGGAAGATGGACCACAGGAACTGCGCCTGCGGATGGCTGGAGGCATGCAGCTGCGCAAAACGCTCCGAAACATTCTTGTTCTTGAGGATTTCCACCACCGACTCGTCGGCCTTGCCGTCGGCGATGCGGTAATCACCGCTCTTGAGATCGAGCACCTGGATATCACGGCCGGGCTTCTGGTACACACCTTTGCGTGTCTTCTGGCCCAGTGCGCCGCCGTCGATCAGCTTCTGCATCCATGACGGAATGCCGTAATACCTGTGCCAGGGGTCTTCCGGCAGCGTGTCGCGCATGGTGTGCACGACGTGGGCGAAGGTGTCGAGGCCGACCACATCCGCGGTGCGGAAGGTGGCACTCTTCGGCCGGCCTATCAGCGCGCCGGTCAGCGCATCCACGGTGTCAAAACCGATGCCGAGGCGCTCGGCGTGGTGCAGCGTGGCGAGCATGGAAAAAACACCGACGCGGTTGGCGATGAAGTTCGGCGTATCCTTCGCGCGCACCACGCCCTTGCCCAGTGTGGTGGTGAGAAAACGCTCCAGCCCGTCGAGGATGCCGGCTTCGGTGCCGCTGCAGGCAATCAGCTCGACCAGGTGCATGTAGCGAGGCGGGTTGAAAAAATGCACGCCGCAGAAGCGCGGCCGCTGCGCCGCCGGCATCGCCTCGGCGAGTTTGTTGATCGACAGGCCCGAGGTGTTGCTGGCAAAGGTGGCATGGTCGGCGATGTACGGCGCAACCCTGCGGTAGAGGTCGGCCTTCCAGTCCATACGCTCGGAAATCGCCTCGATGATCAGGTCGCACTCGCGCAGCCGCTCAAGATGCTGGTCGTAATTGGCCGGCTCGATCAGATCGGCGACATCGCGGGTGGCGAGCGGTGAAGGCTCGAGCTTCTTCAGGTTGGCCAGTGCCTTCAGCACATTGCCGTTGGCGTCCCCTTCTTTTGCCGGCAGTTCGAACAGCATCACCGGCACGCGGGCATTGACGAGGTGCGCGGCGATTTGCGCGCCCATCACACCGGCACCAAGCACGGCGGCCTTGCGCACCACGAAGGGGGAAGCGGACATGGGGAACTCCATGAAGGACTGCTGTGTATCCGCGTTGATTCTAGCACCGGCATCGGCAGCCATCGGTGGACCGGTGCCATGAAAAAAGCGGCCCGCAGGCCGCTTTCAGGAACGCCGGTGATGCTCAGAAACGGTGTGAATAGGATACGGTCAGTATGTCAACCTTGTTTTCATAGGTGCCGATCAGGCGGCCCGACGCCGGATTGGGCGTGGTGTTGATGCTCGCGTCCTTGATGAACTGATGGACGTAACCCACCTCGATGGCGCCCTGCTTGTTCGGCTTGTATTGCGCGCCAAAGGCAAGCCAGGTGCGGTCCTGGTCGGGCAGCCGCGGCGTGCGGTCGACATCGTTGGACGGCGTCTCATCGAAGGCGAGGCCCATGCGCAGCTTCAGACGGTCGCTGTATTTGTAGTTGGCACCGACGCTGTAGCGCATGGTGTCCTTCCAGTTGAACTGGATCGTCGTCAGCACCTGTCCTGAGAGCGCGCCACTGGTGCGCTGCACGTCGAGGCGCTTGATGCTGCTCCAGCCGGTCCAGGTCAGGTCGGCCATCAGTTCCCACTTGCTGTTGAGCCTGTGGACGGCGCTCAGCGAGGCCGAGTCCGGCATCGTGATGTCGGCACGGGCAAAACCGTTGCCGGCGGTGTTGGTGCCGGTGAAGTAGACGCTGCCGTTGACGGTGTAACGCACCTTGGAGCGGTAGGTCAGGCCAAAGCGGGTGTCCGGAGTGGCCTGGATCATCGCGCCCAGGTTGTAGCCCATGCCGGTGTCCGAAGCTTCGAGGCGCAGATTGCCGGTGGTCGCAGCGCCGGTGTTGGCGGTGAGCGTGGCATCGGCGTGCTGCATGCTGACACCGGCCCCCAGCGACAGCCTGTCATTGACCTTGTAGGCCAGCGAGGGGTTGATGTTCAACGTGCTGATGCGCGACTGCAGCGCGGTCAACTGGCCGCGCCAGCCCTGGTCGTGATTGCTGCCGAGGCCGAAAGGCACGTTCACCGACAGGCCGAGGCGCAGGCGTTCGTTGATCGCCGTGGTCAGATAGAAGTTGGGGATCAGGGCCACGCCGATGCCGTCGCCACCCTCACCCGTGCCACGCGCAGCGAAAGCGCCGGTTGAAGCGGTGTTGCGGAAATCGGCTGAAGGAAAAATCAGGTGGCCCACCGCCGAAACCTCGGTGCCGGGTGCAAGCAGCGTCATCGCTGCCGGATTGGTCCAGGCCACGCTGGCGTCCTCGGCCACCGCTGCGCCGCCGGCATAGGCATTGCCGGTGCCGCTGCCGCTGACCGTGCCAACACCAAAACCCCCGGCCAGTGCAGCGCCGCTCAGTCCGGCCAGCGCCGCAGCGACGGCCATGCGCAACTTCAAGCACTTGTTCATGATCTCCCCCTTTTTTTGAACATCAGGTGACTTGCCACACCCTCTCATGCGGCAGGTTGTGACAGCATCTTTACATGTTGCCCCCGGCCCCGCACCCCCGCCACCGGGGGAAGCCGCCCCCCTGCAGCCTATTGTTGCGCGGAAACCACACGCGGGCGGCGCTGGTTGTCCACGGCTACATAAGTCAGCACCGCCTCGGTGACCTTGACGCACTCCCGCTCCTCGGGACGGCGCTGGGCATAGACGGTGACCTCGACCGTGATCGAGGTCCGTCCGACCTTGATCACCTCGGCATAAAAACTGACCAGGTCGCCGACCAGCACCGGCTGCCTGAAGCTGAAGGAATTCACCGCCACCGTCGCCACCCGCCCCCGCGCCAGCCGGATCGCCGGCACACTGCCCGCCAGATCGACCTGCGACATGATCCAGCCGCCGAAAATGTCACCGGTGTAATTGGCATCCGCCGGCATCGGAATCACTCGCAGCGTCGGCTCCTTGCCCTCCGGCAGGTTCGTCATCTCAGCTGTCATTGCCTGCGCTCATCATTCATCACTGCCTGCCATACATCAGGTCGATCTCGGCATTGAACTTCTCCATCACCTTCGCCCGCTTCAGTTTCATGGTCGGTGTGAGCAGGCCGTTTTCGATGGTCCAGGGTTCGAGGGTCGCGGTGGCGCGGCGGATCTGCGCGTAACCGGGGAATTCGGTGATTTGTGCCGCAACCCGCTGCAGCACCAGTTGCTCGGCCGCCTTGCCGCGCAGCACCTCCTCGCTGGCGCCGTCGAGACCGGCTTCGGCGGCCAGTTTCTGCCAGTGATCGCGGTTGAGCACGGTCATCACCGACAGGAAGGGCTTGCCCTCGCCGAGCAGCATCACCTGATCGAACAGCGGATCGCGTGCAATCGCGGCCTCCATGTCGTTGGGCGGCACCTTCTCGCCGTTGGAGAGCACGATGATTTCCTTCAGGCGGCCGGTGATGAACAGATGCCCCTGCTCGCCGATGCGTCCGGTGTCGCCGGAATTGAGCCAGCCGTCGGACTGGATCATCGCGTGCGTGGCTTCCTCGTTGTTCCAGTAGCCCATCATCACGTTGGGCCCCCTGATCAGCACCGCGCCGCGCTCGCCGAGCTTGATCTCGATGCCGGGAATCGGCTGGCCAACACTTGCCGGAATGTTGTTGCCCGGCTTGTTGGCGGTGGCAATCGGGCTGGTTTCGGTGAGGCCGTAGCCCTGCAGGATGGGCAGGCCGAGCCCGATGAAAATGCGCGAGATGTCGGGCGGCAGCGCGGCACCGCCGGACAGCGCGTAACGCAGCCGGCCGCCGAGCCGCGCCAGCACCTTGGAGGCGACCAGCTTGTTGAGCAGCGGCCAGAGCAGGAAGGACGGTCTCCACGGCCCGCGGCCCTGGGCGTGCTCGAAGCGTGCATAGCCGACTTCAGCCGCGAGCAGGAACAGTTTTTTGCGTACCGGCGGGCCTTCATCGAGCTTGGCGCGAATCGCGCCCCAAATGCGCTCGTAGATGCGCGGCACCGAGATCAGCATCGTCGGCCGGATGTTCTGCAGGTCTTCCGCGAGCTGCGGGATCGAACGCGCGTAGGCGGTGACCGAGCCGGCCATGATCGTCAGGTAGTAGCCGCAGGTGCGCTCGAAAGTGTGCGACAGCGGCAGGAAGGACATGAAGATGTCGTCATGGTTCGTGGCCAGCACCGACAGCGCGGACGCGGTGTTACTGAGGATGTTGTCGTGCGACAGCATCACCCCTTTCGGCCGCCCGGTGGTGCCCGAGGTGTAGACAATGGTCGCCAGCGTGTTGCCGGGGCGTTCGAGGTGGCGTGTGGCACCGCCATCATCGGGCAGCCAGTCATCGATGCACTGCACGCGCGGATCGCCGGCAGGCGTGCCCAGCTTTTGCACGGTGAGCACGCGGGTCAGGCCCTTCATCACCGGCATCACTTCGCGCAACAACTGCCAGTGCTCGTCGCCCTCGATCAGCAGCACGCGGCAGCCGGAATCGTTGATGATGTAGGCGACGTTGTCGGCACGATCCTGGGTATACAGCGGCACCGTGACCAGTCCCAGGCCCAGCGCGGCCTGGTCGTAAATCACCCACTCCGGCGAGTTGCGCAGCATCATCGCAACCCGTTCGCCGGGCTTCACACCATCTTTTTCGAGTGCCGTCTGCCAGCGCGCGATCTGGCGGTCGATCTGCGCCCAACTGTAGTCGCGCCAGTTGGCGTGGGTTTCGTTCCAGGCCTTGTAGGCAGTGATGTCCGGCGTGCGTTTGACCCGCTCGCGGAACAGGCCGTCGAGGGTGCCTGCTTCGGCATGGCTGATGACATGCGATACGTCATTCGATAAATTATTGTTTTGATTCATGATTTTCTCCTCCTGGCAAAAACCTATTCAAGAAACAGGTCGGTCTGCAGCGGACCGCCGGGGGTGACCGCGTAGGGCGCGAAGTCGGTGACACCTTCCTCACGCAGCACGGTTTCGTCTATGTAGAAATTGCCGGTGGCCTGGCGGCTGTCGCGCCTGAGAATCACATGCGCCGCGTCGGCCATGATATCGGGTTTGCGACTGGCCTTCAGTACGGCCTCCGGGAAATTGACCTCGATCGCGGCGGTGGCGATGGTGGTGCGCGGCCACAGCGAATTCACCGCGATGCCCTGCGCGCGGAACTCGGCCGACATGCCCAGCGTGCACTGGCTCATGCCGTACTTGGCCATGGTGTAGGCAACATGCCCGGCAAACCATTTCGCCTGCATCGCCAGCGGCGGCGACAGGTTGAGGATGTGCGGATTCACGCCCCTCGCCAGATGCGGCAGGCAGGCCTGCGAGCAGAGGAAGGTGCCGCGCACATTGACACCGAACATCAGGTCGAAGCGCTTGGCCGGCGTCAGCAGCGTGCCGGTCAACTGGATCGCGCTGGCGTTGTTGACCAGCGCGTCGATGCCGCCGAAATGTTCCGCCGCCTGTTGAACCGCCGAGGCGATGGCCTGTTCATCGCGGACATCCAGCAGCAGCGGCAGCGCGCGACCACCGGCAGCTTCGATTTCTGCCGCGACGCTGTGAATGGTGCCCGGCAGCTTCGGATGCGGCTCGGCTGACTTCGCGGCGACCACGATGCTGGCGCCGTCCCGCGCGCAGCGCAGCGCGATGGCGCGGCCGATGCCGCGGCTGGCACCGGTGATAAAAATGGTTCTGCCTTTGAGATCAGCCACGTTGAGCCTCCGCCCCCTGCGCATCGCGGCGTCGCGCCAGCGCCTCGAAGGTCACCGGCTGCGTGGTTTGGGTGATCTCGCTGCGGCCGAGGTCGCGCGGGAAATCATCGACCATGATCGCGCGGCGGCGCAGTTCCGCGGCGCGCCGCAGCAGGTCAAATTCGTCCTGGCTGATCACGCCATGTTTGAGGCCCTCCGCGGCAATCTGGTCGGCGTAGCGCCGCGCGATGCGTCCATCCTGCTGCGCCTTGCGCAGCCGCGCTTCGACCGGCTCTGCGGCAATCGCCGCCTCCAGCGCCAGCTCCAGCGTGCGCACCGCATCATTCTCATCCGCGGAGATGAACACGCCCCTGGTCAGCCGCTTGCGCGAAGGCCCCGGCGTCATCATCAATCGCACCACGGCGTGGCCCAGCGGATCGCGCGGCGGCGCGAACTCGCGGCCGTACGGCATCACCACCGGAAAAATCAGGCCGCGCAGCATCCAGGCGGCAACCGGCCACGGCAGATTCTCGAATATCGAGTAAAACGATTCCTCGATGCGGTTCAGGCAGTCGAGCAGGCCCCAGCGCACCAGCGGCAGGTCCTCCTCCGGGCGGCCGTCGTCTTCGTAACGCTTGAGCACCGTCGAGGCGAGATAAAGCTGCGACAGCACATCACCGAGCCGCGCCGACAACCGCTCACGCCGCTTCAGCGAGCCGCCGCAAAGAAACATCGCGACGTCGGCGGTCAGGGCGAAGGCGCAGGAGAGCCGGGTGAACTGCTGGTAATAGCGGCGCAGCTCAGGTGCGCCGGCGGCGCCAGTCAACCGCGCGCCGGTAAGCCCCAGCCACAGCACCCGCGCGACATTGGACAGCGTGAATGCGAGGTGCCCGAAAAAAGCACGATCAAGCCGGCGCACCGCCGTCGCGCGGTCGGTTTCACGCACCGCCTCGATTTCCTCGAGCACCCAGGGATGGCCGCGGATCGCGCCCTGGCCGAAGATGATCATCGTCCGTGTCAGGATGTTGGCGCCCTCGACGGTGATCGCGATCGGCGTCTGCATATAGGCACTGGCGAGATAGTTGCCAGGCCCCAGGCAGATACCCTTGCCGCCGTGGACGTCCATAGCGTCGTTGACAACCTGGCGGCCGCGTTCGGTGAGGTGGTATTTGACGATGGCCGAGACCACCGAAGGTTTTTCACCGAGGTCGAGCGCGCCGGCGGTCATCACCCGTGCCGCATCCATCACATACAGATTGCCGGCGATGCGCGCCATCGCCTCTTCCACACCTTCGAAGCGGCCGATCGGCAGCTTGAACTGCTGGCGTACGCGGCCATAGGCACCGGTGGTCAGCGTCGACAGCTTGGACATGCCGACGGCATTGCCCGGCAATGAGATCGAGCGTCCGGCGGCGAGGCAGTTCATCAGCATTTTCCAGCCCTGCCCGACCTGCTCCACGCCGCCGATGATGCACTCCATCGGCACGAACACATCCCTGCCCCAGTTCGGGCCGTTCATGAAGGTCGCGGTCATCGGCCGGTGGCGGCGGCCGATATTCACGCCCGGCGTATCGGTGGGCACCAGCGCCAGCGTGATGCCGATGTCGTCCTGTTTCCCCAGAAGGTGATCGGGATCGTAGAGACGGAAGGCGAGACCCAGCAACGTCGCGATCGGGCCCAGCGTGATGTAGCGCTTTTCCCAGGTGAGGCGCACGCCGAGCACGTCCTTCTGCCCCTGCCATTCGCCGCGGCAGACGATGCCGAAATCCGGGATGCCGCCGGCGTCAGAACCGGCCTCGGGGCTGGTCAGCGCAAAACAGGGCATCTCCAGCCCCTTCGCCAGCCGCGGCAGATAATGATTTTTCTGCGCCTCCGTGCCGTAGTGCAGCAGCAGTTCCGCCGGCCCCAGCGAGTTGGGCACCATCACCGACACCGCGGCGGTGCCGCTGCGTGTGGAGAGCTGCATCACCACCTCGGAATGTGCCAGCGCGGAGAAACCCTTGCCGCCGTATTGCTTGGGAATGATCATGCCGAGGAAACCCTGATCCTTGATGAACTGCCACACCGGCAGCGGCAGATCGCTCATCTCGTGCATGATGCGCCAGTCATTGAGCATCTCGCACAGCTCGCGCAGCGGGCCATCGATGAAGGCCTGCTCCTCGGCTGAAAGCCGCGGCCTGGGATAGGCGAGCAGCTTGTTCCAGTCAGGACGGCCACTGAACAGCTCGCCCTCCCACCACACGGTGCCGGCTTCCAGCGCCTCGCGCTCGGTCTGCGATACCGCGGGCAGGATGCGCCGGAACACCGCCAGCATGGGCAGGCTCACCAGCGTGCGCCGGATGCCCGAGGGCATCACGATCAGCGTGGTCACGCCGAGCACGAGCCACGCCGCCTGCAGCAGCCCGTCCGGCCACCAGCCGGCTTCGCCGTACACCGAGAGCAGTGCCGCAAACACCACCGCCCATACCCATGCAGGCAGGCGGTGATAGGCCAGGAACCAGCCGGCGACAAAGGCCGCGAGCAGGGAAAACACCAGGGTCATCGCTGTCCTCCGCTTCGCAGCGTTGTGCGAAGCCCGTTCTTCAATCGTGAACGGCCAGCATACACGGCAGGTGCCGGGCGAACAACAGAGACTATTTATAAGATATTGTTTTTATTGGATATTTTTAATGCGTCTTGAACATTCTAGTCGACCACCTTGCCAAGAAGGGTGGCGACGTCGGTCTGGTTGTGCACCATGTTGTCGGGGAACACCACGGTGATCGCCTGCGTCGGGCAGATGGTCTGGCACAGGCCGCAGTACCAGCATTCGTCGGGATACTTGATCACCGGCAGCGTGTCGCGGTTGTCCTCTTCCTTGTAGATCAGGTCGCCGGGACAGATCCAGTCGCAGAGATTGCACTTCACGCAGGTCTCGGGGTTGATGACGATGGGATTGTGAACAACAGGTTTCATCCGCATTCTCCTCAGGCCGCAGCCGCGGTCTTGTTGCGCGCAAAGGCATCGGCAATCGCGTGATCGGTGCCCAGTGTTTCCACCTGTGGTCCATCGGCACCACGGCTGACCAGCACGAACTTGCGCCACTGCTGCTCGTCAGGCTGCGGATGGTCGATGCGCCAGTGCGCGGAGCCGGTGCGGGTTTCGGTACGTGCCAGCGAAGCGCTGGCCATCAGCTCGGCGTTCAGCCGGATGTTCTTTGCCTCGTGTACACGCATCAGGCCGTGCAGGTCATCAGCCTTCAATGCCGGCTCGCGTTTGGCCAGCGCATGCAGCGTCTGCAGCGCGAGGCGCAGGCCCTTGTCGTTGCGGCGCACGCCGACGTAATCGGTGACGGTCTCGCGTGTGGCGTCTTCCATCTGGCGCCAACTGAAATCACCGTCGCGCTGGAGATGCGCCATCGACTGCGCGCGCACCGGCTCGACGGCACCGGCATCGATCTCGGGCAGGGTGCCGGTGGCGCGCACGCGGTGCACCAGACCCTCCCCTGCAATGTGGCCAAGCACCGCGGCACCGGCGATGCCGCCGCTGACCGTGGCGCAGTCACCCGCGGCATAGAGCCCGGTGACCGAGGTTTCGCCGTGGCTGTCCACCGCCAGCCCGCTGCCGCGGAAATACACGCCGCTGCGGCGGATCGACAGCTCCGACACCGAAATCTCCACCAGCTCCTCGCGGAAATTGACGCCTTTCTGCTTGTAGAAGGCCGGCAGCGTGTAGCGATCCACCTGCAGCGTGTATTCCATGCGATCGAGCATCTCCTGCGACAAATGGCGGCAGTCGAGGTAGACCGGGCCGTTGCCGAGCAGGTATTCGTTGATCACCGCATCAGCAAGCACCGCACGGCGCGCGTTCTCGCCCTTCTTGTCGTAGCGGAACATGAAACGCTCGCCCGACTTGTTGACGAAGTAGGCGCCGAGGCTGACGAGGGCATTCAAGCCTTGTGTCGAAAAACCCTTCGGCGTCAGCGTCGCCTCCACCGATTCCATGTTGGCGAGCACCGCGCCGGCGCGGTAACCCATCGCCTGCGCATCGCCGGTGTTGTACGGGAAATGCCAGGAATCGAAGGCCATGCCCGAGGCGTTCTTCGACAGCCGGTTGACGTCGCCGGCGGCCAGCACCACGGCCTTGGCGCGGATGGTGAACCACTCGCCGGTCCTGAAGTTGAAGGCCACTGCGCCGTAGATGCGGTTGTCCCGCTCCAGCAGTTGAACCACCATGGTGCGCATCAGCACCGTGGCCTTGCCCTTGCGCACACGTTCGCCGATGTGCTTCTTGAAATCGGTGCCATCGAAATTGATGTGGTACGTCCCCGGCAGGCCGAAGGAGCGCAGGCGGTAGTAGTCGCCGGTCTTGCGGTCCTTGAAGTCCACGCCCAGCGCTTCGATCTTGCGGAACACCCGCGGCATTTCGTGGATCACCTTCGATGCCACCGCCATGTCGACGATGTGGTCGGTGAGTTCCGGCACATGCTTGATCAGGAATTCCGGCGTGTCCCATTCGGGGCCGGTGTCCATCACCGTCAGGTAGTGGTCAACACCGCAGCCGATGCTGCCGCAGTGGTCGAGCACCTTGCCTTTTTCGCAAATCACCACCTTGAGCCCGGCTTCGAGCGCCGGGATCGCCGCCATGCTGCCGGCAACACCACCGCCGACGATCAAGACGTCGGTTTCCAAGTGATTGAATTTATTCATGATTTTTTTGCCTGCCCGATGGGGAACGATGGACCATGCTAAGGCCCCCGGGCATCCGCGGCCAGTGACGGAACGACCGATTTACAGGACTTTCTTACGCAGCCCACTCAGCCCGTGCGCGCGCGGCGGCGGTACTGGGTCGGGGTGCTGCGGTAGCGCTGGCGGAAGCGCCGCGTGAAGTAGGCCTCGTCGGCGAAGCCAACGGCCGCTGCAATATCGCCGATGCGCTCGCTGCCGTGGGTGAGCAACTCACAGGCCTTCTCCATGCGCCGCTCGGTGACGAGGTCAAGGAAGGTCTTGCCGGTGTCCTTGCGGATCAGGTGCGCGAGGTAATTCGGCGACAGCTCGGCCGCGGCTGCGGCCTCCGCGAGCTGAATGCGGCGGCCGAGGTTCTCGCGCACATGGCGCATCACCCGCGCCAGCGCGTCGCGCCGGCTCGCCTGCTGCGCCTTGCGCGCAGCCTGGGCCTGCAGCGCGCGCTCGTGGCGGCGGCACACGGTGCCGAGCAGCCACAGCAGCCGGCCGCGGATGATCTCGGTCGAACCATGGCGGCGCTGCGCGTTCTCGGCCTGCATCTCGCTGCAGGCGGCGACCGCTTCCGCAAGGTCGGCCCCGGCGAGCGCGAAGTCGAGGTATTCCTGGAACAAAAAGGGCGCCAGCTCGGGCGCGCGCGCCAGCGGAACATCCTCGAGGTCGAGCGGATGCACGTCGAGTTCCGGACGCAGGAACTTCAGGTTGAAGCTGAGGATGAAAAAGCGCGAGCGCGGCGGATGCGGAATGCGGTGGATGCGGTACGGCAGGATGAAGCTGAGCCCGCCGGGGCCCAGCGGCCGTCGTGCGGCGGCGATGTGCTGCTCGGTGCGGCCGGCGAGGTTGAGCTGGACCTGGAAATACTCGTGGCGGTGCGCCTCGGCGATGCGGGTGACGCTGCCCTGGTCGCGGATCGCGAAGTCGGGGCCGGCGGCGCGATCCGCCATGGTGTAGGTGCGGATCGCGCGCGCCATGACGCCGGCCGGCCTACTGGATGTCCTTGACCGCGGCCTTCAGGATCGGCGACAGCGCCGCGCTGGTGCGCGCCATCTCCGCCATCGCCTTCTGCTGCACCGTGCCTTCCATCGGCGAGAGCAGGCGCTCGCCCTTGGTCGATTCGGCGTGCAGGGCCGGATCCTTCATCGTGGCGTTGACCGCGGCGCGGAACGCCGCCACCGCCGCGGGCTCCATGTTCGGCGGACCAATGTAGCTGCGGTGGGTCTCGAGGATGGTCGCCATCGCCTGCACCACGCCGCGCTTTGCCGGCGGTGCGATGTTGGTGACGATGGGAATGTTGGGGTAATCGGGCGAAGCCTGCGAGGTCACCATCATCACCGGGAACTTGTCGCCGGAGCGTATCGCACCGAGCGACTCGCTCCAGCCGGTGATGTGGCCGTCGCCGTCGCCCTTGATCACCGCCAACGAGGTATCGGCATTGCCCTCATAGCCGGTCACCGCCTTCAACTTGAAACCAAGCGCATCGGCGAGCACGGCCATGGTGTAGAAATCCTCGTCGGTGCCCTGCGACGGGAAGATGAAGGGCCGCTTCATCGCCTGCATGTCCTTGACCGAGCGGATGCTCGACTTGGCGCCGACGGTGAGCACCCGCGGTTCGCTGGTGGCGCGGCCGAGGAACATGAATTTGGTCGGGTCGAAGGTCGCTCCCGGGCTGCCGGCGAGATTGGCGAGCAGCAGCGTCGATACGTTGCCGAAATAGATCTCGCTGGCGCCGGGTTTCAGGCGCCAGATGTAGTTGGCCGCCTTGAGACCGCCACCGCCGGGCATGTTGACCAGCCGCACCTCGCGCGCACCGAGGTGTTTTTCAAGGTACGGCGCCAGCATCCGCGCATAACGCGTGTGGCCGCCTGCGGGACTGCCGGCAATGTTGATGATCACCAGCTTGCCCTTGTAATAGTCGTTGGCCTGGGCGCGGGCCAGGGGCGGCAGCGCCATCGCCGCCGGGGCCATCGCACCGGCGAACAGCAGCTTGCGGCGTTGCGGATAGTGCGTCATGTCATCCTCCTCTTTTATTGGAATCACTGAAACCATGCGCCCGGCAGTCCGTGATAGGGCTGCATCTCCAGCCCGAGCACGAACAGCAGGTAGATGGCTAGGGTCATCAGCGCCGACCACGCCAGGCCCTGCAGCAGCGAGCAATAGCGCGACAGGATCAGGTAACCCGCGGTGAACACGAACACCGCCGGAAAAATGCCCGCAGTGAACACCATCGTGACCAGCAGCGCGACGATGGCGAAGGCCCCGGCCTCGCCCCAGCGTCCGAGCTGCTCCTGGGTGCGTTCCTCGCGCGGCCGGCCTTCGCCCCCGGCGGGTATGGCATTGGCATCGACGCTGATCATTTCCATCGTCGGCGGCTCTTCATGCCCGAGGTTGTGCCAGACCATCTGGATCAGCGTGAGCACGATGCCGAACACTGCCAGCGGCTGCGGGATCATGCGCGCCCGCGGCCCGAAATCCTGGCACAGCCACAACACCCCGCCGAACAGCGCCAGCATCGCCACCGACATCAGGTTCTCCTGCATTCGTCGCGTCATGCCGCACCCCCCCTCACGCCGCGCTTTTTCCTTCTTGCGCGCCAGAACGGCAACACGGCGGTGAACAGCACGAACAACAGCATCGCCAGCGCGATCGGCCGGTCAAGCAGGAAATCCTTGCCGTAGAGGTTCAGCGAGATGTGCAGGTTGCGCTCGATCATCACCGCCAGCACCATGCCGATGACGAAGTTGGCGCGCGAATAGCGGTACTTGTCCATCACATAGCCGACCACGCCGAACACCGCCGCCACCAGCACGTCCTCGATGCGGCCGCGGGTGGCATAGGCGCCGACGAAACACACCGAGAGCACGATCGGCACCATCAGGTTGGCCTGCAGCGAGGGCAGCCGCGCCAGCCAGGGTGTGATTCCCAGCCCGATCACGGTGACCACGATGTTGGCGAGCACGATGATCCACACCATGCTGAACACGATGTCGAGGTTCTTGGTCAGCATCTCCGGCCCCGGCACGATGCCGAGACCGATGAAGGCGACCAGCAGGATGGCCATGCTCTCGCCGCCGGGTATGCCGAAGGCGAGCGTGGGCATCAGCCCCCCGCCCTCGTTGGCGCCCATGGTCGCGTCGGGCGCGATCACGCCCTCCACCGCGCCCTTGCCGAAGCGCTCCGGCGTCTTCGAGGTCTGCGCCGCCTGGGCGTAGGCGGCAAGCCCGGCCACGCTGGCGCCGACGCCCGGCAGCACGCCGATCCACAGCCCGAGCAGGCTGGAGCGGATCACCAGCCACCAGTGGCTGAAGGCATCACGGATTCCCTGCCACACGGTGCTGTCCTCGCGCACCAGCGAACGGTCGATGATCGGCGTGCCGCGGATCGACATCTTCATCATTTCCGACACCGCAAACAGCCCGATCATCGCCACCGGGAAGGAAATGCCGTCCATCAGGAATTCGCTGCCGAAGGTGAAGCGCGGCGTTGCGGTCACCACGTCCATGCCGATGAAGGCGGTGAGCACACCCAGCACGCTGGCGGTGAGGCCCTTCATCAGCGAACCGTCGCTGAAGGTGGCGATCACGGTGAGGCCCCACAGCGCCATCATCAGGTATTCACTGGGCCCCAGTGCGAGGATCACCGGCCGGATCAGCGGGATGCACAGCGCGAGGAAGATCGCGCCGATGATGCCGCCCATCAACGCGCCGGTGGCGGAGGCCGACAGCGCGCGTTTGGCCTGGCCCTGCTTGGTCATCGGGTAGCCGTCGAAGCACAGCGCGAGGCCCTTGGCCGAGCCGGGCACGCTGAACAGTATGCTGGTCACCGAATCGCCCCAGATGGTGGCGATGTGGGCGCCGAGCAGCAGCGCCAGCGTCGCCACCGGATCGAAGCCGTAGGTGAAGGGCAACAGCAGCGCCATGGCCACCACGCCGCCCAGCCCCGGCAGGATGCCGATCACCAGGCCATAGACCACGCCGATCAGCAGGAACAGCAGAGCCTGTGGTGTCAGCAGGGCAAACAGACCCGCCGTAATGGCGTCAATCATGCTTCGCTCCTGCTGCTGCGCCCGGTGATGCCGGTCGAAACTGGCTGCAAGGTGGCTCCTCCCGCAAGTTTGCCGGTGGCTGCGTGCATGTGCCTGCGCGTCGGCTGACCGGAGTGGAGGAACTTTACCGCAACTGGATCAATTGGGAGTGCCGTCAGTGCACATATCGGACGCCAACCAAATTGGAACCGCCCGCAACCAGGTTAGGGGGGCGCGGGTCGCGCAGTGGCCGCAAGGGCACGCATGGTTTCGACCGCAAAGCACAGGTCTTCCCAGGCTTTGGCCTTGTCAGACAGCGTGCGCAACAGATAGGCCGGATGGTAGGTGACGATCAGCGGGATGCCCTGATATTCATGCACCGCGCCGCGCAGGCTGGAGATGCTGGCATCGCGTCCGAGCAGGTTGACCGCGGCGACCTTGCCCAGTGCGACTATCAGCCGCGGTCTGATCAGGCTGATCTGGCGCTTCAGGTAGCCGCTGCAGGAAACGGCTTCTTGGGGTTGGGGATTGCGGTTGCCCGGCGGCCGGCATTTGACGATGTTGGCGATATACACATTGCTGCCGCGCTTGAGTTCGATGGCAGCGAGCATGTTGTCGAGCAGCTTGCCGGCCTGGCCGACAAAAGGTTTGCCCTGCATGTCTTCATCGGCACCCGGCCCCTCACCCACAAACAGCCAGTCCGCCCGCTCGTCACCGACACCGAACACCGTCTTGTTGCGCGTCTTGTGCAGGCCGCAGGCGGTGCAGCCGGCAACACAGCTCTTCAGTGCCGGCCAATCCATCTCCGCGACGTCGCCTGCAGTCATCGCCACCGTGGGCGCAAGTTCGGGTTCGGACACCCGCGCGCTCGCCGGCGCGGCCGCCAAAGCGGGTTGCGGCGCAGCGACAACAGCTGCCGGTACGGGTGTCACTTCCTCATTGACCGCTTCAGCAGCGGCCGTACGCAGCCGCCACAACGGCGTGATGCCCATCTCGCGCAGCATCTCGACCTGCCTGCCCGTACGTTCGCCGCTCATTTCAACCCATCTTACTCAAATCAGCACTCTGGTCATGGTCACTGCATCCTCCCGCCCCTCATTTGCCGGATAACTCGCCGGATAATAACCCTTGCGCGTACCGACTTCGGAGAAACCGTGGCGCGCATACAAGGCCCGCGCCGCGGCATTGGATTCACGCACCTCCAGATAAATGGTGACCGCCGCACAATCCCGCGCCAGTTGCAGCACAAAACGCAGCAGCTCGCTGCCCAGGCCCTGGCGCTGCAATGGCGCCGCGACACTGAGATTGAGCAGGTGCGCTTCACCCGCGGCGATCATCGTCACCACATATCCGGCAAGCAGGCCATCCCGTTCGAGCACCCAGCAGTGATAACCCGCGGCCAGAGAATCGGCGAAGTTGCCGCGTGTCCAGGGATGGCTGTAGATGACGCGCTCGATCGCGCTCACCCTGTCGAGGTCGCCGGCGCCCATCTGCCGCATTTGGGTCAGCGTGTCCGGCCTGGCGCTCATCGTTCGCCGGTTTTCAGCGCGACCTTGTCGCGCACATAGACCGGAACCGCGAATTCGGCGGCACGGCCGCGGCCCGCGGCAAACTCCGGCGCGGCCAGTGCTGCAATCTCCCGCGCATGAGGCATCAAGCTCGCTTGGCTGGATTGCAGTGCGGCACCCAGACGGCCGCGCAGGATTTCGCCGTAAGCGGCAAAACCGCTGCCGCAACCTGTCCAGCCTGCGGCCTCCGGCAGCGGTACCGCGGCTGGCGGGCAAACCCGCGGCGCCGATACCTCGCGCCACGCACCGCCCTCCCGCAGATAGGCCGCATGGTAGACCTCAGCCATCCGTGCATCGAGGCAGGCAATCACCCGCTCCACGCCACTGCGTGCGGCCAGCGCGCGCAGGGTGCCGACACCTGATACCGGCAGGTCATGGGCAAAGGCAATACCCTGCACCACCGCGCAGGCAATACGCAGACCGGTGAAAGCGCCGGGCCCCTCGCCATAGGCAATGCCGTCGAGCGCGGAATAATGCAGGCCGCTTTCGGCAAACAAACTGTCGATCATGCCCAGCAGCAGCGTCGAATGGGACTGGCCGGCGATGGTCCCGCGCTCGATGACCCGGTCATCGCAGCTGAGTGCCGCGCTGCAGAATTCAGTCGAGGTGTCGAGCGCAAGGATGTTCATGAAAGGCGGATCAACCCGGGAAAATTTCAGTTCCACAACGCGGCGCATTGTAGCCCAGCACCTGCGTGACGAAGCCGGGCTGGGTTATACTTTCAGCCGCTTCAGCCTCTTTCCCCAAGGACGTCAAGATCCGTCATGAGTCACCTGTCATGAGCCCCCTGTTCACACTCCTCGGTTCGATTCTCGTCGGTGGCCTGGTGCTGCTCGGCATCGGTGGCATCACCTATCACCTGTTCCGGGAAGACGGCTGGCTTTCACAGGGCCTGGGGGCGTTGTGGGAGGCTCACTACCAAGCGCCGATTATGACCATCGTGCTGATCATTGCCGCGCTGTTCGTGATCAAGACTCTGCACTCGGCGCAGGTTGGCGGCAAACGCGAAAGCAAACTCCCGGATTTTGTGCTGTTCGCCTTCATCGCCGTTGGCATCTATTTTCTCGGCCGCTGGCTGACCACCGGCCAAATCTGACCGCCGCCCCGGCGGCTTTTTCAACTGCCCCCAAGGACGACTCATGAGCGACATCCAGCGCCACCACAGCGACCAGCGCCTTTCCCGTCTGGTCATCACCGGCAACATGGTCTACCTCGCCGGCCTCACGGCCGACGATCGCAGCAAGGACATGAAGGGCCAGACCACCGAGATTCTCGGCAAGATCGACAAGCTGCTGGCCGAAGCAGGCACCAGCAAGTCGCGGATGCTGACCGCCACCATCTGGGTCACCGACATGCGCGACAAGGCGAAGATGGACGAAGCCTGGATTTCCTGGGTGGATGCGAAGAACGTGCCGGCACGCGCCTGTGTCGAAGCCCGCCTCGGCTCGCCGGACACGCTGGTTGAAATCATGGTGCAGGCCGTCAAGTAAGGCCCGCGGCAACTCGCGCGCTCAGGTCTGGGCGCGCGACTTCGACTTGACCTCGATGCCGGCCCAGCGTGCGAGGTCACGGTGGATGCGGCCGACACGTTCGGTCTGCCCCTTGGCCGGGAAACGCTCGTAGAACCCTTCGCCCTTGAACTGTGAGCGCTGCGCCGCCCACGGCGCGAGGCGTTCCTCCCAGCGTTTGATGCGGCCCTGCGCCGGTTCTGCGTCGCTGCGCGCCAGATCGGCGCAGACACGGATCATCGCTTTCAACGTCACCGGCCGCGTCACCTGATAGCCCTCACCAACCCAGGCTTCCCCCCAGACCTTCGCTGCCGCTTTCAGAAAATCGCGGATGATTTCGTAGTATCGCTCGCTCTCGCGATAGAGATTGCTGTTGCGGGTGATGCGCCGCCAGTCGCTGCTCACCCAGCGGTGCAGTTCATTGAACAGTTCCGCCTGCAATATCCATTTGTCCTTCTGGCTGCGGCCACCGAGGCGGTTGATACGGTACTGCAGCGGGCTGTCATCCTCCGAATACAGGTCTTCGACCATGCGCGCGGCAAAGCGCTTGTCGGGATCGGCCCACGACACACGCTCGTAGAGATCAACAAGGTGGCTTTTGTTGATGCGCGTCGGCGTCGAATTGATGATCACGAACATTTCCGCGGCGAAGTCCTCGCTGCGGCCGTCGAATATCACGCAAGGCACGTTGATTGATGCCGCTTCTGCGGGATGCTCCATCAGGTAAAACTTCAGCGCCGCCAGACGGTGCTGGCCGTCGATGATCAGGTATTTTGATGCCGGCTCGGAGAGATGGCCGACGCTGTCCTGGCCCGGCAGCGCCTGGAAGCGCAGGTTGTCCGAGGTGAACAGCAGCACCGTGCCGGGTATCGGCGGCTGGCTGACCGCCATCTCGTAGAAATTGCGCAACTGACGCACCTTGGCCTTCGACATCTGGCGCTGGAAAGCTTCATCAGTACGCTCGATTCGCGAGATGAATTGCGCGATCTCGTCCTGCTGCGGCAGATTCTGCGGCGAAATTTCCTCGTTCTCGCCATAAAAACGGCTGATGAAGCGCACCCGGTCCAACACCTCCTTGGCCGGATAGCTTGCAAAGTAAAACAGACCGTCTTTTTGCCTGATTCGGGTTGCCAGCATGATGCCTGTTCCCTCTCACCTGTTGTTATAAGTGCTTGGCGCACCGCAGGTTTTCAGCAGTGCCGCCAGACCGGTTGGGGTGCTGTCGTCATTCTAGCGTCGGATTCACCTGAAAAGCGAGCCGTACGATGTTGTTTTTATGGGGAAAATAAAAAAAATTCATTAAAAACAATGACTTAATATGGCGCAGGGATTGCATGCTGATGGCCCGCCTTATTCGGCCTGCGAAGCCACCAACAAAAGCCCCGGCGGGCGCAGCGCGCATGGGCCGGGGTGGACGGGATATCCGCAGGACAGCGCAGCAATCAGGCGCCTGAGCGACGCTCCGCAGCACCATGACCGCCGTGACCGGCCTTGCCGGCGTGGCGCGCCTTGCGTGCGACCTCAAGCTCGTCACGCGAGAGCTGACCATCCTTGTTGCCGTCGATGGCCTCGAAATTGCGCGCCATGCGCGGCATGCCCTTCTCCGCCTCTGCTTTCGACAGCGTGCCGTTGCCATCGACATCCGCCTTCTTGAAATGTTCGGCGGCGCGCGCCTGGTGTTCCTGCCGGCATTTCTCCGGATCAGCCTTGCACTGCGCCTTACGCTGCGCCATGTCCGCCTTCATTTCCTTGCAGCGCTGCGGATTTTCGGCGCAACTTTTTTCCATCATCGCGCGGCGCTCCTCGCGGCATTTCGCCGGATCGGCCTGGCATTGCGCGCGGCGCTGCTCCATCTGCGCCCTCATCTCCTTGCAGCGATCAGGGTTCTCGGCGCAGTGTTTTTCCATCATGGCCCGGCGCTCGCCGTGGTGCGGCGCGGCCGGTGAATCGGCGGCCCAGGCTGGCGTGATGCCAAGGGTGCTGAACAACAGTATCCATGCGGTTTTCATGTGATTTCCTTTGCGGTTGGGGTCAACGTTCGCGCGGCCGGTAAATCTCCCGGCGCGCCTTGTCGAGGTCTCGATGCAGTTCACGGCGCTCCTCATCGGACAGCCGTTGCGGCCGTTCCGGCCGCTCAGGACGGTCGGGTCTGCCACCTTCATGCTGGCGGTGCGGGCCGCGGTCACCACGTCCGGGACGATCCTGGACAGACCATCCCTCGCGCCAGGGCCCGGCATGTGCCGCGCCCTGAACCACCGCGAATCCCGAAATCAATAAAACCAGCGCCAGCCGGAACTTCATGCCGCATCTCACCTTCCGCCTCTCCTTCAGCTCGTCCACCAACCTGATCCGCCGCCGGCAAACGCCGGGATGGCGGATTCGATTGTAACTGCGACGGCTTACGGAACAGGCATCAGTGCCTCTGGGTTCAAGTCAGGCCCCGGCCTTGCCGGCCGAAGCGCCGCTCCGGTGGAACGACGCGCCCAGCATCGCGCCAGGATGTAAGCGAACTGTGTCCTGTCGCGTTGATTGTGTAACGGTTTGTTGCACGACGCCCAACGTTTTGTAAGTCAACTTTGTAAGCAGTTGTTTCAGGACGATGGCCGGCGGCCATTGAACTGGCTAGCATGGACCCCATGAACACCACGACCGGCAGCAAAACCCGCATCCTCGTTGTTGACGACGACGCCCGCCTGCGCGAACTGCTCAACCGCTATCTCGGCGAGCAGGGTTACGCCGTGCGCGTGGTCGCCGATGCCGTCGAAATGAACCGCCTGCTCAGCCGCGAACGCTACGACCTGATGATCCTCGACCTGATGCTGCCCGGCGAGGATGGCCTGTCGATCTGCCGCCGGCTGCGCGGCGGCGGCGAAACACTGCCGATCATCATGCTTACCGCCAAGGGCGACGACGTCGACCGCATCGTCGGCCTCGAGCTCGGTGCCGACGACTACCTGCCCAAGCCCTTCAACCCGCGCGAACTGGTGGCGCGCATCCAGGCCGTGCTGCGCCGCCGGCCGCCGCTGCCGCCGCCGGGCGCGCCTGCCGCCGCCGGACAGGCTGTCGAGTTCGGCGAATTCCGCCTCAACCTCGGCAGCCGCACACTGACCCGCAACGGCAGCGAAGTGCCGCTGACCACTGGCGAATTCGCGCTGCTCAGGGTGCTGGTTGAACATCCGCGTACGCCGATGTCGCGCGACAAGCTGATGGAACTGGCCCGAGGCCGCGAATTCGGCGCCTTCGACCGCTCGATTGACGTGCAGGTCTCCCGCCTGCGCAAGCTGATCGAGCCCGACCCGGCGAAACCCGCCTTCATCCAGACCGTGTGGGGTTTCGGCTATGTGTTTATCCCCGACGGTAAAGCACAATAAAACCCGCCTCAAAACCGGCCGCACCTGACATGACTGCGTCGCACGCTGCGTTCCTCCCCGCCTTGCCAAAAAGTAATGTGCCGTCGGAGCCACGCGCGCTCCCGCATCTTGCTGCAATGAGCTGTCGGCGCGATCCGCTTTTGAGACCGGTTTCGCTCCCATGAAATTAACCCTGTGGCCGCGCACGCTGCTGTGGCGCAGCGTGCTGCTGATCGCCGCGCTGCTGGTGGTGGCGCACCTCGCGTGGCTGCAGATCTTCCGTGCCTCCGAGGTCGAGCCGCGCGCGATCCAGGCCGCGCAGCAGCTGTCCAGCGTGGTCAACCTGACCCGCGCCGCGCTGGTCACCGCCGACCCGGTGCGGCGCTACGACCTGCTCGACGAACTCGCACAGCGCGAAGGCATCCAGATCTACATCAGCGACCCCGCCGAAGTCGTGCCGGCGCTGCCGCAGCGCCCTTTCCTGCGCATCATCGAACGCGAGCTGCGCGACCGGCTCGGGCCGCAAACCCGTCTCACACTGGAACGCGAAGGTGTCACCGGGGTCTGGGTCAGTTTTCGCATCGACGGTGATGAATACTGGGTGACGCTGCCGCGCGCGCGCATCGAACGCAATGCGCCGCTGCGCTGGATTGGCTGGGGCGCGCTGGTGCTGGCGCTGGCGGTGATCGGCGCGGTGGCCATCGTCGCCCGAATCAACCGGCCGCTGCGCGAACTGACACAGGCATCGGCACTGCTCGGCCGTGGCGCAGTGCAGACCCGCGTCGCCGAGGACGGACCCGAGGAAATCCGCACACTGGCGCGCGCCTTCAACCAGATGGCCGCCGACATCCAGCGCCAGGACGAAGAACGCGCACTGCTGCTTGCGGGTGTTTCACACGACCTGCGCACCCCGCTGTCGCGCATCCGCATCGCCACCGAGATGCTCGGTGGCAGCGGTGATGGCGACCTCAAATCCGGCATCGCCGAGGACATCGCCGATATCGACACCGCAATCGGCCAGTTCCTCGACTTCGCTCGACCGGTCGATGCCGAACAGATGGCCGGTGCAGCCGACCTCAACGCAGTGGTGGGCGCCGCGCTCGAACGCCATATCCGCGACGGCAGGCCGGTGCGCTTCACCGCCGGAAAGACGGTGCCGGCCCGGCTGCGCGCGCTGGCGGTGCAAAGACTGGTGGCGAACCTGGTCGAGAACGCGCTGCGCCACGGCCAGCCGCCGGTTGAAGTCAGCACCGGCCACGAACAGGGCATCAACGTGATCGAAGTGATGGATCGCGGACCGGGCATCCCGGCAGTGGATACCGAACGCATGCTGCAGCCCTTCACGCGGATGAACAGCGCACGCTCGACCAGCGGCACCGGGCTGGGGCTGGCCATTGTTGAACGCATCGCGCGCATGCATGGCGGTCGCGTGCAATTGCTCACTCGCGCAGGCGGCGGGCTGCGTGTGCGCGTCGAACTGCCGAAATGATGCGGGAAAAATGATGCGGGAAAAAACCGTCCCGTAATCGCCTAACGGCGCAGACGGAAGGATGTGTTCCGCAGCCGGATCGACAGCACACGCGCCATCGCGAACACAAAATCCCGGGCCAGCGCCGGATGCTCTTCGCCGAAATGGCGGAAGGCGTCAAAGGGCAGTTGCAACACGGCACCACTGCTGACCGCCCAGACACTGGCCGAACGGGGCTGACCGTCAAAAAAGGATTGTTCACCGATAATGCTGCCGGCGGTGATGCGCGCCAATGAAGTCATGCTCACACCGTCAACATGGACCACGCCGACTTCAAGCGCTCCGCCGGCGACCAGATATACGGTACGGTCGGCGCCGTCACGCTGGATCACCACTTCGCTGGCGCGGAAGGTGCGTAGCGAGGTCTGAGCCAGCAGGCTTTGCCACTGCTCGTCGCGCCAGCCCGGCAACTCCAGCGCATCGGGCGCCTGCCGGCTGGCCACGGCGGCAATGAACAAGCGGATCCAGTCAGTATCGCCCATGCCGCCTCCAGCACTCAAAGAGGGATTATAGGCCGGGTGCCGGAAGCGCCGCAGTTAATCGTAGCTGATGCCCTGCGGCGTATCGATCCGCGATCCGATCAGCACCACCACTTCGGCGACGATGCCTTCGCCGCGGCCAAGAAAACCGAGTTTTTCCGCGGTCTTCGCCTTGACGTTGACAGCACCCGTCTCAACCCCGAGGTCGGTGGCGATGTTGGCGCACATCGCCGGAATGTGCGGGGCCATCTTCGGCGCCTGGGCGATGATCGTGGCATCGACATTGACCACGCCATGACCCTGCTGGTGCAGCAGTTCGACCACCGCGCGCAGCAGCCTGCGGCTGTCGATGCCCTTGTAGCGCGGATCGGTATCGGGAAAATGGCGGCCGATGTCGCCCAGCGCCGCGGCGCCGATCAGCGCATCACACAGCGCATGCAGCAGCACATCGGCATCGGAATGGCCGGCAAGGCCGCGTTCAAAGGGAATGGTCACGCCGCCGATGATCAGCGGCCGCCCCTCCACCATTGCATGCACATCAAAACCCTGCCCGATACGCATCAGTCAGCCCTTGTCATTTTTTGTCCGTACCGAGCAGGCGCTCGGCGAGCGCCAGATCCTCGGGATACGTCACCTTGAAATTGGCGGTGCTGCCGCGCACCAGCAGCGGACGCACACCGGTCTGCTCCACCGCGCTCGCCTCATCGGTGACCGCGGCGATGTCGGCACGGCGCAGCGCTTCAAGCAACATGCGGTAGCGGAACATCTGCGGTGTCTGCGCATGCCACAGGCCTTCGCGCACCTCGGTCTGCAATACTTCGCCGGCGGCGTTGGCACGCTTCAGCGTATCGGCCGCCGGCAGCGCAAGCAGCCCGCCGCAATCACTGCCCCTGACTGCATCAATCAGGCGGTCGATCTCGGCAGCCGCCAGTCCCGGCCGCGCCGCATCGTGCACCAGCACCCAGTCGTTGCCGTCGATGGCGTCGTTGGCGGCCAGCAGGCCGTTGAACACGCTCGCCGCACGGGTTTCGCCGCCGCAATACAGCGGAACCAGCTTGTCGCCGCAGCCGCCCCAGTCACAGGCCGCGAAATGGCGGTCGCCTGGAGCCAACACCACCAGCACCTGACTGATGCGCGGATGCGCGCACAGCGTGGCGACCGCGTGCGCTATCAGCGGCCGGCCGGCAAGGGTGGCGTATTGCTTGGGCAGCTCGACACCCATGCGCGAACCGCTGCCAGCGGCAGGAATCAGTGCGATGAAACGTGGCATCGGATGCGACATGACGCGATGGACTTGGCGGGCTGGCGTAGAATCAATGAACTGCGCGCGATTGTATCAGCGCAGTTCATTGCCCCGGGACACCGATGGACACCGCACCACAGGATGCAGGACGAATACTGCTGCCACTGGCCCGGCAGTCGATAGATCGCGCGTTGCGCGGCCTCGGCGCCACCACCACCGACGGGCAACCCTGGCTGCGCATGCCCGGTGCCTGCAGTGTCAGCCTGACGCTCTCCGGCGACAACCGCGGCAGCGCACTGTCACATGCGCCCTCACGCCCGCTTGGTGAAGATGTCGCCGGCAACGCGGTGGCCGCGGCACTGCGCGATCCATGCCATGCACCGCTGTCGATTGCCGAACTGTCGTCGGTGACACTGGAAGTCGCGCTGTTCGCGCATTGGACACGCATCAACGAAGACAGTGAGTCTGCAATGCTCGCGCAACTGCGTCCCGGTGAGGACGCGGTGTTTTTCCGCTACGGGCGCCACCGCAGCATGTTCCTGCCTGAACAATGGGCTCAGCATCCGCAGGCCGCTGAGTTCATCGCCCACCTCAAATACCGCGCCGGCCTGCCGCCGGACTTCTGGGATGCCGGCATCGAACTCGCGCGCAGCCCCGTGCAAGTCTGGCACGAATAAATTTATCAATAAAAACAATTACTTATGATTAACCGATCATGATCAACGCCTTATGGCAGTGGCTGGACCGCAACATCCTCTCGCTGGGCCGCGAGATGCGACTCTCGTACCTGCCGCCGCTGATGGTCTATATGGCCGCCGGCATTTCCGGATTGACCGGCATCGTCGGCACCTTTTTCGTCAAGGATTACCTCGACCTCTCGGCAGCCTTCCTCGCCGCGCTCGGTTTCTGGGCCGGCGTGCCCTGGGCGCTGAAAATGCCGCTGGGACATCTCGTTGACCTGATCTGGCGCTGGAAAAGCATCATGGTGTTCATCGGCGCCGGCATGATCGCGGCAAGCCTGCTGATCATGGTCGGCCTGCTCGGCGACCGCGACGCGATGGCGGCGGTGATGAAACCCGGCCACTGGTTTGTCGCCAGTGTGCTGCTCGGAGCCGTCGGTTATGTGGTGCAGGACGTGGTGGCCGATGCGATGACCGTCGAAGCCGTGCCGCATGTCGATGCCGAAGGCCGGCCCATCGACCACGCGCAGCGCAAGCTGATGAACACCACCATGCAGGTGCTCGGCCGTGTCGCCATCATCGGCGGCGGCGTGCTGGTGTCGGTGATCAACCTCTACGTGTTCAGCGGCGTCAGTGCGCTCAGTGAAGCTGAAAAAGTCGACATCTACCGCCAGGTTTACACCGCCGCGCTGTGCATCCCGGCGATCTCGGTGCTCGGCGTGGTGGTGGCGATGGTGCTGCGCCGGCGCGACTTCCGGCATCTGCTGGCGCAGGGCCGCAGCCGTGCCGAGGCCCATGCACTGCTCGATCCGCGCACCGAAAAAACCGCGCCGAACTGGTGGATCCTCGGCGGCAGCGCGGTATTTGTCGCGTTCACGCTGGGCATGGGCTTCAGCGGCCTGAAATGGAACCAGGAGATCATTTTCATCGGCTCCTTCGCCATCATCAGCTTCCTGCTGCTGCGGCTGACCCGCGAGCTTGAGCCTGAGGCCCGCGCCACGCTGCTCGGCACGGTGATCGTGATTTTTGTATTCCGCGCGATACCGGGGCCCGGTGAGGGCATCACCTGGTGGTTCATCGACGAACTCAAATTCGACCAGCAGTTCATCGCGCTGCTGTCTTTGATCGGCTCGGTGCTGACCCTGGCCGGCATGTTCATCTTCCGCCGCTTCATCGCCGAACACTCCATCGCCTACGTTGTCGGCTTCCTCACCGTGGTCGGCGCCGTGCTGTCGCTGCCCTATCTCGGCATGATCTTCGGGCTGCACCACTGGACCGCGGCCGCCACCGGCGGCGTGGTTGATGCGCGCTTCATCGCGCTGGTCAACACCGCGCTTGAATCGCCGCTGGGCCAGATCGCGATGATCCCGATGCTGGCCTGGATCGCCAATTCGGCCCCGGCGCATCTGAAGGCCACCTATTTCGCGGTGATGGCCTCCTTCACCAACCTCGCGCTGTCGGCCTCGGCGCTGGGCACCAAATACTTCAACCAGGTTTATGTGGTGTCGCGCGAAGTCAAGGACAAATCCGGAGTGGTCACCACCCCGGCCGACTACAGCCAGTTGCCGGAACTGCTGATCGTGCAACTGGCCGTCGCGGTGGCGCTGCCTTTTGCCGCGATCCTGATTACCCGCTGGCGCGGACTGCGCAGCGCCTGAGCATAAAAGCGCGGAACAGCAGCATGGACCTTGACCAGCTTCCCCGCACCGAGCCCGGCACCACGGATCTGGTCCTGCGCGCCGTGGCCTTCGCCGCGCACAAGCACCGCGACCAGCGGCGCAAGGACAAGGAAGCCTCGCCCTACATCAACCACCCGATTGAACTCGCCCATGTGTTGTGGGATGAGGGCGGCGTGCGCGATCCGCTGGTGATCGCCGCGGCGCTGCTGCACGACACACTCGAAGACACCGAAACCAGTTGGCAGGAATTACGCGGCGAGTTCGGCGAGGAAATCGCCGACATCGTGCTCGAGGTCACCGACACCCAGTGGATCAAGAAGGAGCTGCGCAAACGCCTGCAGGTGGCCAAGGCGCGGCACTCCAGCGAACGCGCACGCCTGGTCAAACTTGCCGACAAGATCTGCAATGTGCGCGACCTCGGCACCCGCGCGCCGGCCAACTGGTCCGTTGAACGTAAACGTCAATACTTTGAATGGGCCAAGGAAGTGGTCGACCGCTTGCGCGGCACCCATGCCGAACTCGAGCGGCGCTTTGACGAGGTCTATGCGCTGAAGCCGTGATTCACCCATTCACCCGTTCACCGGTTCACTAAAATCAACGGCTGTGCGATAGTCCTGATTCAACCTTAACCGCCGTGGAATCCCCAATGAAGATCACCCACGCCAGCACCGCGCTGGCCTCGCTGCCCCACGACGAACCGCTGGCCGACGGTCCGACCACGCCGGGTTCGAAAAACTTCATCGCGCTGAAATTCGGCACCGACGCCGGCGTCGAAGGCATCGGTTTCACCTTTTTCGGCGGATCACTCGACCGCGCACTGCTCACCGCGGTGACCGACCTCGCCGAACTTTGCAAAGGTGAAGACCCGCTGCGTATCGAACACATCACCGCCAAGCTGCGCGCCTCCTCGCCCGGCGGCCCCGGCGGCATCCTGACGCTGGCAATGTCAGCGATCGACATCGCGCTGTGGGATATCAAGGGCAAGGTCTACAACCAGCCGGTGGCGACCCTCGCCGGCGGCCACCGCAACACGGTCGATACCTATGCCAGCGGCGCGCTGATGCGCCACTTCCCGCTGGATCACGTGGTCAAGGCCGCTGCGCTGCTCAAGTCACGCGGCTTCCGCCAGATGAAAACCCAGCTCGCCCTGCCCGGCGACACCCATCAGGTGAAGGAAATCGAACGCATCCGCCTGATCCGCGAAGCCATCGGTTATGAAACCGACCTGATGTGCGACATCAACCAGCGCTGGGACGTACGCCAGGCCATTGCCATCGGCAAACAGGTTGATCCCTATCGCCTGTTCTGGCTTGAAGACGTCACCACCTGCGACGACTACGCCGGACTCGCCGCGATCACGCAGGCGCTCGACACGCCGGTGGCCTGTGGTGAATACCTTTACGGCATCGCACCGTTCCGCCAAATGTTGGAGGCACGTTCGGTGGACATCGTGATGATCGACGTACTGCGCGCCGGCGGCATCACGCAGTGGCTGAAAATCGCCGGCATGGCCGAAGCCTTCAACCTGCCGGTGGTCAGCCACCTCGCACCGGAAATCCACGTGCATCTGGTGTCCGCGGTGCCCAACGGCCTCACCGTCGAATACATGCCCTGGTCATCACGGCTGTTCCGCGAAGTGGTGCAGCCGAAGGACGGCAAGCTCACGGTGCCGCAGAAACCGGGGCTGGGCCTCGAATTCGATCCGAAGGTGGTGCAGTTCAAGTAAGGCACATCAGGCAAACAAAAAGGCGGCCCGCGGGCCGCCTTTTTTCACGCCAACGCGCTTACTGGAACTTGGCGCCGCTGCGCTTGACCACGTCGGCCCACTTGTTCATGTCGGCGAGCATGAACTTGCGGAATTCCTCGGGCGAGTTGGTCACCGCCTCGGAGCCGTTGTTCTCGGCGACCTTCGCGAACTCCGGCGATTTCACATAGGCCGATACCTCGGCGTGGATTTTCGCCAGCAGGGGTTTGGGCATTTTCGCCGGGCCGGCGACACCGTACCAGCCGACCACTTCGAAGCCGGGCAGCACTTCAGCCATCGCCGGGATGTCGGGGGCGGCACTGATGCGCTTGCTGCTGCTCACGGCAATGCCGCGCAGCTTGCCGGCGCGCACCTGGGCGAAGGCGCCGGTCAGGCCCATGAAATTGTAGTGATACTCGCCCTGGATCAGCGCGATTGCCGCCGGACCGGTGCCGCGGTACGGAATATGCTGGCCCTTGGTGCCCATCATCAGGTTGTACAACTCGCCGGCGAGGTGCCCGCCGCTGCCGATGCCGGCCGAACCGAAGTTCATCGGATCGCGGGTCGACTTGGTCCACTGCACGAAGTCCTTCACCGTTTTCGCCGGATGCGAGGGATTCACCACCAGCAGCAGGCCACCCGCGGTCATCTGCGAAATCGGCGTGAAGTCATTGACCGGGTGGTATGGCAGCTTCGCGAAAATCGCGGCATTGATGGTGTGCTGGTGATAGGGAATGAAAAGGGTGTAACCGTCGGGCGCCGAGTCCTTGGTGATCTCCGCGCCATTGATGCCCGAGGCACTGCCCCGGTTGTCGACAATGACCTGCTGATTCCAGACTTTCGACAACTGTCCGGCAAGCAGCCGCGCCAGGAAGTCGGTGGTGCCGCCGGGAGCCGCCGGGGTGATGATGCGCACCGGCCGGTTCGGGAAATTATCGCTGCCCTGGGCCGCTGCAGGCGCAGCCATGCCAAGGGTGGTGATCGCCGGCAGCAGGGCCAGCACGATGCGGTTCATGCGTTTCATCGACGGAGTCTCCTCAACATTGTTGTGGTGAAGCAGCGGCGAAGGATAACCCAGCCCGCGCCCTGCTGGAGGGCGATATTGCGGGTGACAGCGTTACAATCGCGGCCCAGCCCGCTCGGATATCTCGGAGCTGGCAGGAATGTGACTGCCTGCCCATGATTCAGTTCCGCAAACTTTCCCTCGCCCGCGGCACACGCCGCCTGATTGCCGACGCCGACCTGCAGATCCATGCCGGCTGGCGGGTCGGCCTCACCGGCGCCAATGGCAGCGGCAAATCCACGCTGTTCTCGCTGCTGCGCGGCGAACTGCAGCCGGAACTCGGCGACTGCTCGCTGCCGCAGTCCTGGCGCATCGCCAGTGTCGCCCAGGAAACGCCGGCGCTGGACACCGCGGCCATCGACTACGTACTCGACGGCGACCGGGAACTGCGCGCCCTGCAGGCCGCACTTGCCGCGGCCGAACTCGAAGCCGACGGCACGCGGCTTGCTGAATTACACGCACGCCTTGATGACATCGGCGGCTACAGCGCGCAGGCTCGCGCGGCGGCACTGCTCTCCGGCCTGGGCTTCGCCGAGCCCGAGCACAGCCATGCGGTGAAAACCTTCTCCGGCGGCTGGCGCATGCGGCTCAACCTCGCGCAGGCGCTGGTGTCACGCGCCGACCTGCTGCTGCTCGACGAACCGACCAATCACCTCGACCTGGATGCCGTGGTCTGGCTCGAACGCTGGCTCTCGGCTTATCGCGGCACGCTGCTGGTGGTTTCACATGACCGCGAATTCCTCGACGGTTGTGTCACCCACATCACGCACATCGAGAACAGTGAACTCAAACTCCACACCGGCCACTACTCCGCCTTCGAAGAAGCACGCGCGGCACGGCTGGCATCACAGCAGGCACTGTTCGAAAAACAGCAGCGCGTGATCGCGCACATGGAAGCCTATGTCGAACGTTTCCGTGCCCAGGCCACCAAGGCGCGCCAGGCGCAAAGCCGGATCAAGGCGCTGGCGCGGCTCGAACGCATCGCCGCCGCGCATGTCGATACACCATTCACGTTCACCTTTCCGCCCCCGGAAAAATCACCCAATACATTGATTTTATTGGAAAATATTTCCTGCGCTTATGATGAGCGCAAAGTTCTGACGAATATCGGCATGCAGTTGCTGCCCGGCGCACGCATCGGCCTGCTCGGCGCCAACGGTGCCGGCAAATCAACGCTGATGAAAATACTCGCCGGCGAAACAACACCCGCGGCAGGACGTCGCAGCGAAGGCCGCGGGCTCGCCATCGGCTACTTTGCGCAGCACCAGCTTGAACAATTGCGCGGCGACGAATCACCGCTGCAGCACCTGCTGCGCGAAGAACCGGCGACGCGTGAACAGGACCTGCGCGACTATCTCGGCGGTTTCGATTTCCGCGGCGGCATGGCCGAGGCCCGGGTGGACAATTTTTCCGGTGGTGAAAAATCGCGGCTGGCGCTGGCGCTGCTGATCCGCCGCCGCCCCAACCTGCTGCTGCTCGACGAACCGACCAACCACCTCGACCTGGAAATGCGCCAGGCACTGACCACGGCACTCGCCGAATACGAAGGCAGCCTGGTGCTGGTCTCGCATGACCGCGCCCTGCTGCGCGCGGTGTGCAACGACTTCCTGCTGGTCGCCGATGGCCGTGTCGAACCCTTCGACGGCAGCGTTGATGACTACATCGAGTGGCTGGCGGCGCGGCGCAACGCGGCGGTCAGCGGTGCCGGAAACGATGACAAAGCCAGACGCCGCGAGTCACGTGAATCCGCCGCCGCCGAACGCCAGGCACGTTTTGCAGCACGGCGTCCGCTGGCAAAGGAATGCGCCGCACTGGAAAAAGACCTCGCACGATGGCAGCAGGAAAAACAGGCGCTCGACAGCCGCCTCGCCGACCCTGCTCTCTACGCCGGCGGTGATGGCAGCGCGGCACGCGAACTCGGCGCGCAGCAGCAGGCGCTGGCTGAAGCCATCGAAACGGCCGAACTGCGCTGGCTCGAAATCCAGGAAGCACTCGAGGCCATCGGCGAAGCCTGAACCGGGACTCGGGCGCGGCTATACTTGCACCCGTGTTTTTATTTCACCTCACAGGAATTTCCACGCAATGAACTCCCCCAGCATCCGCTTAGGCTTCCTCGGTTTTGGCGAGGCAGCCGCCCGCCTTGCCGTCGATTTTCACAAGGCCGGCATCACCGGCATCGTCGCCTACAGCCGCAGCGGCGCCAAGGCGAAACCCGGTGACGCGCTGTACGAGAAAGCGCAATCCACCGGCGTGACCCTGGTCAAAACCTCCGCTGCGCTGGCCAAAAAAACCGACATCATCATCGCACTGACACCGGGCAAGGCCGCGGTGCCCGCGCTGCGCAGGATCCTCAAGCACCTGCGCAAGGATCATCTCTACATCGATGCCAGCAGCAACTCGGCGAAAGCGATGGAACAGGCCGCGGCACTCGCCGGCGATGCGGTGCGTTTTGTCGATGCCTCGGTGATGGGTCCGGTGGACATTCAGGGCATCAAGGTGCCCTTCGTCGCCAGCGGCCCGCATGCCGCTGAATTCCGCGACCGCATGACGCCGCTGGGCATGGTCATCAACGTCGTCGGCAAGGGTCCCGGCGACGCCAGCGCGATGAAGCTGATCCGCAGCGTGCTGATGAAGGGCCTCGCCATGCTGCTGCTCGACACCATGGAAGCCGCGCAGCGCCGCAACATACTGGATGCGGTGATCGAGGATTCCTCGGTGACTTTCAACGACATCCCCTTCCAGAAAATCATCAAGCGGTATGTCGGTGGCACCGCAGTGCATTGCGAGCGGCGCGTGCATGAAATGAAGGAATGCCTGGAGCTGCTGCACGACATGGGCTCGACCGACCGCTCGACCAAGGCCACCATTTCGATGCTGCGCGAGATGGTGAAAATGGGCATGCCGCAGAAATTCACCAGCGAGCCCGACTCCATCCACCCGGTGATCGACGCGCTGATCGCGGCGCGCGACGCCGCGCGCTGATCGCGGCCGGTGGCGCACGACTACCCCCATCACCATCACGACGGAAGGCACGGTGCCGACCGCGGCGGCTACGGCCGCCTGTTCGCAGCCGGCATCGCGCTCAATCTCGGCTTTGTCATTGTCGAGATCTGGTTCGGCCTGAAGACCGGATCCCTCGCACTGCTCGCTGATGCCGCGCACAACCTCGGTGATGTCGGCGGCCTGGTGCTGGCCTGGGCGGCCTGGGCTGCGGCAAGGCTGCCGGCCAGTGAACACAAGACCTATGGTTGGCAGCGCGGCTCGATACTCGCCAGCATCGTCAACGCCGTGGTGCTGCTGGTGGCGATGGGCTCGCTGGGATGGGAGGCCATCGGCCGGCTGCAGGATCCCTCGCCGGTGGCTGCCGGCACGGTGATGGCGGTGGCCGCGGTCGGCGTGGTCATCAACACCGCGACCGCGCTGCTGTTCATGCGCGGCAGCCAGCGTGACCTCAACCTGCGCGGCGCCTTCCTGCACATGGCCGCCGACGCGCTGGTCTCTCTGGGCGTGATCATCGCCGGCGCGCTGTACCTGTGGCAGGGCTGGACCTGGATCGATCCGCTGGCAGGCATCGTCATCGCGCTGGTGGTGATCGCCGGCACCTGGTCACTGTTCCGCCAGTCGCTGCACCTGCTGTTTGACGGCGTACCGGAGCACATCGACCTGCAGGCGGTGCGCGCAGACCTCACCACCCTTCCCGGCGTGGTCGCGGTGCATGACCTGCATGTCTGGGCGATGAGCACCGCGGAGTCGGCCCTGACCGCGCACCTGGTCTGCCGCGAGGACGTCGTGATCGGCACTGTATTGCGAGAGGCGAGGCTGCGGCTGCACCGGGATTTCGCCATTGACCACGTCACCCTTCAGATCGAGCACGATCTGTGCGCGGATCATTGCGACGCCACCCTCCCGCACGGCCAGCGCTGAACACCGATGCCGGTTGAAGTCATGGCCGTGGTGCTTGCCGGCGCGCTGTTGCACGCAGCCTGGAATGCACTGATCCGCAACAGCCCGGACCGCACCCGCGACGTGGTGCTGGTGGTCGCGGCCGCAGCACTGCTCGCGGCGGTGGCCCTGCCCTTCCTGCCAATGCCGGCGGCGGCGAGTTGGCCCTGGCTCGGCGCATCAGCCGTGATCCATGTCGCCTACTTCCTGATGGTGGCCCACACCTACCGCCACGCCGAACTGAGTTTTGCCTATCCGGTGATGCGCGGGCTGGCACCGGCCGGCTCGGCGCTGGTGGCAGTGGTCCTGCTCGGTGAATCACCGCCACTCGCCGGCTGGCTGGGTATCGCGCTGATCTGCGGCGGCGTGGTGCTGATGGCGGGTGACTCCTGGCGCAGCGGCGTGCTGCGCGGACGCGCGCTGCTGTTTCCCGCACTTAAGTTTCCTGTATTCACCGCCGCCACCATCGTGATCTACACCGTGATCGACGGAACCGGGGCACGGCTCTCAGGCCATGCCGCGGCCTACAATGGCTGGCTGTTTGTGCTCACCGCATTACCTTTGCTCGCATGGTTTCTGTGGCGTGATGGCGCCGCCACCACCACACACCTGCGCCGGCACTGGCGGCGCGGCCTGTTCGGCGGATTCTGCACACTGGGCGCCTACGGCCTGACGCTGTGGGCAATGACTCAGGCGCCAATTGCCCTGGTCGCGGCGCTGCGCGAAACCTCGGTGGTGTTCGGCGTGCTGATTGCGGCACTGTGGCTGGGCGAAAAAGTCAGTACGATGCGCGCACTGGCGATCCTGCTGGTGCTCGCCGGTGCCGTGGCGATCAAGCTTGCATGAATGCCGGGAACCGGAACACACCCGCTTTGTCTGAATCACAGTCAACCCGTAACGGAGCATCAAGATGAGCAGAGTGACGACCAAAGCCATGACTTTTGTCACGCAGCGCCGGATGCTCATCGCACTGATGGCACTGCTGCTCGGTGGCGCAGCACTTTATCCGCTGCGGGCACCGGCGCAGGAAATCACCGCCAACTACGCCGCCGACGTGCGCATCATCAACGCCGAAATATCACGCACCCAGGCCGCCGCGGCGCAAAACAGCGCGGAGGAAGCCCGCGTCGCCATGGAAAACACCTTTCGCCTGTGGCGCATCTTCCGCCAGCGCAACATCGACAGCCGGCCCAAAGACCCTGCCTTTGCCGCCGGCCTGATCAAGACCGAGGAACACCTGTTCGCCGCAACACAGCTGGTGGATCAGCAGCAGTTCAAGGCCGCTGCCGCGGAACTGCAACGCGCAAGCCAGGTGCTGGGCAAGATACCGGTCGCGCCCTGAGGTTCGGGGGCCGCGTCAAGGACGCGGGGTGAAGCCGGTCTCGTGCATGAACTGTGCGACCAGCGGTGCCCATATCGTCACCCCTGAAGCCGCGCCGAACATCGCATGGCCGTCGCGGCCGAAAGGCGGCTGCATCACCAGCCGTCCCGGCGCGCCAGCCGCTTCAAAGGCCTCGAACCAGCGCCGTACCACCGCCGGACCGAAAAACTGGTCGTTCTCGGCGTAGTGCCACAACACCGGCACGCGGATGGTCTGTGCAAAACGGCTGATCGTGGATGCCATCTGCTCGACCCCGCAGGGTTCACCGGGCCGCGTCCGCGGATCGCCGCCGCGGCCTCCGGCAAAATTGACCACGCCGAGCAGGCCCGATGGGTTGTGGCTGGCCGCCGCCAGCGCGGCAAAACCGCCGGCTGACTGGCCCACCAGCAGAATCTGCCCGGTGTTGGCGTAAGGCAGCGCTCGCAGGTACTCGATGGTGGCGAGCAGATCAATCGCGGCTTCCTGACCCGCGCTGCCGTAATCGGGCGCGTTGCAACTGGCATAGTTCTCCGCCCAGGGGCCGCCGGTATCGCCGTAACCGCGTCGCATCGGCAGAACCACCATGAAGCCGCGTTTCAGGAATTCCTGGCTGCCGCGTGTCGCGCGATAGCGTCCCATGCGCGCGCGCTCGGCGCCGCTGCCCGGACTGCCGTGGTTGATCACGATCACCGGAAACGGCCCCGGGCCTTCGGGGCGCAGAATCGTCGCCACCAGATTGGGCCAGCGCGCGGAAGGCGGCAGCGGTATCGCCACCACCTCCTCCACCGGCGGCAGCACATCCTGGGCGGACGCAGGGACGGCAATGCCGACCGCCAGCATCAAACCCTGCAGCCACCACCATTGCCTGCGCAAATACATCACTGCCTCCGCGGATCAGTCCGTGAGCTTCATCCCCAGCGCCGCAGCCTGGCGCGCCTCGAAATCGCGCCTCGCCGCATCGTGATTCTGCCCGATGATGCCACCCCGCACGGTGCCCGGCGCAACTGCCTTGTAGAGCACCTTCCAGCTCTGCGGCAGGCGGTCGCCATCGGGGGGCGCCAGCCACAGCCGGAACAGCAGACGCTTCTGCGCCGGATCGTCATGATCGGTGAAGTCGGTGCGTGAATGCAGCGTGACATGGCTGTTGATGATCTGCAGGTCGCCCGGTTCCAGCCACATGTTGTGCGCGAGATCGGCGCGACGCACCAGCGCGTCGAAGGTTTCCAGTGCTTCCCATTGTTTCGCGGTGAGCTGCGGCACACCCTCGATCTTCTGCGCCGAAGTGACGCGGTTGCGGTTCCATTTGCTGAAGAGTTTGCCGTCGACGCTGTCGAACACCGGATGCGGATACGAGGCCGCCTCATCATCCGCCTGTTCGCCCTGACGGCTGAAATGGATGGGTTCGAGCAGCAGTTCAGCCAGTCCGGGATGCTCACGGCGCATCGCATCGAAGGCCGCCACCGAGCTGGTGGTGATGCTCATGCCGCCGCTCACCGCACGGTTGAAGCAGGACAGCGCGACAATATCGGCCGAGTCGGTATGGAAATCCAGCTCGGCATTGGTGTTGTAACCACGGCCGCGGCCACTGCGGTAGGTGTTGCCGGCATCCCGCACCGCAGAAACATAATGACTCTGCATGCCCTGCGGCCGGCCCACGCCAAAATGCAGGCCGATGCCCCAGGTCAGCAGCTCGAAATCCTGTTCATCAAGGCCCTCGCGCGGCAGACCCCTGACCAACACAACACCGCGGCCACGCTGCATCTCCGCAAACGCGGCCCGCAGCACCGGCTGCGCCGAGCCGAGATCAAAATCGTCGCGGCGGTAATCGAACAGCGTCTTGTCGCGGTCGATGGCGCGGGTCAGCGCGGCGACCAGGTCGCAGCGCGCGCGATCATCAAGGGTGAAAGTCCAGCGGCTGCGGTCGGCTTCGAGCCGATCCGCGGTCCATGCGGCGGGTGTGGGATCGATCTGCGGAAACATCGCGATTGTGTTTCAGGTGATACGGAAAATCCGCGCAAAAAAAACAGGCGCGACGCGATTCCGCGTGGCGCCTGTGATCGGCTGCCGGCGGGTTCAGCCCACCAGCGACATCTGGAAGTCGCTCTTGCCGGCCGAGCAATCCGGGCAGTACCAGTCTTCGGGCACGTCTTCCCACCGCGTGCCGGGGGCGATGCCTTCTTCCGGGATGCCCTTGGCTTCGTCGTACACAAATGAGCACAGCAGGCATTGCCAGACACGGGTGCCGGGCTCACTGCGTGCGGTCTGCGGCTCTGCCTTGGCCTGCGGCGCCACGCTGCGCGGGAAATGCAGCACCAGCGCGTCCAGGCCTTCACTGCCGGCCACCAGTTCGAGGCTGCCTTCCTCGGGTTTGACGAAAGCCACCGACAGCGCCTTGTATTCCTTGCCCTGATAAATCAGGCTGCCGCGCACGATGATCAGATACTGGCCGTTGCTGTTGCTCGGGTCCGGCGCCAGTGCCTTGCTGTCCGGCGCGACGGTGATCGAGAAACTGCCGAGACCCTGCTCGTCCTTGATCTCGTCAAAGGTATGCACCGCCGCACCCGTGGTGGAAGCGTCGAACTTCGGCGCTTCAGTGACCTGGAAGGGATTGCGGTTGTTGATCTGCTCAAGCTTGACGCGGGTTTCCGGCTGATCGAGGTATTGCGCGCCGCCATCCTTGTGCGCACGCAGCGTCAGGAAACCCATGCCCTGGCCGAACACGATCGGGCCGTAAGGCGTGTGGGCGCGCGAGTAATGCACGGCGTTGACGGTCAGCGGATGTTTGCCCATCAGCCCGTCGCCGCTGACCACCACCTGATACTGGTCATAGTCATGGAAATGCGGCTTGATCACCCGGCCCGGCGTGCCTTCCACCAGGAAGGCCTGCGGGGTTGCGAGATTGTCGGGATCGGGATCAATCAGCGGGGTCCGCCATGCGGTCCCGGTGGGCACCTGGCGCTCCTTGCGGTTGACCTTGGCGTCTTCGTAGGCGGTGATTTGCGGCATGGTGTGCTCCAAGCAAAATCTGTTGCTAAAGCATGATTATAGGCGCGCCCCGTGTGATCGTCCCCGAGACTGTCAATATATGGACGAGGCGATTGCCTTCAGGACGATGGCGGGAAGCGCTGATACCAGAAACCGTAGGCCCAGCAGGCGGCACAGAAGGAAAAAGCCCACTCCAGACTTGAAAACACAATCAACACGTAACAGGGCACCACCCACATCGGACTGCCTGCCACATACAGCAGCACCGACACCGTGCTGGCGAGGAACAAAATCTTGTTGGCGAACATCTTGGCGCCGGCGTTCTCCTTTTTGCCGCCCCAGCCGCGCGCGCCGGCAATGCGGTGCCAGAGCTGGTGCGCCGGCTCGCGGTAATGCCCGAAAAAGCCGCGGACAAAACCCTGCACCGCCAGCAGCGCCATGATCCATGGCAGCCCGGCCAGCGCAATCGCACAGAACAGGAAGGTCAGGAAGGCCTCCCAGCGGGCGACGTTGGACCAGACCTGGGGAACATCAAAGCGGAGCATGGTTTTTCCTCGCGAATCGTCCTTGGATTCAAAGCAGATGGGGGCCTGCCAGCGAATTTAAAGTTCTGCTGCACGCATCCCTTCGGGCATCGCGTCCCGTGGTGCACCAGAGCAGTTCCCGCGCAATAAAATTATCAATTAAAACAATGACTTAAATTAACCACCCAAGCCTGTCCGTGCCGCGGCCAGCAAGGCCCGCAAATACAGGCGGTGAAACCCGAGCAACGCAGTGAAGGCCCACCCCAGCGAGTCGCGTCCGGTCTGCGCGTCGCGGCGCGGCAGCACCGCCGAGCCGAAATACAGCCGGGTGCGCCCACCCGCCGCCACCGCCTCGGTCATCAGCCAGGAGCGCGTGCGTCCGGCCATATCCGCGAGCAGGAGCTGGTGTTCCGAACGCGCCTCGACCGTCCATGCGGCGAATTGATCCCGCTCGCCACGCGCGAGCTGCCGCGCTTCGGCATCCGTGGACGGCCGCGCCAACGCCAGCCGCAGGATCAGGCGCTCCAGCTTGAACAGCGGCGTGGTGTAGAAGGCTTCGACGAATTCGGCGTGGGTGCGGCGCCCCTCGATTTCGGTGCAGAAACAATCGGTGTAGGCGCCGGGCGCAACGTGGCGCGACAGCAGTGCTGTCGCCGGCAGGGGCTGCTCAAGGATCATGCTCCGCGGCGCCGTACGCTCAGACATAAAAGCTGCGCAGAAACAGGCCGAACCAGCCCGCGAGCACGGTCAGCGCCGGCACCAGCAGCATCGCGGAGATCTTGCAACGCCAGGTCCGGCTTGCCGTGGCTACGACCAGCATCAGCGTCGACAGCAGCAGCAGGGGCAGGCCGATAAACAGCGCCACCATGTATTCACCGCCGCCCGGCGCCACCGGCTGCAAGCCGAACACCGCCAGCCACATCCGGCTCTGCATCGCCAGCGCGAGCAGCAACAGGATCGCGCCGATGATGCAAAGGGCCTGGGCCACGGGTGTTTGCGGGTATTTCGGCAGGCTCATGGTGTGATCGGCAGCTTCCCTTCAAAACGCCCGTGCCGGCTGCAAGTGCATCACCAGCCACGGGAACGAGGCCAGCAACAATAACCCGAACAGCAGGTAATTGCCCGTGGCGGGATTGAAGTCCTCCAGCACGCGCGACCACGGCCGCTTCAGCAGCCAGCGCGCCAATGCAATGTCAAAGGCAGCCATGAACAGTGCAAGCGCAGCGCCGATGCCGAGCAGCGGCAGCGCGGCCGCAACACCCATCGCCGGCAACCGCCACCAGCACAGAACAAAGGCCAGCAGCGAACCGGTGACGATGGCAACCTTCAGCGCCGCCTTTTTGCCGATGCGCGGCACCAGCACCGCCGCGCGAAAAATCCCGTGCAGTGTTTCGGCGGCGGCGAGAAGCACGCACAGCGCGGTGAGCTGGATCAGGAGGTCGTTCATCCCAACCAGGCCAACTGCGCGATCACCGCCACTCAGACCGCCGGTTTATGCGGACGCAGCAGCACCACCACCAGCGTGACCACTGTGATCGGCACCACAAAACCCATCATCACCCCCGAAAAATCCTCCAGCGCATCATGCGCCTGCGCAGCGAGGATCAGGTACGCGGCATAGGCCGCGTAGTAGGCGACGAACACGCCGCCCTCCCAGCGCGCGATCTCGCGTCCGGTCACGAAAATCGGCAGGCAGGCCAAGGCCACCGCGATCATCACCCACAGGTCAAAGGCCAGCAGCGACGGCGCCACGATCAGTCCTGAATCACCCGCAACCAGCGCAGACAGGCCGAGGCAGCCGAGGATGTTGAAAATATTGCTGCCCACCACATTGCCCACCGCGATGTCGCGTTCGCCCTTGATCGCCGCGGTGACCGAGGTGGCGACCTCCGGCATCGAGGTGCCGGCGGCCACGATGGTGAGCCCGATCACCACGTCGCTGACACCCAGCGCGCGGGCGAAGGCCACCGCCGCAGTCACCAGCCAGTCGGCACCGAACACCAGGCAGACCAGCCCGGCGGCGATCAGGCCCAACTGCGCCGGCCAGGCGGCATCCCATGCGCCGGGTTGCGCGGGGCTGAGTTCCTTTTCATAGTCTTCCGCGTGTTGCGTCTCCCGCAGCGATTGCCGCACCACGAACACGGTGTATGCGACCAGCAGCCCCAGCAGCAGCAGACCGTCCCTGAACGACAGCGCGCCATCGATGCCCAGCACCAGCAGCAGCACGCTGGCCCCGATCATGATCGGCACTTCCTGGCGGATCACCTGCACATTCACCACCAGGGGCGCGATCAGCGCGCTCAGGCCGAGTATGAACAGCACATTGAACACATTGCTGCCGACCACGTTGCCCACGGCGATGTCCGTCCTGCCGTCCAGCGCGGCCCCCACCGACACCGCGACCTCGGGCGCGCTGGTGCCCATGGCCACCACCGTCAGCCCCACCACCAGCGGTGAAATGCCGAAGGACAGCGCAAACTTCGAGGCGCCACGCACCAGCAGGTTGGCGCCGAGCACCAGCACCGCAAGGCCGCCGACAAACATCAATGCATTCATGGGTTCAATCCACGATGATTGTTTTGAAGCCGCGAATATCTCAGGAGTGCGCCGGAATCACAACCGGCGTGTCCTCGCGGTTGCCCCACTCGCCCCAGGCCGAGACATAGTTGCGCACCTGCGGATAACCCAGCGACTTCAGCGCGATGAAGGTGCTCGCCGAACGGTAGCCGCCGTGGCACACCGGAATCACGATCTTGTCCGGGGTGACACCTTTCGATTCGTAAACGCGGCGAATCTCGTCGGGCTTGCGGAAAGCACCATGCTCATCAAGGTGCTCGCGCCAGAAGATATGCACCGCACCCGGTACCGTACCGACACGGCGCGCACGCTTTTCAATACCGCGGTATTCGGACTCGCGGCGCACATCGAAGATGGCGTAGGCCGGGTTGTCGATGGCCTTGAGCAGGTCAAAGCGCGTCGCCAGCAAATCCATATTCAACGTGCCACGAAACGGCGGCGGGGTTGGCGGCGCCTCAGTCGGATCAATCGGCGGCGGCGCCTCGCTCAGGCGCGTGAGCTTCTGCCCTGCCGCCAGCCATGCGTGCGTGCCGCCATCAAGAATGCGCACATCCGGATGCCCCAGCACTGCCAGCAGCCATACCGCCCGCGCCGCCCGCTCGCCGGATTCGTGGTCATAAATCACCACCGGCCGGTCGGCACGTACACCGCGCGAACCGAACAGCACACGGAAGATCGCAAGAAAGGAATTGAGTGGCGCCTCGGATGAATCGTTGAGGCTCACGCCGTAGATGTCGACGTGGGTGCTGCCGGGGATGTGGCCAACGGCGAAGTCTTCGGCGGGGCGGAGGTCGATCAGTGTGATATCGGTGAGTCGGGAGGCCAGATCGGGGACGGTGATCAGGTAGCGGGGATCAGTGGTGTTATTTGCGATCACAAAATATTACATCGACCCTAATTATGTTTTGAGTCTGTCTTTTACAACGCCATTAATGCGTGACACGATTTAATTTTGCCTTGGCACCCAGCGAGCGAAGCATCCCGATGTGAAAACTAAACCTCTCTGCCTCAAGACGACGATGCTCACTTTCAGCCCAAGCTTGAGTCATAACAATGACAGTCTTTGTTTCTGGTTGAACGAAGATGGATTGCCCATGATGTCCGTAAAGTGCAAAGGTTCGAGTCTCAAAAGGATGTATCCAAATCTGATATCCGTAGCCGATATTTTTCCCGTTTGTGATTGGCTTGTTTACTTCGGGCTGCCGCTCAGGATCAGTTGCATCAAGCAAAAACTCTTTGCTAACAATCTGCTTACCATTGATAAATCCGTCGTTAGCAAGAAGCATTCCAACTTTCGCATAATCCCTTAAAGTGGCATTCAACCCCATTGATGTGACCTCAACCTTATCGGAATCAACAATCCATGTTGCATCAAATTCAGCGCCCATCGGCACCCACATTTTCTCACTCATGTAATCTGCAATTGATCTCTTGGTTGCAGCCCGAAGAACGAGTCCAAGAACAAAAGTATCGGCATTAATGTAGTTAAAAACCTTTCCCTGCTCCGCTGCGGTCTCTTCAATAAAGTCGACCGCACGTTCCCCCGGCCTCCCCTCCCTATCCCACCAAGTGCGCGCAGATAGCTTGATTGAATCCACTCCTTGAACAAACTTTACGCCGGAAAGCATGCGTAACAGGTTTCGAATTGTCACCTTCGCATATGCAGTGGATTTCAAACGCGGAACGTATTTGACAGCAAGATCATCTAAGGATTCGATAAGCTTTTCTTCGTGAGCGATTCCAACAAGAATTGCCGTAATCGATTTCGCCATAGACATAGAGCTAAATTGATGCTCTGGCTTTCGATCATAACGGTACCTCTCAAGCAAAACCTTGCCATCTTTGATAATCATGATGCCAGTGACACGGTTTCTGCCTAAATAATCTTCCAGTGTGTATGCCTGACGGTAGTTGTAGCTGATCGAAGGAAGCGGATCGGAAGATATCTCAAATCGAAGTTTTTGATCTCCCGACCGAGAAATGACTGTCGGATACAACTTCGACATATTTGACAAAGTACCGACAAGATATTGATCGGCATAATTGAAAGTTCTGCGATCGTGATAAACAGGATAGCCTTTTGACCTACCTAAAACCTCCTCGTCAGGCGCGGCCGAAGCGACCTGACAAAACACGATCATGAAAAAAATAGTCGGCAGTGTTGGAAGCATAATTTTATGAATAAAATTAAACGCAGAAACGCGACTTATTTCACTTATAAAATCTAACAAGATTATTTTTCGATGCTCACATATTTAACGCATCAGAAATCAGTTTTGCTGAATTTTATGAATCAGTATCTTGCAAAAATTTTGCAGCAGCCATCTGCATTTTTTCAACTTTCTGCTTACGCTTTAAGCGTGCTTGCTTAATAAAAGAACCAGCAATTCGGATCAGTTCCGTTTTAGTTGCATTGGGATTGTCCGCACCTGGATCAAAAGAAGCTTTAATTTTGTTGCACGTCCAGCAAGCCACAACCTTATTTTCCGGCCTTTCATCGCGGTCACCTCGAGATCCTGGACGCAAATGATCCACATTGAATTGAGTCCAGCTATCCACAGATTCGAAAAACTTGTGCCCACAATAGACACATTGAAATCTCGCTTCCAGTGCAATTTCGAATGTTTCGAGCGACCAATTAAATTCTTGTACGAATTGCTCTGGAGTCAATTTAGTCTCCTTATCCAAAGGTGCTAGAGTCAGTTTTCCGTGAATGTTAAAAATAAAAATGCTAGCCAGGCATTCGCTACCTACGCAAAATTCACAAACTACGCAGCCACCTCGACATAACCAACCCGGCTTGCCGGCTGCGGAATGACCAGTCCGTCCTCAAGCAGCCCCTCAAGATGAAATTCAATGGCTTCGCGGATTTGCGTTTTCGCCTCCTCCGCAGTCGGGCCAGTGGCTACACAACCTGGCAAATCCGGCACATGGACAGAAAAGTTCTCTCCTGCCTTCTCAATCACGATGGCATAACGCATGGCGCCCCCCCCCGCCTATACCCAGTTCTCCAGCATCAGACCCGGCACGCGCTGAAACTCACCTTCGTTGTTGGTCACCAGCACCAGCGCAAGTGCTCGGGCGTGCCCCGCAATCATGGCGTCGTAAGGCCCGATGGGTTTGCCGACCTTCGCCAGCGCAGCACGCACCCGTCCGAAATGAATCGAAGCGGCCGCATCAAACGGTTTGACCTCGAGGCGGGCGATCATGCTTTCGATGTCAGCCAGGTTTTGCTCCGGCGCAGCCGATTTCTCCGCGCCATAAATCAGTTCGCCCAAGGTGATTGACGAGATGCACATCTGGCCATCGTGTTTCTTGAACGTATCGCGTATGCGTTCGGGGCGGTTTTTCATCGCGTAGATCACGATGTTGGTATCAAGCATGTACTTGAGCATGCTAGAGCGCCGCTCGTTCCTGATCCTGAGGCTGGTCGCGCGTTTCCATGAAATCCGGCGATACGCCTTTGGCAGCGAACCAGAGGTCCCAGGATTCGCCGGCGGGCACGATGACACGTGCGTTGCCGACGGCAATGATTTCCACTTTGGTCACCGACTCGGGCATGGCAACGCCCTTGGGCAGTCGAACGGCCTGACTTTTGTTACTTTTGAACAGTACTGTTTGGGCGGTGCTCATTGGTTTACTCCTTGATCTCAGCTCATGGATATACATTGAGTATATCCCAAAAAATCTTCTGGAGAACCTTCAAAATCGACTTGATGATACCCAAGAGCAATTCAATTAAGTAATTGATTTAATTGAATTATTTTACATACTCCAACCTCACCACCACCCCCTCCCGCTCATCCGTCAGCACATAGATCAGCCCATCAGGCCCCACGCGCACATCGCGGATGCGCCCGATGACGCCCTTGATCAGGCGCTCCAGCCGGACGATCTTTTCACCCTCCAGTTCCAGCCGCACCAGCATTTCGTCGCGCAGCGCGCCGACAAACAAGTTGCCCTTCCAGTTGGGGAAGGCATCGCCGTTGTAGAAGGCCATGCCCGAAGGCGCGATGGACGGCGTCCACACCAGCAGCGGCTGCTCCATGCCGGGTTTTGAGGTGCCTTCACCGATGCGGGTACCGATGCCGTAGTTGACGCCGTAGCTGATCACCGGCCAGCCGTAGTTGCGGCCGGCGCGCATCACGTTGATTTCATCGCCACCCTGCGGACCGTGTTCGTGGGTCCACAGCTCGCCGGTGCGCGGATGCAGCGCCGCGCCCTGCATGTTGCGGTTGCCGAGGGTGAACTTTTCGGGTTTGGCGCCGGCCTGCATCACAAAGGGATTGTCGGCAGGCACGCGGCCGTCGTCGTGCAGGCGGATCACCGAGCCGGCGTGGTCATCCATGCGCTGCGCGCGCGGCATGTCGCCGCGGTCGCCGAGGGTCAGGTAGACGAAGCCCTTGTTGTCGAACACGATGCGCCCGCCAAAGTGGTGGCCGGCGCGGGTCTTGGGTTCCATGCTGAACAGCACCTGCACCTCGGTCATGCGCTGTCCTTGCAGTTTGCCGCGCGCCATCGCGGTGCCCCAGCCTGCGGGGCCCGGTGCGTTGTACGACCAGTAGATCCAGCCGTTTTTCTCGTACTGCGGATGCAGCACCACATCGAACAGGCCGCCCTGACCGCTGGCGACGATTTCAGGCAGGCCTTCGACCGGCTTCGGATCGAGGCGCCAGTCCTTGCCGATGATGCGCAAGCGACCTTCGCGCTCGGTCACCAGCATGCGGCCATCGGGCAGGAAGGCGAGTGACCAGGGATTCTGCAGACCGCGCACCAGGGTGACGACGCGGAATTCGTGTTTTTCGGATTTGATGGTCTGCGCCAAAGCTGGTGCGCCCTGGACAAAAAGAACCATGCAAGACAGCAGCAGCAGTTTGCGCATGACATTTCCCGGCGGAGCAGAATGAAGAAAAGGGCCGCGTTTATAATAGCGCCCTTTGTTGAAACGCCCCTGATGTTGCCGCAAGAGCTGCCCGCCCCCGGGCAGCGGATCACCACAGTTCCCCTCCACGGTTCCAGCGACGCCCCCCTGCTCGCGGCGCTGGCGGCCCGCGCTCGCCCGTTGCTGGTGATCACCGAGTCGGCGTGGCAGGCGCAGCGCCTGCTGCAGGAGATTCCGTTTTTCGCGCCGCAGCTGCGCGTGCACTTCCTTCCCGACTGGGAAACCCTGCCCTGGGACCATTTCTCGCCGCACCAGGATCTGGTCTCGGAGCGGCTGGCCACGCTGTGCCAGATCGCGCGCAGCGATTTCGACATCGCGCTGGTGCCGGTGACCACCGCGCTCTACCGCTTTGCGCCGGTCGATTACATCACCGGCAACACCTTCTATTTCCGCCAGGGCGCGAAACTCGGTCCGGATGCGCTGCGGCTGCAGCTCACGCTGGCCGGCTACAACCATGTCACGCAGGTGGTGGCGCCCGGTGAATACAGTTTCCGCGGCGGACTGATCGACCTCTATCCGATGGGCAGCCCGCTGCCCTACCGCATCGACCTCTTTGATGACGTGATCGATTCGATCCGCAGCTTTGATGTCGACAGCCAGCGCTCGATCATGAAGGTGCCCGAGGTGCGGCTGCTGCCGGCGCGCGAGTTTCCGATGGATGAAGCGGCACGCACCGCCTTCCGCCAGCGTTTCCGCGAACGCTTCGAAGGTGATCCCTCGCGCAGCCAGGTCTACAAGGATGTGTCGAAGGGTATTCCCACCGCGGGCATCGAATATTTTCTGCCGCTGTTTTTTGAAAACACGGCGCTGCTCAGCGATTACCTGCCGGCGGACACCACGGTGTGCCTGCGCCCCGGCATCCGCGAAGCGATCGACGAGTTCTGGGCCGATACCCGCGGCCGTCACGCGATGGTGCGCGGCGACCTCGCCAATCCGGTGCTGCCACCCCAGGAATTGTTTCTCGCCGAGGATGCATTCTTCGGGGCGATCAAGGGTTTGCCGCGGGTGGATTTGCAGACCGTCGCCCCGGAGATTGATAAAAACAGTAATAAAAACAATAACTTGCAGTATTTTTCCACCACCACCCCAACCCTCCCCCGCCTGAAGGCAGGGGAGGGAGCAAGTGCAGAAGGCACCACACCACTGCCGCAACTGAACGTCGAGCGCCGCGCCGACGATCCACTGCACCGGCTGCGCAGCTTCATCGAAGGTTTTGACGGACGCGTGCTGGTGGCCGCGGAGGGTCTGGGCCGGCGCGAAACGATGCTCGAGTATTTCGCCGAGTACGGGCTGAAACCGGCGCCAGTCGCGGACTGGGCCGCATTCAGCGCCAGTGACCAGAAATTCGCGCTGACCAGCGCGCCGCTCGGCAGCGGCTGGATAGACCGCGCCGCCGGGGTCGCCTTAGTCACTGAAAACGAGCTGTATGCCGCGCAGGCACGCAACCGCAGTGCGCGCGACACCAAGCGCCATGCACCCGAAGGCATGCTGCGCGACCTGTCCGAGGTCAAGGTTGGTGATCCGGTGGTGCATGAGCAGCACGGCATCGGCCGCTACCTCGGGCTGCAGAGCATGGATCTCGGCGAAGGCCCCACTGAATTCCTGACCCTCGAATACGCCAACAACGACAAGCTCTACGTGCCGGTGTCGAGCCTGCACCTGATCAGCCGCTACAGTGGTGCGGCCGCCGACCAGGCGCCGCTGCACCAGCTGGGCAGCGGCCAGTGGGACAAGGCGAAGAAAAAAGCCGCGCAGCAGGTGCGCGACACCGCGGCCGAGCTGCTGGCGCTGTATGCACAGCGCGCGGCACGCGAAGGTTATGCCTTCAAGCTCAAGCCGCACGACTACGAGGCTTTCGCCGAGGGTTTTCCGTTCGAGGAAACCCCCGACCAGGCGGCGGCGATCAATGCCACGATCGAAGACCTCAAGAGCGCCAGGCCGATGGACCGCCTGGTCTGCGGCGATGTCGGCTTCGGCAAGACCGAGGTCGCGCTGCGCGCCGCCTTTGTCGCGGTGGCCGACGGCAAGCAGGTTGCCGTGCTGGTGCCGACCACGCTGCTCGCCGAGCAGCACTACAACACGTTCAGCGACCGCTTCGCCGACTGGCCGGTGAAGATCGTCGAACTGTCACGCTTCCGCACCGCCAAAGAAACCACAGATGCGCTGAAGGGGCTGACCGAGGGCTGCGTCGATATCGCCATCGGCACGCACAAGCTGGTCAGCAAGGATGTCAAGTTTAAAAACCTCGGCCTGGTGATCATCGACGAAGAACACCGCTTCGGCGTGCGGCAAAAGGAGCAGTTGAAGGCACTGCGCGCAGAGGTCGACATCCTGACACTGACCGCAACACCGATTCCGCGCACGCTGGCGATGTCACTCGAAGGGCTGCGCGATTTTTCGGTGATTGCCACCGCGCCGCAGCGGCGGCTGGCGATCAAGACCTTTGTCGCGCGTTACGCGAAATCGCTGATCCGCGAGGCGGTCCTGCGCGAATTGAAGCGCGGCGGCCAGGTATATTTCCTGCACAACGACATCGACACCATCATAAACATCCAGGAGCAGCTGACCGCACTGCTGCCCGAAGCCCGTGTGCGCATCGCCCATGGACAGATGCGCGAGCGCGAGCTGGAACTGGCGATGCGCGATTTCTACCAGGGCCGCTTCAACGTGCTGCTGTGCACCACCATCATCGAGACCGGCATCGACGTGCCGACCGCAAACACCATCATCATCAACCGCGCCGACCGCTTCGGCCTCGCCCAGCTGCACCAGTTGCGCGGCCGGGTCGGCCGCTCACACCACCAGGCCTATGCCTACCTGCTGCTGCCGGACGAAGGCAACATAACCACCAGCGCCAAAAAACGCCTCGAGGCGATCCAGGCGATGGAGGAACTGGGCTCGGGCTTTTACCTCGCCATGCACGACCTCGAAATCCGCGGCGCCGGCGAGGTGCTCGGCGATTCGCAGTCGGGCGAAATGCAGGAAATCGGCTTCAATCTTTACTGCGCGATGCTCGACACCGCGGTGAAGTCGCTGAAGGAAGGCAAGGAACCCAACCTCGACGCGCCGCTTGGTGTCACCACCGAGATCAACCTGCACGCCCCTGCCCTGCTGCCCAGCGACTACTGCCACGATGTGCACGAGCGGCTGGTGCTCTACAAGCGCCTCGCCAATTGCAGCGATGACGAGCAGCTGCAACTGCTGCAGGAGGAACTGATCGACCGCTTCGGTGAACTGCCGGATGCGACACGCACCCTGGTCGACTGCCACCGCCTGCGCATCCTCGGCAAGCCGCTGGGCATCGCGCGCATCGACGCCAGCGATGCCAGCATCCAGCTGCAGTTCGTGCCCAATCCGCCGATCGAACCGATCAGGATCATCAATCTGATCCAGAAAAAGCGTAACTACAAACTCGCCGGCCAGGACCGCCTGCGCATCGAAGTCGCGACACCGGACCTGAAAACCCGCGTCGCCGAAATCCGCCGCGTGTTTGCCGAACTCGGCTGATCGGCACACAATCGCGGCATGAACCCGCTCCGCAACCTGCTGTTCCCGCTGCTGCTGGCGGCCTGGGCACTGTCCGCATCAGCACAGGACGGCATTGTCATCATGCACGGCAAGGGCGGCATGCCGCAGGGTCTGGTGCGGCCGCTGGCCGAAGGCCTTCAGGCACAGGGCTGGCAGGTCGCCAATCTGCAGATGCCGTGGTCGCGCGACCGGCAATACGACGTCGATGTCGCCACCGCGGTGAAGGAGGTTGATGCCGCAATCAGCGCCCTGCGTGACAAGGGTGCAAAGCGGGTGTTTGTCGCGGGCCACAGCCAGGGCGGCGTATTCGCGGTGCATTACGCCACCCTGCAACCTGTCGACGGCCTGATCGCCATCGCACCGGGGGGTGATGTCGCGCATTTCGTGTTTCTGCAGCAGTTGGGCGGCGCGGTGCGCAGCGCTCGACGCATGGTCAGCGATGGCCTTGGCAATGAACGCGGTGAATTCCTCGAATACGAGGGCGCCAAGGGCAGCTGGACCGTGCGCACCACGGCGGCGATCTACCTGTCATGGTTCGACCCCGATGGTGCGATGAACCTGACGCGCTCCCTGCGCGCGGTGCGTCCGGCAACGCCGGTGCTGATGATCGTGCCGACCCATGACATTCCGGCACTGCGCAAGATCAAGGACAGCAATTTCCGCGCGCTGCCCGCCAACCCACGCTCGCGATTGTACGAACCCGATGCCGACCATACCGGAGCGCCGCGCGCCTCGGTCGATGAAATCCTGCGCTGGGCACAGGAAACCGGAAAACCCTGACAGACCCGTGATGGCGCGGCCGGCCTGACCGCGCCGGTGATTCAGTGCGCGGCGGTCAGGCCGCGATCTTCACGCTGGGTCGCGACGGCAGCACCTCACCCGTCGCCGCATTCATCACAAAGCCCGGATCGGCGATCAGCACCTTCGCACTGGGCAGCGCCGCGCTGGCCGCGGCCGCAAAATCGGCCCAGGGCTTGGAACTGACACCCATCATTTCGTGAAATTTGTCGTGCGGCGGATAGAGCACGACGATTTTCGGGTTGAGCGCCTTCACACCACGCGTGATGTCGGCGGTGAAATCAAGCTGCATGCCGGCGAGCAGCACATCAGTGCGGAAACGTTTGCCCAGCGCCGTGATCTCGGCGTCGGTCATCTTGGTGTTGAAACCTTCGTTGTAGTTGAGCACGGTCAGGCCGCCGGGCAGCTCGACGTGGTAGCCGGTGTACGGCGAGTAAAACGGCGCGTTGGTCGCGCTGCTCCAGGCCCAGGCGAGCTGGGTGGCATTGCCGTGAAACACCGCCTTCGACAGCGCCTTGACCAGATTGATGTCGCGGTGTTTCCAGCGGAAGGAACTGACCTTGAAGCCGGGCAGCGTGCTCACCGATTCGGTATCGACGGTCACCAGCTTGTCGCGCGGCAGGCTGCTGCGCCAGGCGAGGAAGTCGGTCACCGACTTCGGCCCGATCACCGTGGCGCCGGTGCGTTTGGCGACCACCGGCACATCAAGGAAATGCTCCTCGTGGCCGTGGGTGACACAGATGTACTTGGCGTGCAGGTAATCGTCGATGTCGAACCACTGCGCGCCGCAGTAATGACGGAAAAAGGGATCAAAGAACAGCGCGCCGTCCGCCGTCTCGATCGACAGGCTGGACCAGCCAAAGTAGCGGATGATCGGATCATTCATGGTGTCGTCCTTACAAGTCATCCTGTAAATGGTTATCAAACCATTTACAGCAAATCCCCCCCTCTACCTTCGGGAGAGGGGTCGGGGGTGAGGGCATAAAGCCTGGCACTTCCATCAGGCCTCAGGCCTGGATTTCAAAAGTGGCATCGACTTCGACCGCGGCATTCGCCGGCAGTGTTGCCACACCCACTGCAAAACGTGCATGGCGCCCGGCGTCGCCAAAAATCTCGACCATCAGGTCGGAGGCGCCATTGACGCACTTCGGCGCGTCGTAAAAATCCGGCGCGACGCAGACAAAACCACCGAGGCGCAGCACGCGGCTGACCTTGTTCAGGCTGCCGCCGCAGGCGGCCCGCAGGTGTGCCAGCAGGTTCAGCGCGCACAGCCGCCCGGCGCGATAGCCGTCATCCACCGTGGGTCCGGCGCCAACACGGCCCTGCACCGCGACCTTGCCGTCCTCGAACGGCAACTGCCCGGATACAAAGACCAGGTTGCCCGACACGGTGTAACCGACGTAGTTCGCCACAGGCGCGGCGGCCGGCGGCAGGGTGATGCCCAGTTCCTGCAAGCGCTTGTCGTAATCAGCCATGCTTCATTCCTCTTCCTTGGTTGTCGCGTAAATCGGTTGTTCGTTTTTCGATGATACCGGCGGCCGCCACTCACGCAACGGCCGCCTTCAGGCCAAAACCCGGGTTCAGGCGCCCTTCCCGAAATAATGGGCATAGGCGGCGGCCTGGCCGACCTGCACTTCGTTGTGCCAGAACATCACCCGCTTCGCCCAGGCCATCTGCGAAGCCACCACCTTGGCGAACAGCGGGTTTTCCGCAGAGCGGCGTTTGATCACCGCATTCCAGGCCTTGAGCTGCGCATCGAGGATCGGCTTCGGTGTCTTGTAGATGCGCAGCTTGGGGTTCTTTTTCAGCTCGAGGTAATCCTGCGACATGCGGTGCATCGCCTTCCATTCCATGTCGGCACTGGCCGCCTGCGAGGCGAGCTTGAGCACGGTTTTCAGGTCATCGGGCAGCGCTTCATAACGCTTGCGATTGATCATCACCTCGCAGAAGTTGTTGGCCATGTGGTAACTCTGCTGCAGGTAGAACCGGGCGACATCGGGGAAACCCATGATGCGGTCATCGGAGGCGCTGGCAAATTCGGCGCCGTCGAGCAGGCCGCGGTCGAGCGCCGGTACGATGTCGGGCGGCGCCATCTGCACCGATGACAGTCCCAGCTCCTTGAACATGTCCACGGCGAGACCGGCGGTGCGGAACTTGAGACCCTTCAAGTCAGCCGTGGTCTTGATCTCCTTCTTGAACCAGCCCATCGGCTCGCAGGGCACCGGCGCGAACAGGAAGCTGACCGAATCAAGCTGTGCCGCGGCCTGGACTTCCGCATAAAGCTCCTTGCCGCCGCCGTATTCAATCCAGCCGAGCAGTTGATTGCCATCCATGCCGAAGTCGGGACCGGCGCCGAACAGGCCAAAGGCGGTGTTCTTGCCGAACCAGAAACCGGGCAGGCCGTGGCCGCCGTCTATGACACCCTTGCTGGTGGCGTCAACAATCTGCAGCGCCGGCACCACCGCACCCGCCGGGAGCATGTCGATCTTCAGGCGGCCACCGGAGAGCTCCATCACCTTCCTGGTCCAGTCCACTGCAAATTCCTGATACAGGAACTTCGCCGGCCAGGTGCTCTGAAAGCGCCAGTTAATGACCGGGGCTTGCGCGCGGGCAATAAAAGGAAAACCAATCGCTGCCGTGCCGGCGGCTGTGGCAACGCCGAGGAAACGGCGGCGCGCGGGACGCGCCTCTGCAACCGCCGGGGACTTCTGCTTCGGGTCTTGCTGTTTCATGAGTCTGCTCTCCATAGGGGTTGGCGACTCCTCCGTTGCACAGCTGCGGTTGTATTGTTGAGGTGGGGAACAACCTGTCCCGGTCGCTTTGAATAAACCAAACCTGCTGGGCAAAGTATCCTCACAGGAAACTTTATAGTCAACACTTCTTTGGTGTATCTTTCGGACATGCCCTGCTTTCTCAGATTTTCCCTATGAAACTGACTCATCACGGTGCAAACGCAGAAACAGTATGCACCAAAAAGTTTCTTTTCAGGAAACTATTGCACTGAATCGGTGCGGCCAGCAATTACGGAGTTCGTGTATGCATTTCGGCATCTTTATCTATGACGGCGTGGAGCCGATCGACCTCGGCACCTATGGCGTGCTGTCGATGGCGCGTCGCGTCGCACCACAGATCCGTATCTCCACCGTGGCCGCGAAAGCCGGCACGGTGCGTTTCGCCAATGAGCTCGATGTCATCGCACGCCACGGCATGGCTGACGCGCCGGCCTTTGATGCGCTGATCGTCACCGGCGGCCCCGGCTGGGAAGCGCAATGCACACACACGCCAACGCTGGATTACCTGCGGCGCTGTGTTAATCAGCAGATGCTGGTTGCCGCGGTATGCACCGGCGGCATGATCCTCGCCGCCAGCGGCGTGCTCGACGGCCGCATCGCCACCACCAAGCAGGAAGTGATTGCCGGCCGCGAAGTGCCGCCGCTCGCACGCCTGCACGATGAATATCCGCGGGTCGATGCCCGCCCCGCGCTGCTCGCCGACAGCGGGCTGGTGGTCACCGGCGGCGGCGTCACGCTGTGTATCGACGTCACGCTGTATCTGCTCGAACGCCTGCTCGGCGCCGAAGTGGCCTCCGAAACTGCACGTATCATGGAATACGGCGCCGCCCGCGCCGCCAATCACACTCGCCTGCCAACACTGAAATCCGCATGAGCTCCTCCCACCCCGCCAGCACCTCCAGCGACATCGAGCGCACCATCGGCACCCGCGTCGGGGCGCTGCGCACCGGCCGCAACCTGACCCAGGAACAGCTCGCCGACGCCATCGGCGTGACCAAGGGTTATGTCTCGAAAATCGAGAACGGGCATATCGTGCCGCCGATCGGCACGCTGGTGAAAATCGCCCAGGCGCTGCAGGTTGAGATCACCGAATTCCTCAAAGCCTCGGGAGACGGTTACGACGATGCAATGAGCATCGTGCGCGTCAATGAGCGGCGGCCGGAAGTGCGCGGCGCCAGTGCTTTCGGCTATGACTACGTCAGCCTCGCGCACAAGAAGCGGCACAAGCACATGGAGCCCTTCCTGTTCACCTTCCCCACCGACATCAGCAGCGAGGCGCGTTTCGAGCACGAAGGCGAGGAATTCCTGCTGATCCTAAGCGGCCGTGTCGAATGGGAAATGGAAATCGACGGCGCCTCGCGCAAATGGACGCTCGAAACCGGAGACAGCCTCTACTTTGAATCGCGGATTCCGCACCGCGGTCGCGGCCTGGGTGGTGAGGCCAAGGCGCTGATCGTGATCTATACGCCGCAGTAACGGCCGGAACCGGTCAAGCTGAAGCGTCAACCCACCGCGTTGGAGTGGAAGATCAACCCGGCGTGTTCGCGCAGGGCATGGAATTTGATCTTCGGCCACTGTTCCTGTGCGACATTGATTTCTATCGCGTTGCCCGCCAGAAAAGCCGGCGCACCGACGGCGTCATGCGCGACACGATGGGCGTTGGCATCGATGAAACGCTGCAGTTCGCGGTCATCCTCGCAGGTCACCCAGCGCGCGGCGACATAACGCGCCGGCGCAAGCCGCGCTTCGCAGCCGTATTCATGCTTCAGGCGGTGCGCAACCACCTCGAACTGCAACTGGCCGACGGCGCCAAGCAACAGCAGGCTGCCCGCCACCGGCTTGAACACCTGTATCGCGCCCTCCTCACCGAGCTGTCCGAGGCCGGTCTTCAACTGCTTGCTGCGCAGCGGATCCGCCACCTCGACGGTCTGGAACAGCTCCGGCGCAAAAAACGGCAGGCCGGTGAACTGCAGCTCCTCGCCCTCGGTCAGCGTATCGCCCAGTTGCAGCACGCCGTGGTTGGGAATGCCGATGATATCGCCGGCGTAGGCATCCTCAACCTGCTCGCGGCGTTGCGACATGAAGGCCACCACTGAACTCGGCCGGAAAAACTTGTCGGTGCGGCAGTTCTTCAAGCGCATGCTGCGCTCGAAGCGGCCGGAGCAGATGCGAATGAAGGCAACACGGTCGCGGTGGCCGGGGTCCATATTGGCCTGGATCTTGAACACCACGCCGGAGAATTTTTCCTCGGCCGGTGACACTTCGCGCTGCAGCGCCTGGTGCGGACGCGGCGGCGAGGCAAAATCAATCACCGCATCCAGAATTTCGCGCACGCCGAAGTTGTTGATCGCGGAGCCGAAGAACAGCGGGGTCTGCCGGCCGGCGAGGAATTCGTCGCGGTCGAACTGCGGCGACACACCCTGCACCAGTTCCATCTCGGCGCGGGCATTGTTGAAGGTGTCGCCGTAGCGGCCGGCGATTTCCGGATTGTTGATGCCCTCGATGATTTCGTCGTCACCACCAACACGGTCTTCACCGGCGGTGAACACGCGCATGCGGTCGGCGCGCAGGTCGAACACACCCTTGAACTGCTTGCCCATGCCCACTGGCCAGGTACACGGAACGACCGGCATGCCCAGCGTACGCTCGATCTCGTCGACCAAGTCGGTCGGCTCACGCACCTCGCGGTCCATCTTGTTGATGAAGGTGATCACCGGCGTGTTCTGCGCGCGGCAGACCTGCAGCAGGCGCAGCGTCTGCGGCTCGATGCCGTTGGCGGCGTCGATCACCATCAGCGCCGCATCCACCGCGGTCAGCACGCGATAGGTGTCTTCGGAAAAGTCACGGTGGCCCGGCGTGTCGAGCAGGTTGATCACGCAGTCGCGGAATTCCATCTGCATCACCGAGCTGGCGACCGAGATGCCACGCTGCTTTTCGATTTCCATCCAGTCCGAAGTCGCATAGCGCGAGGCCTTGCGCGATTTCACGCTGCCGGCGATGTGAATGGCGCCGGCAAACAGCAGCAGCTTTTCAGTGAGCGTGGTCTTGCCCGCGTCGGGGTGCGAGATGATGGCGAAGGTTCGCCGGCGGGTGACTTCTTTGGCTATGCTCATGTGCGGGCCTGTTCGGGCACCTGCCGGAGAGCGACAGGTGCGGTGCGGCGCGCATTATAAGCGATAAATTAAGTCAATAAAATCAATTACTTAACATAATATTATCGCGCTACCACACACACCATCCAGCCCACAAAGCCCGCACCCGCTATTTCAACGCGAAGCGCACCGACTTTGCCGGCTTGCCACGCAGCGTGATCAACGCCACCGCCTTGGTGCCGGCTGGCGCAGAAAACTTTCCGCTCGCCGTAAATTTGCTGCCGGCTGGCAAGAGCTTGATATCCTGCTTGTCAGCACCTGTCAGTAGCGTCAGCACAGCCGTGCCGCCAGCCAGGTCAATCGGCTTGCCATGATCACGGACATGGATGTCGATGGCATCCGCCTTGATCACCAGTTCGTAATCCACATCCTTCGCTTCGGTGACAACACCGCCATGCAAGGGCTTATGGTCATGCCCTTTCTTGTGGTCGCCACTGGCAAAAGCACCGGCGGTCAATGTCAATCCTGCCATCAACAGCACGATACCGAAAAAATTCCTGGATGATTTCATGTCCTGCTCCTTGTTAACGATGAAATGACAACGATCAAAGTGCTTCGGAACTGCCGGTTTCCATCAGGCGCTCAGCCTCTTTGCGACCGAAAAGCCAGAACATCGCCGGGGTGAGGAAGGTGTCGAGCAGGGTCGAACTGATCAGCCCCGAGAAAATCACCACTGCCACAGGGTGCAGGATTTCGGTGCCCGGCCGTTCCGCCTCGAACAGCAGGGGTGCCAGCGCGAAGGCCGTCACCAGCGCCGTCATCAGCACCGGTGACAACCGCTCCAGCGAACCACGCAGAATCATCTTGCGGTCGAAATCCTCCCCTTCGAAACGCATCAGATTGATGTAGTGACTGACCTTGAGGATGCCGTTGCGCACCGAAATGCCGGCGAGCGTGATGAAGCCGATCAAGGCAGCCACCGACAGCGGCTGCCCGGAAAGCCACAGGCCCAGAACCGCGCCAACCAGTGCAAGCGGGATATTGGCCATGATCAGCGCCGACAGTGCAATCGACTGATAACGGCTGTAGAGCACCACAAACATCAGGGTCAGCGACACGATGGATAACAGCCCGACCAGGCGCGAAGCTTCTTCCTGCGCCTGGAACTGTCCGCCTAGCGTGATGAAATAACCCTCGGGCAATTTGCTGTCGGCAACGACCTTGCGGATATCCGCCACCACCTCGGACAGCGCCCGCCCCTGTACATTGGCCGAGATCACGATGCGGCGCTTGCCGTCATCGCGGCTGATCTGGTTGGGGCCGTCGCCATCCTCGATGGAGGCAATACGTGACAGCGGTATACGTCCCGACGGGGTTTCGATCAGTATCTGGTTAAGCCCCTCGATTGAACGCGCCTGTTCCGGCAACCGCACCACCAGCGAAAACCGGCGCGAGCCTTCGACGATCTGGGTCACACGCTCACCCTCGACCAGGCTTTGCAGAACCGTCAGCACCTGCGAGGCCGGCACACCATATCGCGCGGCGGCTGCATAGTCCACGCGCACCTTGATTTGCGGTGCAAGAACCTGCTTCTCGATTTCCAGGTCGGCAAGCCCGGTGATGGGCGCCAGACGCGCCCGCAAGGCATCGGATTCTCCGCGCAGGGTGTCAAGATCATCGCCAAAAATCTTGACCGCGATTTGCGAACGCACACCCGAAAGCATGTGATCAATGCGGTGTGAAATCGGCTGGCCGACAGCGATCGCCGCAGGCAGATTGACCAGGCGGCCACGTATGTCCGCCGAAATTTCGCTCATGCTCCGCTTGAGTTCAGTCGCCGGCTTGAGCCCCACATCGAGCTCGCTGACATGCACACCTTCGGCGTGTTCATCCAGTTCCGCACGGCCGCTGCGCCGGCCGACATGCGTCACCTCCGGCACCTGCTTGATCAGCACCTCGGCCTGCCGGGCCAGCGCTGCCGATTCCGACAGCGTCACGCCCGGATTCAGGCGCAGACCGATCAATAAAGTGCCTTCATTGAAAGGTGGCAAAAAAGTGGTCGGGAAAAAAGGCACTGCGACAGCGGCGGCAACAACCGCGACCAAACCCGAGGCAATCGCCGCCCTCGGGCGATCCAGCACGCCATTCAACGCGACACGGTAGCGCGCCTTGAGCCAGGCCAGCAGTTTTGTATCACCGTGGTCCAGTGATTTCATCCGCGGCAGCAGATAAACCGACAACACCGGCGTGACAGTCACTGAAACCACCAGTGAAGCCAGCGTTGACACGATAAAGGCCACACCGAGCGGCACAAAAAGACGCCCTTCCATGCCGGGCAGCGCGAACAGCGGCAGAAACACCAGCACGATGATGATCGTCGCGTAGAGAATCGCCGAGCGCACCTCCATCGTCGCCTTGCCCACCAGTTCCAGCGGATGCAGGTGATGTTGCGGATGCGCGGTGCGGTTCTCGCGCAGGCGGCGCATCACGTTTTCGACACCGACGACCGCGTCATCCACCAGCCCGCCGATGGCAATGGCCAGTCCGCCCAGGGTCATGGTGTTGATGGACAGGTTAAAGTATCGAAAAACCAGTGCAGTGATGAATATGGACACCGGAATCGCGGTCAGGGCGATGACCGTCGGACGCAGTGTGCCCAGGAAAAAGAACAGGATCACCGCCACGAACAACGAAGCGCCGATCAACTTGCCCTGCAACGTCGAAATCGACGACTCGATGAACGTGGCCTGGCGGAAGGTGACCCGCGGCGCCTCCATGCCCGCAGGCATGGCTTTCGCCAGATCGGCAACCGCCGCTTCGATGGCACGGGTCAGGCTGATGGTGTCCGCGGTGGGCTGCTTCTGAATACCCAGGATCACCGCCGATTTACCCTCGAAACCCGCGTCGCCACGCCGCACCGCCGGCGCAAAAGCCACCCCGGCGATCTGCCGCAACACAATGGGCTGGCCATTACGGCTGGTCAGCGCGATGTTCTTGAGATCATCAAGGCTCGACGTACGTCCGAGATTGCGGATCAGATATTCGCGGCCGTTCAGTTCGAGAAAACCACCCGAGGTGTTGCTGGAGTAGCCGCGCAGCGCGGACTCAAGCTGATCATGGGTAATGCCCAGATTCGCCATCATCACGGTATCAGGCTCGACCTGGAACTGGCGCACTTCCCCGCCTATCGGTATCACCTGCGCCACGCCGGGTATCGACATCAGGCGCGGCCGCAATACCCAGTCGGCGTACTCCCTGACCTGCATCGGCGTGACCTTCTCCTGATTGATCGGCAGCGCCACCTGCATGATCTCGCCCATGATCGAGCTGATCGGCCCCATGCGGGGCACGATGCCCGGCGGAATCCCGCCCTCCATCGCAGACAGCCGTTCCGACACCATCTGCCGGGCGCGGAAAATTTCAGTGTTCCAATTGAAAGTCACGTAAATGAACGACAGCCCCGCGCTTGACACCGAACGCACCGACTCCACACCCGGCAGTCCGTTCATCGCGGTTTCAAGCGGGAAGGTGAGCAGTTGCTCGACCTCCTCTGCAGCCATGCCTCCCGCCTCGGTCATCACCGTGACCGTGGGCTTGTTCAGATCGGGAAACACATCGACCGGCGTGGTCGACAGGGTGTATGCGCCATAAGCCATCAGCACCAGGCTGGCGATGATCACCAGCAGCCTGTTTGCCAGACTGTTATCCAGCAGCCATTTGAACATGCGGCCCCCGTCAGCGAATCTGGTTGATCAGGTTCGCCGCTTCGACAGCGACACGCTGCCCGGAATCCACTCCGGACAGCAGCGCCACCGTCGAGCCATCCAGCGGCTCGAGCGTCACCGGCCGGGGCTCAAAACGCTCCGGTCCGGTTTTCACCCAGACAATGGTCTGGTTGGCGGGGTTTTTCATCAGCGCCGCGGTCGGCACCGCGATGCCGCGCACCTTGTCCCGCGTCTGCACGACAATTTTCACCGGCTGGCCCAGGGCCAACTGCGCCATGGCCACGCCTTCGCCGCGGAAAGTCAGCGGCAGGGCCTGCTCGCGCAGGCTGCGCGCCACGCCAACCAGTTTCAGCATAACGCGCTTGTCCCCCACGGCCAGGGTCGCAGAGGCAATGTTCGACGCGACTGCCATGTCGAAAGCCAGGGCTTCAATAACCATACGCTCGGGATTGACGATTTCGAACAGTGTCTCCCGCGCATCCACGACCTGCCCCGACACGACAGAGGCTGACGCGATCACCCCGCTCACCGGAGCACGCAGTTGCTCGTTGGCCACCGCGGCCTCCGCCTCCTCGATCATCTTGCGCGGCACGGTATCGGACAACTCGCGCAGCCGCTGCAGACGGCTTTCCGCAAGTGAACGCGTACGCCCGCCCACCTCCGGCGTCACATAAGCCAGCACCTCGCCCTTGCTCACTTTTTGTCCCGGCAAGGGCAGGCCGCGCGGACCCGGTGTGACTCGGCCGGCAACAATGGCTTGCACCTTGCCTCCGGCATTCGGATCCATCACCACGCGACCACTCAGCTCGAGCGCTTTCGGCAACTCGCCATCTTTCAGCATCACCGTGCGTACACCAAGCTGGCGCTGCGCCGGTTTCGGCAGAAACACACTGCCGTCGGCTTGCCGCTTGGGACTGTTGCCGGTGGCCACTGGCGCCGCGTCGCCATGATCATGGCCGGGACCGGCTGCCACGGGCAGCGTGGTGGTCGATAAAAAAATTGTCAATAAAATCAATTGTTTACGAATATTCATCAGATTCACCTGTTCAGCGTACTGCTTGTTTTGAACGTGCCCGCATCCGCCGCACCAGCAACACCAATACGACCAGCAACAGCGCAGTCCCCGCGGCAACAGGCGCGTATTCCTGCCAGCCATGCGCATGGACTTCGCTGTCAGGCGCCTTGCCGTGCAAATCGAGTTCACCCGCAAGCAAATCGGTATCCCGGCCCGCACTTACGCTCGCAACAACTGGAAAAACACCTTCGCCAAAGGCGCGTTCGAGTACCCCCTCCAACACACCGGCGGGGCCGGCCTGCAGCGCGACCTTGATGCCACCAATCTCGAGATCAACCCTGGCATCAGTCACGGGGATGTTGTCGGCAAAGCGGTCAAGGTAGACCGTGATCCGTTTGCCATCGACCAGCCCGACCAGTTCAAATAAATCCGACACTGCGTAGAAGCGTGGTGTTGCAGTACCAGTCGCTTCCGCGGGTGCATCACCGTGATCGTGCCCAGGTCCGGCAATGGCACCCACACTGAACAACGCGGAACACAGCATCAGCAGTGTTGCTGCCGCTGTTTTGCTGATTGTGTTGCTGATTGATTTATTGATCGTTTTCATCGTCATATCCATGATCATTGCTCCGGCAGCAGGCCCAGCGCCTGCCGCAGTTCGGAAATCGCAGCAGCCAGATCGATACGGGTCAGCGCCGTCTGGCGCTCAGCTTCCACCGCCTCGAGTTCGATACGCAGGCGGGTCGGCAGATCGCTTTCGCCGAGACGAAAGGATTTTTCAAAAAACCCGCGGGTTTCCCGGGCCAGTCGGGCGCGAGTCGTGGCGGCGTCGAGCTGCTTTTGCGCAGCAACCACGCGGAAACGTGCCGCCGAAAGCCCCGCCAGCACCCGCTCGCGCTCAATCAGCAACTGCGCATCGAGTTCGGCAGCCTCGGCACGCGCGGCACTCACCTTGGCACGGTGGCGCACCTCGGATGACAGGGGGATGCGCACACCGGCGGTGATGGTCTGGGAATACGGATCGGCAAAGGTGCCGCGGTCGCGTGTGGTGGCCAGCACCAGCTCGGGATTCGCACGTTTTTGCGCCGCAGCCAGTTCAGCCGACCGCCGCGCGACCTCGGCGCGATCAAGCAGCTCGGCAACAGCAGGATGAGTGCGATCGAGCGAATTGAAGTCAACAGGCAGCGCCGGCAAGCGCTCGGCGCGTTCCGCCGCCAGCATTGCAGGTGCAACGCCGATCAGACCGCGCAACTGCTCAGCCGCCACGGCGACCGCACCTTCGGCTTCGGCCACAGCAGCCTCGGCAGCAGCCACCGCGCCTTCAGCTTGATGCTGGTCGGCACGGGCAAGATCACCCGCCTTTACCCGGCGCGCGACATCAACGGCGATGCGCCGGGCATTGCCCAGCCGCTCCCCTGCTACCGCGTTCAGCCCGCGCGCGCGCTGCCACGACCACCAGGATTCGCGGATCGCGGCGGCGATGCGCAGTTGCGCAGCCAGCAGGCGGCTGTCGATGGCTTGCGCCTCGGCATCAGCAAGCGCGCCAAAGCGGTCACGCTCGCCCGGCAACCACAGCGGCAGCGATACGCCGGCAACATATTCACGGCCGCCCTGATTGCGGCTGAACTGGTCGGTCTTGCCAGACAGTTCCAGCGCCGGTGCCTCTGCCGTCCAGGCATTTGCGATTTGCCGCCGCGCCGCAGCCGCATCACGCCGCAGTTCCAGCGAGCGCGCCTCAGGCAACCGAGCCCAGGCCGCGGCATAGGCCTCACCCAGATTCGCTGGCGCACCCGTCGGCTGCGCCGCAGCCGGCAGCCCAGCCAGCAGGGCCAGCACGCCAGATAAAAAACTTTTGAATACAACCCCTTGGAATGACATCCGATTCTCCACAACAAGATAAGGAGGGGAATCGGCGGACACACGCGAAAAACGCGCGCGGCTGGGGCATGGTCATGCCCCGATTTCAAGCGCAGGGAAGTACAGTCCCCGCCCGCCGATCAGGCGAGCGCGGGCCAGTTGGGGCGGTCGGGATGGGACGCGAAGTCCGGCAATGGCAAAGCCGGAGCACCCTTCAGCACTTCGCTTGAAGGAGTCACGGCAAGCAATTCAGGGGAAACCGGGGCAACAGCAACGATGCCGCCATGGCAAACCTCGCAGTCACCATCGGCGAACGGTGTACCGGCGGACTGACCTTCGTCACCCGCAGTGGCAGCTTTCGCGTCACGGCAGCCATGGTCATGATGACCAAGATGAGAAACGGCTGCACCCTGCTCGTGCTGACAATAAGAAGCAACTGCCGCCCAGCTTGCCTGGGTGGGCATGATTGCAAGCAGCAGGATTATGAGGATTTGTCGCACGCGGCGGATTATACGAAATAAAAACCAAGATACAAGTATCCCGTTAACGGCAGAAAGTTCCCGCCTATCGGGATTTTCTGCGGCATCCCGACTGCGCATTAACAAAAAACGAAACACAACCGGGACAGAATCCCGACAGAAAACCCGGCCCGTGATCGTCCGTGGCTGCTAGCCCCGATAGGCGCGCAGGCCGTGATCACGCAGCCAGATGCGCACCAGGTGGCGGCGCTGCGCGGGATCCTCGAAATCTTCGAACTCGGTGCGGCTGTGGCCGGTTTCGAGGTTGTTGCAAAACTGCAGTTGGCCGCGCTTCATGGTGAAGTGCAGCGTCAGTTGCTCGCGTTCGAAAATGTCCTCGAGCGCCATCACCGCCTCCTGCGTGCGGTCATCCATCGATTCACCCTTCATCGCATAGCCGTTCTTGACCTGGTGCAGGCACAGCCGCGCCTTGAGCTTGGAACCGTCGTAGCCGAACATCGGCGCCGTGATCAGGCGTTCGTCTTCAGGGTCATGCTCGCGCTGGCGGTCGATCCAGAACGGCTGGTAGAGCCGCGGCAGCGCTTCGGGATGACTGTCGAGCAGCTCGTTGTGCGCGGTGTAGAAACTCATCACCCGGCTGACACCACCGGATTTCGCCGGCTGCAGGCAAAGCAGCCCGACATACACCGGCATGGTGTGGTTGAAGGCATTGTCGTTGTGATAGATCAGGTCGACATTGGTGCGGTCCGGGCGCACACCGGAGCCGGGGGTGGGTTTCAGCCCGGTATCCAGCACATCGGACAGGAAGGCATTGGCATCAAAGCCGTCGTGTTTCTGCGCCACCGGCCGCGCGATCATCGAAGACAGCAGCCAGTAGGCAAACTTCGCCTCGTCCACCGTCATCTCCTCGACCGGCAGGCGGTCGACCAGCGCGAAGCGCACACCGTCATCCAGAATGCTTTTGACCTGCGCCATGAAACGGCGGCAGGCATCGAGCCGGAATTGCTCCGGGGTCCACAACATCACCGGCAGGCGGTGCGGGCGCGCCAGCGCAATCGCCGCGCGCAACTCGTTCACGCATTCTTCGGGAAACTTGAGAAACCATTCGTCGGGGCGCAGGTCGGCGCGGGTCCAGGCGAGGCGCCCGGTGATCTTGCGGTCGAGGGTCTGTGTGGCGGTCATAACCATCCTTTGCGTCGGAGCTTGAGCACAGCCTCAAGCATAGGGCGCGCCCGGAGCGCAGACCAATCGTGTTTTGCGATACCGGCAATAAGGCCGCGGTATGCGCCGCGGCCTTGTGCTGTTATGCGCTGTGATTACTGCTTGATATTGGCCGAGACCTTGGTCCAGCGCTCGACCTCACGCGTGACATAGGTGCTGAATTCCTTGATGCCCATCGGCCGCGCCGAATAGCCCTGCTCACCCAGCCATTTATTGACCGCGACATCGGCCAGCGTCTTGTTGACGGCGGTGTTCCAGCGGCGCGCGATGTCCTCGGATGTACCCACCGGCGCGAATACGCCCCACCACAGCGGCGCCGAGAAATCCTTCTCGCCGGATTCGACCATGGTCGGGATGTTGGGCAGCGTCGCCAGCCGCGATGAACCGGTCTGCGCGATGACGCGGAACTTGCCACCGGCGATATGCGGGATCGCCACCGGCGCCGGCGAGAACAGCACCGGCACCTCACGCGACATGAAACCCTGGATCGCCGGACCGCCGCCCTTGTAGGCGATATGCGTCATGCCCGGCATGTTCATCAGCAGTTCCATCTGCAGATGCGCCAGCGAACCGGCACCGTCGGAACCATAAATCTGCGCCTTCTCGGCACGCAGCCATTTTTTCAGGCCGGCGACGTTGGTTATGGGCAGATCGTTCTGCACCAGCAGCAGCGACGGCGCCTCGGCGGCGAGCGCCACTTCGGCGAGCGGCCAGTCCGGCGCGAATTTGGGCTGCACAAAATCACCCGGATTGATCGCATTCGGCGCGATGTGTCCGGCGAGCATGGTGAAACCATCGGGTTTGGCCTTTGCCACCTCGCGCGCCCCGATGACACCGGTGGCACCGGCGCGATTCTCGATCAGCACACGCCAGCCTTCATTGGCCTCGACCTTGAGCATCAGGTAACGCATCAGGATGTCGGTGCCGCCACCGGTGGCGTAGGGAATGATCATCCGCACCGGACGATCGGGATAGGTCTGTGCACCGGCAGACGCCGACCAGGAAACCAGCACCGGGAACAACAAGGCAAGCGCCATCCGAAAACTCTTCACGACCACCCCTTTCACGAAAAAATGATGTCGTGAAGCAGGCTAATCGGCGCAGGTTGCAGCGCACCAATCGAGAATCGTGATACACGGGATAAGAGGCAGCAATGCCTGCCCAAAGCAGTGCAAATGATCACTGCCGGCAGGCACCATCAGAGGGCAGTATTAGTTCAACTATTTGTTTTTATTGACTTTCTTTTTTGGTGCAGAACGGGCTTCGCGCAGCGGATCCCAGATCGCCAGAGCGGCATCGCGAATCGAAACCACAATCGGATCACCTGATCGCGATGCCGCATAAATGAAATGCAGGGGCGTCGAGGCACGACCCGGCGGCCAGATCTTCACCTGACCCCGCTGCTGCGCCGCGCGCGCGAGATCCTCACGCATGATGCTCAGTCCCACGCCGGCAGCGACCAGCGAGGACATTGTCGATTCCTGGTCGGCCTGCACCGATTGTGTCGGCGTCAGGTGATAACGTTCGAAAATGCCGACCAGCAGGCGGCGCTGCGGCGAATGCTCGGGCGGATGTATCCACGGCATGCGCGCAAGTTCAGGCCAGTCGATTTTTTTCAGCCGCGCGGCCCAGCCTGCCGGATACACCACCACGTGATTGACCTCGGTCAGCCAGCGGCACTCGATGCGGGCATCGTCGATGGCACCCAGACCGAATCCGGCATCCAGCTCACCCTTGAGCAACTGGTCCACCCACTGCATGGTGATGCCGTGCTGCAGTTCGACATCGAGCAGTGGATGTTTCTCCACCACCGAGGCGAGCAGCGCGCCGACACGCAGGAATTCAGGATCGAGGATGGTGCCAAGCCGGACTTTTTCGGCACGGCGGTTCAGCAACTGGGTCGACAGCAGCTTGAACTGGTCGGCCGCGGCGAGCACGCTCTGCGCATGCGGCAGCAGCAGTTCGCCAGCCCGGGTCAGGCGCATGCCGGCGGCGCCACGCTCGAACAGTTTCAGCTGCAATTCGTCCTCGAGCACGCGCAGATGCCCGCTCACCGCCGGCTGTGTAAGATGCAATACCGCCGCGGCCTTGGTCACCGTACGCGCGGCGGCAACGGCGATAAACGTGCGCAGGAGGTGGTGCTGGATGTTCATTGCGAATGACCGTGGCGTTCAGGCAGGGGCGGCACCCATTCTAGCAACAGCCGCCGAAGCCACCCGGCCATGAGTGAAGCCAGCCGCTCGGTCGCCGAGGTTGACGGCTTTGTCGACCTGCTGCGCGCCGCCTGCAATGACGAGCGCATCAACAGCACGCTGCGCCGCCTGCTCGAAATGCCCGACGGCAGGCGCCAGGGCGTGGTGCATGCCTGGCTCACCGACCTGCTGATCGAGGGCGCGCCCAAACCTTTCACCCAGGCCGTCGCCTGCCTGATGGACGATGCCATTGCCGAACGTGCTTATGAGGCCATCTACCAATGCAAACGCGCCGGCTGATCCTGCTGATCACCGCCATGCTGAGCATCATGCTGGCCGCAGCCCCCGCCACGGCGCAGACACCGCGCGTGGTCGACCTGCCGACCCGCCCCGGCATCACCCAGCGCCTCATCGCGATCACACCGGAAAAACCGCGCGCCGCGGTGATCCTGCTCACCGGCGGCGACGGTTTTCTCGGCATTGATGCCGGTGGCGGACTGCAGCGCGGCGGCAATTTCCTGGTGCGCTCGCGCCAGCTCTTCGCCGAACAGGGCCTCGCCACCGTGGTTGTCGATGCACCTTCCGACAAGCAACGCTACCCCCACCTCTCCGGCGAACGCCAGCGCCCCGACCATGTCACCGACATAAAGGCGGTGATCGCCTGGCTGCGCGCCGAAGCCAAAGTGCCGGTGTGGCTGGTCGGTACCAGCCGCGGCACACAATCCGCCGCTTACGTCGCGACACAACTGCCGCTGGCAGAGGGCGGGCCCGACGGCATCGTGCTCACCGCCACCATCCTGCGCGATCCGCGCAGCCGCGCGGTGCCGGAAATGGCGCTCGACCGCCTGCGCATTCCGGTGCTGGTCGCCCACCACCGCAATGACGAATGCCGCGTCTGCCTGTTTGCCGACATGCCGCTGCTGATGGACAAACTCGGCGCGGCACCCCGCAGGGAGTTGCTGGTGTTCGAGGGCGGCATCAATGTCGGCGACCCCTGCGAGGCGCGAGCCTGGCACGGTTTTAACGGCATCGAAAAGGACGTGGTCACACAGATCGCACGCTGGATCACCGCGCCTTGATCCGTATTCACCGCTTATAATCGCGGCTCTTTTTGCAGCCACCGTCACCGGTTTCCATGCATCTCGTCATCCAGGGCAATGAGATCGAAACACCCGATCTCAAGGATATTGCCAAGCTCAGCGGCGCCAGCGCGATCGAACGCCTCTCAGATCAGGCCTTTCGCCTGCGCAACGCCAGTCCGGCAGCGGAACTCACCGCACGCTGCGCCGATGCAAAACTCGACCACGGCTTTGTGCCCGAGGGGCGCAGGCTCGGTGACTTCCGCCTGCTGGTGATGGACATGGACTCGACGCTGATCACCATGGAAACCATCGACGAGCTGGCCGACATGGTCAACATCAAGCCGCAGGTGGCGGCGATCACCGAACGCGCGATGCGCGGCGAGATTGAATACGACCAGAGCCTGCGCGAGCGCCTGGCGCTGCTCGCCGGCCTCGATGTATCGGCACTGCAGCGTGTGTACGACGAGCGGCTGAAATTTTCGCCCGGTGCCGAATCGATGCTGGCGAAAGTCCGTGCCGCGGGCATCAAGACCCTGCTCGTCTCCGGCGGCTTCACCTTCATGACTGACCGCCTGAAGGATCGTGTGTATCTTGATTACACCCATTCCAATGTGCTCGAGATCATCGACGGCAAACTCACCGGCCGCGTCAGCGGCGGCATCGTCAACGCCGACGCCAAGCGTGCGGAGCTGCAGCGGGTTGCGGGGGAACTGGGCATCAACAAGGCACAGATCGCCGGAGTCGGCGACGGCGCCAATGACCTCAAATTCATGGCGGAGTGCGGCGTCAGTGTCGCCTACCGTGCCAAGCCGGTGGTGCGTGAACAAACCACTTACGCCATCAACCACTCCGGGCTCGATGCCCTGCCGTGGTTGCTGTCGGCGGAATCCGATTGATGATCGAGGAGCCCCTGATGCGATACGCCGTGCTGCCGTTGCTGCTTTGCGCCGCCGCCTTGGCGCAGGCCGCCGCGCCCGAGCCCTACCCAACCAAACCGGTGCGGCTGCTGGTCGGCTTTCCGCCGGGCGGTGCAGTCGATGTCACCGCGCGCACGCTGGCTTCGCCGCTGGGCGAACGGCTGAAACAGCAGGTGGTGGTAGACAACCGCGGCGGCGCGCATGGCAACATCGCCGCCGAGACAGTGGCCCGCGCGACACCCGACGGCCACACCCTGCTGCTCGGCACGATCAGCATTCTTGCCATCAATCCGGCGCTGTACAAGAACATACCCTTTGATTCCATGCGCGACTTCGCGCCGATCAGCATCCTGGTCGGGGTCTCCAACATCGTGGTCGCCCACCCCTCGCTGGGCGTGAACACCATGAACGAGCTGATCGCCCTGGCCAAGGCCAAACCCGGCGCGCTCAGCTTCGCCACCTCCGGCACCGGCAGCCCCGGCCACCTCGCCGGCGAGCTGCTGAAAACGCTGGCCGGCATCAATATGCTGCATGTGCCGTACAAAGGCGGCGGACCCGCGATGAGCGACCTGCTCGGCGGCCAGGTCAACACCATGTTCGCCACGGTGTCGACCGCGGTGCCGCACATCAAGTCGGGCAAGCTGCGCGGGCTGGCGGTCACTTCGGGGCGGCGCGCCGCAGTGCTGCCGGAGGTGCCGACCATCGCCGAAGCCACGCCCTACCGCGGCTACGAAGCCAACAACTGGTACGGCATGGTGGCACCGGCAAAAACGCCGCCACACATCATCAAGCGCCTGAATAGTGAATTGCATGCCTCGCTCGCCAGAACGGAAGTCCGCGAACGCCTGCTCGGCCAGGGCCTGGAAGCCCAGCCCAGTACACCCGCTGAATTCAGCACTTACCTGCAGCGCGAAATCGGCAAATGGGCCAAGGTGGTGAAGGATGCCAACGCACGGGTGGAATGAAGCGCTGCAGCAATCCGGCCCCGCGCAGCCGGGTTCGGGACTCAGTTCGGAAACTTGTAGTAGTCCCGGTTCAGCCAGGCGACGAGGTCTTCGATCTCCTGTTTGCTGAACTTGGGGTTCATGCGGTCGTTCCAGCGCTCGGTTTCCTTCTTCAGCGCGGACAGAGTTTTGACTTTCGCCCGCGGCGGCACATACAGCTCTGTGCCGTGGCAGCCCAGGCAGTACTGGTGCAGCTTCTCGCCGCGCGCGGGATCCCCTGCAGCCATGGCAGGCGCCGCAACAGCCAGCAACAGCACAGCACCGATCATCCGCAATGGAATCCGGCGCATCAGGGCTGGACCTTGCGTTCGCGGCTGGGGTCGCTGACCCTGAGCCCGCGCAACCGGGCGCGCTCCTCCATGACCCGCACATGTTCGGCACGCAGCCGCTCACGTTCTTCGGCGGTGCCCGCGCCGCGGAGGCGAAGCCGGTATTGCTCACGTTCCTGCGGGGTCATCAGTTCGGAGCCGGGAATGATCTCGCGCACCACCGGCTCGGCTTGAGCGGCGATCGCAGGGCCGGCACATAGCAGCGCTGCGGCCAGCACAGCGCGCAGCAGGCGGTTTTGCAGGGTCAGACTGGACATGAACGGCATCATGCCACCACGGCACGGCAACATCTTGATCTCGGTCAAACCCGGCGCCGCGGCGGGTACGCCTTCGTCCCATCGGCGCCACAACATTACGTCTGGTACTGGCCCAACAGGCAGGGCGCAATCAGCAGTGGCAGTGGCAGTGGCACCAACAGCATCAGGGCTTCAGCTCAATGGCCGTTCCAGATCAGCAGTGAGGGCAACAGCGCAGCCCCGGTGAAGGTGAAATCCAAGAATCCGGCATGGATCTTGGTCTGCACTCCCGTTCTGGTGTCCAGACCTTCGTCCCATCCCATGAAGGCACCGTTTGGCGCATAGGCATCCGGCCAGGACAATGCCAGATAAATTATTAAATAAAATCAATGGGTTATTGAATTTCAGGGAACATGGCCTGCCCGCTGCGAAGCAACAGTCATCGGCAGCGCACCGCCCGGCAAGGCCCGGCACCGCCGCAGCGCGCCTCCCTTCAGTACACGGGCTTGCGCTGCCCGTCTTCGAGTTGGAAGGATTTCATCGCGCCACCGTCTTCGGCGCACTGTCCATAGATGAAGGGCAATGTTCCGCGACCCGGTGTGACAAAACGCAGATCGTAGAACCAGATGCACAGGTCGCGTTCGCCGACTGCCACTGAGTGCAGCGCGGGATAAGCCGAGAACCAGCGGAAAAATTCGAATTGCGGGCTGTCGAAAGCGGCGCGCACCGCCGCTGCCTCGCCGCCGCGGCCGTAACGCAGCGCGGTTTCCCACTGCGCCTGGGCCAGCGGCCGGTATGCCGAATCCAGCTTTCTGATGAAGCCTGCATCCGGCCCGGCTTCAAGCACGGCCTGACGGCGCAGATTGATGTGGCTGTAGCGGTAACCGTCCTCATATTCGAGGATCACCATCCAGTTGAACGGCGACACCGGCCGCGGCAGCGCGCTGATCTTCTTCGCCGGCCCTAGGCCGAATTCGCGTACCGTGCGCTCGCCGAAATCGACGGCCTCGCGCATGTTGGCATACTGCAGTCCGACATATCCCGCCAGCACCAGCAGCGCGGCGAGCGAGGGCAGCCGCGATCTCCGCCACAGCAGCGAGGCCGCGAGGCCGGCGATGATGATGCCGCTGAACCAGAGGTCAATGATGAAGGTGGTGCCCAGCTCGAAGCGGTAATCCGAGAGCGGCGCAAAGATCATGGTGCCGAAGGTGGTGATCCAGTCGCCGGTGATGTGCACCAGCAGCGAAAGCGCGATCACCGGCGCATAGGTCTTCCAGCCCGGCCCCTGGCGAAACATGAAAGCAAGCAACAGCGCCAGCAGCACCGTCCACAACGGCAGCATCAGCAGCGAATGTGTGATCCCGCGGTGGTGGTAAAGGTAGGACAGCGGCGAAATCCAGCCCGCCACCACATCGATATCCGGGAAAGCCGCCGCCGCGGCACCGATGGCGACACGCCGTCCGATGGGCAGCGCCGGTTTTTCAAGACCCGCCGTGGCACGGGCCAGCAACGCGCCGGACAGCGCGTGAGTCAGAGTATCCACTGCAGGATTGAGGCTTCAGGATTGAGGAGTGAGGCGGAATATACCTGATCACGCCCCTCAATCCCCCCCCAATCCTATTTAAGTACGATCCCCAGCGACTTGCCCAACTGAAAGTACGTCTCGTACTGCTCACGCACAAACTTCGCCGTTTCCTCCGGTGAGCGGATATGCGGCACCGAGCCGATTTTTTCGGTGGCCGTGATCCACTGCGGATCGGCGGCGACCTTCTGCAGCGCCTCGGCCCAGATCGACATCACCTTGCGGTCCATCTTCGGCGGTCCGTAGAGCGCGCTCCAGCCGATGATGCGTTCGAGCGCGGGATAACCAGCCTCCTTCGCCGTCGGTACGTCCGGGATTTCCTTGTAACGCTCCGGCGTCGTGGTCAGCAACGCGCGCAACTGCTTGCCGCGGATGAAGGGCAGCACGGTGCCGATGTTGGAGCAGCCAAATTCGACATGCCGCCCGAGAACCGCGGTGGCCGCCTCGCCGCCACCCTTGTACGGAATCTGGATCGCCGCGTCCTTGCCCAGCTTTTGCACGTCGAACAGCAGTTGCGGACCCATCTCATGGATGGTGCCAACGCCGGCCGTGCTGTAGCGCAGCTTGCCCGGCGCCTTGCGAATCGCCTCGACCAGGTCGCCAAAGGTGCGATAGGCGCTCTCGCTGTGCACCGCGCAGACATAGGGGTTGAGTTCCAAGGTGCCGAGGAAACTGAAGTCGTTCCATTTGTAGGAAAGATCGGGCTTCAGTGCGGGCAGCGTCGCCTGCGAGCCGACGCGCGCGAGCAGTACGGTGTGGCCGTCGGGCGTGGCGTTCTTCACATACTCGGAACCGATCGCGCCGCTGGCGCCGACCTTGTTCATCACGATCGCGTTCTGCTTCAGATACTTGGGCAGTACCGCGGTCAGATTACGCGCGGCAAGATCGGAATCACCGCCGGCCGAGAACGGAGCAACCACCAGCAGCGGACGACTGGGGAAGGCTTGCGCCGCGGCAGTGCTAGCGGCAAAACCAAGAACAAGGGCGCAGCAGGCCGCTGCGCAATGGATGATGCTGGGTTTCATCGCGTATCTCCTCCCGGTGGATGGCCGGTCGGGATGCCGCTGGATTATTCGCTTGTCAGCACCCCGTCCGTCGGGGCATTGTGCGGGGCGGCCGCGGGAAAAGCAACGCGGACGGCGGCTCTGCGCGGGACTAATCCCAGCGGTCGTCGCGGACCTGAACCATGCCATCCTCGATGCGCACCGGCAGCTTCGCGGTGGGCTCATAGGCCGGAGCAGACAGCGCATCACCGCTGCGGATGCAAAAGCGTGCACCGTGGCGCGGGCAGATCACTTCACCGCCTTCGACCACGCCGCTGGCAAGTTCGCCGCCGTCATGCGTGCAGACATCCTCGATCGCGTGAAATTCGCCATCGAGGTTGTAGACGGCAATCCGGGTGCCGTCGGCATCGACGACCTTGCAGCCGCCGGGGGCGATGTCGCCAGGGGCGGCGACCTTGATCCAGTCGGACATGATGACTAAACAGCGACGACTTCGAGATCGGGCTCGATCTGGCGCACCAGGTTCTCGATGCCGGCCAGTGTGCCCGACAGCGAGCTCGGGCAACTGCCGCAGGCGCCCTGGTAATGCACCGACAGCTTGTTGCCCTCGAGACCGACCACATAAAGGTCGCCGCCGTCATTCTGCAGGTACGGCCGCACGTTTTCGTCGAGCGCGGCATTGATGCGGTCTAGGCGCTCGCGGTCTTCAGTGCTCAGCTTGTCGCGCTCGATCTCTCCGGCCTGCTCGGCGAACTGCGCCGACTGCGCGTCGGCCGAGGCCGCCTCTCGGATCGGCACCGCGAGCTGGCGCTTGAGTTCCTCCCAGTCGGCGCCGCCGTCCTGGGTCACGGTGATCCAGTGATCGACATAAAACACATTGGTGACATGATCGATGTCGAACAGCGACATCGCCAGCGCATCACCGACCGCCTGCTCCGGCTTGTCGTACGAGCGGGTGACGCCCCAGGTCAGCGGCTCCCGCAGGATGAACTTCATCGCATTGGGATTCGGGGTGGCTTCGATTTCGGCGATTTTCGGCATGGTGTGAAACGTGAAGGCTTATTCGGTGGAAGCAGTATCGCTGCCGGCAAAGGCGGCGTGCAGTGTGTGCCAGGGCAGGATCGCGCACTTGACCCGGGTCGGCAGGTCACTGACGCCGGCAAACACCGTGAGGCGACCGAGGTGGTGCGGCGCGTGGGTATCGAGCTTGCCGGTGGTCATGTCGCGGAACTCCTGCACCATCAGCTCGGCATCGGTCCGGCTCTTGCCCTTGACCGCAACAGTCATCATCGACGCGGAGGCCTTGCAGATCGCGCAGGCCTCACCCTCGAAGCCGACGGCCTCGACCTGCCCCCCGTTCAGCTTCAGCGACAGGTGGATATGGTCGCCGCACAGCGGATTGAGCCCTTCGGCCTTGTGTGTGGCATCAGCAAGCATCCCCCAGTTGCGGGGCTTCTTGTTGTGCTCGAGGATCATCTCCTGATACAGGGCTCTGCTGTCCATGATTGAAACCAAAGTCAAAAGCCAGCCACAGAGGTCACAGAGAACACAGAGAGAATCGGGGTTTGCCGTCCTCTGTGCTCTCGGTGACCGCTGTGGCTAAAGGTTTTAAGTTTTTCATGCGAACAACTTCTGCACCCGGCCGATCGACGCGACCAGCGCATCGACTTCGTCGGTGGTGTTGTAGAAGGCAAAGGACGCGCGGCAGGTCGCCGGCACCTTGAAACGCTGCATCACCGGCTGCGCGCAGTGGTGCCCGGTGCGGATTGCCACGCCGTCATCATTGAGCAGCGAACCGACATCGTGCGGATGTACACCCTCCACCGCAAACGACAGCACCGCGGCCTTTTTCTCGGCGGTGCCGATCAGGCGCACACCCGGCAGGCGGTTGAAGCGGTCGGTGGCGTAATCAAGCAGGTCGGTTTCATGCGCGGCGATACGGTCGAGACCGATGCCGGAGAGGTAATCGAGGGCCGCGCCGAGCGTGATCGCCTCGCCGATCGGCGGCGTGCCGGCTTCGAATTTGGCGGGGATCTGCGCATAGGTGGTCTTGTCGAAGGTGACGGACAGGATCATGTCGCCGCCCCCCTTGAAAGGCTGCATTTTTTCCAGCAGGGCGGCCTTGCCATACAGCACGCCGATGCCGGTCGGCCCGCAGACCTTGTGGCCGGAAAAGGCGTAGAAATCACAATCGAGGTCCTGCACATCCACTTTCAGGTGCGGCGCCGCCTGCGCGCCGTCCACCAGCACCGGCACACCGTGTTCATGCGCAATCGCCACCATCTCCTTCACCGGATTGATGGTGCCCAGCGCATTCGAGACATGGGTCATCGCGACAAACCTGGTGTTCCTGCTGAACAGCTTGCGGTATTCATCGACCAGCAGCTCGCCGCGGTCGTTGACCGGCACCACGCGGATTTTCGCGCCCTTCTCTTCGGCCACCATCTGCCAGGGCACGATGTTGGAGTGGTGCTCCAGCGTGGTCAGGATGATCTCGTCGCCGGCCGCGAAGAACTTGCGGCCATAACCATGTGCCACCAGGTTGATGCCGTCGGTGGTGCCGCTGGTGAAAATGCACTCGCGCTCTTCTCGGGCGTTGAGAAAGGCCTGCACCTTGCGCCGCGCGGCTTCGTATTCGGCGGTGGCGGTTTCCGACAGGTAGTGCACGGCGCGGTGGATGTTGGCGTGCTGTGCCGAGCGGTATTTCACCCAGCGTTCGATGACCTGTTTCGGCATCTGGCTCGATGCCGCATTATCCAGAAAAATCAATGGCTTATCCTTGACCTTCAGGTCGAGGACGGGAAAGTCGCGGCGCAGCGCGGCGACGTCGATCGGTTTCACCAAGGGCTGTTGCATAGAGTCGCGGCCACTCATGCGCCGCCTCCCGTTTTTTCGTCCGCTTTTTCCCCAGTACGTTGCATTACCAGTTTCTCCAACTGCGCCACCAGCGACGGCACCGGAATGCGGTCGATGATTTCGGCGCCAAACGCATAGGTCAGCAGGTTGCGTGCCGCGCGCTCAGTCAGGCCGCGGCTTTTCAGATAGAACAGATGCTCGGGATCGATCTGGCCGACCGCGGCGCCGTGGGCGCATTTCACGTCATCGGCAAAAATTTCGAGCTGCGGCTTGGTGTCAACACGCGCCTTGTCCGACAGCAGCAGGTTGCGGCTTTGCTGCGACGAATCGGTCAGCTGCGCGCCCTCGCGCACAAAGACCTTGCCGTTGAACACCGCATGCGCGCCGCCGCCGACGATGGTCTTGTGCACCTGCTCGCAGCGGCCGTGGGGTTTCAGGTGGTCGATCAGCGTGTGGGTGTCGGCGAGCTGGCGGCCGCCGATCAGCGCAAGGCCGTCGATGGCGACTTCGATGCCCTCGCCCTGCTGGGTGATGGCCAGGTTGTTGCGCGACAGCCGCGCGCCCAGCGTCACCGCCTGCGACACAAAACGCGCGTCCTTGCCCAGCGTCACCGCGCAGCTGCCGATATGAAAAGCCTTCTGGCTTTCACGCTGCAGCTTGATGTGGCGCAGCGAGGCATTCGCCGCCACGGCAATCTCGGTCACGGCATTGGTCAGTCCAGCGGCCTCGCCGTGGGCGATGTAATCCTCGATCAGGCAGCCCTCGGCTCCGGACTCGGCCACCACCAGCACACGCGGGTGCGCCGCGACATCCTGTCCCGCGGCAACGAACAGCAGGTGTATCGGCGCCTGCAGCACCGCACCCTTGGCAAAATGGATGAACACGCCGTGGTTCAGGAAAGCGGTATTCAGCGCGGTGAACAGCTCATCACCGGCCATTTTCCCCAACTGCGCTTCAACCAGCGCGGCATGGGTCTTCAGCGCCTCGGACAGCGGCAACACGGTGACACCGGCCGGCAATTTGGTGGAGGAAGCACCCAGCTGCGGCACAAGAATGCCGTCCACAAAGACCAGCCTTGCAGCGGCCTCGGGCAGGACATGGCCGGCAATATCAGCGACGGCCAACGCAGCCGGCGCCACCGCCGGTTTGACCTGCAGTTTGGTCAGCGGCGACAGGTCGGTGAAACGCCATTCCTCGTCACGGGTGGTCGGCACCGACAGCGCATTGGCGCGTTCCAGCGCCGCGGCACGCAGCGCATCCAGCCAGGCCGCGGGGCTTTTCGGCACGGCATTGCTGCCGGCGAGCAGCGTGGCGACGTAGGGATGGGGGGCGGTCAAAGCAGCCACAGTCGTCACGCCGCCGCCTTTTTGCCCGCTTTTTTGTCATCGAGCAGCCAGTCGTAACCGCGCGACTCCAGTTCCAGCGCCAGCGACTTGTCGCCGGACTTGATGATGCGACCGGCCGACATCACATGTACATGATCCGGCGTGATGTAGTTGAGCAGGCGCTGGTAGTGGGTCACCAGCACGCAGGCGTTGTCGGGAGTCAGCAGCTTGTTGACGCCGCCGGCGACCACACGCAGCGCGTCGATGTCGAGGCCGGAATCGGTTTCGTCGAGCAGAGACAGCTTCGGCTCAAGCAGCGCCATCTGCAGGATTTCATTGCGTTTTTTTTCACCGCCGGAAAAACCGTCGTTGACGCTGCGGCTCAGGAACTCCGGGTTCATTTCCAGCAGTTTCATTTTCTCGCGCACCAGATCATCGAACTCCAGCGGATCGAGCTCGTCCTTGCCGCGGCCGCCCTGCACCGTGTTGTAGGCCAGGCGCAGGAAGGCGCTGTTGGTGACACCGGGGATTTCGACGGGATACTGAAAGCCGAGGAACACGCCGGCGCGGGCGCGCTCGTCCGAAGCCAGCGCAAACAGGTCCTTGCCCTCGAATATCACTTCGCCGCCCTGCACTTCATAGGCGGGATGCCCGGCCAGCACTTTCGAAAAAGTGCTCTTGCCCGAGCCGTTGGGGCCCATGATCGCGTGCACTTCACCGGCGCGAACCGTCAGGTTGATACCCTTGAGGATTTCCACACCCGCCACGGTGGCGGTCAGGTTGCGGACCTCGAGAATTGTTTTTGCGTTTGCGTTGATCATGTTCTTCAAAACCTAAAACCTTTAGCCACAGAGGGCACAGAGATCACAGAGAAAACCTTCGCTCATTCACCACCAGGATTCAGACCAAGCACCGGAGACCCAACATCCCTCAAAACCCTCTGTGCCCTCTGTGTCCTCTGTGGCTGCTTTTGACTTTAAGCCCTTACCCCACACTACCTTCCAGCTTCAGCCCCAGGAGTTTGGTCGCCTCGACGGCGAACTCCATCGGCAGTTGCTGGAACACATCCTTGCAGAAGCCGTTGATGATCATCGACACCGCTTCTTCGGTGCCGATGCCGCGGCTCTGGAAATAGAACAACTGGTCTTCGCCGATCTTCGACGTGGTCGCCTCATGCTCGACCTTCGCCGTCGGGTTCTGCACCTCGATATAGGGGAAGGTATTGGCGCCACACTTGGCGCCGATCAGCATCGAGTCACACTGCGAGAAATTACGCGCACCTTCCGCCCGCGGACCGATTTTCACCAGGCCGCGGTAGCTGTTGTTGGAGCGGCCGGCGGAGATGCCCTTGCTGATGATCGTGCTGCGGGTGTTTTTGCCGATGTGGATCATCTTGGTGCCGGTATCGGCCTGTTGCATGTGGTTGGTCAGCGCGACCGAATAGAACTCGCCGATCGAGTTGTCGCCAAGCAGCACGCAGGACGGGTATTTCCAGGTGATCGCCGAGCCGGTCTCGACCTGGGTCCAGGAAATCTTCGAGTTGCGGCCCTTGCACAGCCCGCGCTTGGTGACAAAGTTGTAGATGCCGCCGATGCCGTTTTCGTCGCCGGCGTACCAGTTCTGCACCGTCGAATACTTGATGTCAGCGTCGTCCAGCGCCACCAGCTCGACCACCGCGGCGTGTAATTGATTGGTGTCGAACTTTGGCGCGGTGCAGCCTTCGAGGTACGACACCTGCGCGCCCTCCTCGGCGACGATCAGCGTGCGCTCGAACTGGCCCGAGTCCTGGGTGTTGATGCGGAAATAGGTCGACAGCTCCATCGGGCATTTCACGCCCCTGGGGATGAAGCAGAAGGAACCGTCGGTGAAGACCGCGGAATTGAGCGCCGCGTAATAGTTGTCTTCCGTCGACACCACCGAACCGATGTATTTTTTCACCAGTTCCGGGTGGTTGTGCACGGCCTCCGAGATCGAGCAGAAGATGATGCCCACCGCGGCCAGTTTTTCCTTGTAGGTGGTCGCCACCGACACCGAATCAAAGATCACGTCCACGGCAACACCGGCCAGCGCTGCGCGCTCGTTCATCGGCACGCCGAGTTTCTCGAAGGTTTTCAGCAGTTCCGGATCGACCTCGTCCATGCTCAGCTTTTTCTTCGGCTTGGGCGCGGCGTAATAGCTGATCGCCTGGAAATCGATCTTCGGGTAGCTCACGTTCGGCCACTGCGGCTCGGTCATCGTCAGCCAGTGACGATAGGCCTTGAGGCGGAAGTCGAGCAGCCATTCCGGCTCGTTCTTCTTCGCCGAAATCATGCGGATGATGTCTTCGTTCAGGCCTTTCGGCGCGGTCTCCGATTCGATGTCGGTGACAAAACCGTGCTTGTAGGGCTGGCTGACGAGTTGGTCGAGTACTGTGCTCATGAGGTGCTAATAGGGCTTCAGTTGAGGGGGTGTCCGTTGGGGGCCCGGGGCTGGCGGTGTTCAGCCGCCGGCCTTGACCGTGAAACTCTCGCCGCAGCCGCAGGTGGCATCGACCTTGGGGTTTTCAACCTTGAACGCCTGCTTCAGGCCTTCACGCACGTAATCGATGGTCGAGCCGTCCATGTATTCCAGGCTTTCACCATCAACCACCAGCTTCGCCTCATGCGACTCGAATACCTGGTCCACCGCTTTCACGTCATCGGCGTAGTCGTAGGTATAGGCCCAGCCCGAGCAGCCGGTTTTCTTGATGCCGATGCGCAGGCCCAGACCCTTGCCGCGTTTGGCGAGCTGCGCCTTGATCTGGGTTGCCGCACTTTCAGTCAGTTGTATGGCCATCATTCGCTCCTTCGAAACACGGCAGTCAAACCGCCACTGCCTGCAAACCGCGCAAACGCTTCGCCACCGCGGCAAGCGCCTGCAGAAAACCGTCCACCTGCTCCACGCTGTTGCCCTCACCCAGCGAGATGCGCACCGCACCGCGCGCGAGTTCGGGCTCGATGCCCATCGCCAGCAGCGTTGACGACGGCGCATCATTCGAACTGGAACAGGCCGCGCCGGAACCGGTGGCATAACCCGCCTTGTCGAGCCCGATCACCAGGGCTTCGCCGTGTATGCCGTGCAGCGCGAAATAGGTCGTATTGGGCAAACGCAGCGCCGCAGCCTCTCCAAAAATCACCGCTCCCTGAGAATGTAATCCGCGCTCCAGCCGCTCGCGCAACGCAATCATCCTTGCTGCACGCCCGGACAGCCGCGACATCGCGATGTCGCAGGCCGCACCAAAACCGACTATGGCCGGCACGTTCTCGGTGCCGCCGCGCAAACCGCGCTCCTGGCCACCGCCGGCAAGCACCGCGCGCAAATCGAGGCGCTTGTCGATGACCAGAGCACCGGCGCCCTTGGGGCCGCCGATCTTGTGCGCTGACAGGGTCAGCGCCTGCACATTGAGCGCGCGGAAATCCACCGCAATCTTGCCCAGCGCCTGCACCGCATCGCTATGCACCACCGCACCGGCATCACGTGCGCGTCCGGCAATAGCCGCAATGTCCTGCACCACACCGGTCTCGTTGTTGGCGAGCATCGCTGACCACAGCAGCGGTTTTTCGGCGAGGGCATGTTCGATGTCGGCGGCGTCAAGCACACCGTCACGTGTCACTTTCAGCCGGCGCAGGTTCCAGCCCTGGCGCTGCAAATCCTGCGCCGGCCCGACAACGCAGGGATGCTCAATGGCACTGATGGTAATCCGCCCCGGCTTCAGGCCGGCAGCCGCACCGCGGATGAACAGGTTGTTGGCTTCGGTGCCGCCGCTGGTGAACACCACCTGCACAGCCTGAACACCAACCGCCGCCGCCACCTGCTCTCGGGCGCGGTCGATGGCCTGCCGCGCCACCGTGCCCAGTTCGTGGCGGCTCGAGGCATTGCCGCACTGCTCGCGCAGGAAAGGCAACATCACCTCCAGCACGCGCGGATCCAGCGGCGTGGTGGCGTTATGGTCAAAGTAGACGGAACAATGAAGCGGTGCCATGGCGGGCCTGCCCGGTAATCAGGCCGCCACAGCACTCGGCCGGCGCGCCACCAGGCGCATGTCGTGCATCGGCGCGATGCCGGCCTCCTTGGCACGCTGGTTCTCCACCAGTTGGCGCAAGGTCACCGAACCGAGGTAATCAAAAATGCGCTGGTTAAGGTTGGCCCACAAGTCGTGGGTCAGGCACTTCTCCTCATCCTTGCAGTTTTCCTTGCCGCCACACTGCGTGGCATCAATCGGCTCGTCGACTGCGAGAATGATTTCCGACACGGTCAGCGTCGCCATGTCGCGGGCAAGGCAGTAACCACCACCAGGCCCACGCACCGAATCGACGATCTGCCTGCGGCGCAGCTTTCCGAACAACTGCTCGAGATAGGACAGCGAGATTTTCTGACGGCCGCTGATTTCAGCCAGGGTCACCGGACCACTGCCGTGGCGCAAGCCGAGGTCCACCATCGCGGTTACTGCAAAGCGGCCTTTGGTTGTTAGTCTCATGGTGCACCTCAAAAATAATATTTAAAAACAATTACTTATAAGATAATTGGGGGAATATCATTACAACAAAGCTAATCCCCAGCAACTTGCTCAAGTATTGTATTTAAGCCGACAATTTCAGTCAACTATGCGATTGAGGCTGGTAGCGTCCAGTTTCTGCGAATCGGCACCCTCAATCTTCAGGCCGAGGCGCTGCAGCTCGGCAATGATCTGGTCGATGCGTTTGTCGGTGTCGGCACTGTGGTCGATCAGCGCATGCATCGCCCGCGTCACCGGATCATTGGCGTCGCGCGACACCGCATAAGCCGCGAACTGGCCACTCGCCTCCTGGGTCTCGACCAGCCGCGCCGGAATACCGATCGCGGTCGCACGGGGCGGCACATCCTTCACCACCACCGCGTTGGAGCCGATCTTGGCCTGCTCGCCGATGATGATCGGGCCCAGTATCTTCGCGCCGGCACCGATCACCACACCATCCTTCAGCGTCGGATGGCGCTTGCCCTTGTTCCAGGTGGTGCCGCCGAGCGTGACACCGTGATAGATGGTGCAGTCATCACCGATCTCCGCGGTCTCGCCGATCACCACGCCCATGCCGTGATCAATGAAAAAGCGCCGCCCGATGCGCGCACCGGGATGAATCTCGATGCCGGTCAGCCAGCGCGCGCCATGCGCAACCCAGCGTGCCAGCCACTTCAGCCCGCCGGTCCACAGGCCGTGCGACAGGCGGTGCGCGATCAGCGCATGAAAACCGGGGTAACAGGTCACCACCTCCCAGCGGCTGCGCGCGGCGGGATCTCGCTCAAAAACAACGGCAATGTCTTCGCGGATACGGTCGAACATGGGCGGTCGGAACGTCGGTGGTTGCGGCAGCGATCGCGACCGCTTTGAGCTGCCGCCTTGAATGCACGCTTCCGACTTCAAGTTTAAGTCCCACTATTTTAATCAACTTTAGGGGCGCCAATAAAAATGTTTAAAAACAATAGGTTATATATTACATGGCTTATTTCTCATCCTTGCTGGAGCGCCGTGGCTGCGGGTGGGTCAGACCGCTGAGAATGCCGCGCAGAATGTTGACCTCCTCGACCTGCAATCGCGTCCGGCCAAACAGCCGGCGCAGTCGCTGCATCAGCTTGCGCGGCTGCCTCGGATCAAGAAAGCCGATCTCCACCAGAGTGGTTTCGAGATGCCGGTAAAACGCCTCGACGTCATTGATCGCCGCGAGCAGCGGCGGACGTTCTTCAGGCAGCGCCGCACCACAGGCCATGCGCAGCTCGTAACAGAACACCTGCACCGCAGCGGCGACATTCAGTGATGAGAACGCAGGATCCACCGGAATACTCGCAAGCAGGTGGCAGCGGCTGACTTCGTCATTGCTCAGACCTGAGGTCTCGTTGCCGAACACAAACGCCACTCGCTGCTGCTGCGCCTGGGCCACCGCCTCCTGCGCCGCCGAACGCACATCGGTGAGCGGCACCGCGATGTCACGGCGCCGGGCACTGCAGGCCACGGCAAAGGACACGCCTTCAAGCGCATCTTCAAGCGTGGCGCAGACCCGCGCCGACTCCAGCACATCGACCGCACCTGCAGCGAACCACTGCGTCTGCGGATCGGGATAACGCTGCGGATTGACCAGCGCAAGATCAGTGATGCCCATCGTGCGCATCGCGCGTGCCGCGGAACCGATATTGCCGGGATGCGCGGTGGCGCAGAGCACCACGCGAATATTTTTCAGGGCCTCCGGCGTGTTCACGTAAAATAGCGCCCGTTCGCAGCATCGCACTGCGCGGTGCCGCCCCGCTCTTTATTGATCACGCCGTTTTTTCCCACACAGACCTTCTCTGAATCAGGCTGCTGCCCATCATGCATCCCATGCTCAACATCGCGGTGAAAGCCGCGCGCCGCGCCGGCGGCATCATCAACCGCGCCAGCCGCAACATTGATGTCATCGCGGTCAAGGAAAAAGCGGCCAACGATTATGTATCTGAGGTCGATCGCGAGGCCGAACAGGCCATCATCCGCACGCTGCGCGAGGCCTATCCGGCGCATGCGATTTTAGCAGAGGAGTCCGGCGCCTCAGGTGGCTCCGGCAACCCCGAATACCAGTGGATCATCGATCCGCTCGACGGCACCACCAACTTCCTGCACGGCTTTCCGCAATACGCGGTGTCGATCGCGCTCGCACAAAAAGGCGTGATCACCCAGGCCGTGATCTATGACCCGGGCCGCAACGACCTGTTCACCGCGACCAAGGGCCGCGGCGCCTTCCTCAACGAAACGCGACTACGTGTCAGCAAGCGGCCGTACATCCAGTCGGCGCTGATCGGCACCGGCTTCCCGTACCGCGAACTTGATCACCTCGACCAGTACCTCGGCATGATGCGCGACATCATCAGGAACTGCGCCGGCCTGCGTCGCCCCGGTGCCGCTTCTCTCGACCTCGCCTATGTCGCCGCCGGACGCCTCGACGCCTTCTGGGAACTGGGCCTGAGCAAATGGGACATCGCCGCCGGCAGCCTGCTGATCACCGAAGCCGGTGGCCTGGTCGGCAACCTGCAGGGCAACGAGGGTTATCTCGAATCCGGCAACATCGTCGCCGGAAATCCGAAAGTGTTCGCCCAGCTGCTGCCGCTCATCGCGCCACACCTCACCCCTGCCCTGCGCGGCTGAGGTCGCGAAGTCAGTCTAATTGGCGGCTCCCGTGCATTACTTCACGTCGGAGCACCCGCAAACCGGATATGCGGCTGCTAATGGCCGCATATCCGGGAATGTCCGGATTTTTCGAGCGTATTAGAATCTGCGGGATATGGTCACCCACCCCAGATCCGCCTCACCCGCCATACGCTCCACCGGCGTTTCGCCTGCCAAGCAGTACGGGCCTGCCGCCGCGACACAGACCGGCGAGATGCTGGTCGCCGCCCAGCGCGCACTGCTCGACAGCCTGCCCGACGTGATGTGGATCAAGGACTGCGAAAGCCGGCTGACCATGGTCAACCGCGCGTTCGCAGAACGTTATCGCATGCCGCCTGAAGCCGCAGTGGGTCTCAGCGACTTTGACATCTATCCTGCAGAAAAAGCACGCCAGCTGCGCGAAGAAGACTTGCAGGTGATGGCAACCCGCGAACCGGTACGCTACGAATCGACGATCCGCCTCAATGGCGAGGAATACTGGGTGGAGATCGTCAAGGCGCCCGCCTTCGACGCCAGCGGCCGGGTGATCGGCACGGTCGGCAGCTCGCGCGACATCTCAGCGCGCAAGTCGGCGGAGCGGGCCTCGGCGCACTCGCGCGAACGGCTGGAACTTGCACTGGCCGGATCCGGGCTGGTGCTCTGGGATTGCGACCTTGCCAGCGGCGAAGTCCACCTGTCCGACCGCTGGCCGCAACTGATCGGCGAGCCTGAGGGGGAAACCAGCACCACCATGCAGGCCTTGATGGCGCGGGTTCACCCCGATGATCTGCCGCTCACCCTCGCGCAGGCCCGCGAATGCGTGAAGGGCATCCAGGATGACTACGTTGCCGAGCTCCGCGTGCGCCGCGCCGACGGCATCTGGGCCTGGGTGCTGTCCAGGGGGCAGGTCACCATGCGCGACGGCGAAGGCCGCGCCCAGCGCATGAGCGGCACCATCCTCGACATCACGCGGCGCAAAACGATGGAGGAATCGCTGCGCCTGGCACTGATGCAGAGCGACACCCTGCTCGACACCACGCCGGCCGCGATTGCCGTGGTCAGCGACTGGACCATCGGCCGCTGCAATGCCGCGATGAACCGCATGTTCGATCTTGGCGGCGTCACCGAGCCGCCCCTAGCCACCCTGTTCTGCAACAACGAGTCCTGGCAGCAGGCTCGCGCGCGCATCGGCGAAGCCCTCGCGCGCGAGCAGAGCTTCAACGGCGAACTCGAACTGTGTCGTGGTGACGGCAGCCGGATCTGGGTTTCAGCGGCGGCACGGCCAGTGCTTCCCGGCTCGAAGGAAATCCTGTTCGCGCTGGTGGATGTGACCGAACTGCGCAAGCTCGCGCAGCAGTTGCAAGTGGCCAAGGAAGCAGCTGATGCCGCCAACCGCGCCAAGAGCGGCTTTCTTGCCACCATGAGCCACGAAATCCGCACACCGATGAACGGTGTGCTCGGCATGCTCGAACTGCTGGAACTGACCCAGCTCGATCTGGAACAGCGCGAATCGCTGTCCCTCGCCCGGAGCTCGGCAACCTCGCTGCTGCGGCTGATCGACGACATCCTCGATTTTTCCAAGATCGAAGCCGGCCAGCTCAGCATCGAGCCGGAACCGATCTCGCTGCGCCACCTTGCCGACAGCGCCGTAACCGTGCACCAGGAGCTGGCGGCACGCAAAGGCCTGTCGCTGAGCTGCACGGTCGATCCACTGCTTGAAGGTCACGCCAATGTCGGTGACGGGCTGCGCATCTCGCAAATCATCAACAACCTGCTGTCGAATGCGATCAAGTTCACCGAGCGCGGCTCGGTAAAACTGGAATTGGCGCGGGTGAATGGCAATACCACGCTTGATGTCATCCGCATCCGCGTAACCGACAGCGGCCCCGGCATCGCGCCCGAGCAGCAGGCCAGGCTGTTCCGGCCTTTCGTTCAGGGGGAATCCGAAGCCGCGCGCCGCCTCGGCGGCACCGGCCTGGGGCTGTCGATCTGCCGCAGGCTCGCGGAGATGATGGGCGGTTCGGCCGTACTGCACAGTGTTCCCGGCCAGGGCACCCAAGTCAGCTGCATCCTGCGGCTGCCCGTCACGGACCTCGACGCGATGCGCCAGTACCGCGAACAGCGGATGGTGTCCGGAGCGGCAAATCGGATCCTGACAAACGCCGCGTCTGAGGCACTGATCCTGGTGGTCGAGGACCATCCGGTCAACCGCATCCTGTTGCAGCGCCAGGTTTCCCGCCTTGGTTATCGCTGCGAGCTGGCCGGCGACGGCCATGAAGCACTTGCCCGGCTGGCCGAGCACGCCTACGACCTGGTGCTCACAGACTGCCACATGCCGAACATGGACGGCTACCAGCTTGCCCGGGAAATCCGCGCGCGCGAGGCGGCGGCCGGCAAGGGAACAGCGATTCCGATCATCGCCTGCACGGCCAATGCCCTGGGCAGCGACGCGGCGCTCTGTTTCGAGGCAGGCATGAATGACTACCTGCCGAAGCCCATCACGCTGCAATCCCTTGGCGACAAGATGGCGCGCTGGCTGCAGCGTACAACCGAGGCCCCGACAGGTCAGAACCCGGATGAAGCCGTCATTACAGGCAGCGCCGCACTTGATCCGGCAGCGCTGGAACCCTATATCCAGGGCGATCCAGGGCTGCGCGACGACATTCTTGGCCACTTCCTGCGCGAACACGCCAGCGACATGGCCGCACTCGATCAGGCCCTGGACCACGCCGATACCGAACAGCTCGTGCGCACAACCCACCGCATCAAGGGTGCGGCGCGGATGATCGGTGCCGTGCCGCTGGCCGCTGCCGCCGAACGCATGGAGATGCTGGCCCGCAGCGGGCAGCTTGCCGCAGTTGCCGCAATGCGTACCACGCTGTCAGGCGAAACCGCCCGCCTTGATCTGGCGATACAGGGCTGCACAAGCCCGGGCCCGCAGAAAGCCGCGCAATGATCCGGGTCGCGCTTTGCGATGATCATGACCTGGTCCGCCGCGGCCTTGCCCTGCTGCTGGGCCAGGCTGAAGACATCGAGGTGGCCGTCGATGCCAGGAATTACGGCAGCCTGCGCCAGCAGTTGCAGGCGCGGCCCTGCGACGTGCTGCTCATCGACATCGAAATGCCGGGCCGCGACGGCATCGAGTCCATCGCCCTGCTGCGGCGGGAAATGCCGCGCATGGCCGCGCTGGTGCTGAGCAGCCACCCGGAAAGCCTGTACGCCGTGCGGGCACTGCGTGCGGGTGCAGCCGGCTACCTGAACAAGGCTGCGGCACCGGAACAACTGGTGGAAGCGGTGCGGCGCGTGGCCTCGGGCCGCAAGTTCATCAGTGCCGAGGTCTCGGAAGCGCTGGCCGCGGCGGTCTCCGGGGAATCTTCCGAACATCCGCACGAGAAACTCACCGCTCGCGAGTTTCAGGTCTTCCGCATGATTGCAGCGGGCATGCGACTTTCGGCGATTGCCGAGTCCATGGCGCTCAGCCCCAAAACCGTCAGCGTCTACCGCAGCCGCCTGCTCGTAAAACTCGGACTGGCCAACAACGTGGAAATCGCCCGCTACGCCATTCAGCACGGCCTGTCCGGCGATGCCGGACAGGCCGTGCCCAGTCAGGAACAGGACAGCCCGTGACCGCCACCGCATTCCCCGGAGGGGATCCCATGCCATCGGCTCCGGCACATGCCGCAGCCCCCCACCACCACCACGAGTATTCGGTGGTGGGTATCGCCGCATTCCTGATCCTGAGCCTTTGGGTCGGCCTTCGCTATTACGCCGACATCGAGCTCAGGCAATCGTTGCAGGCCGCGAAAAACAGCCTCGCCAGCTATGCCCGCGCCTTCGGCGAGCACAGCGAGCGTACGGTCCGCGTGCTTGACCAGACGGCGATGTTCGTCAAGCGCGAGTACGAAACCAAGGGCGCCAGGCTGGATCTGCGCAAGTACAGCGACGATGGCGCCTTTCTCGACCAGTTCTACAACCTGATCGCGGTTATCGGCGAGGATGGCTGGGTCAAGCTAGTCAACCGCCCCCTGCCGCCCTCGAACATCAGCGACCGAGAGCACTTCAAGGTGCATGTCGCTGAAGACAGCAACAAGGTCTTCATCTCGAAACCCGTCCTCGGCAGATCAAGCGGAAAATGGTCGATCCAGTTCACCCGCCGCATCAACAAGGCGGACGGCAGCTTCGGTGGCGTGGTCGTCGCCAGTCTCGACCCCAACTACTTCACACAGTTCTACAAGGCGATTGAATTCGGGGGCCAGGGCGTGGCTGCCCTCGTTGGCACCGACGGCGTCGTGCGCGCGCGCCACTCCTCGATATCCTCCGAGGTTGGCCAGGAGATCGGCAACTCCGAGCTTTTCAAGCAGTTGGCGCGCAGCGAGCAGGGCACGTACATCGGCACCAGCACCGTGGATGGCATCCGCCGCGTCTACAGCTATCGCAAGCTGCGCGATTACCCGCTGGTGGTGGTGGTCGGCATGGCGGAATCCGAAATACTGGACGAAGCCAACAAGCAGATTGCGGTTCTGCACATGATGGGCGGCGCCATTACCATCCTGATCCTGCTGGCATCCGCAGCACTGCTGGTGCTGCTGCGCAATCAGGCCCGCGTCGAGGATTCACTGCGCCGCAGCGAACGCGAAGCCCAGTCATCGAGCCGCATGAAATCAGAGTTCCTGGCTCGCATGTCGCACGAACTGCGAACCCCGCTCAACGGCATACTCGGTTTCGCCGAATACCTGAGGGACAACGCCGAACGCAGGGAACACCGCGAGTTTGCCGAAACCATCCACCAGGCTGGCAACCATCTGCTGTCGCTGGTGAACGCCACGCTCGACCTCGCCAAGATCGAGGCCGGCAAGATGGAACTTAAACTGCGGCCGGAGACCCTGAAAACCCTTGTCGGCAGCACAGCAACGCTGCACCAACCTTTTGCCGACAAGAAAGGACTGGCGCTGAAGACACGGTTCGCACCGAACCTGCCGGAAAAGCTGATCTGCGATGCCACCAAGCTGACGCAGGTGCTCAACAACCTGATCCATAACGCCATCAAGTTCACTGACAAGGGCGGTATCGAGATCAGCGTCGAAGCCGAGGCATCGTTCGTCCGCTTCACGGTCAGCGACACCGGGCCGGGCATCGCCACAGAGCTCCAGCCACTGCTTTTTGACCGCTTCCGGCAGCTCGATGCCTTCAACACCAGGAATCACGAAGGCAGCGGTCTCGGGCTGGCGCTGGCCAAGGACCTGGTCGAGCTGATGGGGGGCAGCATCGGGCTGCTCTCCGCGGCCGGCACCGGCTGCGTTTTCCACTTCACGCTCCCGGCAAGGGCAACATGAGCAGCCGCCGCATACTGATTGTCGATGACCATCCCATCAACCGCAGGCTGCCGGCGGTGATCCTCCGCGATGCCGGATGGACCATTGATGAGGCCGCCAGCGGTGAGGACGCCCTGTCGAAACTGGTCAATGCCAGTTACGATGCGGTTCTGCTCGACATCAGCATGCCGGGGATGTCCGGGGAGGATGTCTGCCGCCGCATCCGCGCCGACGGACAACTCAAGCACCTCAGGGTCATCGCCTACACCGCGCACGCGATGGAGGAAAACCGCGACGACATCATGAACGCGGGCTTCCACAGCATTTTGGTCAAACCGATCTCAAGGCAATCACTGCTGGATGCACTCGGTCCACCATGAAACCCTCCGTTCCCGGAAGCCTGAACGCGCCACTCGTAACGGCCGAAATTGGTGCTGCAGCCATGCCAGCCGCCGGGAAAGCCCGGGGCTTGCGCTTTCTGGTGGTCGAGGACCATCCGCTGCAGCGCCAAATGCTGGTCGTCGCGCTGCGCGCGATCGGGGCTGAAAAAATTGATGAGGCCGCAGAAGGCCGTGAGGCACTTCAGATATTGCTTGGGGCCGAACCGCGCGTGGATGTCGTGGTCTGCGACCTGGACATGCCAAACATGGACGGCATGGCCTTCATCCGCCACCTGGGTGGGAGCACCGAGCAGCCCACGCTGATCGTGACCAGCGCGCTTGATCCCGGACTGCTGTCCTCGGTGGAAACCATGGCTCGCGCCTATGGCATCCGCCTGCTGGGCACCATCGAGAAACCCGCCACCCCGGACAAGCTGGCCCTGCTGCTTCTGGGCCAGGACAGCAGCCCGCGCAGCAGCGCCAAGTCGGCACCGCAAACCCTGAACGAAAGCGAAGTCATCGCCGCGCTGGAGGAAGACCGCATTGTTCCGTATTTCCAGCCCAAGGTGGCGCTGTCGACCGGAGCACTGGTCGGCGCCGAAGCACTGGCAAGACTGAGGCATCCGGAACGGGGCATTTTGTCGCCCGCCTCCTTCATCGCACTGGTTGAGCAACTGGGACTGATCGACCGCCTGACCTGGAGCATGCTGCGCCAGTCCGCCGCGGCCTGCGCGACGTGGCAACGGCAGGGTCTCGACATCACGGTATCGGTCAATCTGTCGCAAGGCTCATTGGCGGATCCCTCGCTTGCCGGAAGGATCACCTCCCTGGTCTCCCGACAGCACCTCGACCCGCGAAAAATGGTGCTTGAAATCACCGAGTCAGCTGCGATGACGGAAGTTGGCCCGGCCCTGGAGAATCTGACCCGGCTGCGCATGAAAGGCTTCGGTCTTTCGATTGACGACTTCGGAACGGGCTATTCATCGATGCAGCAACTGTCGCGCATCCCTTTCACCGAACTCAAGATTGACCGTTCCTTCGTCAGTGGCGCCGAAAACCACGCCCAGCGCAAGATCATCCTCGAATCCAGCAACGATCTCGCGCGCAGGCTGGGGATCAAGTCAGTGGCAGAAGGGGTGGAAACGCAGGGCGAGTGGGACGAACTCATGCGCGTGGGATGCGCCATCGCACAAGGCTATTTTATTGCGCAACCGATGCCTGCAGCGGAATTCCTGGCCTGGGCGCTGAACTGGGGTCAGCAAAAACTCCAGCGTTGAGCCCTCAGCGGGTGCCTGCAATCAGCCTTTCCAGCGCCTCGCCATAAGGTGAATTCATTTCTCTGAGCAGGGCCGCGGCCCGGCGCGCCTCGTCCAGCCTTCCCATGCTGAGCGACAGCCGGCCCAGCCCCCACCACGCCGGCTCCAGCCGCGGCGCAAGCGAAAGCGCCCGGCGATAGGCCGAGTGCGCCGCTTCCTGCTCCCCCAGATCAGCGCGAACATCGCCGAGCAGACTCAGTGTCAGCGCCGATTCGCCACCGGCCAGCAACCCCTGCTCGAGAGTACGCGCCGAGCGGCGCGGATCACCTCCGGCAAATTGCGCTCCGGCCAGCAGCCGGTAGGCCGCGGGGTCGTCGGGCGCAAGCCGCAGCATCTCGCCGTAATGGCCGGCTGCGGCACGATGATTGCCAAGTCGGCCTGATGCGTAACCGGCAACCAGCCGCCATTCAGGGCTGAAGGGATCGCGTGCGATGTTCTGCTCCGCAAATGCGAGAAGCCCCGGCCAGTCCTCGCGCTGCTCCAGCCCGGCAATCTGGCGGCGGTTGGCATCGGCGATACCCTGCAGGTTGCCGAGCATCACCGACGCCGTGCCATCAGGCACCAGCGACGAAAGCAGCATCTGCTGCGGCGTGCAGGCGGCGAGCAAAAGAATGAGGAGTGCCGAAACCGCGAGCCGGAACATGTCATGAAGACTCAGTGTCATCGCCTGATCATAAACAACCCGCCGCGATGCGTCTCTCGTAAAATAAAGGGCATATGAATGACGCCTTGAGCCATTGCTCTCGCCCCTTGGTCAGCAGACCCTCCCCAGCATGCCAGATTGGCATGTGCATCGGCGCCACAATGTTGCTGCTTGCAGCTCTTGCACCGGCCAAGGAGCCCGGCGCGCGCGAACGGGCCGTGGCAGCAGCACGTGCCGGCCAGCCGGAGCAGGCCGTCGCCGAATTGCAAAAACTGCTTGCGCTTGGTCACGATGACGCCACATTGGCGGACCTGATCGTGATCCTGACCTGGGCCGGCCGCAATGACCAGGCATTGCGCCTTTACGAACAAGGTGATACCGCGCTGACGGCGCCTGAATATGTGCAGGACGCGATCGCACGCACCTATCGCGACCGTCGTGCCTACGCTGAAGCCGAACGCATCGCACTGCGCATGCTGGAACGCGCGCCTGAAGACCGCAAATGGCTGCTGCTGCTGGCATTACTCGAGGCCGATCAGGGGCGCGCCGCGCCTGCGGTCAAGCGCCTGCAAACCCTGCTCGAGAAAAATCCCGACGATGCCGGACTCTGGCTCGCGCTGGGCTATGCAGCGCAGCGCAATAACGAACCTTTTCTTGCGCTTCGCGCCTACGGCCAGGCCAGGCAGAGACAGCCAGAATCAGTTGAAGCCGTCGCCGCCATGGCCCAGATCCTGCGCCAGCTCCGTGCGCCCCACGGCGCAGCAGCGCTGCTGGGCCGGCAGCCGCTGTCTTTGCAAGCGGAGCAGGCCGCGGGCATGTTGCGCTGGGCGGGTTCCGCCGAGCCCTTGCCCGGAACCAGCCGCCATGCCGATACCGATGCCGCGATCCGGCGGATCGAAACACTGGTCACCAGCGCCGCCGCGGCAAACCCGCCCGACCGTACGCTGCTGACGACGCTCGAGCGCGACCGGGTCGTCGCTTTGCGCCAGCGTCAACGCTGGGGCGATGTGCTGGCCGGCGCGGAAGCCCTGCGCCTGCAGGGTGACAGCCTGCCTGCCTATGTGCGTATCGCCGAAGCCGACGCCCTGCTCGCGCTGCAGCAGCCCCTTGCAGCGCGCCGCGCCTATGCCGAAATTCTGGCTGCCGATCCCAAAAACCGGGAAGCACGCCTCGGTCTGTTCTATGCTGAAATCGAAAACGAAAATTTCGCCGAAGCATTCAGGATGGCCGATGCCATGGCTGCCGAGGAACAGGCGGCGCGCCTCTCAGCCACCAGCGGTCAACCCCGGGCCAACGAGGATTGGCTGGGCGCGCAGATACTCGCCGCCAACGCCCGCCACTATGCAGACATGAACGACGATGCCTGGTTGCGCCTGCTGCCGCTGGCACAGGGTGCTCCGGCGCTGGGCTACCTGCGCGCCGCGCTCGGCTCAATCGCAGCCGCGCGGGGCTGGCCGCGGCGCGCTGAAGAGGAAATCCGCATCGCGACGACGCTGGCCCCCGAGGACCTCGGCAACCAGATCGCGCTGGCCGATTCCGACCTGAGATTGCGTGATGCAGAGTCAGCCAGGCAACGGGCGGCACGGCTGGTGGCCGATCAGCCCGATGACCGCGCAGTCCAGCGGTTGATCCGCGATCTTCGCCTGCATGAATCCCATGAATTCCGGCTCGACGTCTCAGGACGACGGGAATATGGCAGCGCGTTGTCCTCTCCCGGCGGCGGCTCGCAATGGACAGCGCGCTGGCGTACGGCACCACTGGCTCCGCGCTGGCGCGCTGTTGCCGCGGCCGAGCGCTATACCGCGACCCCCGTGGAAGGACGCGTCGAGCGCGAACGCCAGGGCGCCGGCGCGGAGTATTCCGGGCGTGACCTCGACCTGGAGCTGCTGGCCTGGCGCAACGCCGGAACCCTGGACAAACCAGGCGCCAGCGCCATCGGCAACTGGCGCGCCAACGACCATTTCACTGTCTACGCCGGCGCGGAAGCATATGCCATCGACATACCGCTGCGCGCGCAGTTCTACGGCATCAGCGGCAACGCCGTCGATCTCGGCGCCGAATACCGCTGGCATGAATCGCGCGCGCTGGCCGGTGCACTGCGCCAGGTTGAATTCAGCGACGGCAACCGCCGTGAAAGCGCGCGGCTGGTGCTGCGCCAGCGCCTGATCGACCGGCCACACTTTGACCTCGACCTCCGGCCCGAGTACTACACTTCCCGCAACTCGCGCCGTGGCGCCCCCTATTTCAATCCTGAAAGTGACAGCGCGATGACCGTTGCTGTTGAAGCCGAGCATGTAATGTCCCGGCACTACGAGCGGTCATGGGTGCAGCGGCTGGTACTGGCTGCCGGCAGCTACCGGCAGGGCGGGTTTCCATCGCGCACCATCGGCACCCTGGGCTACGAGCAGCGCTATCGACTGGATGCCAGCCTCGAATTGCGCTACGGGCTGGAGATGACCCGCCGCGCCTATGACGGCATCGCCGAGCGGGCACTGGTCGGCAGCCTCGGACTGGTCAAGCGTTTCTGAAGATTGTTCATGAACATCCTCAACATGTTGCGAAAACTCTGCCTGCTGCTGGTCTTCGGCCTCCTGCCCTTCACCGCCGCCGCCGAGCCGCCGGCGGGCGGCCACGGCTTTGTTGCGGTGGCCCTGCATGATGTCGCCGATGACTCCTGGGCACTCGAAGACGATGCCATCACCACGCAGCGCCTGATCGAGTTTTTTGACTGGCTCAAAGGCAATGGCTGGACCGCCATCTCGCTTGACGATGTGGAGCGCGCGGCACGCGGCGAGCGGCCCTTGCCACCACGGGCGATCCTGCTGACTTTCGACGACGGCTACCGCAGCCTGTACACGCGGGTGTTCCCGCTGCTGCTGGCCTACCGCTATCCGGTGCTTGCCGCCCTCGTCGGGGAATGGATGGAGGTCCCAGCCGGTTCACAGGTGATCTACAACGACAGACCAACGCCGCGCAACCGCTTCATTTCCTGGTCCGAAGCGCGCGAAATGCAGGCTTCGGGTCTGGTCGAGTTCGCGGCGCACAGCCATGGCCTGCACACCGGCATCGCGGCCAATCCGCAGGGCAATGTCATTCCGTCCGCGGTGACCCGGGCTTACGGGGGCTCAGGCTACGAAAACGAAGCGGCGCAGTACCAGCGCCTGCTCGATGATGCACGCCGCGCCCGGGCACTGTTGCAGCACGAGTTGGGCCGCGCGCCCCGTGCCTGGGTCTGGCCTTATGGCCGTTACAGCATGATCGGCATCGAAGCCGTCCGCAGCGCAGGATTCAGCCACGCGCTGACGCTGGACGCAGGCTTTGGCGATGCCCGCCAGCCCCTGGCCATCCCCCGTGCTTATCCCGGTGCCGACGCCAAGCTCGGCGCCCTCGCCGCCATGGTCCGCCAGCAGCGGGCACTGCCGGCTGCGCAACGCCTGGTCTGCGTCGATCCACAGGGACTGGCTGGCAAGGATGCCAAGGAGACCGATGCCAGGCTCGGTGCGGCCATCGAGCGTCTGCGCAGACTGGGTGCCACAGCCGTGGTCATCGACGCGGTCAGCACCGACGCCGGCGGCCAGCTCTCTGCCTGGTTCCCCACCCCTCTGTTGCCGCTGCGCGCCGATCTGCTGTCACGGATCAGTTGGCAGATGCAGAGCCGCGCCGGAGTTGAAACCTATATCCGTTTGCCGGCAGGCACTCTGCGGCAGAAACTGGGTAGCGACGAGGCAGTGAGCGCCGTATTCAATGACATGGGTGCCCATGTTCCGGCCTCCGGGCTGTTCATCGACGACGCTCCCGGACTGGCATCACTGCAGCCTGCTGCCGCCGGCTTCACCGGGCAACCGGCGCTGACCCGCGCGGCGCGCGACGGATTGGACCCGGCACTGCTGCCTGCCACGGAAAAACTGGCATTGCTGGGTTTCCGCGCTGTCCAGCGCCATCGCCCCGATCTGCGCATGGCCTTGTTGGTCGACTCGATACCCGCCGGGGGCCCGGGACAACTTGCCGATCTGGTGCTGCAGCGCGCTGCAGTGGATGATGATTACTTCAAGCCTGTCACCAACCGCCGCAGCGGCTTGTGGCTGGCCAGCGCGCAACCGCCCGCGGCGCCATTACTTGCCTCAGCAGTCCGCCGTCATCTGATCGGGGGTGGCAGCGCCATCGGCTGGTGCGCTGATGATGCAGTCGGGGATCGTCCCCGGGCAACAGAAGTTTCGCCGGAGGCTTCCGCCTCAACCTTTCCGGTGCTCTTCTGATCATGCTGACTGAACTCCGGCTGCTATCGGAAGCACTCGCGCTGTTCTGCTTTGGTTACCCTTTTGTCATGGCCTGGTACTGGATGACCGGCGGCATTCTGTTCAGACTGCTGCGCGAGCGCAAGGAACCGCTGCTGGAATCACCACCCCCGCTGCCCGAATATCCGCTGGTATCGATCCTGCTGCCCTGTTTCAATGAAGAGGGACAGGCCGGGGAAACCTTCGCCGCACTCGCCGCACTGGATTATCCAAATTACGAAATCGTCGCCATCAACGATGGCTCCTCAGACCGCACCGCTGAAATGCTCGATGACATCGCCACCCGCTTGCCGCTGTTGCGTGTGGTGCATCTGGCGCAAAACCAGGGCAAATCGACGGCACTGAATGTCGGGGCGCTTGTCGCCCGCGGCGAAATTGTGGTCGGCATCGATGGCGACGCGCTGCTTGACCGACATGCGCTGACCTGGTTCGTGCGCCGCTTCCAGTCCGACCCCTTGATCGGCGCGCTGACCGGCAACCCGCGGATTCGCAACCGCGGCACCATTCTGGGACGGCTCCAGGTCGGTGAATTTTCCTCGGTCGTCGGCCTGATCAAGCGGGCGCAGAGCACCTACGGCTCGATTTTCACCGTGTCAGGCGTGATCTGCGCCTTCCGCAAACGCGCGCTGCACGACGCCGGTTGGTGGTCGGCAGAAGCGCTGACCGACGATGTCGACATTACCTGGCGCATCCAGCTCGCCGGATGGCGCGCTGCATTCGAACCCAAGGCGATGTGCTGGATACTGATGCCGGAAACACTCCGCGGCCTGTGGCGGCAGCGCCTGCGCTGGGCCGAGGGCGGCGTTCAGTCAGTGCTTGCCTCCACACCGGTGCTGTTCAGCCGCGGCTGTTGGGGGCTGCTGCCCATATGGGGCAATTACCTGGTCAGCATCATATGGGCTTACGCCATGTTTTTCGGCATCACGCTGTGGCTGCTATCGACGCTGTTTCCGGCGCTCAGCGACGGCCCCCTTGGTTTCGGCCTGCTGCCTGGCTGGTGGGGCACCGTCCTTGCCCTGACCTACATCCTGCAGAGCTGCGTCAGTGTCGCCCTTGACTCGCGTTTCGAACGCGGGCTCGCCAAATCCTTGTTCTGGATCATCTGGTACCCGCTGGTGTTCTGGCTGCTGCAGGCTGCAACGGCCGTGATCTCGCTGCCGCGCGCATTGCTGCGACCGCGCCATGCCAGGGGCACCTGGATCAGCCCGGATCGGGGCCTGCGATGACACCGGCCAAACCCGCCACACCATGGCCACCGCTGGTCGGCACCGGAAACATCCCGCTGCCGGTCAGGCTGCGCGACCTCCTGCTCACCGTTGGAGTCTGGTTGCTGCTTGGTTATATGCTGCGCGACGCGCTGCACATTGGCGCGGATTTGCTCAGTTATCCGTTCTTTGAATTAACCTTCACACAGGCGCCTGACTGGACCCGCATCTGGCAACGCATGACGCCATACGCAAGCTTCTCAGCTCTGTTGGTGTTGTGGATTCTGTTTTGGGGTTTCATTAACCGCTTCCGGCTGGCCCGCTCCCGCTACCGCGATCAACCCCCTGAACTGACGGCTGAGGAACACGCCGGCAAGATGAGCTTCGAAGCAAGTCAGTTGCGGGGCTGGCAATCACAGCGCGCGCTGGTGATGCATTTTAAGGCTGACGGCAGCATCGACCATGCCGATACCCACGACATTGAAACCCACCGGTAACACCAAGCGGGCGACGAACAGCCAGGAGGAGCAAGCACGGACAAAATTCCGGCTCCGAACAACATTTAACCGCCCCGATTAACACAGCGATTACCACGATCCAGCCAGGTTGTTGCGTCATCACTTTCGAGCGACAGTCGGGGAAGACGGGGCAAGACCTAAAATACTCAATTATTTCAAAGACTTAACCATGCATGACGAATCTGATCAAGCCGGAACAAAACCCGCCCTGGCTTGGCACCAAGGTGTGCTGAAAGCGAAGCAGTGAAACAGGGCTGAGGGCAGGCACCACTTTGATCCATCCAATGAATTCTTCAGTTCATCTCCAGCCCTAGAGCACGCCACAATGCCCGCCATCCACGTTGACGCAACTGCCGGTGACATAACTGGCGGCGTCCGAAGCCAGGAACACGATCACCGCCGCCACTTCATCGGGATCACCCAGGCGGCCCAGCGGCACGTTCGGTGCGAGCTTCGCGTAGTGCTCGTCCAGCGTGATGCCGGCAATTTCGGCGCGGCGCTGCTGCTGTCGCGACTTGATCCAGCCGAGGCCGATGGCGTTGACGCGGATGTTGTCGCCCGCAACCTCTTTCGACAGTGCCTTGGTGAAGGCCAGTCCGGCGGCGCGGCTGACACTGGTCGGAAATGACGCGGCATGGGGATTCTTCGCGCCGGCCATGCTGATGTTGACGATGCGGCCGTCACCCTGGCGGCGCATGTGCGGGATCGCCGCACGTGAAGCACGCACCTGGGCCAGCAGCTTGACGCTCAAGTCGTATTCCCACACCGCATCATCGGCCTTCTCGAACGGCCCCTGTGCGGTGCTGCCGGCATTGTTGACCAGAATGTCGATGCGGCCGTAGTGCTTCACCGTTTCGGCGATGAAACGCTCCATCTCGCCGGGTTTCGAGGCATCCGCCGGCACGGCCAGCACTTCACACCCCAGCGCGCGCAGCTCGGTGGCAAAAGCCTCAAGCACATCGACGCGGCGCGCGCACAGCGCAAGCTTCACACCCTCGCGGGCAAAACGCAGCGCCGTGGCGCGGCCTATGCCCTCGCTGCCGCCGGAAATTGCGGCAACGCGGCCACGCAGGCCAAGTTCCATCGCTCAGCGCTCGCGCCAGTGCTGCGGAGGCGCCGAGCCTGGAAAACCGAAGTCGCGCGGCTGCAGGCCGGCGTGGAACCAGGTGACGAAGGTATAGACGGTGAAAATGGGAATGCGCAGCCGCGCGTTGAGCGCTGCGGCATAGGGCGCCATGTTGTGGTTCTCGCAGACGATGGCGCCGACATCGGGATGGCGGCGCAGCAGTTCGTCGCCTGCTTCCATGATGTCCTGCTCGGCCATCTCGTAATCCATGTCCATGGTGTCGCCGAGCATGACGCGGGTGAACTCGCGGCCGTTCTCGGTGCCCATCACCGGCGTGTCATGCGGCGCGCCGACGGCATCCCAGTGCTCCGGGGTGATGCGGTCGCCATGCACCGACAACACACCGACGCGCTTGCCCGGCGGCAGCAGGCGCTGCACCAGCGGAATCTGGAACAGCGATGAACTCGCCACCGGCACATTGACGTGGGCGGCGAGGTCCTTCTGGAAAATCGCCAGAAAACCGCCGGTGGTGGTGATGCCGTCGGCACCTTCCTTCACCAGTTCTTCAGCCGCCTTCAGAAAGGCCGGGCCGAGGCCTTTGCCCTTTTCGTGGATCACCACGCGCGCACTGGCACCGGGCACCACCTTGTAGAGCACCGGGAAGGGCCAGGTGTAGGCATTGCCGGTATCCCCCGGCGGCCGCGGCCATTGGGTATCCAGCATCAGGATGCCGACGCGCGCGCCGTATACCGTTTTACCACCCCAGCCCGTTCTTGCCATGATTGCCGTCTCCACAGAGGAAATTTTTTGGAATGCGAAGGATTATAAAAGCGATTGCGAATCCTGATCGATGTTCTGTCTATAATCATTTGCGACAGCCGACCTGCAACCCCGCCCCGAACCGATCCAGGAGAATTCCATGCGTATCGTCATCATGCTCGCCCTTGCCGGCATCATCGCCACGCCGGCGGTTCAGGCACAATCATTTCCCTCGCGTCCGATCCGCATCATGGCGCCGTTCGCACCGGGCGGCCCGGTGGACATCACCGCGCGCATCATCGCTCAGAAACTCGGCGAGTCGCTGGGTCAGCCGGTGATTGTTGAAAACCGCGCCGGCGCCAGCGGCATGATCGGTGCCGAGCAGGTCGCAAAAAGTGCGGCTGACGGCCATACCCTGCTCGCCAACTCCTCGATCCACGTCATCGTGCCCAGCCTGTTCAGCAAAATGGCTTATGACCCGGTGCGCGATTTCGCACCGATCACCGTCGCATCGTCTTCGCCGCTGCTGCTGGTGGTGACGCCGGCGTTGCCGGTGAAAAACATCAAGGGATTCATCGCCCTTGCCAAGGCGCGGCCCGGTGACCTGTCCTTCGGTTCTTCAGGTTCCGGCTCCTCCACACATCTCACCGCCGAATTGCTGAAATCGGTGACCGGAACCAGCATGGTGCATGTGCCCTACAAGGGCCAGGGTCAGGCGATCACCGATGTCATCACCGGCCAGATCCAGTTCATGTTCAACAGCCCTTCGGCGGTGGGTGAATTCATCAGGGCCGGACGACTGCGCACGCTGGGCATCACCTCTGAAAAACGCCTGCCGCAGTGGCCCGAGGTGCCGACCTTCGTCGAGACCGGCTTCAAGGACATGATCACCGGTTCCTGGTACGGTTTCTGGGCCCCGGCAAAAACCCCGGCTGCCGTGGTGTCGCGGCTGAACAACGAGATCGTACGCATCGTCAACCTGCCCGATGTGCGCCAGCGCATCCTTGACATGGGCGGCGAACCCATCGCCAACAGCAGCGCCGAGTTCGATGCCTTTCAGAAGGCCGAGCTGGCGCGCTGGGCGAAGATCGTCAAACAGGCCAATATCGAAGTGAAGTGACGGCCCGGCTCAGAACCAGCCGAACCGCTCCGCACTGAACGGCGCCGGATCAATCTTCGGCGTGCGCCCGGCCACCAGGTCACTGATGATGTGACCGGTTGCCGGTGCAGCCATCAGGCCCCAGTGGCCGTGGCCAAATGCAAACAGCACGCCAGGATGCCGCGGTGAACGCCCGATCACCGGCGCCGAATCCGGCGTTGACGGCCGCACCCCCATCCAGCGGCTGTAGTCCTTCACTTCCAGCCCGGGGAACATGCTCCTGGCCTGCTTGGCCAGGATCTCGGCACGCTCCCAGTTCGGCGGCGCACCGGCGGCCTGGAATTCGGAAGTGCCCGCAAAACGCAATCCGCCGGCCATCGGCGTCGCGACAAACCGCCCCTCGCCGTCCGTAACCGGGCAATGCAGCCCCGGCTCCGCGCCCGGAATCTGGATGTGATAGCCGCGCTCTGGGGCCAGCGGCACATGGGTGCCGACCTGAGCGGCAAAGCGGCCCGAGGCATGGCCCGCAGCCAGCACCACGATATCGGCCTGCCGTGTGCGTCCGCCGGCTTCCAGCGTGACGCCCTGCCCGGCACCACGGATCGCCGTCACCTCGGCCTGCTCGATCACGCCACCGATTCGTTGCAGATGCGCCGCCAGTGCCTTGACCACATTGCCCGGGCCCGCCAGGTGGGCATTGTCCGGCAGGAAGAACCCATAGCGGTATTCTTTTGACAGCCCCGGTGCCAGTGCATGAATACGTTCGGCATCGACGATTTCAAATTCGCAGCCGTTGTCGCGGCGCAGCTCGCGGCCAAAAGCACTGCCATCAAACCCCGTCTCGCGGCGATACACATGCAACATGCCCTGGCGGCGCAGCAAGTCCGACGCGCCCGCCTCGGCCAGCAACTCGGCATACCCCTCGATGGAAGGCGTGTTCATCGCCCGCAGCAGCGTCGCCGCGCGCCGCGCACGATCCTCGCCGCAGGCGCGGTTGAAATGCAGGAACCACGGCAGCATTTTCGGCAACTGCGTCCATGACAGTGTCAGCGGGCCGAGAGGATCACGCAGCCATTTCGGCACCTGGCGGATGGTGCCCGGCAGCGCGATCGGCACGATCGAACTCGGCGCCAGCGAACCGGCGTTGCCGAATGAAGCGCCCTCACCCGGCGGCAGCCGGTCAATCACCGTCACCTGATGCCCCTCACGCCGCAGCATCAGCGCGGTGACAATGCCGATGGCACCCGCACCAATGACCGTTACCGACTTTATGCTCATCCCTTCAGCTTCCTTTTTGATGAAACGGCAATTTGCCGACCTTGATGAACTACGCTGCAACAGACTCCAATACGATGCAATGGAGGCTTCGCAACCATGGCAACGCCCCCTCCCCGGCAGCAGACTTTGCCACAAAACTTACACACCGCCATCAAGGCAACAAAGTGTAATCCCGGGTCTGTAATCCAGAGTTGCGTACTGGACATTGCGTTCCACACTGGTTACTTGCTAAACCAGTGAACCTCGGCAAGAATCTGTCAAAAAACAGGCTCCATAACCTGCCGGCAACGGCAAAGGTTGACGACAAGGGATGATTTCAGCATCACTATCGTACCCCCTGGCACTCGGGAATGACAGCCGGCGCGTCTTTCCAGGCTTACTTTGCATGGCAATAACCCAAGGACTTACAGATGGCCTCCACCAAAACCAAAATTGCCATTGCCTGCCAGGGTGGCGGCAGCCAGACCGCCTTCACCGCGGGCGTATTGAAGGCCCTGTTTGAAGCGGACGTACACCGCGAGTTCGACATTGTCAGCCTTTCCGGCACTTCGGGCGGCGCCATCTGTGCAACGCTTGCCTGGTACGCATTGACCAAGGGGGATAAACAGCCCTGGCAACGTTTGACGGACTTCTGGCACGACAACACCGCGCAAACCCCCGCAGAGAGGGCGTTCAACCACTTTGTCGTTGAATCGCTGCGCTCGGTAAACCGCGGCCAGATGCCGCAACTGAACATGAGCCCCTCGTCACCAATCATGCAGTCGATGATCGGCGCGGCGACAGCCGGCCTGCGCCCGCGCTTCAGTGACTTCCGGCAGTTGCTGGAAGCGCACATTGATTTTGATGAAACTGCCTCATGGGGAACGCGTGCGCAGCGCCCGATACTGCTCCTTGGGGCTGTCGACGTGCTGTCAGGACACCTCGCAAAGTTCAGCTCCCGGGAAGTGGCGATCCGGGTCGAGCACATCCTGGCGTCCTGCGCGGTGCCGAGCATCTTTCCCGCGGTTGAATTCGATGGCGCAGCCTATTGGGATGGCCTGTTCTCGGACAATCCGCCAGTCAGCGAAATGATCCAGTCCAGGCATGTCGGGGCCGAAAACCTGCCGCATGAAATCTGGGTTATCAAGATCAATCCGACACGCTCATCGACCGTGCCAAAAGCACCCGAGGAAATCACCGATCGGCGCAACGAACTGATCGGCAACGTTTCCCTTTTCCAGCAGATCGACAGCATCAGCTTCGTCAACGACCTCTTGCTGCGTAACGCCTTCCGCCCACAATTTCTGAGCCAGTTTGAAATCACCAGCCCCGTGCGCGTTCCACGCTGTTTTGATGAAAGCCCGGTTTGCGAATACCACATACCCTTCATCGAGATGTCGCCCGGACTGCAATCCACGCTGGACTATGAGAGCAAAATCGACCGCAGCCCGGAAAACATCGGGGCCTTGATCGAAGATGGTGAAAAACAGGCGCGCCTCTTCCTGAAACAACGCAAGGCCTGAAACAATGCGCACAGCCCCTGAAACCCTGCCCCATCACATGTGCGTTACCCGCATTCAGCTCGCCCGCAATAAATTGCTTCGCGCGTTGCGCATGGCGGCCTTTGCGATCCTGCTGGCCGCAGGCCTCGCCTCCGTGCAGGCGGCAGCAGCGGAAAGCAAGCCGGCAGTCGCAGCCATTGATGCAGGAATCGAAGCGCCGCTGACCATTTTCAATCGTGATGTGATGGTGTTTCGCGCACCGTTTCTGGGAATTCCGCCGGAAAAGCGCGCGTCACGGGCGAGAGTCACCATCACTGAAATTTTGCGCGGCGGCGAGGATCTGCCGGTCACCATCCGCAAAAATCCGGAAGGTCGCCTGTTGATGATCGGTGACACGCTGGCTTTTGTAGTGATCGAAGCGGATACCGATCCGTTGCGCAACGAAAACCTTGATCAGGTTGCCGAGCGCGCGGCAACCAATCTGCGCCAGGTCATTGCCGAAACACTGGAGGCGCGCAGTCTCGAATCGCTGCTGCGGTCATCGGGATATGCCGGGGTGGCGACGCTGGTCTTCCTGGCGCTGCTTTGGGGCCTGTCAAAACTGCGGCATTGGCTCGCCGGCTTGCTGCTGCAGGCAGCCACCCGCCGCGCCGAGGCGCTGAAACTCGGCGAGACAAAAGTGCTTGAGGACAGCCATGTCACCGGACTGCTCGGCAGGCTGATGAAGGTCGCGCGCTGGCTGATTGTCGCCTTGCTCAGCTATGAATGGCTGAGTTTTGTGCTCTCCAGCTTCCCGTATACACGGCCCTGGGGCGAAAGCCTCAATGGCTATCTGGTGAGTATTGCCCGCGATATTGGCCTCGCCGTGCTCGGCGCGCTGCCGGGTCTTGGCATCGCCGTGGTGATTTTCCTGCTGGCGCGCTTTGCCTCCGGCTTTGTCGGCGGCGCGCTCGAACGCCTGTCACGCGGCAATACCACACTGAGCTGGCTGGGATCGGACACCATGCCGACCACCCGGCGGCTGTTCAGCTTCGCCATCTGGGTGTTCGCGATCGCCATGGCCTATCCTTATCTGCCTGGCGCCCAGACCGAAGCCTTCAAGGGGATGTCGGTGCTGCTCGGCCTGATGGTATCTCTTGGCGCTTCCAGCATGGTCGGCCAGGGGGCCGCAGGACTGATACTTACCTACACCCGCACACTTCGCGCAGGCGAATACGTGCGTGTCGGCGATCACGAAGGCACGGTGGTCAGAACGGGCCTGTTCACCACCACGATACACACCGGCCTGGGCGAGGAGCTGACGCTGCCCAACTCGATGATCACCGGCACGGTCACCAAGAATTACTCGCGCACAGTACACGGCCGTGGCTACATCATCGACACCACGGTGACCATCGGTTACGACACCCCATGGCGCCAGGTCGAGGCGATGCTGATCGAAGCCGCAAAGCGTACAGCCGGGATTCTCGATACTCCGCCGCCCAGGGTGTTTCAGACGGGATTGATGGATTTTTATACCGAATACCGACTGGTGGCCCAGGCGGTACCCTCTCAACCCCGGCCGCGTGCTGAAGTGCTGACACAGCTGCATGCCAACATCCAGGATGTGTTCAGCGAGCATGGCGTACAGATCATGTCGCCGCATTACATGGAAGACCCGGCCAGCGAGAAAGTGCCGAAGCCCGAAGACTGGTACCGGGCACCGGCGAAAAAGCCCTGACATCAGGATCAGGAGGGGTGCTGCGCCTCAAAAATAGGGCACATGCCTGCTTTGCTTCCACGACCGCTTGTGGCAATGATTGCCCATTAAGTTGCTTAAAAAATGAATAATAAAAACAACAACTTGAATCACACCCCGATGATGCAGCAGTACCTGCGCATCAAATCCGAACACCCCGACCTGCTGGTGTTCTACCGGATGGGGGACTTTTACGAGCTGTTTTTCGACGACGCCGAGCGTGCAGCGCGGCTGCTCGACATCACGCTGACTTCGCGCGGCGAGTCGGCGGGTGCGCCGATCAAGATGGCGGGTGTGCCTTTTCATGCACTCGACCAGTATCTGGCGCGGCTGGTGAAGCTGGGCGAATCGGTGGCGATCTGCGAGCAGATTGGCGACCCGGCGACCTCCAAGGGCCCGGTCGAGCGCAAGGTGGTGCGCATTGTCACGCCGGGCACACTCACCGAATCGGCACTGCTCGATGACAAGAGCGACAACCTGCTGCTTGCGGTGCATCGCGCCGGCGGTGTGCTCGGGCTGGCCTGGCTGTCGCTGTCCTCGGGCCGCTTTTGTGTGATGGAAACCGTGCCTGCCGCACTCGCCGCCGAGCTGGAACGGCTGCGCCCCGCGGAAATCCTCGTCGCTGACGGCAGCGCGGAGATCGGCAGCGCGGCAGCGGTGCGCCAGTTGCCGCCGTGGCGCTTTGACACCGACACCGCGACACGCACGCTGTGCACACAATTCGGCACCCGCGACCTTGCCGGTTTTGGCGCGAAGGACCTGCCGGTGGCCATCGCCGCCGCCGGCGCGCTGTTTGATTACGCGAAGTCGACGCAGGGCGCGTCGATTGCGCATGTGCTGGCGCTGAATGTCGAGGCCGAGGGCAGTTATGTGCGCATGGACCCGGCGACCCGGCGCAACCTCGAACTCACCGAAACCATCCGCGGCGAGGCGGCACCGACCCTGCTCTCGCTGCTTGATACCTGTGCCACCGGCATGGGCAGCCGCCGCCTGCGCCACGCCCTGCACCACCCGCTGACCGACCGCGGCGCGGTTACCGCATTACATGCCGCTGTGGCGGCGCTGATCGCCGACGAGCGCATGCAGTCGGTTCGCGCACCCCTGAAGCAGATGGCTGATGTCGAGCGTATCGCGGCGCGTATCGCGCTGGCTTCCGCCCGCCCGCGCGATCTCTCCGGGCTGCGTGATTCACTGACGCGCCTGCCCGAAGTCATCAACGCGCTGGGCGGCATCACCGCCGGCCGCCTCGCCACCATCGCCACCGACCTCGCGCCGCTGGATGCGGCCAGCACACTGCTCACCGCCGCGATCAAACCCGAGCCGGCATCGGTGGTGCGTGAAGGCGGCGTCATCGCCGACGGATTCGATGCGGAGCTGGATGAGCTGCGCGGCATCAAGGACAACTGCGGTGCCTTTCTTGCCGAGCTGGAAGTGCGTGAACGCGAACGCAGCGGCATCAGCACGCTGAAGGTTGAATACAACCGCGTCCACGGTTTTTACATCGAGGTCACCCGCGCGCAGTCGGAGAAGGTGCCCGAGGATTACCGGCGGCGGCAGACGCTGAAGAATGCCGAGCGCTACATCACGCCGGAGCTGAAAACTTTCGAGGACAAGGCGCTGTCGGCGCAGGAACGCGCGCTGGCCCGCGAAAAGTTGTTGTACGAACAACTGTTGCGCGACCTCGCGCCGCAGGTGCCGGCACTGCAGCGCATCGCCACGGCACTGGCCGAGCTCGACATGCTGGCGACTTTCGCCGAACGCGCGGCGGCGCTGAACTGGTCGGCGCCGGAATTCACCGACGACGCGGTGATTGAAATCGAGGGCGGACGCCATCCGGTGGTTGAAGCGCAGGTCTCCCCCTTCATCGCCAACGATGCGCGGCTGGCGGCCAACCGGCGCCTGCTGCTGATCACCGGCCCGAACATGGGCGGCAAATCGACCTATATGCGGCAGACCGCGCTGATCGCGCTGCTCGCGCACTGCGGTTCATTCGTGCCGGCAACACGCGCGCGGCTCGGCCCGCTGGACCGCATCTTCACCCGCATCGGCGCCGCCGACGACTTGGCGGGCGGGCGTTCAACCTTCATGGTGGAAATGACCGAGGCCGCGTACATCCTGCACCACGCCACGCCGCAGAGCCTAGTGCTGATGGATGAAATCGGCCGCGGCACCTCGACCTATGACGGCCTGTCGCTGGCGTGGGCGATTGCGCGTCACCTGATCGAGAAAAACCGCTGCTACACGCTGTTCGCCACGCACTACTTCGAGCTGACGCAGCTCGCCGCGGAGTTCCGCGAAATCGCCAACGTGCATCTCGATGCGGTCGAGCACAAGGACAGCATCGTGTTCCTGCACAGTGTCGAGGAAGGTCCGGCCAGCCGCAGTTACGGCTTGCAGGTGGCGCAGTTGGCCGGTGTGCCGGGTGCGGTGATCCGCAGCGCGCGCAAACGGCTGGGTGAACTCGAAGCCGCGGCGCAGTTGCCGCAGGGGGATTTGTTCAGCGCCCCGCCTTCAGCAGCGCAGCCTGCAGAACCTGAACCCCATCCGGCGGTTGATCTGCTGCGCGATTGCGATCCGGATGCGCTGTCACCGCGCGAGGCGTTGGAGCTGGTTTATCGACTGCGCCAGATCGCCCGCGGCTAATAGCAGGGAAATCATCATAAGCCATTGTTTTTGTTGATTTTTTATTAACAACGGCACCACCCCTGCTGATCACCTCTCACTCAGCACTCAGTGCCGAATCAATGATGATGGCCGTGCGGACCGTGGACATGGCCGTGCGACAGTTCTTCCTCGGTCGCGGCGCGCACTTCGGCCACCGTGCAATTGAACTGCAGCGTCTGCCCGGCCAGCGGGTGATTGCCGTCAACCACCACCTTGTCGGCGGCCACATCGGTGACGGTGTAAACCATCGCGTGGCCTGACTGGTCGCCGCGGCCTTCGAACTGCATGCCGACTTTCACATCGGGCGGAAACTTGTCGCGTGTCTCGATCTGCACCAGCTCGGCATCGTACTGACCGAAAGCATCTTCGGGCGCGAGCCGCACCTGGCAGGAGTCACCGGCCTTTTTGCCGTCGAGCGCCTGCTCGACCAGCGGGAAAATGCCGTGGTGGCCGCCGTGCAGATAAGCGATGGGCTCGTCGGTTTTTTCGATCAGTTCACCCTGCGCATCCGACAGTTCGAAATTCAGGGTCACTACGGTGTTTTTTGCAATCAGCATCGGGAATCCTCAGTGGTGGCGGCAAGGCGATAAACAGGTCAAGGCCGCGATTCTGTGAACAAAGCCGGGGGCGGTCAAGCACCATGCACAGTATCTCTATAATCCAGCCATGAATTCCAATCTGTTGAGCGGCCTGACCCCGGCGCTGTTCATGCGCAGGCACTGGCAGAAAAAGCCTCTCCTCGCCCGTGCCGCGCTGCCTGAGGCGACGGCGATCATCGACCGCGGCGAACTGATGCGGCTGGCGACGCTGCCCGAAACCGAATCGCGGCTGATCCGGCGCGAGGGCAAACGCTGGCAGGTCAGCAACGGCCCCTTCCGCCGCAGCGATCTTGCGCGGCTGCCGGCACGCAACTGGACGCTGCTGGTGCAGGGGGTTGATCTGTGGCTGCCGCGCGGCCGTGAACTACTCGACCGTTTTGCCTTCATCCCGCACGCCCGGCTTGATGACCTGATGGTCAGCTATGCGCCGCCGGGCGGAGGTGTCGGCCCGCATTTCGACAGCTACGACGTGTTCCTGCTGCAGGGCTCCGGCCGCCGCCGCTGGCAGGTCAGCCGCCAGCACGACCTCACGCTGGTCGAGAATGCACCGCTGAAAATCCTGCGTCATTTCAAGGCGCAGCAGGAATGGACACTCGATGCCGGTGACATGCTCTACCTGCCGCCGCGTTATGCCCACGACGGCGTTGCCTTGAGTGACTGCCTGACGCTGTCGATCGGTTTTCGTGCGCCATCGGCACAGGACATCTGTGCGCGCTTCCTCGATTTCCTGCAGGAGCGGCTGGATGCAGGTGAAATCTATGCCGACCCGGGCCTGCAGCCGACGCGCCATCCGGGGCGGATACCCAGCAAAATGAGCGCCGGCTTGATCAACATGCTCGACCATCTGCGCTCACCGCAGAGCGAGCTGCTGCGCTTTGTCGGTGAGGAACTGAGCACACCCAAGCCGCAGGTGGTGTTCAGCGCGCCGTCGCGACCGCTGGCCGCAGCCTCCTTCGCGCGCCGGCTGCAGACACAGGGCCTTGCGCTTGCCGCGGCGACCATCCTGCTCTACGACGCCACGGCCTTCTACATCAACGGCGAACGTGTCGCCGCACCCGCTGCCGCCCGCAGCTGGCTGCGGCGACTCGCCGACCGCAGGCGCTGCGATGCCGGCAAGCCCCCGGCGGCGGCGCTGGAGCTGCTTTATGCCTGGTACCGCGCCGGTTATCTGGCGCCGGCGACGGCATGAACGGAACTGCCGGCAACAGCGGCAGCGGCAAGCTGCCGAACACGTCCTACCGCCGCTTCGAGGGCATGCGCGAGTACGAGGCGCTGATCGACGAAATGATCCCGCAGACGCAGCAGGTGATCCGCGTCTTCGACCGCACACTGAGCCGCGACTGGAACCGCAGCGGGCGCATCGAGCTGCTGCGCCAGTTGCTGCGCAAGGGCCGCGAAAACCGGCTGTACATCATCCTCCACGACTGCAGCAAACTCTCCGCCGAGCAGCCACGACTGCTTGACCTGGCGCGGCAGTTCGGCCATGCCTGCGTGATTCGCGAAACACTGAAGCAGGCGAAGTCGGCTTACGATCCCTTTGTGCTGTTCGACGGCAGCCATTATCTGCACCGCTTCCACTACAACCACCTGCGCGCGGCGCAGGGCTTGCATGATGTGGTCGGCAACCGTCAATTATTCGAGCGTTTCGGGGAAATCTCCGAATACAGTGGATCACCAATCGCCACCAGCACCTCGGGGCTATGACAGCGGGCAAAGCCGGCTGCTGACATCCTGCTGAAATCGCCCCGGAACGCTGTTAAAATCGCGGCCGGACTGAAGGTTCAGGCTGCATCCCATAGTTCAGAGCCGGCCCGAAGCACCCATTTCACCGATCAGTAAACCCACATCCAGAAGGACTTTGAAATCATGAAACGCTCACTCCTTGTTGTTGCCCTGCTCGCTCTTGGTCTGACTGCCTGCGGCGAAAAACCCGCCCCGGCCCCGGCCGCTGCCCCGGCCGCGACGCCGGCTCCGGCTCCGGCCCCCGCCCCGGCCCCGGCTCCTGAAGCCCCGAAAGCTGACGCCAGCGCCCCGGCTGCAACCGCGCCTGCTGCCGATGCCATGAAAGATGCCGCCAAGGACATGGCCAAGGATATGGCCAAGGATATGGCCAAAGACGCTGCCAAGGACGCAATGAAGAAGTAATTGCGATTGCGGGCAGTAAGCCGCATAAAAAAGCCGGCCTTCGGGCCGGCTTTTTCTCGTACTCGTTTTTTCGCGCCAGTAATGGCGATACGCGCATCCGCTAACGAATTTCGCGCCAGGCAAAGCCCTCGGCCTGGGTGGCGATGCCGATCCAATCCGCCGCGCAATCCATAGCCTCCGCCAGTGCCGAGGCTGCAAGCTCCGGACGATTGTTCTTCTGCGACAGGTGCGCGGCCACAACATGGCTCAGCCGGCTGCGATCAATGCCGGCAAGAATCAGTGCCGCCTGCCCGTTGTCGAGATGACCGAGACGCCCGGATATACGCGCCTTCAGCCGCTCGGGATAGGCGCTGTCGCGCAGCATCGCCGCGTCATGATTGCACTCGAGCACCAGTGCCGAGGCACCGCTCAGCATCTGCTCTATATGCGGCGTTGACATGCCGGCATCGGTCAGCACAGCCAGTGTGCAGGCGCCATCACCAAAAACAAATTGTGTCGGCTCGCGCGCGTCATGCGGCACCGGATAGGGCCGCACCTCGATCCCGCCCACCGCAAAGGGGCTGTGGCTGTCGATGACCACCACCTCGCCCCAGGCCCCGTGGCCACCGGCGGCATTCCAGGTGCCATAGGACATGTATACCGGCAGATCGTAACGTCGCGCGAAGCGTGCCGCGCCACCGACATGGTCATCGTGTTCATGGGTCACCAGCACGGCATCGAGACTGCCGGGGGCGATGCCCAGACGTTCGAGGCGGCGGACGGTCTCAGCGATGCTGAATCCGCAGTCAAGCAGGAGCCTTGAACGGCCGCACTCGACAATGAGGCCGTTGCCCTCGCTGCCACTGCCCAGCGAGGCGAACCGGATCATCGGGCGCGACGCTCCCGCGCAACGCTGGCGCCGTGGCGGCGCATCAGCGAAGCTGGTCGTGAAGCAGGGTCAGGATGCGGCTCGCGGTTTCAGAGGGATCGGACTTGCCGTCCTTGTCCAGCACCTGCACTTCGGTGCCACCGGAGGCATCCCGCACCTGCACGCGGTATTGCTCCTTGCTCACCGGCTTCGCGCCGCCGCTGAATGGATTAAGACGCGCGAGGAAACCCGTTTCCTTTTTGGTCTTGACGTCGGCGTCGGGGTCGATGTAACGCACAAAGTAGAGACCTTTGGAGCGGTCCCGGTCTTCAACGGTGAAACCCACTCGGTCCAGGGCCAGGCCGACGCGACGCCAGGCACGGTCGAAGGGATCAACCAGCGCCAGGGCGCCGCCATTGGCGCCGCGTGAAAGCCGCGCCTGGGGTTCGGGCTTGGCGGTAGCCACCAGTGTCTTGGCGCGCTCGTTATCGACTCCAAAACGCACCATCAGCCTGCGCAGAAACTCCGCCTCGAGGTCGGGATCGGGTTTGCGCGGCTGCCAGCGCAACTGGTCCTTGCCCTCGGTGACGTAGACCTCTTCCATGCCACGATGGCTGATGTATATCTCGGTGGTATTGGGCTGCGTGCCGCGCTCGAGCCGGGTGCGGTATTTGTCGCGCTCCGATGTCGAATACAGGGCATCGAGGGCACGCCCAACCAGGCCGCGCAGACCGCCTTCGGGGATCTTCGCGCGATTTTCATTCCATTCAGTCTCCATCACGCCGGCTTCGGGCATTTCGAGATTGACGATGAAGCCACTCTCCTGCCAGAACTCGCGTACCACCTGCCACAACTGCTCCGGATTACCCGCCACCACCAGCCAGCGCTGGGTGCCGGCACGCTCCATGCGCACGTTGTCGATTTTCGGCAGCACGCCGGAACTGCCCGCCTGCGGCCGCGCCGCGCGATCCTTGGAAAACTCGGACAAGGTGGCTGAGCCCTTCGTATTCTCGGGCAGCACAAAACGGTCATCGGTGCCCGGACGGGCCAGGTCAGGCGGGATTTCCAGTGTGGGCAGCCGCGTGGACGACTTGTAATCGACTTTCTTGGTCGGAACCTCGAAGCTGGAGCATGCAGCGAGGGTGATACCGGCGAGCAGCGCGGCAACAACGACCGCGGGCTTACGCAGCGACATGGTTTTTTCCTTTGGCCACCGCGCCGACACCGGCCTGCAGCATCGCCGCGCGAAGGAGTTCATGATATTGCGCCGACAGCGGCGTCAATGGCAGGCGGATGCCGCCGCCCATCAGCCCGAGCTGCTCGACAGCCCACTTCACCGGAATCGGGTTGGCTTCGCAGAACAGGTGGCGATGCAGGCCCAGCAGCCGGTCGTTGATGGCCACCGTCCTCGCAGCATCCCCGGCGAGCGCGGCACGGCACATCTCGCTCATCAACCGCGGCGCAACATTCGAAGTCACCGAAATCACGCCGTCGCAGCCGAGCAGCATCAGCGCGGCACCGGTGGCATCGTCACCGCTGTAAACGCTGAAGCCCCGGGGCCGGCGGCGCAGCAGGTCGCTGCCGCGATCGATGCTGCCGGTGGCATCCTTGAGTCCGACGATGCCCGGCACTTCAGCCAGCCGCAGCACCGTGTCGTTGCCCATGTCCGCGACGGTGCGGCCGGGCACGTTGTAGAGAATCTGCGGGATGTCCACGGCCTCGGCAATCGCGCGGAAATGGCGGTACAGACCTTCCTGCGTCGGCCGGTTGTAGTAAGGCACCACCGACAGGCTCATCGCCGCGCCGGCCGCCTTGGCAAAATGCGACAGTTCGATCGCCTCCTTGGTCGAATTCGCGCCGGTACCGGCGATGATCGGGATGCGCTGGCCGGCGTGTTCAACTGCGGTCTTGATCAGCAGGCCGTGCTCGTCAAAATCGACGGTCGGCGACTCGCCTGTGGTGCCAACCACGACGATGCCGTCAGTGCCCTCGTCGATGTGCCAGTCAATCAGCCGGCGGAACGCCGGCAGGTCGAGGCTGCCGTCTTCCTCCATCGGCGTGACGATCGCAACCAGACTGCCACTAAGCTCATCCAACTTGCTGTTTTTCATCTGAAATTCTTGCCAGCCCAAGTAATCCGAATATTGTACCCGAAGCCAACAAGATTCGGTCTGTCATTGCAGTGCACAACGGTGACCACATCTAACGTTCACAGACCATACAGGAATGTTTCACCGCGATGGCGGCCACACTCAGGCCCTGCACGGTGATTTCGCGCAAGCCCCTGATTTTTCTAAAAAATCAGCAAGCCTCCAACTGTCATGCCACTGCAACAATTGAACCGTACAGTGGCGCGACTCAAAAAACTCCCTGCGCCTCAATCTTCAGACTTCACAAGCCCGCTTTACAAACCTTTACATCTTTTCAGGAAAACCCCATGAAATCATTACTCCAGAAACTCGCAGTCACCGCAGGCGCCTTCGCGCTGATGTCCTCGGCCATTGCCGCTGACATCACCGGCGCCGGCGCGACCTTCCCCTTCCCGATCTATGCCAAGTGGGCCGAAGCCTACAAAAAGACGACCAATGTCGGCCTCAACTATCAATCCATCGGCTCCTCCGGCGGTGTACGCCAGATTCGCGCCAAGACCGTGACCTTTGGCGGCACGGATGCTCCGCTGTCCGGTGAGGAACTGGAGAAGGACGGCCTGGTACAGTTCCCGACCGTGCTCGGCGGCGTGGTGCCGATTATCAACCTCGACGGCTTCAAGTCGGGCGAACTGCGCGTCACCGGCGACGTGCTGGCCGAAATGTTCATGGGCACGATCCTGAAATGGAATGACCCGAAAATTGCCGCGCTGAACCCCGGCAAGAAACTGCCTGACATGAACATCACGGTGGCACACCGCGCCGACGGCTCCGGTACCACCTTCATTTTCGTGGACTATCTGAGTGAAGTAAGTCCCGAGTGGAAGGCAAAGGTTGGCAAAGCCCCGGCGGTGAAATGGCCAGCCGCCACCTCGATCGGCGGCCGCGGCAACGAAGGTGTTGCCGCCAATGTCAGCCGCATCAAGGGCTCGATCGGCTACGTCGAGTTCGCCTATGCCAAAAAGAACAACATCCCTTACCTGCAACTGCGCAATCGCGACGGCCGTTTTGTCAGTCCCGACGACAAGACCTTCGCCGCCGCCGCGGCTGGTGCCGACTGGTTCAGTGTCCCCGGCATGGGCATCTCGCTGGTCAACCAGCGCGGCGCCGATGCATGGCCGATCACCGGCGCGACCTTCGTGCTGATGTACCGCAATCCGGATAACCGTGCCGCCTCGAACGAAGCCCTGAAGTTCTTCGACTGGTCATTCCGCAACGGTCGTGACATGGCCCTGGAACTTGAATATGTGCCCCTGCCCGACGCCCTGATCAAGGCCATCGTCAGCAAAGTCTGGTCGCAGATCGCCCGGTAAACGGTAAAGCGGGAGCACCGTGCGGTGCTCCCGCTTTGTTTTCCAGCACCAAATCCGATACCTCAACAATCCCGGAGATTTCATGAGCACATCACCCGCAGGCGGCGGTATGCTTGATGCCCGGCGCCTCGACGCCAAAAACAGCCAGGGTGATGGGTCCATGCAACTGTCCTCCAATGAAAGCGGGCTGCGCGACGAAACAAGGCTGAAAATCGTACGCAAGCAGCGCATCCAGGATTTCTTTTTCCACAAAATCACCTTCAGCTTTTCGCTGGTGGTGCTGGTTGCCCTTATCGGCATCCTGATCTCGCTGTTGATCAGCGCCTGGCCGGCCTTCAAGAAATTCGGTATTGATTTCATCTGGACGGTGCAGTGGGACATCGTCAATGATGATTTCGGCGCCGCAATCGCGATTTTCGGCACGCTGTCCAGCGCGGCCATCGCCGTGCTGATCGCGGTGCCGCTGAGTTTCGGCATCGCGCTGTTCCTCACAGAAACCTGCCCGACCTGGCTGCGCCGCCCGCTGGGTACCGCTATCGAGTTGCTCGCCGCGGTGCCATCGATCATCTACGGCATGTTCGGCCTGTTCATTTTTGCGCCGCTGTTCGCCGAGTACGGCCAGCCGGCGCTGCAATCCACCCTCGGCCAGATGCCGATCTTCGCGCCGCTGTTCGGTGGCGCGATGAACGGCATCGGCATCCTCGCCGCCGGATTGATTCTCGCCTTCATGGTCCTGCCCTTCATCGCCGCGGTAATGCGTGATGTTTTTGAAATAGTGCCTTCGATCCTGCGCGAATCCGCCTATGGTGTCGGCTGCACCACCTGGGAGGTGGTGCGCCACATCGTGCTGCCCTATGCCCAGCAGGGTGTGATCGGCGGCATCATGCTAGGCCTCGGCCGCGCGCTGGGCGAAACCATGGCGGTGACCTTTGTAATCGGCAACTCGCAGCGTATCAGTGCCTCGTTGTTTTCGCCGGGCTCCTCGATTGCCTCGACCCTGGCCAATGAATTCGGTGAGGCGGACGACTTCCACCTGTCCACGCTGTTCGCGCTCGGCTTCCTGCTGTTCGTGATCACCTTCATCGTGCTTGCCTTGGCGAAGATACTGATCATCCGCACCGAACGCGCCAAGGGGTTACAAACCTAGGGACTGCAGACCTGAGGCCTACCGGATAAACAATGCCATGAACCAGAACCTTTACCGTAAACGCTTGTGGACCAACCGCATCGGCATCAGCCTGTCGATGGCGGCCATGGTTCTCGGTCTGTCCGTGCTGCTGTGGATACTCTTCGTGCTGTTCAAGAACGGCTTCGCGGCGCTGGACCTGAACATGTTCACCCAGTCAACACCGGCACCGGGCTCTGAAGGTGGCGGTCTCGCCAACGCGATTGTCGGCAGCCTGATGCTGGTCGGTTTTGCCACTCTGATCAGCACGCCGATCGGCATTCTCGCCGGGGTATACCTCGCCGAATTCGGCAACCGCAGCCGCATCGCCGAACTGACCCGTTTCATGACCGACATCATGCTGAGCGCGCCTTCGATCGTTCTGGGCCTGTTCGTCTACGCGATCATCGTCGCCCAGGTCAAACAATTCTCTGGATGGGCCGGCACCGTCGCACTGGCGCTGATCGCGATCCCGGTGGTCTTGCGCACCACGGAAAACATGCTTCGGCTGGTGCCCGGCAGCCTGCGCGAAGCCGCCTATGCGCTGGGTGCGCCGCAGTGGAAAGTCGCCACGATGGTGACCCTCCGCGCCGCCAAGAGCGGCGTGGTCACCGGTGTGCTGCTGGCGCTCGCACGGGTCAGCGGCGAAACGGCACCGCTGTTGTTCACCGCTCTGAACAACCAGTTTTTCTCGATGGACATGACCAAGCCGATGTCCAACCTGCCGGTGGTCATCTTCCAGTTCGCGATGAGCCCCTACGACAACTGGATCCGACTCGCCTGGGGTGGCGCGCTACTCATTACCCTGACCGTTCTTGTTTTGAACATCCTTGCTCGCGTGATTTTCCGCGAAAAAATTTCCCAGTAACCCATCACAAACCCAAGGGATATAAAACCATGGCCAACGCCCAGGAGCTGCAGCTCAAGACGGCGATCCAGATTCGCCATCTGAATTTCTTTTACGGCAAGTTCCAGGGGCTGAAGGACATCAACCTCGACATCGCCGAACGCAAGGTCACCGCTTTCATCGGCCCCTCGGGCTGCGGCAAATCGACGCTGCTGCGCACGCTGAACCGCATGTACAGCCTGTACCCCGGACAGCGCGCTGAAGGCGAAATCAACTTCTATGGCCAGAACATCCTCGACCCGAAACAGGATTTGAACCTGCTGCGCGCGCGTGTCGGCATGGTGTTCCAGAAACCGACGCCGTTTCCGATGTCGATCTACGACAACATCGCCTTCGGTGTTCGCCTGTACGAAAACCTGTCCAAGGGTGAAATGGACGAACGGGTGGAATGGGCGCTGACCAAGACCGCGCTGTGGAACGAGGCCAAGGACAAACTCAACCAGAGCGGCCTCGCGTTGTCCGGCGGCCAGCAGCAGCGCCTGTGCATCGCGCGCTCAGTAGCAGTGAAGCCCTCGGTGATCCTGCTCGACGAACCGACCTCGGCTCTGGACCCGATCTCGACCGCCAAGATTGAGGAGCTGGTACATGAACTGAAGTCCGATTACACGGTGGCCATCGTCACCCACAACATGCAGCAGGCGGCGCGGGTGTCGGATTTCACAGCCTATATGTATCTCGGCGAAATGATCGAATTCGGCCAGACCGACCAGTTGTTCATCAAGCCGAAAAAGAAGGAAACCGAGGACTACATCACCGGCCGCTTCGGCTGATCCTCCACGGCGGCCTCAAGCCGCCGTAATTTACCTGCCTTTTCAAGCCGCTTTCTCAGCGGGAAGCAGCGGCAACCTCGGCGGCAACCTGCTTCGCCAGCCGCGTCACCAGCGGCCGCGACTCACCCTCGACCATCACCCGGATCACCGGCTCGGTGCCGGATGGACGCAGCAGCACACGCCCCGCCCCGCTTAATGTACGCTCCGCCGCGGCCACCGCCTTCAGCACCGGTTTCGCGGCAACGATGGCTTTCGCCGAGCCGCCGGAGAGCCTGACATTGACCAGCACCTGCGGAAACAATCTGAAATCAACAGCCTGATCCAGCGTCTTGCCCTCGGCAAGTAATGCACCCAGCACCTGCAATGCAGCGACAGTGCCATCGCCCGTGGTATGACGGTCGAGGCAGATCAGATGCCCTGAATTCTCGCCGCCCAGTTGCCAGCCACGGGCATGCAGCATCTCCAGCACGTAGCGGTCACCGACCCTGGCTCGGGCAAACGGAATTTTCTGGCGCTGCAGGGCTTTTTCCATCGCCAGATTGGTCATTTGCGTGCCGACGACACCGCCACGAAGGGCGCGCACCCGCTTGTGCCGCGCGGCAATCACGTAAAGCAGTTCGTCACCATCGTAGATGCGGCCCCTGGCATCGGCCATCAGCAGGCGATCGGCGTCGCCGTCGAGGGCAATGCCCAGATCGGCGCGGGACCGCTTGACCAGGCGCTGCAGCGATTCCGGATGCGTCGCGCCCACCCCCTTGTTGATGTTGAAGCCATCCGGCTGCACACCGGTGCTGACCACCTCGGCACCCAGCTCATGGAACACATGCGGCGCGATGTGGTACGCCGCGCCATGCGCGCAATCGAGCGCGATGCGCAAGCCGTGCAGGTCCAGTTCGCCGGGGAAGGTGCTCTTGCAGAATTCGACGTAACGGCCGGCGGCGTCATCGACGCGCCGGGCCTTGCCCAGCCCCGAGGAGGATTTGCAGCGCAGCGGCTCGTCCAGCGCCGCTTCGATGGCCAGTTCCGTGGCATCCGGCAGCTTGTTGCCGTCTGCGGAAAAGAACTTGATGCCATTGTCCTGATGGGGATTGTGCGAGGCGCTGATCACGATGCCGGCGGACAGGCGCAGCGCCCGTGTCAGATAGGCCACGCCGGGCGTCGGCATCGGTCCGACCAGTTGGACGTCGACCCCGGCTGCCGACAGACCGGCCTCCAGCGCGGCCTCGAGCATGTAGCCCGAGACCCGGGTGTCCTTGCCGATCAGCACCGCTGGCCGGCCGCCTGCTGCGGCCTTGCCCGCCAGCACCTTGCCCGCGGCATAACCCAGGCGCATCACAAAATCAGGAGTGATCGGCGCTGTGCCAACCGTGCCTCTGACACCATCGGTGCCGAAATATTTACGGGACATTTTTTCAGGAATGAGGAATGAGGATTGAGGATCGCGGGAAAACCCGGACAAACCGGAGTTTACTCAATCCTCAATCCCGCCGTTGAACCGCCTGCCATACCGCCAGTGCATCCCGGGTCGCCGCCACGTCGTGAACACGCAGGATGGCGGCACCATGCTGCGCCGCGATCAGCGCGGCGGCCACGCTGCCGGACACCCGGTCGCCGACCTCGCGGCCGGTCAATGTACCGATCATGGTTTTGCGTGACAGGCCGGCCAGAAGCGGCACCCGAAGCGCGAGCCTGTCCAGTCCGCGTAACAAAGCCAGATTGTGCTCCAGGGTCTTGCCGAAGCCGAAACCGGGATCAACAACGATTGACTCACGGGCAATGCCCGCAGCCTGCGCAGCCTCGACACGGCTGCGCAGATATGCCCCGACCTCGGCCACCACATCGTCATACTGCGGCGCCTGCTGCATGGTCTGCGGCGTGCCCTGCTTGTGCATGATGCAGATCGCGCAGCCCGAACCGGCAACCGCATCCAGAGCACCGGGCGCTTCAAAACCATTGACGTCATTGATCATCGCAGCGCCGGCCGCGGCAGCTTCGCGCATCAGCTCCGGCTTCTGGGTATCGATCGACAGCGGCACACCGAGTCCGGCCAGCGCCTGCAGCACCGGCAGCACGCGGCGGCGTTCCTCGTCAAGGGAAACCGGCGGCGCACCTGGCCGTGTCGATTCGCCACCGATGTCGAGCAGGTCGGCGCCCTCATCGGCCAGGCGCCGCGCATGTGCCACGGCCGCGTCATGCCGCAGGAAATGACCACCGTCTGAAAAGGAATCCGGCGTGACATTGACTACGCCCATGACCAGCGGACGATCAAGCGACAGATTGTATGAACCGCAGTACAGGATCATCGGAAACGGTGATGTGCAGGAACTACAGAAAAATTTGAGGCCCAAACAAAAACGGCAGGGTTATTCAACCCTGCCGCTGGTTTGCACTGGTGCCGGTCATGCTTCGGCAGCGGGCTTGCTGGTGGCAGCGGCGCCCGGGGTGCTGTCCTTGGGTGGTTTCGGCACAGGCGCGGCCACCGGTTTCGGCGGGCGCGGCTCGCGGCCGGCCATGATGTCGTCGATCTGTTCGGCGTCGATGGTCTCCCATTCGAGCAACGCCTTGGTCATGGCCTCGACCTTGTCCCGGTTATCCTCAAGGATCTTGCGCGCCAACCCGTACTGCTGGTCGATGATGCGGCGGATTTCCGCATCGACCTTGCGCATGGTTTCCTCGGACATGTTTTTGTGCGTGGTGACCGAGCGGCCAAGGAACACTTCGCCCTCGTTCTCGGCATAGACCATGGTGCCCAAACTGTCGGTCATGCCCCAGCGCGTGACCATGTTGCGCGCCATCTCGGTTGCACGCTCGAAGTCATTGGAGGCCCCGGTGGTCATCTGCCCCATGAAAACCTCTTCGGCAATACGTCCGCCGAACAGCACGGCGATGTTCTGCAGAATCTGTTCGCGATCGAGGCTGTAACGGTCTTCAGTCGGCAACTGCATGGTCACACCCAGCGCTCGGCCGCGCGGGATGATGGTGACCTTGTGCACCGGATCGGTACGGGTCAGCAGCTTGGCAACCACCGCGTGGCCGGACTCGTGATACGCCGTGTTCTTGCGCTCGTGCTCGGGCATCACCATCGAGCGCCGCTCGGCGCCCATCATGATCTTGTCCTTGGCGCGCTCGAAATCATCCATGTCGACCAGGCGCTTGTTGCCACGGGCGGCGAACAGCGCGGCCTCGTTGACCAGGTTGGCGAGGTCGGCGCCGGAGAAACCGGGGGTGCCGCGCGCGAGGATGTCGGCCTTGACGTCCGGCGCGATCGGCACCTTGCGCATGTGCACCTGCAGTATCTGCTCACGACCACGGATGTCGGGCAGCGGCACCACCACCTGGCGGTCGAAACGGCCCGGACGCAGCAGCGCCGGATCGAGCACGTCGGGGCGGTTGGTGGCGGCAATGATGATCACGCCGGAATTGGCTTCGAAGCCATCCATCTCGACCAACAACTGGTTCAGTGTCTGCTCGCGCTCGTCGTTGCCACCGCCGAGGCCGGCGCCACGCTGGCGGCCGACCGCGTCGATTTCATCGATGAACACGATGCAGGGCGCGTGTTTCTTGGCGTTCTCGAACATGTCGCGAACACGCGCAGCACCGACGCCGACAAACATCTCAACGAAATCGGAGCCGGAGATCGAGAAAAACGGCACCTTGGCTTCACCAGCGATGGCGCGCGCGAGCAGCGTCTTGCCGGTGCCGGGATTGCCGACCATCAGCACGCCGCGCGGAATACGGCCACCGAGCTTCTGGAATTTTGAAGGGTCGCGCAGGAACTCAACCAGTTCGGATACTTCTTCCTTTGCCTCTTCGCAACCGGCAACGTCAGCAAAAGTCACCGTGTTGCTGTTCTCGTCGAGCAACCGCGCCTTGCTCTTGCCAAAGGAGAACGCACCTCCGCGGCCGCCGCCCTGCATCTGGCGCATGAAAAACACCCAGACACCGATCAGCAGCAGCATCGGGAACCAGGACACGAAGATGTTCATCAGCAACGACGGTTCTTCTTCCGGCTTCGCTTCGACGATGACGCCGTTCTTCAGCAGGTCAGTGACCATCCAGATGTCGGAGGGCGCATAGGTCGTGAATTTTTCGCCAGTGGACTTGACGCCCTTCACGATGCGGCCTTCGATGGTGACCTTGGCGATCTTGCCCTGCTTCACCTCGTCAATGAACTGGGAATACTCCATCGCCTTCTGCGTGGTCTGGCGGGTGTTGAACTGGTTGAACACCGTCATCAGCACCAGCGCGATGACCAGCCAGATCGCCATGTTTTTCATCAGATTGTTCAAAATTGCTCCTTGTAGGGCCGCCTGTCGAGGGCGCCCGGCGCCAGCCGCCGGATCATGCTAAGCCATTCAATTCTAGACTCTTTTCCCCTGCGTGACAGAGGGGTGGAACAGCAAATACCGCTTTATTTCACCACTTTCAGTCCCTTGCCGACCAAATAGACCTCGCTCGACCTGCTGCGCGAGGCCTCGGGCTTGCGGATCATCACCTGTACAAAGCGCCGCCTGAGCTCGGACACCAATTCATCGAAGCCCGTTCCCTGGAATACTTTGACCAGTAAATTTCCCTGCGGTTTCAAATGCTTGACTGCAAAATCCAGGGCCAGCTCGGCCAATCCTATGCTGCGCGCCTGATCAACATTTGCCACCCCGCTGATATTGGGCGCCATGTCCGAAAGCACAAGGTCCACACCACGCCCGCCAAGCAATTCCAGCAGTTCGGTCAAAATCGCGTCGTCGCCGAAATCCCCACGCAGGACTTTCACGCCCGGCAGCGGGGTCATTTCCAGCAAGTCCACGCCGATGACCAGTCCGCCATCCCCCACGGCTTTGGCGGCAACCTGCAACCAGCCGCCGGGGGCTGCGCCCAGATCCACCACCACCAAGCCCGGCTTGAGCAGCTTGTCGCGCTCAGCGAGTTGCTGCAGCTTGTAGGCCGCGCGCGACCGCATGCCCTCGGCCTGCGCACGGCGCACAAAGGGATCGTTGACATGCTCCTGCATCCACGCCTTGCTGGTGCGGGTGCGCGCCACGATCAATTGTCCCGCGCCGAGACTGCTGCCGCAGTGCGACCTGCTAAACTCGGCGCATGATGACACTGACTCCTGCCGAACGCCGCGCGCTGAAGGCCCGCGCCCACCACCTGCAGCCGGTGGTGATGATCGGTGATGCCGGACTGACGCCCGCGGTGCTGCGCGAAATCAACGTCGCGCTGACCAGCCATGAACTGATCAAGATCCGCGTGCTTGGTGATGATCGTGCAGCGCGCAGCGGCATCATCGATACCGTCTGCACTGAGCTGGATGCCGCGCCGGTGCAGGGCATCGGCAAGATCCTGGTGATCTTCCGGCCGCGCCCTGCGGATACCGGAACCAAAACAGTCAAAGCCGGTACAAAAAAGAAGGCCGGGTCCCGCGGTCCGCGCCGCACCAAGCGCAGCTTCCAGATGGCCTGACCCGGATATATTGTAAGTCATTGTTTTTAAAGCAAAATTAATTGAGGATGGATGGTGCTGCGCAATGGCCTCGCCCTGAGGCAAGGCGACTGCGCAACAGAGCAGCCATCATCCGTACTGGCAATGGCGGTGCTATTCGTAGCGAACGTCGATGATTTCGTATTCGCGTACGCCGCCCGGCGCCTGGACTTCGGCGACGTCACCGGCATATTTGCCGATCAGCGCGCGCGCGATCGGCGAGCTGATTGAAATCTTGCCAAGCTTGATGTCGGCCTCGTCGTCACCAACGATCTGGTAAGTCACGCCCTTGCCGGCGGAAACATCCTCAAGCTCCACTGTGGCGCCGAACACGCAGCGGCCATCGGCATCAATGGTCGCCGGATCAATGATCTGGGCATTGGAAACCTTGGACTCGACTTCGGCAATTCGGCCCTCGATGAAGCTCTGGCGCTCCTTGGCCGCCGCGTATTCGGCGTTCTCTGACAGGTCGCCGTGGGCGCGGGCTTCCGCGATCGCGGCGATAATTGCCGGCCGTTGCACCGTTTTTAATTCATGCAGCTCGGCACGCAGCAGTTCCGCGCCCTTTACCGTCAATGGAGTCTTAGGATTCATGGCGTCACCTCCTGTTCAGGCTGCCAGCCGCTTGTGCAGGTTCTGCACTGCATAGACCTGCAATTCACCCGCCTGGGCCATGCCGTTGGCTGCGGCGCGAGCGCCGGCCAGCGTGGTGTACAGCGTCACCCGCTGCTGCAGCGCGGCGCGGCGGATCGAATACGAGTCGCGGATCGCCGAGCGTTTTTCTTCAACGGTGTTGATAATGAACACGATCTCGCCATTCTTGACCATGTCGACGATGTGCGGCCGGCCCTCGGCCACCTTGTTCACCCGTGTCACCGCCAGCCCCGCAGCCTCAAGCGCCTTGGCCGTGCCATGGGTCGCCACCAGCGTGAAGCCCATGCCGGTCAGCACCCGCGCGATGTCGAGCACGCGCTCCTTGTCGGCGTCGCGCAGGCTGATGAACACCTTGCCGGATTTCGGCAACCGCTCGCCGGAGCCAAGCTGTGACTTGACGAAGGCTTCGGCAAAAGTCTCACCGACACCCATGACCTCACCGGTGGATTTCATTTCCGGGCCGAGGATGGTGTCTGCACCCGGGAACTTGATGAAGGGGAATACCGCCTCCTTCACCGAATAGTAAGGCGGCACGATTTCGCGAGTGACACCCTGGGTGGCCAGGCTGATACCTGCCATGCAGCGCGCGGCGATTTTCGCCAGCGGAAGGCCGGTGGCCTTGGATACAAAGGGCACCGTGCGCGAAGCGCGCGGATTGACTTCCAGCACATAGACCACATCACCCGCAGGGCCGTGCTGGATCGCGAACTGGACGTTCATCAGGCCGTTCACCTTCAGCGCCTTGGCCATCGCCACGGTCTGCCGGCGCAGCTCTTCCTGCAGTTCCGGCGACAGCGAGAACGGCGGCAGCGAACAGGCCGAATCACCCGAATGCACGCCGGCCTGCTCGATGTGCTCCATCACGCCGCCGATGATCACTTCACTGCCGTCGCTGATCGCATCGACGTCGACCTCGGTCGCGTCATTGAGGAAGCGGTCGAGCAGCACCGGCGAATCATTCGACACCTTGATCGCCTCACGCATGTAGCGCTCGAGCTCGCTCTGCTCATGGACAATTTCCATCGCGCGGCCGCCCAACACATACGAGGGCCGCACCACCAGCGGATAACCGATCTCGGCGGCCGCGGCCAGCGCCTTCTGCGCGCTGCGCGCGGTGCGGTTTGGCGGCTGCTTGAGTTTGAGTTTCGTCAGCAACTTCTGGAAACGCTCGCGGTCCTCGGCAACGTCGATCGAATCCGGCGTGGTGCCGATGATCGGCACGCCATTGGCTTCGAGGTCACGCGCCAGCTTCAGCGGCGTCTGGCCGCCGAACTGCACGATCACACCCACCGGCTTTTCGATGGCAACGATTTCCAGTACGTCTTCCAGCGTCAGCGGCTCGAAATACAGGCGGTCGGAGGTGTCGTAGTCGGTTGACACGGTCTCCGGATTGCAGTTCACCATGATGGTCTCGAAGCCGTCCTCGCGCAGCGCCAGCGCGGCATGGACGCAGCAATAGTCGAATTCGATGCCCTGGCCGATGCGGTTGGGCCCGCCGCCAAGCACCATGATCTTCTTGCGGTCGGAAGGCTGCGACTCGCACTGCTCCTCGTAGGTCGAGTACATGTAGGCAGTGCTGGTCGAAAACTCGGCGGCACAGGTATCAACCCGCTTGTAGACCGGGCGTATACCCAATGCGTGGCGATGCGAGCGCACTTCGCCCTGCTCGACCATCAGCAGCTTCGCCAGCCGGCGGTCGGAAAAACCCGAACGTTTCAGCTTGCGCATCGCCGCGGCATCGATGTCCGAGAGTTTGCGGCCGGCCAGCGCCTGCTCCTGGCGCACCAGATCCTCGATCTGCGCGAGAAACCAGGGGTCAATGTGCGAAAAACCGTGGATCTGCTCCTGGGTCATGCCGACACGGAAGGCATCGGCGACGTAGAAGATGCGCTCCGGACCCGGATCACCCAGTTCGTTCTCGATGACATCGGGATCGGTGGTTTTTTCATCAAATCCATCGACACCGGTTTCCAGGCCGCGCAATGCCTTCTGCATCGATTCCTGGATGGTGCGGCCCATCGCCATCACCTCACCCACCGATTTCATCTGCGTGGTCAGGCGATCGTCGGCCTGCGGAAATTTCTCGAAGGCAAAACGCGGGATCTTGGTCACCACGTAGTCGATGCTCGGCTCAAAGGAGGCCGGGGTCGCACCACCGGTGATTTCGTTGCGCAGCTCGTCGAGCGTGTAGCCGACAGCCAGTTTGGCCGCGACCTTGGCGATCGGGAAACCGGTGGCCTTTGAGGCCAGTGCGGAGGAACGTGACACACGCGGATTCATCTCGATGATGACCATGCGTCCGTCCCTGGGGTTGATGCCGAACTGCACATTCGAACCGCCGGTCTCGACACCGATCTCGCGCAGACAGGCAATCGAGGCATTACGCAGGATCTGGTATTCCTTGTCGGTCAGCGTTTGCGCCGGGGCCACGGTGATCGAATCACCGGTGTGTACGCCCATCGGATCGAAGTTCTCGATCGAGCAGATGATGATGCAGTTATCGTTGCGGTCGCGCACGACTTCCATCTCGTATTCTTTCCAGCCGATGACCGATTCCTCGACCAGCACTTCCTTGGTCGGGCTGGCGTCAAGGCCGCGCTCGATAATGGCGACAAATTCCTCGCGGTTGTAGGCGATGCCGCCGCCGGTGCCGCCGAGTGTGAAGGACGGGCGGATGATGGTCGGGAAACCAACCACCGTCTGCACCTGCAGCGCCTCCTCCAGGCTGTGCGCCAGCGCCGAACGCGGGCTGTCGAGGCCGATCTTCGCCATTGCCTTCTTGAATTTTTCGCGATCCTCGGCCTTGTCGATCGCCTCCTTGGAAGCGCCGATCATCTCCACGCCGTATTTCTCGAGCACGCCGTGCTTGGCAAGGTCGAGCGCGCAATTCAGCGCGGTTTGTCCGCCCATCGTCGGCAGCAGCGCATCGGGCCGCTCGACGGCGATGATCTTTTCCACCACCTGCCAGGTCACCGGCTCGATGTAGGTCGCATCGGCCATACCCGGATCGGTCATGATCGTCGCCGGGTTCGAGTTGACCAGGATGACGCGATAACCTTCCTCGCGCAGCGCCTTGCAGGCCTGGGCGCCGGAATAGTCGAACTCGCAGGCCTGGCCGATGATAATCGGGCCGGCGCCGATGATCAGGATGCTTTTGATGTCCGTACGTTTTGGCATGTCATGCAGTCCGTGCAGGGTTTTGGGCCATCAGCTTCACGAACCGGTCGAACAGATAATCCACGTCATGCGGGCCAGGGCTGGCTTCGGGGTGACCCTGGAAGCAGAATGCCGGCTTGTCGGTCAGAGCGAAGCCCTGCAGGCTGCCATCGAACAGCGAAACGTGTGTCACCCGCGCATTGGCAGGCAGTGTCGCGCCGTCCACCGCGAAACCGTGGTTCTGGCTGGTGATCATCACCCGCTTCGATTCAAGGTCCTGCACCGGATGGTTGGCACCGTGGTGACCGAATTTCATTTTCAGCGTCTTCGCACCGCAGGCCAGCCCCAGCAGCTGGTGACCCAGGCAGATGCCGAACAGCGGTGTGCCGGCAGCGAGGAATTCGCGGATCGCGCGGATCGCGTAGTCACAGGGCTCCGGATCGCCGGGACCGTTGGAAAGGAACACACCGTCGGGATTCAGCTTGAACACTTCCGCCGCCGGTGTCTGCGCCGGCACCACGGTCAGCCTGCAACCGCGCGCGGCGAGCATGCGCAGGATGTTGCGCTTGACGCCGAAGTCATAGGCAACCACGTGAAACTTCGCTTCGCCGCGGTTGCCGTAGCCGCTGCCGAGCTGCCACACCGACTCGTCGGTTTCGTAGGACTTGGCGCAGGACACCACCTTCGCCAGATCCATGCCGACCAGGCCGGGAAAATCCTTCGCAGCCTTCAGTGCGGCCTTTTCATCAACCTTGCCGGCCATGATGCAGCCATCCTGCGCGCCGCGGTCACGCAGGATGCGCGTCAGCTTGCGGGTATCGATATCGGCGATGGCGATGATGTTTTCGCGCTTCAGGTAATCGCCGAGAGTCCACTGCTCGCGGAAATTCGAGGACCGCAACGGCAGGTCGCGGATCACCAGGCCGGCGGCCTGGATTTTTCCGGATTCGACATCCTCGGGGTTGGCGCCGGTGTTGCCGATATGGGGGTAGGTCAGGGTGACGATCTGACGGCAGTACGAGGGATCGGTAAGGATCTCCTGATATCCGGTCAGCGAGGTGTTAAACACCACCTCACCGGCCACCAGCCCCTCGGCGCCGATGGCCGTGCCCCGAAATACCGTGCCATCCTTCAGTACGAGAATGGCGGGCGCGAACGAGGACACTGCAAGCTCCTGATTTTCCGAAATTTTCCGGATATAGACGTGGAAAGCGGGACCGGTTTGTGCCAGTCCCGCTGAATGGAACAGGATTATACGCGAGAGCACCTGCTCCCACCAAGCGCCGCGGGTCGCGCGACGAAAAATCAAGGACTTGGAAGCTTCGGCCAGTCCTTGAACAAAATGCGCTCAGCGCAACCCCAGCACGTCCCACATGTCGTAGAGCCCGGCCGGCCGTGCCATCAGGAACCGGGCTGCGCGTACCGCGCCACGCGCGTAATTGGCCCGGCTGTTTGATCGGTGGGTGATTTCGACACGCTCGCCGGTGCCGGCAAACATCACTGTGTGGTCGCCCACGATGTCGCCGCCACGGATGGTGGCAAAACCGATGGTGCCGGGCTTGCGCTCGCCGGTCACGCCTTCACGCGCATACACCGCGCAGTCGGCCAGTTGCCTGCCCATCGCACCGGCCACCACCTCGCCCATTTTCAGGGCAGTGCCCGAAGGCGCATCGACCTTGTGCTTGTGGTGGGCCTCGATGATCTCAATGTCATGGTCGGAGCCCATCGCCCTGGCAGCCATTTCCAGCAGTTTCAGCGTGACATTGACGCCGACACTCATGTTCGGTGCGAACACCACGCCGATATCCCGAGCAGCGGCGGCAATGACTTTCCTTCCAGCATCGTCGAAACCGGTGGTGCCGATGACCATGCCCACCTTCAGGCGGCGACAGATTTCAAGATGCTGCAAGGTGCCTTCGGGCCGGGTGAAGTCGATCAGCACATGACATCCGGCCAGCGCCTGCGCCGGATCGGTGCTGACAGCAATGCCACGCGGCACACCCGCCAGCTCGGCGGCATCACGACCCGCCAGCGGACTGCCGGCAATCTCGAGTGCAGCACCCAGCACGGTGCCTGCATCAGCGGCCACGGTCTCCAGCAGCATGCGCCCCATGCGGCCGCCGCTGCCGGCCACTGCAATCCTGGTCACCACGCCTGCAGCCGTCATTTTTGCTCCACCTTGCCTTGTTGCGGCCTGCCGGTTTCCGGCCTGGCCTCGGCAGCCGCAGGCGCCACATCACCCTCAATGCGCAGCAGCTCGTCGCCCTTGAACACCACAGTAACCACCCGCCGTTCGGCCAGCGTCCCCGCCTTGTGCAGCATGTAGAAATAATCCCAGCGGTCGTTGCGGAAGGGATCAACCACCAGCGGGGTGCCCAGCGCAAAGCGCACCTGGCTGCGGGACATGCCGGGCTTCAGCTTCAACAACATGTCCTGGCTGATCAGGTTGCCCTGCTGCACATCGATGCGGTACGGCTGCAGTGACGGCAGCATCGGCACATTGCTGCAGCCCGCAAGCGCAAAAATCACCAGGGCCGCGAAAGCCCTACCCGGGAAATTCATCAAGACATTCATCAAAAAGCCCGTCAAATATTGCAGAAAAACCAGACTCGAATGGCGACAACAGGGCGGAAAGCCCCCCGAAAATTGCTGTTATCATAGCCGAGAACAACTCATCTGAACGCACAATACCTTCGCTCAAACATCCCGCTGACGATGACTTCCCCGGAACACCTGAAGACCATCGGCCTCAAGGCCACGCTTCCACGGCTGCGCATCCTTGAGCTGTTCGAGAAAAGCGCCGTCCGCCACCTCGCCGCGGAAGACGTTTACAAAAAACTGGTCGAGGAAGGCACCGATACCGGGCTCGCCACGGTCTACCGCGTGCTCACCCAGTTCGAGCAGGCGGGGCTGCTCAAACGCCACCATTTCGAATCCGGCAAGGCGGTTTTTGAACTGAACCGCGGCAGCCACCATGACCATCTGGTCTGCCTGCAATGCGGCCATGTCGAAGAGTTCTACGACGCCGAGATCGAAAAGCGCCAGGAAAAGGTTGCCGAGGACCGCGGCTTCCGCATCACCGACCACTCGCTGCACATCTACGCCGACTGCACCCGCAAGGACTGCGCGAACCGCAAGGGCGGCTGAGCAGTCCGCCGCCGATCAGCAACCCAGCTGTTCCGCCAGATCCAGGAAACTCGAAGCGTTGTACGTGAACTCCGCCTCCGGCGCGAGGTCGGGATTGTTGTTGCGTCCGTACTCATGCGGGCGCTGGATGAACGCCGTCTTCAGCCCGTTTTTCGCAGCCGCACGCAGGTCGTGCTTGTGCGAGGCCACCATCATCAGCTCTTCAGGCTTGACGTCGAGCCGGTCTGCGGCACCCAGGTACATTTCTGGATCGGGCTTGAAATGACCGAAGGTGTCGGAGGACAACACACAGTCCCAGGGCAGCCCGCCATTTTTTGCCATGTTGACGAGCAGACCGGTATTGCCGTTGGACAGCGTGGAAATCACGAACTTCGATTTCAGGCGCTTCAGCCCGCGCACCGTATCCGGCCACGGCTTGAGGCGGTGCCATACACGGTTGAGGTGGAACTTCTCCGCCTCGGACAGCGCGGTGACACGAAACTGAGCCAGCACGTCTTCGAGGATCGCGCGATGCATCACATCGATCTTGGCGAAAGCAGTCTCGCCGCTGCGCACCCGGTCCATCGCCGGCCGGTAGCCGCCGCGCCAGGCGCGGGCAAACTTCACCGCATTGATGCGCAGGCCCTTCTGCCGAGCCAGCACACGCACTTCACGTGCCACCGAACCATGCCAATCGACAACGGTACCAAACACATCGAATACCAGCGCCTTGATTTCAGCCATCGCCCGTCCTCCCGCTTGCCTTCCGCACTTGCCGTTTTTTGCCGCCTTTTTTATTCTGCTCGGTGGTGCTTTGCACTGATTGCTGCAGCAATTCCGCTGCATGCTGACGTGTGGTCGCGGTGATTTTGACGCCGCCAAGCATACGTGCGATTTCCTCAACTCTGGCCGCCTCATCCAGGGCGATCACCGCCGAGGACGGTTTGCCGCCCCGGCTCACCTTGCTGACCTGCCACTGATTGTCGGCTCCCGCCGCAACCTGTGGCAGGTGGGTAATACACATCACCTGGTGGCGCTCGCCAAGCTCACGCAGCATGCGGCCGACGATTTCAGCGACACCACCGCCAATGCCGACATCGACCTCGTCAAAAATCAGCGTCGGCACTTTCGCCACACGTGACAGCACGGTCTGGATCGCCAGCGACAGCCGCGACAACTCGCCGCCGGAAGCTGTTTTGGACACCGGCTGTGGTGTCATCGAAGCATGCGGCGCAACTCGGAACTCGACCTGCTCCAGTCCGTGTGCCGCAGGAATCTCCAGCGGCTCCAGCGCGACCGCAAATACGCCGCCCTTCATCGCCAGCTCCTGCATGCCTGCGGTCACCGCTTCGCCGAGTCTGGTTGCGGCCTTGCGACGCCCGGCAGTCAATTTTTTTGCGGCCTCGCGGCAGGCTGCTTCGGCCTCGCTTTCGCGGCGGCGCAGTGTTTCGGGATCTCCGCCGGCGCCGAGTTCGGCCAGACGCACCCGCGTATGCTCGGCAAGCTGCGGCAGCGCCTCCGGCTCGACGCGGTATTTGCGCGCAGCGTCATGCAAGGCCTCAAGGCGCCGCTCGACCTCGCGCAAACGCTGCGGATCAAGGTCGGCGCGCTCGCCATAACGGCGCAGCGAACTGGAGGCTTCCTGTAACTGGATACGCGCCGGCTCCAGCGCATCAAGAGTGTCCTGGAGACGCGCATCATGCGGCAACAGGGGCTGCAGCCGCGCGATCACCGCATCAACCTGCTCCAGCGCCGCGCCCTCGCCTTCGGACAACGCTTCCACACCGGCCTGCGCCGCCTCAATCAGGCTCGCCGCATTTGCCAGGCGTCCGTGTTCGGCACCAACCACCGCCCATTCACCAGGCGCGAGTTTCAGCGCATCAAGATCCTGCAACTGCCATTCCAGGCGCTCACGTTCGGTGCTGATCGCCGCGGCGTTACCCTCGAAAGCCAGCCGCTCCTCGCGCCGGCGCTGCCAGTCGCGCCAGGCCTCCGCAACCGCAGCGGCCTGCGCCTCCAGCCCGCCATAGGCGTCGAGCAGCGCACGCTGTGTCGCCGCACGGCTCAGCGACTGGTGCTGATGCTGGCCGTGGATGTCAATCAGATGGTCGGCAGCCTCGCGCAGTTGGGCCGCCGTGGCGGCATGACCGTTGATGAAACCGCGGGTACGCCCCGAGGATTCCACCACGCGCCGCAGCAGGCAGACACCCTCGTCGCCGGCCAGATCGCTGTCGGCCAGCCAGGACTGCAGCGCCCGGATGCCGCTGATGTCGAACTCCGCAGTGATGTCGGCACGCGCGGCACCCTGACGCACCGTGATGGCATCGGCACGCTCGCCCAGCGTCAGCGCCAGGGCATCAATCAGAATGGATTTGCCGGCGCCGGTTTCGCCGGTGAGCACGGTAAAGCCGCCGGCAAACTCGAGCTCGAGCTGCTCGACAATGACAAAATCCCGGATGATCAGTCGCTGGAGCATTTGGCGCGGGCACCAGAATCAGTCACGATTCCAGTTCAGCTTCTCGCGCAGCATCGCGTAGTAGCTGTGGCCGACAGGGTGCAGCAGCTTGATCTGGTGGCGGTAACGGCGCACCACGACACGGTCGCCTTCTCGCAGGTCAAAATGTGAATGGCTGTCAAAATGGGCGCGCGGATCGTCGGCGCTGCGCACCACGATTTCAACGGTGCTGTCGGCACTGATCACGATCGGCCGGTTGGACAACGTGTGTGGTGACACCGGCACCAGCGCCATCACCGAAAGCGAAGGATGCACGATCGGCCCGCCGGCGGACAGGGCATAGGCCGTGGAACCGGTCGGCGTGGCGACGATCAGGCCGTCGGAACGCTGGTTGTAAATGAACTGCCCGTCGATGCGCACTTCGATATCGACCAGCCCGCCCTTGAACCCCTTGGACACCACCACATCATTGAAGGCGAGCACATCGAACACCTGCTCCTGCGTGCTGTTGCCGCCGCTCCACACCTCGGACTGCAACAACATGCGCTCTTCAGTGACGTAATGTCCGTCGAGGATCGCGCTGATCGTCTCGAACATGGTGTCGAAGGAAATGTCGGTGAGAAAGCCGAGCCGCCCCTGATTGATGCCGACCAGCGCCACCTCGTACGGCGCGAAGGTGCGTGCGATGTTGAGCATGGTGCCATCACCGCCGAGCACGATGGCCAGATCAGCCTCTCGGCCGAGGTCCTCAAGGAGCAGCACCTCGAAGGGACAATCGGCCACATGAGCGGCTGTAAGACGGTCAAGGAGCACCTTGACACCACGCTGCTCGAGAAAGCGCGCGAGCTTCATCACCGGCGCGGCAATCTCCGGTGTCTTGTATTTGCCGATCAGCGCAACAGTGGGAAATGCAACAGACATGCTTCGATTAAACCACAATTCCCCCGTGATCGCGCAGCCGTAAACCCATAAGAAACAATGCACTGGCGCTCGTATCAGGCGAGCGCTGGAGCGCGGTCATTTTTGTGTAAAATGAATTTCATGTCTCATGAACACCACAACACGCATGCCTCAAGCACGCTGAACGATCGCGCGCAGCTGCTGCTGAAAACACTGGTCGAGCGTTACATAGCCGACGGCCAGCCCGTGGGCTCGCGTGCGCTGTCCAAATTTTCCGGCCTCGACCTGTCGCCGGCGAGCATCCGCAATGTGATGGCGGACCTCGAGGAAATGGGCTTCATCGCCAGCCCGCACACCTCCGCCGGCCGCATCCCGACGGCGCGCGGCTACCGCTTTTTTGTCGATACGCTGCTCACCGTGAAGCCGCTCGACCGCCTCGAGATCAACCAGCTCGAAGGCCAGCTGCAGGTCGACAACACGCAGAAGCTGGTGGCCTCCGCCTCGCATGTGCTGTCCGATCTGACCCATTTCGCCGGCGTGGTGGTGACGCCACGGCGGAGCAGCGGCTTCCGCCACGTCGAATTCCTGCGGCTTGCCGACAAGCGCATCCTGCTGATCCTGGTCACCGCAGACGGCGATGTGCAGAACCGCATCATCCACACCGAAAAAGCCTACAGCCCTTCGGAACTGACCGAAGCGGCGAATTTCCTCAACCAGAATTTCGCTGGCTGCACCTTCGAGGACATCCGACGCCGAATCCAGAACGAGTTGCGCCAGCTGCGCGAGGATGTAGCACAGTTGATGGCCGCCGCGCTCAATGCCGGCGACCAGGCGGTCAGCGACGGCGCCGAGGACGTGGTGATCTCGGGGGAGATAAACCTGCTCGGCATCGACGACCTTTCATCGAACATGGGCAAGCTGCGCGACCTGTTCAACCTGTTCGAGCGCCGCACCTCGCTGCTGCAGCTGCTCGACCAGTCCAGCCGCGCCCAGGGTGTGCAGATCTTCATCGGTGGCGAAGCCGGGCTGCAGCCGCTCGACGAATGCAGCGTGGTCACCGCGCCGTACGAGGTTGACGGCAAGGTGGTCGGCACCGTCGGCGTGATCGGCCCGACGCGCATGGCCTACGAGCGGGTGATCCCGATCGTCGATATCACTGCCAAGCTGCTTTCCAGCGCACTGACGCAGCGCTGAGCGCTGCCTTCCCCTCACTGTTTCGGAACACGCATGGGACCATTTTCCAAGGAACCGCCGTTCGTACACGGCCGCACACCAAAAACCGGCATCCTGCTGGTCAACCTCGGCTCGCCGGACGCACCGACACCGCAGGCGGTGCGCCGCTACCTGCGTGAATTCCTCTCCGATCCGTACGTGGTCGAGATACCGAGACCGGTATGGTGGCTGATCCTCAACCTGTTTGTGCTGACCACTCGCCCCAAGGCCTCTGCCGGGCGTTACGCACAGGTGTGGACCCGCGAAGGTTCGCCGCTGGTGCAGCACACCGCGCAACAGGCCCGGCTGCTGCAGGGTTATCTCGGCGAGGAACTGAAACAGCCGCATGTCATTGACTACGCGATGCGCTACGGCAAACCATCGATCCGCGAAAAACTCGAAGCTCTGAAGGCGCAGGGCTGCGAGCGCATCCTGCTGCTGCCGCTGTACCCGCAGTATTCAGCCAGCACCACCGGCACCGTGTTCAAGGAAGCCTTTGATGTGATCGGCGCGATGCGCAACCAGCCGGCGCTGCGCACGGTGCGCAGCTTCCATGACCACGAGGGTTACATCAAGGCGTCGGCACAGGCGATCCAGGACTACTGGTTCAAGAACGGCCGCGGCGACCATCTGGTGCTGAGTTTCCACGGTGTGCCGAAGCGCACGCTTGAACTGGGCGATCCCTACCACTGCGAGTGCCTGAAAACCGGACGCCTGATCGCCGAACAGATCGGCCTCAAGCCCGGCTTTTATTCCATCACCTTCCAGTCACGTTTCGGCCCGGCAGAATGGTTGAAGCCGTACACTGCAGAAGTGATCAAGGACCTTGCACTCAAAAAAAATGCACGTGTCGATGTCGCCTGTCCCGGCTTTGTCTCCGATTGTCTGGAAACGCTGGAAGAAATCGCGATCGAGGCCAAAGGCGAGTTCCTCAAGGCTGGCGGCAAGGAACTGCACTACATCCCCTGCCTCAACGAACGTGATGACTGGATACACGCCATGACCGATCTGGTGATGAAAAACCTGCTCGGCTGGGACCCACCAGCGGCAGCAGAAGACCTGCAGGCCTCGCGTGAGCGGGCGCTCGGCCTCGGCGCAAAAAACTAGAAACCGATTCCTCGGGGCCCGCCCCGCTAGATCCAGGCCGTCGCCATCTGCGCGCTGCCGGCCAGCCTCAGCCCGTCGCTGCGGCCGGCAAAGTAGAGCCGGTTGCCGGCCTCGCCATCCAGCAGTTCAACGGCACTGAAACCGGCGGCGTGCAGCCGCGATGGCAGTGCCTCAGGCTCCAGAAAGGTGATCCACGGCTCGCCAAGCTTCGCCACTGCGGCCATCGAGCGTTCACGCGCAGCACGCGCCGCATCTCCAAGGCGATGCGCGGGCAGCGTAAAGCTGAAAGTCAGGCCGCTGCCCGGCGCACATGCGGCAACCACGCGCAGCGTCTGCTCGAGCGCTTCTTCGCTGATATAGATGACCACACCCAGCATCGAGAAGAACGCCGGTTTGTCGAAACGGAAACCGTGCAGTGTGAGCTGCCGGTCGAGGCGCTGGCTTTCGAAATCCACGGGCACGAAGTTCATTGATACCGGGGCGGCGATGCCGGCATCGGCGAGGCGCCGGCGCTTCCATTGTTGTGTCGCCGGATGGTCGACCTCGAATACGCGCAGGCCGGGATGCGGATTACGGCAGGCAAAACTGTCGAGGCCGGCGCCGAGCAGCACGTACTGGTGCACCCCGCGCCGCACGGCCTCGGCCAGCCGGTCCTCTGCATGGCGGCTGCGCATCGCAATATAGGCACGCAGACCGGGTGACGGACGGTCTGCCGCGGCCTGCAACGACGGCGCCGCATCCGCACCGAGCATCGCCACAGCCAGCGGATCATCAAACACCCGCGGCAGGTCGATGATCTGGTGCAGCGCGCGCTGCACCGCTGCGCCCTGCGCGGTCAAGCTGGCGCCACCGGCAAGCAGCCGCGCTGGCACCTCGGCCCCCGCAAGACGAGGCAGTGCGGCGGGCAAAACCAGGCCGCAGGCCGCTGCGCCGAGAAGACGCCGTCGGGACATCCCCACGGCATCGGGGCTTGATTGAAATTCCGCTGGGTCCATAAAATAAAATTCAAAAAATCAATAAGTTATAAATATTTCCCCGAAACCCTTGAATTCACAGGGGTCACCCCCAAGTGTGTTCGGTTGCAGTTTCTACGTTCTCCGCATTCTCCCCACAACCACGAAATCCGTCACCAACATCATGTCCCAGGAAGCACCTTCGACCAATACCGGCGCCGACAACACGCAGCCCGCTGCAGAAGCCGCAGCGCCGACCACGGAAGAGCAACTGCGCAAGGCCGAGCAAACGGCACAGGAACATCTCGACGCCTTCCTGCGCGCCAAGGCCGAGACCGAAAACATGCGCAAGCGAGCGACGCAGGACGTCGCCAACGCACACAAGTTTGCGGTGGAGGGTTTCGCCGCCGAACTGCTCGCGGTCAAGGACAGCCTTGAGGCGGCGCTTGCGGTTGAAACAGCGACTGTCGAAAGCCTCAAGAGCGGCGCCGACCTGACGTTGAAGCAGCTCACCGCCGCTTTCGAGAAATACAAACTCGCCGAGATTCATCCGCTGGGCCTGAAATTCGATCCGCATCGCCACCAAGCCATCGGCATGATCGAGTCCGACGCTGAGCCAAATACCGTGGTTGCGGTGCTGCAGAAGGGTTACGTCCTGCACGATCGAGTCGTGCGCCCTGCGCTGGTCACTGTAGCCAAGGCCAAGGGCAGCTGAAAATCGGCGCTTGAAAAACCATCATCGCAACCCCAGTTTGAATACAAGCAACGCCGTCATAGTTTTATAATTTTTTGAATAAAATCAATTAGTTATAAAATATCGGCGCAACACATCGCAGATAAAGAGGCATAGACATGGGCAAGATCATAGGCATCGACCTGGGCACCACCAACTCCTGCGTGGCCGTGATGGAAAACGGCACGCCGAAGGTCATTGAAAACTCCGAAGGCGCGCGCACCACGCCGTCGATCGTCGCCTACATGGACGACGACGAAATCCTGACCGGCGCACCGGGCAAGCGCCAGGCCGTCACCAATCCGAAGAACACGCTGTACGCCGTGAAGCGCCTGATCGGCCGCCGTTTCGAGGAAAAGGAAGTGCAGAAGGACCTCGACCTGATGCCCTACAAGATCAGCAAGGCTGACAACGGCGACGCCTGGGTCGAGGTGCGCGGCAAGAAAATGGCACCGCCCGAGGTCTCGGCGCAGGTGCTGATAAAGATGAAAAAGACCGCCGAGGACTACCTCGGCGAGCCGGTCACCGAAGCAGTGATCACGGTGCCCGCGTATTTCAACGACTCGCAGCGCCAGGCCACCAAGGACGCCGGCCGCATCGCCGGCCTCGACGTCAAGCGCATCATCAACGAGCCGACCGCAGCCGCGCTCGCCTTCGGCATGGACAAGAAAAAGGGCGACCGCAAGATCGCCGTCTATGACCTCGGCGGCGGCACCTTCGACGTGTCGATCATCGAGATCGCCGAGATCGACGGCGAGCACCAGTTTGAGGTGCTGTCCACCAACGGCGACACCTTCCTCGGCGGCGAGGACTTCGACCAGCGCCTGATGGACTACCTCTGCGACGAATTCAAGAAGGAATCCGGCGTCGATCTGAAAAAGGACATGCTCGCGCTGCAGCGCCTGAAGGACGCGGCCGAGAAGGCCAAGATCGAGCTGTCTTCCAGCGCGCAGACCGAGATCAACCTGCCCTACATCACCGCCGACGCCTCGGGCCCGAAGCACCTGGCGATCAAGATCACCCGCGCCAAGTTCGAGGCGCTGGTCGAAGACCTGATCGCACGCACCATCAAGCCCTGCGAGATCGCGGTCAAGGATGCCGGCGTCAAACTCTCCGACATCGAGGACGTGATCCTCGTCGGCGGCCAGACGCGCATGCCCAAGGTGCAGGAGGCAGTGAAGACCTTCTTCGGCAAAGAGCCGCGCAAGGACGTGAACCCCGATGAAGCGGTGGCTGTGGGCGCAGCGATCCAGGCCGGCGTGCTGAAAGGCGACGTCAAGGATGTGCTGCTGCTCGACGTGACCCCGCTGTCGCTGGGCATTGAGACGCTGGGCGGCGTGCTGACCAAGCTGATCCAGAAAAACACCACGATCCCGACCAAGGCATCGCAGGTATTTTCCACGGCCGAAGACAACCAGAACGCAGTAACCATCCACGTGCTGCAGGGCGAGCGCGAAATGGCCAAGGCCAACAAGTCGCTTGGCCAGTTCAACCTGACCGACATCCCGCCGGCGCAGCGCGGCATGCCGCAGATCGAAGTCACCTTCGACATCGATGCCAACGGCATCCTGCATGTATCGGCCAAGGACAAGGCCACCGGCAAGGAAAACAAGATCAAGATCCAGGCGAGCTCGGGTCTATCCGAGGACGAGATCCAGCGCATGGTGAAGGACGCCGAAGCCAATGCCGAGGAAGACCGCAAGCTGCGCGAGCTGGTCGATACCCGCAACCAGTGCGACGCGATGATCCACGGCGTGAAAAAATCGCTGGCCGAGTACGGCGACAAGATTGGCGCCGATGACAAGGCCAAGATCGAAGCCGCGATGAAGGATGCCGAGGAAGCGCTGAAAAGCGACGACAAGGACGCGATCGAGGCGAAAACCCAGGCGCTGGCCCAGGCCGCGCAGAAGCTGGGGGAAGAAATGCAGAAGTCCCAGGCTGGCGCAGCAGCCGGCGGCGAAGCGCCCAAGGGTGAAGCCGGCAAAAAGGATGACGGCAATGTGGTTGACGCCGAATTCGAGGAAGTGAAAGACAAGAAATAACCAGGAACAAGGATTGCGGATCGAGGTACGAGGCTTGAGGGGGGGGAGACAAACACTCTCCCCTTAGTCTTTTCTGAAACAGCCCCGTATCCGTCTCAATCCTCGATCCTTACTCCTCAATCCTGAATAAAAATGGCCAAAAAAGACTATTACGAAGTGCTCGGCGTCAATCGCGACGCCTCCGAGGACGACCTGAAAAAGTCGTACCGCAAGCTCGCCATGAAATGGCATCCGGACCGCAACCCGGACAACCCCAAGGCCGAGGAACACTTCAAGGAAGCCAAGGAAGCCTACGAGGTGCTCAGCGACGCGCAAAAACGCGCGGCCTATGACCAGTTCGGCCATGCCGGCGTTGATCCTTCGGCCGGAGCGGGTGCGGCAGGCGCGGGTTTCGGCGGTTTTGGCGACGCCTTCGGCGACATCTTCGGTGACATCTTCGGCGGCGGTGGCGGCGGACGCGGCCGCTCCACGGTGTATCGCGGCGCCGACCTGCGGTACAACCTAGAGATATCTTTGGAAGACGCCGCGCGCGGCACCGAAACGCGCATCCGCATCCCGGCAATGGAGGAATGCGAAACCTGCCACGGCAGCGGCGCCAAGCCCGGCACCCAGCCGACCACCTGCAGCACCTGCGGCGGCCACGGCCAGGTGCGCATGCAGCAGGGCTTTTTCTCGATTCAGCAGACCTGCCCGAAATGCCACGGCACCGGCAAGATTGTGGCCAGCCCATGCGGCACCTGCTCCGGCAATGGCCGCGTCAAGAAAAACAAGACGCTGGCGGTGAAAATTCCGGCCGGTGTCGACGAAGGTGACCGTATCCGCCTCTCCGGCGAAGGTGAAGCCGGCGTGAACGGCGGGCCGTCAGGCGACCTCTATGTGGTGATGCAGATCAAGCCGCACAACGTGTTCACCCGCGACCACAACGACCTGCATTGCGAAATGCCGGTGTCCTTCACCACCGCGGCACTGGGTGGCGAAATCGAAATCCCCACGCTCGACGGCTACGCCAAGATCAAGATTCCCGGCGAAACCCAGAGCGGCAAGGTCTTCCGCCTGCGCGGCAAGGGCATCAAAGGTGTGCGCTCGACCACCCATGGCGACCTGCTCTGCCATGTGGTTGTCGAAACGCCGGTGAGTCTGACCTCGCGCCAAAAGGAACTGCTCGTGGAATTCGAGGCCATCAGCAACAAGGATGCCGCCCGCCACAACCCGCGCGCCAAATCGTGGATGGACCGGGTGAAGGAGTTTTTTGCTGAATAAGCGCGGCGAAACCACCGAAAAAAGCCGGCTGATGCCGGCTTTTTTGCTCAGGACCTGATCACCGCCTACTGCTGCTGCAGCTTCGCGTCGCGCACCACCCTGGTGTACTTGGCCACTTCCGACTTGATATAAGCGCCAAAATCCGCTGCCGAACCACCCAGCGGATCGGCACCCAGTGCAGCAAGCCGTTGCTGAACGTCCTGCAGTTTCAGTGCCTTGTTGATATCGGTATTTAGTCGGCTGACAGCCGCGGCTGGTGTACCCGCAGGCATCACCGCACCGTACCAGAGGATGATGTCATAACCGGGCACCCCCGCTTCAGCCACAGAAGGCACATCGGGCAGCACCGGATTGCGTTTCGCGCTGGTCACCGCGAGCGCGCGCATCTTGCCCGACTTGATGTGTGGCACCGCCACCGGTGAGGTATTGAAGCCGACCTGGATTTCACCGGAGATCAGCGCCAGCGCGCTCGGCGCACCGCCCTTGTACGGCACATGGGTCATATCGATCTTCGCCAGTCCCTTGAACAGCTCGGCGGCAATATGTTCCGGGCTGCCGTCGCCGGAGGAGGCGTAATTGACCGGCTTGGCTTTCGCCAGCGCCAGCAGCTCGCCCACCGATTTGATCGGTGATGACGGCGGCACCACCACAAACATCGGCACCGAAGAAATGTTGATCAGCGGCGTGAAGTCGCGCTCGAGGTCGTAATCGAGTTTTTTATAAAGCGGCTTGCTCACCGCATGCGCCAGCGAAATCATCAGCACTGTGTAGCCGTCGGGCGTGGCTCGCGAGGCAATACTGGCGGCGAGGTTGGCATTCGCTCCAGGCCGGTTATCGACAATCACCTGCTGGCCGACACTCTCCGAAAGTTTGGCGGTCACCGTACGCGCCATGATGTCAGTGCCGCCGCCCGGTGGAAAACCGACCAGAAAACGGATCGGTTTGGTCGGGTAGCCCTGCCCAGCGACAGGTTCAATCTGCAGCACAGCAGCGAATACCAGCAGTGAAGTCATCAGTTTTTTCATTTACTCCTCCGGTTTTCTTGCGGCCTGTCAGGTCGTTTTTGTTCCCGTACTGCCGGACCGCGCCTATCCCACGGCTACGGCCTGCAACTTGCCGCTGCGCAGCTGTTTGACCACGGCATCGGCAAAGGACTTGGTGTTGCCACGGCCACCGAGGTCGCCTGTACGCGCGTTGGCATCGGACAATGCAGCGTCCACCGCAGCCTCGATGGCACGGTAAGCCTGCTGGAACGCCGGTTTGTTGTGGCGAATACCCAGCCACTCGAGCAGCATGCCCGCCGACAGGATCATGCCACTCGGGTTGGCTATCCCTTTGCCGGCGATGTCCGGCGCCGATCCGTGGCCGGCATTGGCGATGGCGTGGTGGTCTCCGGCATTGATCGCCGCGGCGAGGCCGAGGCCACCCGACAGCGCAACCGCCAGATTGGAAAGAATGTCGCCAAACATGTTGGAAATCAGTATCACGTCATGGCGCTCTGGCCTGCTGTAAATGTCGGCGGCCATCGCGTCGATGTCCATTTCGCGCAGCGCGATTTCCGGCTTCGATTTCGCCAGTTCGTAGGCCGGCGCCATGAACAGGCCATCCGTCATTTGCAGCACATGGCGCTTGCCGACCACGGTGAGTCGCCTGCTGCGCCGCGCCGCGTAATCAAAGGCAACCCTGGCGATACGCTCGGAGCCCTTGCGCGTGATCTTGCGCACCGACAGCGCAACGTCCTCGGTCGGCATGAATTCGCCGTTGCCCATGAACATGGTGCGGTCGGAATAGAAACCTTCAGTGTTCTCGCGCACGATCAGTGCGTCGAGTCCCCTGCGCGCATCGGGCATGCCGGCGCGGCTCCTTGCCGGGCGCAGATTGGCATAAAGGTCAAGCCGCTTGCGGATGGTGCCGGGGATGTTGAGGCCACCTTCGGCCACCGGGGGATAATCGGTCATGCCGCAGGGTCCGACGATGGTGCCGTCAGCCTCGGTGACCGCCTTCATCGCGGCTTCGGTCAGCGTGGTGCCGTGCCTGCGGTGGCTGGCCATGCCGACCTCGACGTCGGTGAAGCGCAGGCCCAGCGAAAACTCGGCATCCGCCGCCTTCACCACCGCCATTGCCGCCGCCACGATTTCCGGACCAATGTCGTCACCCGCCATCACCACGATATTCATGTTTCAGCCTTCCTGTTTCGCACCTGCCACCCGTTGAAAAAACGGCCGGGCATCAAGGCCCGGCCGCGCTGTCGTCATTACTCGGCCTTGATTCCGGCCTCCTTCACCACCCGCACCCAGCGCTGATAGTCCTTCTGGATGCGCTCGCCGAATTTCTGCGGTGTGCCGCCGGTTTGCACCATGCCCTGGTCCTCGAGGTTCCTGCGGATCTCGGGTTCCTCCAACGCCTTGTTAATCGCGCCATTCAGGCGATCGATCACCGCAGCCGGCGTGCCGCGCGGCGCCATCGTACCGAACCACAGCTCGACCTCGTAACCGGGCAGGGTCTCCGCCACCGTCGGCACTTCAGGCAAAGAAGGCCAGCGCCTGGCCGTGGTCACCGCCAGCGGACGCAGGCGTCCGGTCTTGAAATGCGGCACCACCGGCAGCAGGCTGCCGACAATGATCGGGGCCTGGCCCGAAAGCAGGTCGGTCATCGCCGCACCCGTACTTTTGTACGGCACATGCACCATCTTCACCTTCGCCATCACGTTCATCAGCTCGGTGGCGAGGTGGGTCAGGCCGCCGACGCCACTGGAGGCATACACCAGTTCGCCGGGACGGCTGCGCGCGAGGGCAATCAGTTCCTTCAGGTGTTTCGATGGCAGCGAGGGATGCACGGTCACCACAAAGGGGGTGATGCCGAACTCGGCAACCGGGATGATGCTGTTGATCGGATCAAAGGCCGGGCGATGGGTCGCTGAACTGGCGGAGAAACTGCCCGACATCATCATGATGGTATAGCCGTCGGGCGGCGCCTTGGCCACCGCCTCCATGCCGATAATGCCGCCGGCACCGCCGCGGTTGTCGACAATGAACTGCTGGCCGAGAGCCGATGTCAGCCGCGCCGAGAACTGGCGCGCGGTCAGGTCACTGCCGCCGCCGGGGGCAAAGGGCACGATCACCCGCACCGGCTTTACCGGATACTGCTGCGCATGCAGCAGCGCCGGTGACAGCGTCAGCAGCGCGGCGGCAAGTCCGCCAGAAACAAACGAAGCTTTCATGAAATCTCCTCTCGTCGATGATGGCCGCGGTGACCACGGTTCGACATTGTTTTAAATAACGTTGTTGTCAGGCCGTGTTGGCGGCCAGCCCGCAGCGGAGCGGTTGCCGTTGAAGCCGGCAAAAACGTTCGGATGCGTGGTGCCGGCAGTTAACCATGTGAGCCACCATCCGGACCAGTATTGCATATTTATCAAATAATATGCAATCTTTAGCCATGTCTGATTTTTTACTCCCCTTGCCCCCGCTCTTTGCAGCTCCCGGCCCGATGGCACCCGTCCATACGAGGCGTGACTGATGGCCGCCGGCACCCTGACCCCGCTGCAGCAGCGCGTGGCCCGTGAAATCATCGCCCTTGCGCGCCGTGAAAACCGCCCGGCGGGCAGCCACCTGCCGAAGATCGCGCTGGCGAAGGCCATTGGCACTTCGCACAACCCGGTGGAGGCGGCGCTGGCCTATCTCGCGCGTCGCGGCGTTGTCCGCCACCTGCCTGACCGCGGTTATTTTCTGGCACGGGACGCCCGCCTCATCGACGACGCGGCGCGCCGTGTGCCGCATTCCGGGGACGAGCGCCTGTATCACCGCATCGTTGACGCCCGGCTCGAACAACGGCTGCCCGACGAAACCACCGCCTCAGCACTGCTGCGCCGCTTCGGAGGCACCCGCGCGACGCTGCAGCGGGTGCTGACGCGCATCCAGCAGGAGGGCTGGATCGAGCGCAAGGCCGGCCACGGCTGGGCCTTTCTGCCGCTGATTGATTCGGTCGAAGCCTACGAGGACAGTTATGAATTGCGCCGCGTGCTTGAACCGGCGGCGGTGCTTGGCCGCAAGTTCTCGCCGGTGACCGCCGAACTGGCGGCCCTGCGCGCGGAGCAGTTGTTCATGGCCGGCGGCGGCCACGCGCACATGACCGCTGGCGAGTGGATTGATCTCAATGCGCGTTTTCACGAAGCGCTGGCACGCTGGTCGGGCAACCCCTTCCTGCTGCACACCATACGCCGCATGAATCAGTTGCGGAGGCTGGTCGAATACCGCGCGGTGGCGGGCGATCCGAGGCTGCGTGCGCGCCAGTCCAGCGAGCATCTCGAAATACTCGACGCAGTCGAGCGCGACGATCGAACCCGCGCAGCCCTGCTGCTGCAACGCCACCTCGAAGGCGCGCGCCGCGACAAGGTTCAGCCCGCGCACTTCCGGCGCGGCCGGCCATGAAGGTGCTGATCACCGGCGCCGCCGGTGCCATCGGCAGCACCTTGCGCACCGGTCTTGCCGGGCGTTACGCCCTGCTGCGCCTGAGCGACCGCGGCGAACTCGGTGCCGCCGGCACCGGGGAAGAACTGGCGCCAGCCGATCTCGGCGATTACGAAGCAGTGCTCGCCGCAATGCGTGGCATCGACTGCGTGGTGCATCTCGGCGGCATTCCACACGAAGCACCGTGGCCGGAAATTCTCGAATCCAACATCATCGGTGCGTATCACATGTTCGAGGCCGCAAGAGCAAGCGGCGTGCGACGCGTGATCTTCGCCAGTTCCAACCATGCCGTCGGGTTTCACCGGGTCGAGCGCATGCTGGATGCCTGCAGCGTGCCGCGCCCGGACAGCCGCTACGCAGTGAGCAAGGTTTATGGCGAGGCGCTGGGTCGGCTCTACGCCGACAAACACGGCATGAGTGTCGCCTGCCTGCGCATCGGCTCCTTCCGCCCGCTGCCCGGGGACCGGCGCCAGCTCGCGACCTGGATCAGCCCGCGCGACATGACTGAACTGGTGCGCTGCTGCATTGATGCGCCGGAGTTCCGTTATCTGGTGCTCTACGGCGTATCCGCGAATCGCCGCTCGCGCTGGCTGAACCGCGATGCAGCCCGGGTGGGCTACCAGCCGCGGGATGACGCCGAACTCTGGGCCACCCAGCTTGAAGGCCGCGACTCCGGCGGTGAAGCCGCCCGCGCATTCCATGGCGGCGGTTTTTGCGATCTTGAATTATCCAATAAAATCAATGATATAGATTGATTTTATCGACCGCAGTCAGATGCTGCGGATCAGACGCGATATTTCTCGATCGCCTTCCAGTCGATCTCAAAACCGAAACCCGGCAGATCGTTCATGTGTACGCGGCCATCCTTGACCTGGGCGCGCTCGATGAACATCTCGAACCACAACGGATCACGCTCGGGCCCGCCATGTGACTCGACACCGAAGCCCAGCCGCGGGAAGGCCGACACCAGGTGGGCATGCACCTCCGGCACCAGATGCGGCGCAATACGCACGCCGGACTGCTCGGCGAAATGGCTGACCCGCAGCGACTCGGTGAAACCGGCAAAACGCGTTGAATCAAACTGCATGAATCCAAGCGCGCCACTGCTGATGAAATCACGCGCGGTGAAGCGCGTCATCTCGCGCTCGCCGTGGGCCAGCGGAATCGGCGTGTTCTTCGCCAGCGTGACGAAGTCGGCCGGCTGCAGGTACCAGTGCAGCGGCTCTTCCAGCCAGTAGATGTTGTAGGGCTCGACCTCGCGCGCAAAACGGATGCAGTCCTCGAGATCGTAGGCGGCGTTCATGTCGAGCATCAGCCGCACGTCATTGCCGATCGCAGCACGGGTGGCCTTGATGCGCTCGACCTCCTTCCCGATGGAGAGGCCCGCGGTCTTCAGCTTCACCGCCTGGTAGCCGCGTTTGACGAAACCCTCGAGCTCCGCCGCGCAGGCATGCAACGGTGCATCGAGTTCGTAGTAACCACCGGTGGCATAGGTGAACAGCGGTTTGCCGTCACCACCGATCAACTTCCACACCGGCACATCCATCGCCTTGCCCTTGATGTCCCACAGCGCGCTGTCGATGCCGCCGATCGCCGCCATGATCTGCGGCCGGTCGTTTCGTGACATCGGCTGCGGCAGGCCATCGCGGCCACCCATGCCGGTGGGCCGCGGCGACGTCAGCGAAAACAGCTTCTCCCATACCGCAACATGGGCCAGCGCATCCATGCCGCGCGCCACCTCGCCGAGTTTCTCGACGTACTGGCAGATCAGCTTCATCGGCGCGCCATGCACCTGGCCGATGCCGGTCAGCCCGTCGTCGGTCTTCACCTCCACCAGCACCACGCTGGAACTGTGCAGTTCCTCATGCGCGGTCCACAGAGCATGTTTGAGCGGGGCGGAAAAGGCTTGGGCTTTGACGGAAGCAATACGGGTCACGGTGAAATCCTTAAAAATAATTAATTAAATCAATTACTTATATCGATTGTTACTTGATGCAGCTATTCTCAAACTCTTGCGAGCCGCCGAGCAGTTCAACTTCGCCGGGGGTAGCCCGGCAGCTAGTCACTTTCTCTTGCTTCGCCAAGAGAAAGTAACCAAAGAGAAGGCGACCCTGGCTCGCTGGCCCTGCGGGCTTCCCTGCGCTCGCCAAGTCAGGCGGCTGCGGAACTCGCCCTTGCCGCTACGCGGCAAGGACTCAGACAGTCCTCGCCGACATCCCCTGACTTGGCTGTGCTGCTCGGCAGCTCACAAGGGCAATCTGCGATAAAAATTTTCAGCCACGCCGCCAAGTAGTGCCCTGTGCACTGTCCTCAAGAACAATTCCCGCATCCAGCAAAGCCTTGCGGATGCGGTCAGCCTCGGCAAAGTTCTTGTCTTTTTTCGCGGCAGCACGCGCGACAATTTCAGCCTCGATGCGATCCGGAGTCCACTCATCCGTTATCAGACCACCTTGCAGGAAAGCATCAGGTTCGCGCTGCAGCAGGCCAAGCTGGCCAGCCAGCGCCTTAAGCAAACCCGCGGCCCTCGCATCAGAAGAACGATTGACCTCGTTGGCCAGCTCGAACAGCACCGCCACCGCTTCAGGGGTGTTGAAGTCATCATCCAGCGCCGCCTTGAAGCGCGCCGCCTGCAGCTGCGACCAGTCGATGGTCATTGCGGCAGCCTTCGCCGACTTCAGCGCGGTGTACAGACGGGACAGCGCCTGCCGCGCATCGTCGAGGTGGGCGTCGGAGTAATTGAGCGGGCTGCGGTAATGGGCGCGGATGATGAAAAAGCGCACCACCTCGGCGTCGTATTTGGCAAGGATCTCGCGCACCGTGAAAAAGTTGCCCAGCGACTTTGACATTTTTTCGTTGTCGACGCGGACAAAGCCATTGTGCATCCAGTAATTGACGAAGTTGCAGCCATGCGCACCTTCGGACTGGGCGATTTCGTTCTCGTGGTGCGGAAACTGCAGGTCCTGGCCGCCGCCGTGGATGTCGAACTGTTTGCCGAGCAGCGAACCCGACATCACCGAGCACTCGATATGCCAGCCCGGACGCCCCGGACCCCAGGGTGATTCCCAGGACGGCTCGCCCGGCTTGGCGCGTTTCCACAGCACGAAGTCGAGGGGGTCCTGCTTGGCGGCATCAACCGCGACACGCTCACCGGCGCGCAGGTCTTCCAGCGATTTGCCGGAGAGCTTGCCGTAGCCATCGAACTTGCGCACCGCGTAGTTCACGTCGCCGTCGGCTGCCTGGTAGGCATAACCCTTGCCCTGCAGCGTGGTGATCATGTCCAACATGCCCT